>Ga0207691_10007443_pt1 | contig 10542 bp, 6 predicted proteins | sample KBSM13metaG_FD_184327 | JGI IMG/M metagenome (GOLD analysis project Ga0207691, IMG submission 184327) | Miscanthus rhizosphere microbial communities from Kellogg Biological Station, Michigan, USA - KBS M1-3 metaG (SPAdes) (version 2) | ecosystem: Host-associated > Plants > Roots > Rhizosphere >... | reverse complement strand
ACCTGACGGGATACAGGCAATGAAGAATGGAGCTTTTGACTACATCACAAAAGGAGATGACAACAATAAAATAATTCCATTACTAAGTAAAGCGATTGAAAAAGTTAAACTGCAAAAAAGGGTACTCCAGCTGGAATCAATTGTAGGAAAAAGATACAGTTTTGAAAGTATTATTGGAAGTTCCAGGCAAATAAAAGATGCTATTGAGTTAGCAAAAAAAGTAGCTCCCACGGATGCAACCGTTTTGCTATTAGGTGAAACGGGTACCGGGAAGGAAATTTTCGCACAGGGTATTCATAATGGGAGCACAAGGTCTGCCAGAGCATTTATAGCACTTAATTGCAGTGCTTTCTCAAAAGAGCTTTTGGAATCCGAAATGTTTGGACACAAAGCAGGTGCATTTACGGGTGCCGTAAAAGATAAAAGAGGACTTATCGAGGAAGCAAATGGAGGAACACTGTTTTTGGATGAAATAGGTGAGATGCCGGTTGATCTGCAAAGTAAATTATTGCGGGTTTTGGAAACAGGAGAATTTATCAAGGTAGGAGATACTAAGGTAACATCTGTCAATGTCAGGATCATAACTGCTACTAATAGAAATTTACAGGAAGAAGTTAAAGAGGGGAAATTTCGCGAAGACCTTTACTATCGCCTGAATGTTTTTACCATTGATTTGCCGGCATTGCGCAACAGGAAAGAAGACATTTCATTGTTGGCAGATTATTATACAGATTTCTTCTCTTTAAAAACAAACAGGAAAATTAAAGGAATATCCCGGGAAGCTATCAAAGCTTTAGAAGCCAATTCATGGAAAGGCAACATCCGGGAACTGAAAAATGTTATTGAAAGGGCGGTTATACTAGAAAATAGTGATTATATAACTACTGATGCATTGCCATATGATATTCAATCCGTTTCAGAGATTTCCGGAAATTCGTTTAACCTTTCAACAGTAGAAAAGCAGCATATACAAAAAGTATTGGCTTTTGCAAAAGGAAACAAAACCGAAGCCGCCCGCCTGCTTAATATTGGATTGACCACCCTTTACAGAAAATTAGAAGAATACGAGATTCACAGGTAGCCGTCCCTTTCATTTTGGGAATCACCTTATCATTTTGACAGGGTTATCGATTCCGCCAGCTTATGCGGAAGAATTCAGGTAAGCCCAAATCTATTTACCCACGGGCATTTCGTTCATTATTGCCAGGATTATCGAAAGGAGGCACGCCGTTTGGCAATTTGGTTGACAAACTGAAGATTTTTTGGTGCACTGAAGAATTATGAACTTTAAGAATCAGGATCATTAACTATAAATTATAATGGCAGTACATCCTAGACAAATGGATCTGCCTTCTTTTCCATGAGTGAAACAGACGATAAGGAAAAAAGGGTTCAGACTTTCCTCGAGCTAAACCGAAAGAGTAGCAGTGGGAAGTTAAAAATATACTTAGGCATGAGTGCCGGCGTTGGAAAGTCGTATCGAATGCTACAGGAAGCGCATGCATTATTGCAAAATGGCGTGAATGTAAAAATTGGTTACATTGAAACTCATGGCAGGCTGGAGACAGAGTTTTTAACCAAGGGATTGCCAATTATTCCACGGAGGGAAATATTTTACAAAGGCAAGCGATTGGAAGAACTTGATGTGCAAGCCATCTTATTACTTCATCCTGAAGTAGTGATCATCGACGAGTTGGCTCATTCCAATATTCCCGGAAGTAAGAATGAGAAAAGATGGCAGGATATTTTGGATATCCTGGAAGCAGGCATAAACGTAGTATCGGCAGTCAATATTCAGCACATCGAAAGCATCAATGAGGAAGTGAAGGAAATTACAGGGGTTGAAGTAAAAGAAAGAATACCAGACAGAATATTGGAAGTTGCCGACGAAGTGGTAAATATTGATTTGACTGCTGATGAATTGATCATGAGGCTCAAGGAGGGAAAGATCTATGATAAGACTAAAGTGCAACAAGCATTGACAAATTTTTTTCAGCCTGAAAGAATTTTACAACTTCGGGAATTGGCATTGAAAGAAGTTGCGGGTCAGGTAGAAAGGAAAGTTGACTACCAGATTTCGGCAAAGCAAACATCATTCAGGCATGAGCGATTCATGGCCTGTGTTTCATCCAATCATGAAATAGCGCAAAAAATTATCCGTAAAACAGCAAGACTTGCTTCTTATTACAATAGCAAATGGTATGTTTTATATGTGCAGACATCAAAAGAGTCGGCCGAAAAAATACCATTAGCAACTCAACGACACCTGATCAATAACTTTAAAAATGCAACAGAGCTGGGTGGGGAGGTAATAAGGAAAAATGGAGATAATGTGGCTTCAATTATCATTGATACAGTTCAGGAGAAAGAAATAACGACCTTATGCCTTGGAAAACCACACCTTAATCTCTTCCAGGTTATCTTACGTACAAGCGTTTTTAGCCAGTTACTGAAAACCCTTTCGAAAAATAATGTTGATATAGTTATATTATCATAATGACATTAAGTGTAAAACAAAAGATTTGGTTGGGAACTTTGTTCCTTTTTCTTTTACTATTGTTGACAGGTGGTGTTGGGATATACCACATGGCAAAGTTGAAGAAAGATGGGCAAAATGTGTTGAAGGCTAACTATGAAAGTTTATCCTATTGCCATGTGATACAGCAACAGTTGACTAACTATGAATCAGGAAACAAACAGTCACTTAAAGAACTTAGTCTTGCATTGGCACAACAGGAAAAAAATATTACAGAACCGGGTGAAGAAAAGGCGACTTCAGAATTGAGAACAAAGATCAATAAATTGGAGTCTGGCGACAATAGCAAAAATAATTTGCGGGGGATAGAGTCGGATATTCAACGGATACTTTCATTAAACATGCAGGCTATTCAGCGTAAAAGTAAAATTGCCGAAAGAACAGCCGACAATGCACTTACCATCATTATTGCCCTTGGAAGTTTCGTCTTCCTTGTTGCATTGTCATTTATAGTAAACTTTCCATCTATAGTTACAAGTCCAATATACAAACTTGAAGAAGCAATAAAAGAGATCGCCAATAAAAACTATACTCATCGTGTTCACGTTGATAATAGCGATGAATTCGGCCGACTCGCAGATGCTTTTAATGATATGGCTGAACGACTGCAATATTTTGAAAGTAGCAACCTGAACAAACTGATGTTTGAGAAGAGCCGTGCAGAGGCTGTAATTAATAGCCTGAAAGATGCCAGTATTGGGATCAACAAAAATAATACGATTCTTTTTGCAAATTTTCAGGCCCTGCAGTTATTAGGCTTGCGCTCAGAAGAAGTTGTAGGTAAACAAGTAGATGAAGTCAAGAAGAAAAACGACCTGTTTAGTTTTTTAATGGAAAATGAGTCGACAACACCATTTAAAATTGTAGTAGAAAACAGGGAGAATTATTTTGTAAAAGAAAAAGTTGAAGTTTCGCAAGGTGAGGTGGAAAGCCAGGTAATCGTATTGAGAAACATAACCTCTTTCAAGGAATTGGATGTTGCTAAAACAAATTTTATAGCTACCATTTCACATGAGTTGAAAACACCATTGGCTTCTTCTGATTTTAGTTTAAAATTGTTGGAAGATGGGCGGACAGGCCATCTATCAGAAGAACAAAAAGAACTGATAAATAACCTGAAGCATGACAATCAGCGGATATTAAAAATATTAAGTGAAGTACTTAATATGTCGCAAGTTGAAGCGGGCAGAATACAACTTGTCGTTGACAAAGTATCCCCGAAATTGATTGTTGAAAATGCAATTCAGGCAGTATCAGGGAATGCCCGGGAAAAAACTATCGAGATTAAAAATAGTACAGAAGAAAATCTTCCAGAGATTGAAGCTGATGCTGATAAAACTACCTGGGTATTAAATAACTTTTTGACAAATGCTATAAAATATTCCTTTAGCAATAGCAATATCGAGGTGAAAGCATATGTCAATGACGGCAATATTGTTTTTTCTGTAAAAGATTTTGGGCCGGGTATTGATACAATTCATCTTCCCAGATTATTTGAAAGATATTACCAGGTGCCGGGTTCAAAAGAGAAGGGCACAGGTCTGGGATTAGCAATTTCAAAAGAAATTGTTGAGGCGCAAAAGGGAAAGGTTTGGGTGGAAAGTGAAATTGGCAGAGGATCCGTATTTAATTTTCAATTGCCGGTAAGTTAATGTGTGCAATGTATCCATCATGCATTATTCACAGCTGCCTTTTCTCTTACCTTGAGTTCTTCAAGGTCAATAAGGGCCAGGTATTTACGAATCAGTTCTTCATCAAACTCTGCACGCGTATTCATTGCGTAAAGAAGTTTTCTCTGCTCTTCTAAAAGTTCGAGATAGATCTGAAGGAATTTCCAAAAGGAATTATCCGTGTCATTGACCAAACCTTCAATATCCTGGCGGAAAAAATTTAGTTCGATCTGCAGCCTTGACCTGAGATTGTGAAGGTGTTCGTTTTCGAGCTCGCCATCGCCATAATTATCCTGGATATAATTGAAAGAAGCGAGTGCAATTTTCTTTTGAATGATCAATTCCTGCTGGCGTTCAGGAATGGTTGCGTATTTATCTTCCAATTTTACTTTTCGGATCACCCACGGTAACGTTAATCCCTGAAATACCAGGGTAACCAGAATAACAATGAAAGTGATAAAAAGAATAAGGTTACGATAAGGAAATGGTTGTCCACCTGAAACAACGAGTGGAATGGAAAGAGCAGCTGCCAGTGATACCACGCCACGCATACCCGCCCATCCGGAAATCAATGGTGACTTCCATCCTGGATTAGCGTCCGCTACAGTAATGAAATTGCTCATAAATTTTGTGAACAACACTGCTCCAAAAGTGCATAGAAGCCTTGTTATAATTAACACGACCGAAATTACCAATCCATACCATATCGCTCGGGCAAGACTGATCTCACCCAGTTGATTTATTATAGAAGGCATCTGCAGTCCGATAAGTAAGAAAATCAATCCATTTAAAACAAACACTAAATTGGTCCACACATTAATTCCTTCGATCCTGCTTTTATAATTGAGCATGGATTGTCTTTTGCCCGACAAAAGAAGTCCGCCACATACAACAGCTAAAACACCTGAAAAATGAAAATGCTCAGCTGCATAATACATACAATAGGGAGTTAACAAAGTCAATGCTATTTCGATATCGGAAGTTTTGCCGAATATCCGGTGTATGAAATAGAAAATACCGGCTACAGCCAATCCGATCAATGATCCCATTATGATCACCAGAAAAAAGCTTCCCGTTGCTTCACCAAAATGGAATTGACCAGTAATAACAGCAGCTAATGCAAATCGAAATACGATCAGTGAAGAAGCATCATTCAGCAGGCTTTCTCCCTGAATAATGCTGAGCAGTGATTTTGGAACATTTACCTGCCGCATTATAGTTGTAGCCGAAACGGCATCGGGTGGTGAGATGATGCCGCCTAGAAGAAAACCCAGTGCCAGTGTAAAGCCTGGAATAAAAGCACTTGATATAAAAGCGACCACAGTGGAAGTAAGGATCACGATAGGGAAAGCAAAACTGGTGATTACCCGTCTCCATTTCCAGAATTCTTTCCAGGATACCTGCCATGCAGCTTCGTATAACAGTGGTGGAAGAAAAATAAAGAACACCCATTCCGGATCAATGGTCACATGTGAAAAGGCATTCGTAAAACTTAATACCAATCCGCCCAAAACAAGCACTATGGGGTATGCCAGCTTAAGTTTATTAGCAATGACAACCAGTGCCAGGATTATTAAAATGAGAAAAATATATTGTATAAAGATGGTTTGCATTGTGATTAGTTATTATAAAAATAGGGAAAGCCAGTCAACCAGTTTAAAAGAGATGAGACAGGAAGTAAATCCTTCATTCAGATAAAATGAATAAATTGATTGTACAATGGGAAATACATCGACTACAATTTGGAGCATATGTCGGCAAAAGGAAAATTGAATGCCTGGCTTGCCACTGCAATTTGTGGAAACGACATAACATCTTCCTGTTTGTATGTTGCAGCGTTAACAATAGGCATGGCCGGGCAGTATGCCTGGATTTCTTTGTTATTGGTGGCGGCTGTACTTTTCCTTTTCAGGAAAATATATGGGGAAGTGGTAGGTGCACTGCCATTGAATGGAGGAGCCTATAATGTTTTGTTGAATACTACCAGTAAGGGAAATGCAACAGTCGCTGCCTGTCTCACCATTCTTTCCTATATGGCAACTGCGGTCATTTCAGCCAGTGAGGCTATGCATTATCTTCATCACAGTGTTTCTTCCTTAAATGTGAACTATTCTACTCTTGCCTTATTATTCTTGTTTCTATGCCTGACCATTATGGGCATTTCAGAAAGCGCAGTAGTGGCATTGGTAATTTTTATTTTTCATCTTGCTGCTATGGTGTTGTTGATCGGAAGCGCCATATTTTTTGTGGCGACGAATGGAACGGAGGTTCTGCATAATAATTTCTCTTTACCGGTAAAAGGAGGAAGCCTGGCAACTGCCCTGTTTTTTGGGTTTAGTGCTGCAATGCTTGGTATTTCAGGTTTTGAGAGCTCGTCCAATTTTGTGGAAGAACAAAAAAGAGGAGTATTTCCCAAGACGCTTAGAAACATGTGGCTGGCAGTTTCCATCCTGAATCCACTGATTGCTTTTCTGGCGATATCTGTAATGCCGATTTCTGAAGTTGACGCTCATAAGCAATCATTGCTTAGTTATATGGCCACACTAACCGGCGGGTACTGGCTGGCGACACTAATTTCAATTAATGCTGTCACTGTCTTAAGTGGAGCAGTACTAACTTCTTTTGTGGGTGTAAACGGATTGATCAAGAGGATGACCCTGGACAGGGTGTTGCCGCAATTTTTTCTGAAAGAGAATAAAAGAGGGAGCAGTTATCGGATACTAATTACGTTTTTTATTTTGTGCATTTCAGTTTTAGCCGTTACAAAAGGTGAACTGGCACCGCTAGCCGGGGTCTACACCATTTCCTTTTTGTCTGTAATGGCCTTTTTTGCACTGGGTAACCTAATGCTGAAAATCAGGCGAAGCAGGCTGCCAAGGCCTGAATACGCGAGTCCGGCGATTGTTGTGCTTGCTCTATTCGCGGTGACGGTTGCTTTGTATGGAAATGTAAAAATGAGGCCAGAATATTTAGTAGTTTTTCTACAATATTTTATTCCGACTATGTTGTTGATTTATGCCATGCTCAATCGTAAACATATTTTAGAGTTTGTATTGGTCATTCTCAGGGGTATTACTGACTCATTGAGAAAGTTTACTGTTACAAGCCGAAAGAATTTAAACCAGTATATCCACAAACTGCATGAACAGGAGTTTGTATTTTTTTCGAAGGGTGACGATATAGCAACGCTGAATAAGGTGATGATATATGTGCAGGAAAACGAGATCACCAGAAAAATAAAAATAGTCACTGTATTAAGTGAACATCAGCCTGCACCTGAAAAATTCATGCAGGATTTTGAAGTACTTGACAGGGCATACCCTGAAATCAAAATGGAATATATTACAGTAGTTGGGGAATTTGTTCCTGAATTGGTTGATAAGCTAAGCAAGGAATGGAATATTCCGAAGAATTTTATGTTTATCAGTTCACCAGGGGAAAAATTCAGTTATCGGGTGGAAGAGTTGGGCGGTGTGCGGCTAATTTTGTGAATCTATAATACTTTTTAGAAAAATTGACTATTCCGTAAATCCTATGCTATTCTCCAAAATAGCAAAAGCGATTTTATCTTCACTGAATGAAAGCAGCTTATTACGAATTCTTTAAAGGTCCTATCGCTATTACGCGTTTGACCGATCCAACACCTGCTGCGAATGAAGTGATCATTGAAGTGAAAGCATCCGGACTTTGCAGGAGTGACTGGCATGGCTGGCAGGGACATGATTCAGATATTCATTTACCGCATGTTCCCGGACATGAGCTCGCAGGTATAATTGTGGCCAGGGGCAAAGACATTCATAAATGGAAAAATAATGACAGGGTAACTGTGCCATTCTGCATTGGATGCGGCAACTGTGTTCAATGTAAAAATCAGCAACAGCAGATATGTGATCAATATTATCAACCTGGATTTACAGGTTGGGGTTCTTTCGCTGAGTATGTTCGTATTCCATATGCCGACGAAAACCTGGTGCGTTTGCCGGACAATATGGAATTTGTAACTGCCGCAGTATTGGGTTGTCGTTTCATTACTTCCTGGAGAGGAGTAACTGCACAGGGAGCATTAAAGGCTGGTGATTTTATAGCAGTCTATGGCTGTGGGGGAGTGGGTTTATCTGCGATCATGATTGCCGCCGCGGTCGGGGCGATCCCAATCGCCATAGACATTGATAATAGTAAACTGGAATTTGCAAAAAGCATTGGCGCTGCATATACTATCAATGCTAAGGAAGTTTCGCAGGTAGCCGATGCCGTTATATCATTAACAAAAGGCGGTGCTGATGTTTCTGTTGACGCGTTAGGCAGTCATGAGACCTGTATAAATTCAATCAGAAGTTTACGCAAACAGGGAAAACATATCCAACTTGGTTTAATGGCGGGTTCCGAAGCAAATCCTCCTTTGCCTATGGGCGAAGTAATTGCAAAGGAATTGCAATTGATCGGTAGCCATGGTATGCAGGCTCATCAATATCCGAAAATGATGGAGTGGATCAGTGCGGGCAAACTCAACCCTGAAAAATTATTGGGTAAAACAATTATCCTGGAAGAGGCTTGCCAGGCACTTACCGATCTCAACAGCTTCCGCGGTACGGGGGTTACTGTAATCAGATTCGATTAAACTATTGTTTGATTTTCGTAATTTAATATTTGAATCGAATAATAGCATTATTGAAAGAAAAACTAGCTTGCATAGTGATCAATCTTAGGATTGAGCATACTTGTATCCGGTAAAAAAAGACCGATGAATAAAGTCGAAACAATTGAACAATTTTATAAACGAAAATTTGACTGGTTGCCGGATAACATACGGAATGAGATCGGGCATTTCAATATTTTTAACCTGGAACCATATACAGGCGTTAAGCCCCAGCCAGTTCCTTACAAGCGCCGGGATTATTATAAGATCATGCTCGTTATCGGTGAGAGCAGAGTTCAATATGCCGACAAAGTAGTTGAAGTAAAAAATCACGCATTATCATTTTCGAATCCGCAGATTCCATATAAATGGGAAAACCTGGAAAATATCCGTGGAGGAGTTTTTTGTGTATTCAATCATCATTTTTTTCATCAGTACGGTAACCTGCCTCATTACTCTGTATTCCAGCCGGAAGGCACGCATCTATTCGAATTAACAAAAGAACAGGTAAATGAAGTAGACGCCATTTTCCAGCGCATTTATGCCGAAATCAATTCGGATTATGTGCACAAATATGATGTCATACGAACACTTGTTTTTGAACTGATCCATTATGCAATGAAGATGCAGCCGTCAAAAGAGATCAGCAATCATCCTATTCATGCTTCTCAAAGAATATCTACATTATTTTTGGAATTATTGGAAAGGCAGTTTCCTATCGATGATACTCATCAATCGGTTGGACTGCGGACTGCATCAGATTTTGCAAAACAACTTAATATCCACGTAAACCATTTAAACAGGGCAGTAAAAGGAACAACGGAAAAAACTACTTCCCAACTAATTGGCGAAAGGATTTTGCAGGAAGCAAAAATTCTGCTTAAACATAGTACCTGGAATGTATCTGAGATCGCGTACTCCCTCGGATTTAATGAAGTGACCCATTTCAACAATTTCTTTAAAAAACACGTCCAGCTAAGTCCATTAAAATTCAGAAATGTTTGAATTTTATAAGTAATTGCTTGAGTAGTATAATCCTTCCCCTTCACTATTATCTAACTTTATAAAAAAATTAGTTATGCAAAAGCGTATACTCGGAAAATCAGGTTTGGAAGTCTCCGCTATAGGTCTCGGATGTATGGGAATGAGTTTCGGTTACGGGACTATTGCAGACAAGCAGGAAATGATCAGGTTAATTCACAGGGCTGTTGAACAGGGTGTAACTTTTTTTGATACAGCTGAAGTGTATGGCCCTTATATCAACGAAGAATTGGTAGGTGAAGCACTGGCTCCATTTCGCAAAGATGTGATCATCGCTACCAAATTTGGTTTTAATATCCAGGATGGAAAACAAGCGGGTTTGAATAGTAAACCTGCACATATAAAGGAAGTCGCAGAGGCCTCATTAAAGAGGCTCAATGTCGACATCATTGACCTCTTTTATCAGCATCGTGTTGATCCTGATGTGCCGATTGAAGATGTAGCTGGTGCAGTAAGAGAATTAATCCAGGAAGGAAAGGTTAAGCATTTCGGCCTTTCTGAAGCTGGTGCCAATACTATACGGAAGGCACATGCTGTTCAACCAGTCACCGCACTGCAAAGTGAATATTCATTGTGGACAAGAACTCCTGAGCAGGAAATCATTCCTACCCTGGAAGAGCTGGGAATTGGATTTGTGCCATTCAGTCCGCTTGGCAAAG
>Ga0207691_10007440_pt1 | contig 10545 bp, 9 predicted proteins | sample KBSM13metaG_FD_184327 | JGI IMG/M metagenome (GOLD analysis project Ga0207691, IMG submission 184327) | Miscanthus rhizosphere microbial communities from Kellogg Biological Station, Michigan, USA - KBS M1-3 metaG (SPAdes) (version 2) | ecosystem: Host-associated > Plants > Roots > Rhizosphere >... | reverse complement strand
CTGCTTGCCGGTCAGGACGCGCGAGACGGTCGCGACCGAGACCCGCGCCTTGCGCGCGACGTCGCGAATCGTCACCGTCCGCGTTGGGATGTCCGCCCGCGAGGGAGCCGCTCGACGCGCCAGAGCCACCCCCGGATTCCTGCGAATGTAAACGTTTACACGCGCATGTAATCGTTTACATACGAGAAGATTCACTTTCATGTCAAGACGGCGTTGAGGGAAGCTCCCGCCCCGTAGCCCGCCGGGCCGGCCGATCAGGCCGCGATTCGACGCTGGGTCACCGGGTCGAAGAGGTGGGCGCGGGCCCAGTCCACGGACAGCTCGAGGACGCTCCCGGGGGCCGGCACCGCGTCGCCGCCGTGCACGACGCTGACCAGCGCGTCGTCCCCGCACCGCCCATGGACCACGATCTCCCGTCCCAGCGGCTCGCAGACCTCCACGCGCACCGGCAGGCGGCCGTCTCGCGCGCCCGAACCCGCCGGGAGACTCTCGCGGAGGTCCTCCGGCCGGAGTCCGAGCGTCACCGCCGAGCCCTCGCGCAGGGCCAGGGCGGCCGGAGCCGCGAGCGCGGGCGGCCATTCGACCGTGAAGCCCGAGGCGACCAGCCGTCCGCCCGCCCCCACTCGGGCGGGCAGGAGGTTCATCGGCAGGGTCCCGATGAAGCTCGCGACGAAGAGGTTCTCCGGACGGCGGTAGACCTCCATGGGCGCGCCGACCTGCTGGAGACGACCGTCCTTCATGACCGCGATGCGGGTCCCCATCGTCATCGCCTCCACCTGGTCGTGCGTGACGTACACGGTGGTGGTCTGCACGAGCTGCTGGATCCGCTTGATCTCCGCGCGCATCTGGACGCGCAGCTTCGCGTCCAGGTTCGAGAGCGGCTCGTCGAACAGGAAGACGGCGGGCTTGCGCATGATCGCCCGTCCGAGGGCCACGCGCTGGCGCTCGCCTCCCGAGAGCTGACGGGGCCGGCGCTCCAGCAGCGCGTCGATGCCGAGCAGCTTCGCCGTCTCCGCGACGAGCCGCTCGATCTCCGGCGCCGGCGTCTTGCGCAGGCGCAGGCCGAACTCCAGGTTCTCGCGCACGGTCATGTGCGGATACAGCGCGTAGTTCTGGAAGACCATGGCAATGTCGCGGTCCTTGGGTGGAACGTCGTTGACGGGCCGGCCGCCGATCGTGATCGTCCCGCTCGTGATGTCCTCGAGACCCGCGATCATTCGCAGGGCGGTCGACTTTCCGGAACCCGACGGCCCGACGAGGACCATGAACTCGCGGTCGGCGATCGCCAGGTCGAAATTCTCGATGACCGGCGCGTCGCCGTACCGCTTCCCCACGTCCACGAACGCGACGGCGGCCACGGCGCCCTTCTTAGCACGAGTCCGGCACGGACGGGCGAATCGGCCTGGAAATCCGCTGTAGGCTGCCCCGCGCATGCGGTGGATCGGATGGCTCGCCCTGGGTCTCCCCGCGGCCGCGGCCGCCCGTTTCCTGGGCGCGCCCGAGTGGTGCGTCTTCGTCGGCTGCTCGATCGCGCTCATTCCCTTCGCCCACTGGATCAGCGAGGCGGCCGAGCACCTCGCGGCGCACACCGGCGCGGGGCTCGGCGGCCTGTTGACGGCGACCTTCGGCAACGCCGCCGAGCTGATCATCACGATCTTCGCGCTGCGGCGCGGGCTCGTGGAGCTCGTCAAGGCCTCGATCACGGGCTCGATCATCGGCAACACCCTCCTCATCACGGGCGTGTCCGCCCTGGTGGGCGGACTGAAGCACGGGCGCCAGAAATTCTCGGTCAAGCCGACCGCTCGGCACGCCGCGATGATGATCCTCGCGGTGGCGGCGCTGGGACTCCCCGCGGTCTTCGCGCGCGTCCAGCCGAGCGCGCAGGCCCGCGAGAACGAGTCGGTCGGCATCGCGATCCTCCTCCTCGCGACCTACGCGTGCTCGATCTATTACTCGCATTTCTGGCACCACAGGAAAGACAAGCCCTCGCTCGAGGAGGAGGGCGAGCGGCCCGCGAAGGGGTGGCCGGTCTCGCGCGCGCTGTGGGTCCTCGCGGGCGCCGTGGTGGCCACGGCCGCGGCCAGCGAGCTGCTCGTCCATGCCGTGGAGGGGTTCTCCCAGGCGGCCGGGCTCTCCCCGGCCTTCATCGGCCTCATCGTGATCCCCTTCGTCGGAAACGTCGCCGAGCACTGGGCCGCGGTCGAATCCGCCCGGGCCAACCGGATCGAGCTCTCCTTCTCGATCGCGGCGAACTCCTCGACGCAGATCGCGCTCTTCGTGGCGCCTCTGCTCGTCCTGATCTCGCTCTTCTTCCACCCGATGGACCTGACGCTCAAGCCCATCGAGCTCGTGACGCTCTTCTTCTCCTCGGCGATCTTCGCGTACCTGTCGGTCGACGGCGAGACCAACTGGTTCGAGGGCGTGCAGCTCCTCGCGCTCTATCTGATCGCGGCGGTCTCGTTCTTCTTTCTCTCCTGATCCGGGGGAGCGCCCTTCGAAGCGGCGAGCAGCACGCTCACCAGGATGAAGGCGCCTCCCGCCAGCACGCGCGGCGAGAACGACTCGCCGAGCACGACGCTCCCGAGCAGGATCGCGAGGACGGTGTCGACGATCGGGATCGTGCCGATGACCGCGACGGGGACCCGGCGGAGCAGCCAGAAGAGCCCCACGAAGGGCAGGGCCGTCCCGCAGATCGCCAGGTAGAGGAGCGAGCTCACCGCGCTCGTCGTCCAGTGGAACGCCGCGCCCCTCTCGAAGAGCGCCGCGAGGAGGAGGATGAAGAGGGAGCCGGCGGCGGTCTGTCCCCAGGTCGTCGTCAGGGGGGCCACGCCGCCCAGATGCTTCTTGAACGCGACGTTGGAGTAGGCGGCGGCGAGCGCAGAGACGACCATGAGCGCGCCGCCCGCGACGAGGAGCCGGGTCGCGCCGCCGGAGAGCGCGGCGAGCGCCTCGGGCCCCTCGATGACCGCCACGCCCGCGATGCCGAGGAGCGCCGCCGCGATCGTCCGCGGGCGCAGCCTCTCCTCCGGCAGCAGGAAGTGCGCGAAGAGACCCACGAAGGCCGGGAAGGTCGCGAACAGCAGGGCCGCGAGCCCCGAGTCGATCCACTCCTCACCCTGAAAGACGCACGCGTAGGCGACGCCGATCTGGAGCACGCCGGTCCACGCGACCCAGCGCCGCTGCCGGGAGGTCAGCGGCGCCGTTTTCGAGCTCAACGCGAACGGAGTCAGCAGGACGCACGCGAGCGCCATGCGGATGCCGCCGAACCAGAGCGGCGGCAGGTCCCGCAGCCCGATCTTGATCGCGAGCCACGTCGAGCCCCAGACGGCGCACAGCGCGACGTACATCGCCAGGTTGCGGCCTCGCAGGACGCTTCGGCCGCCCGGATCCGACATGCGCGGATCCTATAGAATCGCCGCGGTGTTCGAGCTCAAGTCGTCTTCGAGCGTCGAGGAGGCTTATCGGCAGCTGCCGGCGTCGCTCGAATCGCTCCTCGAGGGCGAGACCGACGCGCTCGCCAACCTCGCCAACGCGGCGGCGCTCCTGTACGGCAGCCTCCCGCACATCAACTGGGCCGGCTTCTACCTCCTCCGCGGGGAGACGCTCGTGCTCGGCCCCTTCCAGGGGAAGCCCGCCTGCGTCCGGATCGAGCTCGGCAGGGGCGTGTGCGGCACGGCGGCGGCGCGGCGCGAGACGCTGATCGTGCCCGACGTGCTCGCGTTTCCCGGGCACATCGCCTGCGACGCGGCGTCGCGCTCGGAGATCGTGGTGCCGATCCTGGACGGCGGCGCGCTGCTCGGCGTGCTCGACGTCGACGCGCCCGAGAAGAACCGCTTCGGCGAGGCGGACCGCGCCGTGCTCGAGGAGTGCGTGAGGGTCCTTTTGCCGCGGGTCGACTGGAAGGCGCTCTAGAAGGCGCTGTAGGGGCGGCCCTCGCGGCCGCCCGCTCGAGAAAGGCGGGATCAAGCCCCGTCCCTACGTCAGCGGCAGCCTCCCGGAGAACCCCTCGTCGTATCCGTGGAAGTGGTTGATGGCCGGCTCGGGATACTTCCAGCAGTAGTAACCGGCCCCCGAGTCGAAGTCGACGAGCCAGAGGCCCTTGATCTCGAGGCCGAGCGAGCGGACCTCCTGCATCCATTCGCGCACGACCGCCTCGCGCTCCTGCTCGAGCTCCGACGCGAGCTGCCCGTACCGGAGGACGGCGTCGCTCGTGAGCTCCTTGACGCGCGGAAGCAGCGCGCGCGCCTCCTCGAGCGTGAAGACGCGCGTCGCCCGTTCGTCCTCGTCGCCCTGGGCTTCCTCGCCGTCCTCGCCGTCTTCGTCGCGGCCCTCGGCGCGGGCCTTCAGTCCCGCGATCAGGCGGCGCAGCGTGTCGGCGTCCTCGCCCTCGGCGCGCCCGACGTAGCGCTCGAGGTAGACGATCGCCTCGACCGGCCTGCCGCACTTGACGAGCAGGAGGCCTCGCTCGCGCCAGAGCGCGGGGTCGCCCGGCTCGAGCGCGTCGGCGAACGCGAGCGCGGCCAGGGCCTCCTCCCAGCGGTTCCGGCGCTCGTAGGAGCGGCGCAGGTTGCCGAGCACGCGGGAGAGGATCGTCCGGGGCGGATCGGGTGCGAGGATCTCGGGCGGCAACGCGACGGGCGACCCGAAGATCGACGCGAGCCGCCGCGAGAGCCCCTCGGCCTCGTAGAGCGCCCCCCCATCGAACGCGTCGAGGAACATCCCCTCCGGAGCGTCGGGGCCGCCGATGACGAAGTGGCCCGGGAGGCCGATCCCGGTCAGCCGCAGCCCCGCGAGGCGCGCGACCTCGACCGCCACGATCGACAGCGTGATCGGCATGCCGCGGCGCCGCGCGAGCACGCGCGCGACCGAGGAGTTGCTGGGCAAGTCGTAGGACTCCTCGTCGCCGCGGTAGCCCTCCTCCGAGAACAGGACGCGGCAGAGCGCCGAGAACGGCTTCTCGCCGCGCTCGACCGCGGCCGACACCCGGGCGGCGAGCGACCCGACGGTGCGGCGCGCCGCGTCCAGGTCCTCCTGGGGCTCGATCAGCGCGGCGATCAGGAGCGCGCCCTCGAAGAGGTCGGGCTGGCCGTGCTCCTGGAGACGACGGAACCGGTCCAGCAGATCCGACTCGGGCGCCAGGGGCTTGCTCCGTCTATTCCCGTCGCGCGATCGCGACGCCGTCGCGCAGCGGCACGATGACGCTGCGGAAGTCCTCGAGTGAGAAGAGGGTCTCGTTGAACTGGCGGATGCCGTCGGTCGCGGGATCGTCGACGTTGCCGTCGATCACCTTGCCCGACCACAGCACGTTGTCCGCCAGCAGGTAGCCTCCGCGCCGGACGCGCGGGGCGGCCGCCCGGAGCGCCGCCGGATAGCCCTCCTTGTCCACGTCGATGAAGATCGCGTCGAAGTAGCCGGTGGTCGCCTCGAGCGCCCGGACCGCGTCGCCGACCTTGATCGACACGCGCTCGAGGAGGTCCATCCGCTGCAGGTAGCCGCGGGCCTGCTCGGCCTTTGCCGGGTCGCCGTCGGTGTAGAAGACCTGCCCGCCGCGGCCCACCGCCTGGGCGAAGAACGCGGTCGAGTAGCCGATCGCGCTGCCGAGCTCGAAGACCCGGTCGGCGCCGATCGAGCGCGTCAGGATCTGCAGCAGCGTCCCCACCGCGGGGCCCACGATCGGAACGTCGTGCTCGGCGGCGTAGGCCTCCATCTCGGCGAGCACGGGGTCGCGCGCGGGGAGGAGGCGCTTGATGTACGCGTCGAGGCCCGGGTCGATGAGATCGATCACGCCGGGATCATACAGTCGGTCGTCGGTGGTCAGTGGTCGGTCGTCAGGGGGGTTGATAGCGTCGACTACCCACTAACGACTAACGACTAACGACTAACGACTAACGACTATCGACTATCGACTATCGACTCGAGGCGACCGACTCCCTCTTATAATCCGCCCCGTGACCGCGGCCGACGCGCGCCTCGAGCGGCTCCTCGCCGAGTTTCCGGGAGCGGAGATGGACCGGCTGATCCAGACGCGCCGGGACTTCCACCGCCATCCCGAGACCGCCTACGAGGAGCGCCGCACCGGCGAGATCGTGGTGACACGCCTTCGCGCGCTCGGCCTCTCGCCGCGGACCGGGCTCGCCGAAACGGGCGTCCTCGCGGATGCGGGGACGGCGGCGGGAACCGCAGCCGCGACGAAGGGAGCGGCGGGAACCGCAGCCGCGACGAAGGGAGCGGCGGGCACCGCAGCCGCCCGCCTCATGCTGCGCGCGGACATGGACGCGCTCCCGGTCGAGGAGGCGGGCGGCGCGCCCTACGCGTCGGAGGAGCCTGGCCGAATGCACGCGTGCGGCCACGACGGGCACATGGCGATCGGCCTCGCCGTCGCGGAGCGTCTCGTGCGGCGGCCGCCGGCCTCGCCGCTGCGCTTCCTCTATCAGCCCGCCGAGGAGGGCCGCGGCGGCGCGCAGGCCTGCGCCGACCAGGGGGCCCTCGACGGCGTCTCCACGGCCCTGGGCCTGCACCTCTGGAGCCCGCTGCCCGTCGGCAAGATCGGCATCAACCGGGGCGCGCTGATGGCGGCCGTGGACAACTTCACGATCGACATCGAGGGCCGCGGCGGCCACGGCGCCTCGCCGCACGAGACCGCCGACCCGATCCTCGCCGCGGCGCGGGTCGTCGAGGCGCTGCAGGCGGTCGTCTCGCGCGAGATCTCGCCGCTCGACTCCGCGGTCGTCACGATCGGCAGCATCCACGGCGGGACGGCGTTCAACGTCATCCCGCACTCCGTCCAGCTCCACGGGACGGCGCGCTCGTTCACCGAGATCACCGGCCGCGCGCTGCCCGAGAAGATCCGGCGCATCGTCGAGGGAACCGCCAGCGCCTGCGGCGTCCGCGCGAAGATCCGCTACGAGCGGACCAACAGCGCGACCGTCAACGACCCCCGCATCGCGGACGTCGTCATCGAGGCGGCGAGCGCGCTGCTCGGCGAGGAGAACGTGGAGACGGATACCCGCACCCTCGGCGGCGAGGACATGTCCGTGTACCTCGAGCGCGTGCCCGGCTGCTTCTTCTTCGTGGGTTGCGCACGCGAGGGCCCGCTGCGTCCCCACCACTCGCCCGAATTCGACATCGACGAGCGTGCGCTCGCCGTCGGGACGCTCGTGCTCGAGGCGGCCGCGCGGGCGGTGGCGGACAGGGCGGGGACTCTGACGCGCGGCTAGCGTTCAGCGCACCGGAGGAGGCGGCGGGCCCGTGGGGGGCTGCGGCGCGGCGGGCCCCGGGTCGTACGTCTCGCCGATGTTGGGCCCGTGCCAGTCGTGGTGGATGAAGTCGTAGCGCATGCCGATCTGCGTGTACGGCACCCGGAACGCGTTGAAGAAGAGGAAGAGGCAGCGCCCCCACCAGGTCGTGTCGCGCACGCCGATCTCCGTCAGGATCTGCGGGAAGTTGATCCCGACCTCGATGCCGATCTGCTGCTGGCGATAGGGGATCAGCGAGTTGCGGTAGCCCTTCGTGCCGTAGGTGACCGAGACCAGCAGGAACCGCGCGAGGCCGATGTTGCGGCAGAGCCGCTTCGCGAAGCCGGCGAGCTTCAGGTCGCCCGTGTAGATCTCCTCGGAGTAGTCCTTGCCGGGGTAGGTCACGGGGCAGCAGGGCTCGGGGGTCTTGTGCGGGATGAGCCCGAAGCGGAACCCCCAGACGTCGTCGAGCCCGTGTCTCGTGACGAAGACGGCCGCGGCCGCGCCCAGGGTGTCCGAGATGACGTCCTCGTAGGAGCCGCCGTCGCCGCGGCCGAGCGAGTCGCCGAGCTCGGTGATCATTCCCGCGCCGACGGTCGTCGCGAACGCCATCCCGTACGCCGCCGGGTCCGGGTAGCCGGAGCGGTAGTACGCGATGTGGAGCTCGCGCGAGAGGATGTTGTAGAGGGTGAAGTGCGAGGCCTTGTCGGCGCCGCCCGCGTAGGTGTTTTTCCCAAACCAGTTCTCCTGCGTCGTATGGAACGGCACGAACCCCTTGTCGATCGGTCCCGAGAGCGTCGAGGCGATGTTGCCGGCGAACACGCCGATCGTGATGAGGGTCGCGCGGGTCTTGCGCGGCGCCGAGGAGGTCTCCTTCTTCGGCTTCGCGGGCTGCTCCCCTTCCGCGTCGAGGACGGAGTCCGCCGCGTCGGCCCGGTCGGACTCCGTGAACGCGAGCGCCGCGGCGTCGCTTCCGCCGATCCGCGGCTCGGGAAGGATCTCGTCGAGCCCGAGGTCGACGTCCTTTCCCAGGCCGTGCGCCTCGGCCGGGAGGAAGTACACGGACGCCGGGACCGTCGGAGGAAAGACGGGGAGGGGCGCCGGGCCTTCGTCCGCGGCGGCGCTCCCGGATTGGACGTAGAGGAGGAGCAGGAGCAACGACGGTGTTTGGCGCGTGGTGCGCCAGCCCCGGGGCGTGTCCGCTCCGACCGTCATCGGCGGCGGTAGCCTATCCTCTAGTCGAACCCCTGTCCGGTGTCCGGGCCATGCCACTTCTTGTGGTTCATGTCGTAGCGGACGCCGAATGCCGTGAAGGGGATGCGAAAGAGATTGAGCGCCTTGTAGAGCGCGGCGCCCCACCAGGTGTTCTGCGGCACGCCGACCGCGGTCATGATCTCGGGCAGGTTCAGCCCGATGTCCATACCGACGTTGCGCTGGCGATCGGGACGCTTCGGATCCGTGCCATAGGCCTTGGTCCCGTAGGTCGCCGAGAGCAGCAGGAATCGCGCGATGCCGGGATTGAAGTGCATGCGCTTCGCGAGCCCGGCGATCTTGAGGTCTCCGCTGTAGACCTCCTTCGAGTAGTTCTCGCCGAGGCTTTCCACGCAGCAGGGATCGGGCGGCACGAGCTCGGGGACGAACCCGAATCGCAGCCCGATGAGGTCGTTCAGGTGGTAGTAGGAGAGCGCGACGCCCGTGACGCCGCCGAGCGTGTCGGCGACGATGTCCTCCCACGAGTAGCCGTAGGGCGTGAACGCGTCTCCGACCTCCTGGATCACGCCCGAAAGCACCGTCACGCCGAGGGAGAGCCCGTACGCCTGCTCGGGTGTCTTCCCGAACTGCTCGTAGGCCCAGCCCAGCTCGCGGCCGAGGAACGCGCTCAGGACGAAGTGCGAGCACTTGTCGGCGCCGCCCGCGTAGGTGTCCTTGCCGAAGAACTTCTCGCGAGTGAAGTGCCAGGGGTTGTAGTCGTCCTTCTGGACCCCGAGCGCCGCCCATGCCGTGATCGCGACGAGCACGCCGGTCGTGAGGATCGTGGTGCGCCTGTCGAAGAGCTTCGGCGGAGGATTCGCGGCCGCGGATTCGGACGAGAACACCGGCAGGAGGTCGGCGGGGAGGCCTCGGAGCGCCACGTCGGGAAGACCCACGCCCCGCCAGGGCGAGGGGTCGAACAGCTCCCGGGACGCCTCCGCGTCCTCGGCCGCCGTGGGCGAGAAGTAGTGAGAGGGCGGCTCGTCGTCGTCGAAGAGCGAGAGCTCCTTCGCCGCGGCACGGTCTGTGCCGAGGAAGCCGACGACGAGGACGGCGAGGGAGAGCCGGAGCGTGTCTCGGACCGCGCGCAGGAGTATCGATCTCGCCAGCCGGTGCCTCCTTGGGGGAGTCGGGTCTCCGGTGAAAAAACGGGACATTATGGCCAAACCGTTACGTCCTGGGAAGCGAAAACCGGGGCCCCCGTCCGATTCGGCCTGATAGCGTCCGCCCGTGCCTCCGATCGCCGCCGCCGCGCTCGCGGTCTATCTGATCGCCGTCCTCGCGGTGGGGTTCGCGTGGCGACGCCGCGCCGGCCGGGACGACGCGTCGTTCTACGTCGCGGACCGCTCCCTCGACTCCTTCTGGGGATTCACGGGCATGGCCTCGCTGACGACGGGAGGCTCGACGACCATCGCGCTCGCGATGCTGGTTTACGCGAAGGGCATCGCCGGTCTCTGGCTGGACCTCGCCGGCGCTCTGGGTCTCCTCGCGCTCGGGCTGTTTCTCGCGCGCCGGGTCCGGCGCGAGGGCGCCGTGACGCTTCCGGAGATCGTGGGCCGCTACTACGGGGATCCCGCGCGGCGCGCGGCGGCGGCGCTCGTCGTCCTCTCGGAGATCGCCTGGTTCGCGCTCCTCACCGAGGCGACGCAGGTCGTGCTGACGGCGGCGTTCGGCCTCGCGCCGCTCACCGCGATCCTGCTCTCGACCGCGGCGTTCGTGGCGTACACCGCGCTCGGCGGCCAGTACGCGGTGGTGCGGACGGATCTGCTGCAGTACGGGCTGATGCTCGTCGGCATCCCCGGCATCGCGCTCGTCTCGGCGCTGCGCGGCGCGCACGGCCTCTCGGGCCTTCCGGACGAGGTCTGGCGCTTCCCCACCTCGCCCGCGTTCACCGGCCGAGACGTCCTCGGCATGCTGATCCTGATCGGCCTGCCGCACCTGGTCGGGAGCGACGTCTACGCGAAGCTCCTCTCGTGCCGCGATGGCGATACCGCGCGGCGCGCCACGCTGCTCGCCGCCGGCTCCAAGGTGCTCTTCGGGTTCTCGGTCGCCGCCATCG
>Ga0207691_10007437_pt1 | contig 10546 bp, 8 predicted proteins | sample KBSM13metaG_FD_184327 | JGI IMG/M metagenome (GOLD analysis project Ga0207691, IMG submission 184327) | Miscanthus rhizosphere microbial communities from Kellogg Biological Station, Michigan, USA - KBS M1-3 metaG (SPAdes) (version 2) | ecosystem: Host-associated > Plants > Roots > Rhizosphere >... | reverse complement strand
TACAGCCGCCCGCCGTGCGCTCGTGGGTGCGGGCCCAGGGCTTCCAGGCCGAAAAGAACAAGCTGTTGCTGCTCCCGACAGGCGCGGGCGACGGCATCGCCGGCGCGGTACTGGGGCTTGGGCCCACCGCGGATCTGAGTGAGCCCACCGTCTGGACGTCGGCTGGCCTGCCGGACCGGCTGCCCGCTGGCCGCTATCGATTTGCCGGCAGCTTCAGCGCCGAGGGCGCGACACACCTCACGCTGGGTTGGGAATACGGTTCCTACCGCTTCACGCGATATCGCAAGCCCGCAGGCGAGCTGCCGTCGCTGGTCGCGCCGTCCGGTACGGACCTCGAATACGTACGTCTCGCGAGCCAGGCGCTGGCGGAGGCGCGCGATCTCATCAACACGCCGGCGAACGATATGGGCCCCGCCGAGCTCGGCGAGGCCGTACAGCGCCTCGCATTGCAGCACGAAGCGGAGTGCCGCATCACGGTCGGTGAAGAACTGCTGCGCCAGAACTATCCATTGATCTATGAAGTGGGGAAGGGTAGCGCGCGCGAGCCGCGGCTCATCGACATGCGCTGGGGCAAACGCGGCGCCCCACAGGTCACTCTGGTGGGCAAGGGAGTGTGCTTCGACACCGGCGGCCTCGACATCAAGCCATCGAGCGGCATGATCCTCATGAAGAAGGACATGGGCGGCGCCGCGCTGGTGCTGGCGCTGGCGCGCATGCTCATGGACGCCGATGCACCCATCCAGTTGCGCCTGCTGATTCCCGCGGTCGAGAACAGCATCTCCGGCCGTTCGTACCGGCCCAGCGACGTGCTGCGCACGCGGCTCGGCCTCACGGTGGAGATCGGCAACACCGATGCGGAAGGCAGGCTGGTGCTGGCCGACGCGCTCGCGGAAGCCGATCGCGAGCAGCCCGAGCTGCTCATCGATCTCGCGACGCTCACCGGCGCGGCGCGCGTCGCACTGGGACCGGAATTGCCAGCTATCTACTCGACGCCATCCGGGCTCGCCGAGGAGTTGCGGGCCATCGGCGAGCGCGAATCCGATCCGCTGTGGCCGATGCCCCTGTGGGGTGGCTACGAAGACGATCTCGCCAGCCGCATCGCCGATCTCAACAATGTGTCCAATACGCAGTTCGCGGGCTCGATCATCGGCGCGCTGTTCCTGAAGCGCTTCGTCACGCGCACGCGCAACTGGCTGCACGCCGATGTCTACGCCTGGAACGCCAAGGAGCGGCCTGGCCGGCCGGTGGGAGCGGATCCGCACACCGTGCGCGCGCTGTATCGCCTGGTACGCCAGCGGTTCGGGTGATCACCGGGCGCACACGGCCCGAATCGCTGGCCGCAGAGGCGGCGTTTCGCCGCGAAATCGCTTCCTGGGCGTTGCTCGGACTGACACTCGGGCTGGTCGAGGGCGCAACCGCCGCTGTGCTCATCAAGAAGTCCTTCGCCGGCGCCGCCAGTCCCTGGGCCGTGAATCTCGCCGTCGCCTTTGTCAGTGGTGCGCCGGCGCTCTCCAACGTGGTGAGTTTTGCGTGGGCCAATCTTGCGCACGGCCGCGCCCGCATCGGTCTCATGGTGGCATTGCAGGCGGGCTTCGCATTGCTGGTGGGCTTGTTAGGACTGGCACCGCGCGCGCTCGGCGGCCTGGCGTTCGCGGTGGCGTCGATTCTCGCGGCACGCGTGATCTGGACCGGGATCCTGACGGTGCGCGCCGCCGTGTGGAGTGCGAACTATCCACGCCAGGCGATCGCGCGGTACACCGGCCGGATCGTCATCGTCAGTTCCCTGGCGGTGTCGCTGGCCGCGGCGCTGGCGGCCTGGGTGCTGGACAAGGGACGGCTTGATTCCCGCTGGCTGTTCGGTGCGGGCGCGGCGGCCGGACTCGTCGGCGCATGGCTGTATCGCGAAGCGCGCGTGCGCCGCCAGTTCGCGCTGCTCGCCGAGGAAACCGCGGCGGTGGGTCGAGCCCAGCCGTTCAGCCTCGGCATGCTGTTCGAGATCCTCAGAAAGGATCCTCATTTCCGCGAATACATGTTCTGGATGGGTGTGTTCGGCGGCGGCAACCTCATGCTCACTTCGCAGCTGGTGGTCATCTTCAGCGAGCACCTGCACCTGGCCGCCAGCCTGCAGATCGCGCTGTTGTCGGTGGTTCCACTCGGCCTGCTGCCTCTGTTCGTGCCGTTCTGGGCGCGCATGTTCGACGAGGGCCACGTGGTCGAATACCGTGCGCGGCAGGGCTGGGCGCTGGTGGCGGCGGTGGCGCTGGTCAGCGTCGGCACCTGGCTCGAAAACCTGCCGTTGCTGTGGACCGGGGCCGTGGTGCTGGCCTTCGCGTACGCGGGGTCGAACCTGGGCTGGAATCTCGGGCACAATGACTTCGCCTCGGTCGGTCGCGCGCAGCACTACATGGGAGTACACGTCACGCTCACCGGCGTACGCGGCGCCATCGGTCCTCCCGCCGGCATATTGATCTACCAGTCGCTCGAGGCCCTGAGGCCCGGCGCCGGAGTGTATTCGCTGGCATTGCCGCTGCTGTTCGTGACCATCGGTGCGGCGGGTTTTTCGCACATGCGGCGCGTCATGCGCGCCACGAAGAACGCACCTATTAGTTAGAGACAGGGGACAGACGATGACGAAGAAGAAAGTGGTGGACCAGCGCCGGTATTCGCGCCTGGTGGTCGACGGTCCGAAGCAGACGCCATCGCGCGCCATGCTGCGAGCCGTGGGATTTCAGGATGCGGATTTCGCCAAGCCACAGATCGGCGTCGCCTCGACCTGGGCCAGCCTCACACCCTGCAACGTACACATCAACGAGCTGGCCACCGAGGCATTGGCGGGTGCCGACTCGGCCGGCGGCAAGGGTGTCCTGTTCAACACCATCACGGTATCGGACGGCATTTCGATGGGTTCACCCGGAATGCGTTATTCGCTCGTTTCAAGAGAAGTGATCGCCGACTCCATAGAGACTGTGGTGGGTGCCGAGGGCTTCGATGGCTTCGTTGCCATCGGCGGCTGCGACAAGAACATGCCGGGCTGCGCCATGGCCATTGCGCGCCTCAACCGTCCGGCGGTGTTCGTGTACGGCGGTACCATCAAGCCGGGCGTCAAGCGCCGCGACATCGTTGCGGTATTCGAAGCGGTCGGCGGCCATGCCGCGGGACGCGTGTCGGACGAGGAACTGCTGGACGTGGAGCGCACGGCGATCCCGGGACCGGGCAGCTGCGGCGGCATGTACACCGCCAACACCATGGCGTCGGCCATCGAAGCGCTGGGACTGTCGCTGCCCGACAGCTCCGCGCAAGAGGCGGTGAGCAGCGCCAAGCGCGACGACTGCCGCCGCGCGGGCGCCGCGGTCGTGGAGCTGGTGCGTGCCGGCATCACCCCATCCGACATCCTCACGAAGAAGGCTTTCGAGAACGCCATCACCGTGACCATCGCGCTCGGTGGCAGCACCAACGCCGTGCTGCACCTGCTTGCCATTGCTCACGCGGCCAGGGTCAGACTGGGACTACAGGACTTCACGCGTATCGGCAAAAAGGTCCCGTTGCTCGCCGACGTGCGTCCCAGTGGCCGCTATTTAATGTCTGAACTCATTGCCATCGGCGGAATTCAGCCATTGATGAAGCGTCTGCTCGATGCCGGCTTGCTGCACGGGGACTGCATGACGGTCACCGGGCGGACGCTCGCAGAGAATCTTCGCGACGTCAGCGACTATCCGCCGGGGCAGGACATCGTCAGACCGCTCAGCGATCCGATCAAGAAGGACAGTCACCTCGTGGTGATGTACGGCAACCTCGCACCTGAAGGCGCGGTCGCGAAGATCTCCGGCAAGGAAGGTCTGCGCTTCGCGGGCACCGCGCGCGTGTTCGACGGCGAAGAGCGCGCCACCGCGGCCATCCTCGCCGGCAAGGTCAAGCCCGGCGACGTGGTGGTGATTCGATACGAGGGCCCGCGTGGCGGTCCTGGCATGCGCGAGATGCTGAGCCCGACAGGCGCCATCATGGGCCGCGGACTCGGCGACAAGGTGGCGCTCATCACTGACGGTAGATTCTCCGGTGGAAGCCATGGGTTCGTGGTTGGACATATCTCTCCGGAAGCGGCGCTCGGCGGTCCGATCGGTCTACTTAGGGACGGTGATTCGATCGCGATTGATGCAGTGAAGCGCATGCTCGAAATCAAACTGAGCGCGGCGGAATTGCGCAAACGCAGGGCCAAATGGAAGGCGCCGAAGCCATATGCGACCAAGGGTGTGCTCGCAAAGTACGCACGGAATGTGTCAAGCGCATCGCTCGGTGCGGTGACCGACTGACAGTGAAGACCTCATTCACAATCCGTGTAGTGCAGGACCGGCCGCAAACGCGGTTGTTGTCAGGTCATGCGGCTGCGGGTACAGTTCGGCGGCTTTGGACCGGCGCCGAAGCTACTAACGTTAATCTGATGATTGCAATGGCCATGCTCGCGAACTCGAGCAGGCCGGGGGACGGAACGAACAAACGGTTGCGCTGGCCGGAAAGCTTGGGTACTTTCCGCCACCCCGTCTGACGCGCCGACAGTTTTTTTCACTCGCGACCACGGGAAACAATGGCCGCCAACGTACAAGATTCGAACTTCCTGACTCGCCGCGGCGTCGTTGCCGCCGCGATCGTTGCTCTTCACGTTCTCGCGGCCTGGGGCTTTGCATCCGGCCTCGCGACCAGGGCCATCGAGGCACTGGCTCCGCCAATCGAGGCGGACATCGTCGAGGAGAAGATAAAGGACGAAGAACCGCCTCCGCCGCCTCCGCCGGAGATGGAGCGCCCGCCGGTCGAGGTGCCGCCTCCGGAGGTCACCATCGATCTCCCGATGGAAACCAACACCACGGCCATCCAGGACGTGACTGACAAGACGCCGCCGCCGGCTCCGCCGCCGCCGCCGCGACAAGCGGGTTCGCCCGCGAAGATGACGCGTCCCGTCAACCCAGATGATTACTACCCGCCGGGTTCGATCCGCCGCGAAGAGCAGGGATCACCCGTCGTGCAGGCCTGCGTCGGTTCAAATGGCCGACTGGTCCGTGATCCGGTGGTTACCGATACTTCGGGCTTCCCCGACCTCGACAGCGCCGCTGTCAAGGTAGCGAAAGCCACGCGTTACGCCGCTGGCACCGAGAACGGCTCCGCGCTTCCGGAGTCGTGCATCAAGTTCAAGGTCAAGTTCGTCCTTAAGAACAACTAGTCACTTTATGGCAATGCGGCGGTTCAACCGACGCATTGAATTTTGTCATCGAGGAAATCATGGAAAACGTTGCTGCAACTGCTGCCCCCGCCGAGAACCCATACGGTCTTACCGCACTGTGGAGAGACGGCGGTCCAATCGCACAGGCCACTCTGATCATCCTGCTGATCATGTCCGCGGTGTCCTGGTACATCATCTTCTCCAAGCTCTGGGACCAGCGCCGCCTGCGCAAGGGCGCCAAGGTGGTCGAAAAGCAGTTCTGGAGTTCCGGCTCTCTGAAGGAAGCCGTGGATCGCCTGCCCAAGGACAGTGACTTCCGCGCCGTCGCGGAAGATGGCCTGCGTGCTTCGGCGCACCATGAAGGCCGCCTCACGGACCGCATCGACCTGCACGAGTGGGTAACCATGTCGCTGCAGCGCTCGGTCGACTCGGTCAACAGCAAGCTGACCAACGGCCTGGCGTTCCTCGCGACCGTGGGCTCGACTGCCCCGTTCGTCGGACTGTTCGGCACCGTCGTCGGCATTCTGAAGGCGCTCGTGAACATCGGCGTCAGCGGCCAGGCTTCGATCGACAAGGTGGCCGGCCCCGTGGGCGAAGCGCTGATCATGACCGCCATCGGTCTGTTCGTCGCGGTGCCCGCGGTCATGGGTTACAACTGGCTGCTGCGCCGTAACAAGGGCATCAGCGAGAACCTGCGCAACTTCGCCTCCGACCTGCATGCCTACCTGGTGGGCGGTGCTCGCGTGGCGTCGGGCGCACCCGTCGCAGGAGTGAAGAAGTAAACCCGCGCTTTCGCGGGCTTACGTTTCACTCTATTGAGGTAAACCGACATGGCGATGAGCGTCGGATCAGATGACAACGAGGAAGGGTCGATAGCGAGCATCAACACGACTCCGCTCGTGGACGTCATGCTCGTGCTGCTGATCATCTTTCTGATCACGGTTCCCGTGATCAAGAAGATGGCGCAGGTGGACATCCCGAAGGCGGTGAACATTCCGACCCAGACCAAGCCCGAGAACATCACCGTTTCGGTGGATACCGCGGGGAAGATCTACTGGAATGCCAGCCGCATCGATGACATGCAGTTGTTCTTCCAGAAGATCGTGGGGGAAGCACGCAAGTCACCGCAGCCGGAATTCCACATTCGTGGTGACAAGAGCGCGCGCTGGGAGAGCATCGGCCGCGTCATTTTCAACCTGCAGCGTGGTGGCATCGTGAAGGTCGGTTTCATCACCGAACCGGATCGCGCCAGCATTCGCGTCACGCGCTGACTTTCGAGGTAGTTCTTCATGGCAATGAGTGGTCCAGGAGCTGAAGGCGAGCCGATGATGGAGATCAACACGACTCCGCTCATCGACGTCATGCTGGTGTTGCTCATCGTGCTGATCATGTCGATTCCGATCATGACGCACGCGACCAAGCTGGACATGCCGCAGACCAACAATCCGCCGCCGCCGGTTCGTCCGGAGGTGATCCAGATCGACATCGATTTCGATGGCACGATTGTCTGGAACGGCACGGTGGTCAGCGGAATTCCGCAGCTCGAGAGTTACTTCAAGTCCGAGCGCAACAAGGAACCGCAGCCGGAAATCCATTTGCGTCCCGACCGTCGGTCGCGCTACGAAACGACCGCTCTCGTCATGGCGGCCGCCCAGCGCAACCACATGAAGAAGATGGGCTTCGTGAATACATCTGAGTTCAGAGACTGAACCTAGGCTGAACGTAATCCTCTGAAACAACAGCGAAACTTTCCGTCGGCTCGGGCATCAAAAAAACATGATGTCTTGTCGGTGGGTTGAGGCAACACCGAGCCGTGGTCCAAAAGACCGCGGCTCCTTTGTAAGGAGCGTCTGAAGTGCGTAGTCGGTTCAAACCAGTGGCGGCAATTGTGGTGCTGGGCATGCTTGTTTCGAGCGGCGCGGCGTTGGCCCAGACGGAAGCCTGCGGTGGCCCCAAGGCCAAGATCACCAAGAAGGTCGACAAACCCCTCGGCGAGGCGCAGAAGGCCCGCGACGCCAAGAACTGGGAAGAAGTCCTGGTCAAGGTCGCGGAAGCGGAAGCGGTGCCCGTCGACAAGACCGATTACGACCGCTACTGGATGACTGAATTCAAGGGCATTGCGCACGCCAATCTGAAGGCCTTTCCGGAGGCGCTCGCCGAGCTGGAAGCGGGTCTGAATTCGCCCTGCATGCCTGAAGACGGCAAGCCGCTGCGTTCGAAGGTCCTGATGCAGCTCGCCTACCAGGGCAAGAACTACGCGAAGGCCGTTGAGTACGGCAAGCTCGCTGTGAAGCTCAATCCCAGCGATGTGGAGATGGTCAACTATCTCGGCAACGCGTATTTCCAGATGGATGACAACCAGAATGCGCGCGTGACGATGACCGACTACGTCACCAAGATGGAAGCCGCCGGAAAGGTTCCGGAGGAGCAGGCCTATCGCATCCTGCAGACCGCCTGTCTGCGCCTCAAGGACGACAACTGCGTCACGGAGCAGATCGAGAAGCTGGTCGCGAACTATCCGAAGCCCGCTTACTGGACGGATCTCATCAACTCGCTGCTGCGCATCAGCAAGAGCGACAACGAGCTGCTCAACATCCTCCGCCTGGCCGACGGCGCGCAGGTCATGAACGACCCCAGCCACTACACCGAGATGGCGCAGCTCGCCATGGCCCAGGGTCTGCCCGGTGAGGCGCAGTACATCATCGAGAAGGGCAACCAGAAAAATGCATTTGCCGATTCGCAGCGCGAGCGCGATCACGCCACCCGCATCCTCGCCGATGCGAAGCAGGCCGTCGCGCTCGACAAGTCCACGCTCGACAAGCAGGACGCCTCGGCGCGCTCCAAGCCAACCGGTGACTCCGACGTGAAACTCGGCGCGGCGTACCTGAGCTACGGCATGAACGACAAGGCGATCGAAGCGCTGCAGCGCGGGATCGGCAAGGGCGGCGTCAAGAATCCGGATGAGGCGGGATTGTTGCTCGGCATGGCCTACTTGCGTACGAACAACAAGGAAGAGGCCCGGAAGGCATTCGAGACCGTGAAGCAGAATCCGAACATGGCGCATATCGCCAGGTTGTGGATGATGAGCGTGGAGAAGGGAGTCGCGGGCTGATCGAGACGAATGGACGAGTTGGCATCCTGAGGAATCGCGGAGCGTATACGTGGCAATTCGAAGTGGCTTAGCAGTCGCGGCAGCGACAATCGGAATCCTGGGTCTTGGCGTCGTCACGCCGGCCGCAGCGCAGGGCGCATGCACCGGCGGCGGCAAGATCAGCAAGCAGATTGCCAAGCCGATGTCGGCTGCGCAGGACGCTCTGAAGGCCAGGAAGTGGCAGGAAATTCTCAACCGGACGCGCGAGGCCGAGTCCACGCCCGGCGCCAAGTCGCAGTTCGACCAGTACTGGATGTACGAATTTCGTGGCTACGCCTATCACAACCTGCATCAACCCGCCGAAGCGGCCCGCGAACTCGAAGCCGCGCTGAACTCGCCGTGCATGCCCGAAGCCAACAAGCTCGAGCGCTACAAGAGTCTTGCCGGCCTGTATTCCTCGCTGCGCAACTACCAGAAGGTCATCGACTACGGAAACCGTGCTCTCAAGGTTGCGCGTGATCCGGACATGCAGGTTCAGGTCGCGCAGGCCTACTACCAGACCGGCAACAACAAGGACGCAGTGCGCGTCATGAACGAGATGCTTGCCAGCATCGAGCAGAGTGGCAAGGTGCCGAAGGAACAACAGCTCCTGTTGATCGTGGCGGCCTGCCAGAAGGCTGGCGACAACAACTGCGTCAGCAAGGTCTTCGAGAAGCTGGTGCAGCACTACCCGAAGCCCGAGTACTGGCAGAACCTCATGGTGGCGATCAGGGCGACCGACACCGACGACATCCAGAGTCTCAACGTCATGCGGCTCGCGGCCTACGTGAACGTGCTGAAGAAGCCTGATCAATACAAGGAAATGGCCCAGCTGGCGCTCGAAGAGAAGCTCGCCTGCGAAGCGCAGGCTGTGCTGGAGCTGGGCTTCAGCAAGAAGATCTTCGTCGAGAAGCGCGATGTCGACGTGAACACGCGCCTGCTGGAAGCCGCGAAGAAGGAATGCGTAGCTGACAAGGCCGCGTTGCCCAAGAATGAAGTCGCCGCGAAATCCGCGCCGACCGGCGACGCGCTGGTGAAAGTCGGAGCGCAGTACCTCGGAGCCGGCGACCCCGTGAAGGGAGCTGCCGGGATCCAGTCGGGCATCACCAAGGGCAGCCTCGCCAAGGGCGATCCGCATGAAACCACGCGCCAGGACGAGGCTTACATCCTGCTCGGCATCGCGCATCTCAAGAACAACAACAAGACCGAGGCCGCCAAGGCGTTCCGCAAGGCAACCCAGGACCCGACGATGGCACGCATCGCCAAGCTCTGGTTGCTCAACACCTGAGCTGCGAGTCGGCTCGTTGGCAATGAAATGAAGAAGGCCGGGCGTGCAAACGCCCGGCCTTCTGCTTTCTGGCCTCAGATGACCGCTTGGTTGCGCAGGGCGCCCAGAGTTTCGGCGCTGAGCCCGAGCAACTGACCGTAAATCTCGTCGTTATGCTGCCCGAGCTGCGGCGCCGGCGTGCGAATCGAGCCGGGCGTCGCCGACAGCCGTGGCGCCACGTTCTGCATGCGCAGCTGGCCGAACTCCGGATGCGACGTGGTGACGATGGCCTGGCGCGCCGCGAAGTGCGGGTCCTCGAGCATGTCCGCTGCCCGGTAAATGAGTCCGGACGGCACACCGGCCTGCTCCAGCAGCGCCAGCAACTCGCGTGTGCCAAGCGTGGCGGTCCAGCGCGCGATGATCTCGTCGAGCTCGTGCTGGTGGGTGCCGCGCGCCTGGTGGTCGCGAAAGCGTTCGTCACTCGCGAGCTGCGGTGCTCCCATCGTCTCGCACAGGCGCGCGAACACCGTGTCCTGGTTCGCGCCAATCATCACGATGCCATCGCGCGTTGGGTAAACATTCGACGGCGCAATACGGGGAAGGATGGGACCGCTGCGTTCGCGCACGTGGCCCAGCTGGTCGAATTCGGTGACCAGGCATTCCATCATGCTGAGAACCGATTCATAGATGGCGGCGTCGACGACCTGCCCGATGCCGCTGCGTTCACGATGATGCAGCGCTGCGAGGGTACCCATGCAGGCGTGCACGGCGGCGAGCGAATCGCCGATGCTGATCCCGACGCGCGAGGGAGGACGGTCAGGTTCACCCACGATGTAGCGCAGACCGCCCATGGCCTCGCCAATGCCGCCGTAGCCGGCACGCTGGGCATAGGGACCGGTCTGGCCGAAGCCCGACACGCGAACCAGGATGAGCCGTGGGT
>Ga0207691_10007434_pt1 | contig 10548 bp, 3 predicted proteins | sample KBSM13metaG_FD_184327 | JGI IMG/M metagenome (GOLD analysis project Ga0207691, IMG submission 184327) | Miscanthus rhizosphere microbial communities from Kellogg Biological Station, Michigan, USA - KBS M1-3 metaG (SPAdes) (version 2) | ecosystem: Host-associated > Plants > Roots > Rhizosphere >... | reverse complement strand
TCGGAAGGTTCCAGCTCGAAGCCGCCATCCAGTCGGTCCACGTCGATCGCGCGCAGACCGGGCGCACCGACTGGGAGGCGATCGCGGGCTTCTACGAACACCTCGTCCGACTGGTTCCCACGCTCGGAGCCCGAGTCGCGCAGGCGGCCGCCATGGCGGAGGCGCGCGGTACGGCGGCCGGGCTCGCGGTGCTCGATACGATCGACCGCGCCGCCGTCTCGACGTATCAGCCTTTCTGGGCCGTGCGCGCGCACCTGTTGCGGCAGGCGGGGGAGGCCGACGGCGCCGCGGAGGCTTACGACCGCGCGATCGGGCTCACCGAGGATCCGGCGACGCGGCAATTCCTGCTCGAACGGCGGGGCTGATTCTCCCGGGAATTCCTGTCGAAACGCTTCCCCGTCGAACGCCATGAGGGTGAAGGCCGGAACCAAGATCCGGCCGGGAGGCGAGCGATGTGTCCTTTGTGTGTGACGACGGTGGCTCTGATCGCCTCGGGCGTCACTGCGGCCGGCGGCACCGCCACGCTGATCGCAGGCGGGCTCGGCGGCAGGAACAAGCGGAAGAAGGAGAAAGACATGGGCAAGACGAAGGAGAGAGCCATGGAGACCGGGAAAGCGCTTCGCGGCTTGAAGACACCCCCGATCGTGTCCCCACAGGAGTGGGAAGCCGCGCGCCAGCAGCTCCTCGTCAAGGAGAAGGCCCTGACCCGCGCCCGTGACGCCATGGCCGCCGAGCGCCGGCGCATGCCGTGGCAGGCCGTGGAAAAGGCATACGAGTTCGACGGGCCCGGCGGCAGCGCGAGCCTGCTCGACCTTTTCGAGGGCCGCCGTCAGCTGATCGTCTACCGGGCCTTCTTCGAGCCCGGCGTGACGGGCTGGCCCGAACATGCCTGCCGCGGCTGTTCCCTGGTCGCCGACCAGGTTGCCCATCTCGCACATCTGAACGCCCGCGACACGACGCTCGCGTTCGCCTCGCGCGCGGGCCAGACCGACATCGCGCGCCTGAAAGCGAGGATGGGCTGGACGATGCCCTGGTACACGATCCGCGACGGCTTCGACAAGGACTTCGGCGTGGACGAATGGCACGGCACCAACGCGTTCATCCACGATGGCGAAAAGGTGTTCCGGACGTACTTCGTCAACAGCCGCGGCGACGAGCCGATGGGAGGGACCTGGAGCTACCTCGACATCACGGCGCTCGGGCGGCAGGAGGCCTGGGAGGACTCGCCGGAGGGCTACCCTCAGACCAAACCGTACGAATGGTGGAGATGGCACGACGAATACGGAGACACGCGGCCACCCGGCGAGTGGATGGATCAGGTGAACCGGGGCCTGGAGCAGATCCGTCGGAGCAGCTCGATGGATGGCGACGCCGAGTAGTCGCGACGCTCATCCTGGTGGTGGAACGCGGGTCCGATCCCCGCTTACGCTGGACCCGGGCCCTGATGTAGGCTCGACCGCCTAAACGGAAGAGGTCGCCTGTGGCCCGATTCCTGGCGGTTTACCTCGCGTCGCCGGGTACTCCGCTCCCAGCCTGTCCACGTCACCCCCTCCGGCTTCTGCGCAAGCCTCCCTGAACGTCGCCACGCGACGGCTTCGTGCGGACATCTCGGACTGCAGAGCAGCCTGTAGGAGGACCATCCATGGAACATCTCGAGACAGAGAAGCGCCAGCCGGCGCTCCGGAGATCCCCGGACGAGGCCTCGATCCGTCCGTTTCGCTTCGAGGCCTCCGAATCGAACCTGATCGATCTCCGCCGCCGGATCGAGGCCACGCGATGGCCGGAGAAGGAAACGGTCGGCGATTCGTCGCAGGGCGTGCAGCTCGCGACGATGCAGAAGCTGGCCCGCTACTGGTCGACCGAACACGACTGGCGAAAGTGCGAAGCGAGGCTGAACGCCCTGCCGCAGTTCGTGACCGAGATCGACGGGCTGGACATTCATTTCATTCACGTGCGGTCGAAACACGAAAATGCGCTGCCGCTGATCGTCACGCACGGATGGCCGGGCTCGATCCTCGAGCAGCTGAAGATCGTCGATCCGCTCACCAATCCCACGGACCACGAAGCGAGCGCCTTGGATGCTTTCCACCTGGTGATTCCGTCGATGCCGGGTTACGGGTTTTCCGGCAAGCCGAGCGAGACCGGCTGGGGCCCCGAGCGGATCGCGCGAGCCTGGAACGTTTTGATGAAGCGCCTGGGGTATACGAGATACGCGGCGCAGGGCGGGGACTGGGGCGCGATCGTCACGGACCAGATGGGCGTCCAGGCGCCGCCGGAGTTGATCGGCATCCACACCAACATGGCGGGGGCGGTTCCCGCCGACGTCGACCAGGCGGCGTTCACCGGCGCGCCGGCGCCGGCGGGTCTCTCGCCCGAGGAGAAGCAGTCCTTCGAGCACCTCGCCTATTTCTACAAACGCGGCCTGGGCTATGCGCTGGAGATGGGCAACCGCGCGCAGACTCTTTACGGAATCGCGGACTCGCCCGTCGGCCTGGCGGCCTGGATCGTCGACCATGACATCTGGAGCTACCAGCTCATCGCGCGAGTCTTCGACGGTCAGACCGAGGGTCTCACGCGTGATGACATTCTCGACAACATCACGCTGTACTGGCTGACGAACACGGGCGTGTCGTCGGCCCGCCTGTACTGGGAGAACAAGCTGGTCTTCTTCGCCCCCAAGGGCGTGGCGATCCCGGTCGGCGTGAGCGCCTTTCCGGACGAGATCTATCCGTGCCCGCGGAGCTCGGCGGAGCGCGCGTATCCGAAGCTCATCTACTACAAGAAGCACGACAAGGGCGGGCACTTCGCGGCCTGGGAACAACCGGACGACCTCGTCTCGGATGTTCGGGCCACGTTCCGGTCGCTGCGCACATCGTCATAGGGGGAGGCGGCGCGCGCGCCGTCTCCCAGGTTCACATGCGCCCAACCAACAAACCAAGGAGGCCATCATGAGCACCGAGATCCAGACCGAACACGCCACCGACTCCCGCAAGGCCCGCACTCTCGAAACGAAGCTCGAGGTGGTGATCATCCCGGTGTCCGACGTCGAACGGGCCAAGCGCTTCTACGAGGGGCTGGGTTGGCGTAAAGACGCAGATTTCTCGCGGGGTGACGAATGGCGCGCGCTCCAGTTCACGCCTCCCGGCTCGCCGTGCTCCGTCATTTTCGGCAAGGGGGTCACGTCGGCCGCGCCGGGCTCGGTTCAGGGGACATTCCTCATCGTCGATGACATCGATGCCGCCCGCGCCGAGCTCAACCAGCGTGGCGCCAAGGTGAGCGAGGTCTTCCACTTCGAGGGCGACCTCAGCGTCACCGGGACGAAGGGGCGCGCGCCGGGCCGCGACCCGCAGAACCGCACTTACAGCACGTGGGCCTCGTTCAGCGATCCCGACGGGAACAGCTGGCTCCTCCAGGAGATCACGACGCGGCTCCCCGGGCGGGGTTTCAGCACTCTGGACGTCGGGGCTCTGACGGAGCTTCTCAAGGAGACCGAGGAGCACCACGGCGGATACGAACGGACCGCTCCGAAGCATCACTGGTCGGGGTGGTACGCCGCCTACATGGTCGCCCGCCAGCGCGGCCGGACCCCGGAGGATGCAGCCAAGGACGCGGGGCTTCACATGGAAGAAGTCCTTCCTCGATAACGCCGTTCCCGGAGGTCGCGGGATAGAGTTCCCGCGACCATCCGATGACACTTTCCACGGGGACCCGGCTCGGCCCCTACGAGATCCTCGCGCCCCTGGGCGCGGGCGGTATGGGGGAGGTCTATCGGGCGCGGGACAGGAAGCTGGATCGGGACGTCGCGGTCAAGGTCCTGCCTCAGTCCGTCGCCGCCGATCCCGACACGCTCGCCCGGTTCGAGCGCGAGGCGAAGGCGGTCGCGGCCCTCTCCCATCAGAACATCCTCGCGATCCACGACTTCGGAAACCAGGACGGGGTCGCTTACGCCGTCATGGAGCTTCTGGAAGGCGAGACGCTGCGCGGGAAGCTCGACGCCGGCGCGCTTTCGCAGAAGCAGGCCGTGGACTACGCGCTGCAGGTCGCGAAGGGACTCTCGGCCGCTCATGAGAAGGGCATCGTCCACCGGGACCTGAAGCCCGAGAACCTCTTCGTTTCGAGAGACGGCCATCTCAAGATCCTCGACTTCGGGCTGGCGAAGCGGGTCGAGGCCGTCGCGCAAGGCCAGGAGACGAGCGCCCCGACGGGCACGGGCCACACGGAGCCCGGGATGGTCATGGGGACGATGGGTTACATGTCGCCCGAGCAGGTGAAAGGGTTCCCGGTCGATCACCGTTCGGACATCTTCTCGTTCGGGACGATCCTCTACGAGCTGCTCTCGGGCAGAAAAGCGTTCAAGCGAGACACGAATGCCGAGACGATGGCGGCGATCCTGATGAGGGAGCCGCCGGAGTTCTCGGAGTCGGGGCGAAACATCTCGCCGGCTCTCGAGCGGATCGTCAAACACTGCCTCGAGAAGGACCGCGAGAGTCGATTCCAGACGGCCCGTGACATCGCATTCAGTCTCTCGGAGCAGTTCTCGCCCGCGACCGTGGCGAGCAGCGCACCGAAGGCTGCGGCCCCGGTCAGCTCATCCGGGTTCCGGATCGCCGTGCGGCCTTTCAAGTCCGGCACCGCCGACGCGGACGTGCAGGCCCTGGCCGACGGGCTCTCCGAGGAGATCTTGAGCGGCCTCTCGCGGTTTCGGTATCTGTCGGTCGTCGCGAGCGACCCGTCGGGTCACCCGGCGGGCGAGGGAGACGACCGGGGACCGGGCCAGGGGTCCGGGGCGCGCTACGTGGTGGAGGGAAGCATCCGTCGCGGAGGCGCCGACCTTCGCGTCAGCGCGCAGCTCGTCGACGCCCTCACGGGTGCGCGGCTCTGGTCCGAGACCTATCGTCGGGACCTCCAGGCGTCGGACATGTTTGCGGTGCAGGACGACGTCGCCGCGCGCATCGTCGCGACGGTCGCCGACAGCTATGGCGTGCTCGTGCATTCGATCCGGGCCGCCAGCGGGCAGAAGGACGACGCCGACCTCACGCCGGTCGAATGGCAGTTCCAGTACTTCGCGTACCGCGAGCAGATCACTCCCTCCTCTTATGCCGCGCTCAAGAGCCGGTTGGAGCGCGCGTTGGAGCGGAACGAGCGTCCGTCCGACCTGTGGGCCTGCCTGGCGCAGGTGTACGTCGACGAGTACGCGTTTGGCTTCGCGGGCGACGCGACGTCGCTGGATCGGGCGCTGGCGGCGGCCCGCCGCGCGGTCGAGCGGGATCGCGCAAACCAGTTCGCCATGGTCGCGCTGGCGCAGGTGCACTTCTTCCGGCGGGACCTCGCCGCGTTCGGCCCGGCGGCCGAGCGCGCGATGGCGCTCAACCCGCTCAACACCGACGCCGTCGGGATCCTTGGGCTGCAGATCGTGCACACGGGCGAGTTCGAGAGGGGCGCCGCGATCGTCCGGCGCGCGATGGAGCTCAATCCCAATCACGCCGGCTGGATGCATTTCGCTCCCCTCTGGGAGCACTTCCACAACGGCGAGTACGAGCAGGCCCTGGAATGTGCGAACCGGGTGGACGTGCCGGGTCTCTTCTGGCCCTTCCTCGTCGTGGCGTCGGCCTGCGGTCACCTCGGCCGGCGGGCCGAGGCCGAGTCCGCTGTCCGGGACCTGCTGGCGCTCGACCCTGAGTTCGCGGCGCACGCGCGTTCGAACGTCGGGACCTGGCACTTCGCGAGCGGCCTCATGGAACCGATCCTCGAGGGGCTGCGCAAGGCGGGGCTCGCGATTCCCGAGACGCGCGAGCCCTCCGACTCCACGAGGACGATCGGAACGGTCACAACGAAGAGAGAGCGGGCGCGGTCGGGCACGGACTCGGGACAGGCACGGGCCGAGGAAGGGTTCTGGGTCGCGGTGTTGCCGTTCCAGTCCGGCGGCGGCGACGCCTCGGTGACGGCCCTGGCCGAAGGCCTGACCCAGGAGATCGTGACCGGGCTGTCGCGATTTTCCTACCTCCGGGTGATCTCGCGCAGCTCAGCGACGGACGCACAGTCCGCGGGCAAGGAGCTCGGTGCACGCTACGTGATGGAGGGAACCCTGCGCCAGGCGGGATCGACGATCCGACTGGCCGTGCAGCTCGTCGACGCGGCGACGGGGGCCCACCTCTGGGCGGAGACGTTCGACCGTCCCTTCCGCGCCGAGGAGATCCTCGCCCTGCAGGACGAGCTCGTCCCGCGGATCGTTTCGACGGTAGCCGATCAGCACGGCGTTCTGACACGCAACATCACCGCGGCAATCCGGAAGAAGAGCGACGCGGAGTTGAGCCCCTACGAGGCGGTGTTCCGGGTCTTCGGACTGCACGAGCGCATGACGCCGGAGGAGCACGCCGTCGTGCGAGAGCTGCTCGAGCGCGCCGTGGATAAGGCCCCGGATCACGGCGACGGATGGGCGATGCTGGCGACGACATACAGCGACGAGCACATGTTCGGATTCAATGTCCGACCGGATCCTCTCGGGCGTGCTCTCGCGGCCGCGCATCGGGCGGTCGAAGCCGCCCCGGCCAGCGCCCTCGCGAGCCAGGCCCTGGCCCAGGCGCTGTTCTTCCGACGCGAGAGGCAGGCCTTCCGGCCGCTGGCGGAGCGAACGCTCGCTCTCAATCGTATGGACGGCGCAACGACGGCGTTCATGGGAATTCTGCTGGCATGCTCCGGCGACTGGGAGCGCGGCTGCGCCGTGGCGGAGTCGGCCATGCGGCTCAACCCGCACTTCCCGGGCTGGTACCGGCTGGCCGCGATCTTCAACTCGTACCGGACGCGAGACTACCGCGCGGCCATCGACGCCGCCCTCCGCATCCAGATGCCGGGCTACTTCTGGACCTCCCTCGCCTGCGCGGCGGCGTTCGGTCAAATCGGCGAAGGCGGGCCGGCGCGGAAGGCACTCGAGGAATTGCTCGCCGTCCGGCCCGAGTTCGCGACCTCCGCGCACGAGGAGCTGGGAAAGTGGTTCGAGCCGGACCTGGTCGAGCACTTTCTCGACGGGCTCCGCAAGGCGGGGCTGGAAGTGCCCGACGAGATCGGAACAGCCGTTCCGACGCGCGATCCCGCTCGCTCTTCAGCGCCTCGCTCGGGCGCCGCCCGCGCCGACGAGGGTTTCTGGATCGCGGTCCTACCGTTCAAGTACGGCGGGCCCGACGCCGGTCTTACGACCCTGGCCGAGGGGCTGACGGAGGAAATCGTGACCGGCCTGTCACGCTTCTCGTACCTCAGGGTGATCTCGCGCGGCTCGGCTCCCGACGCACAGTCCTCGGGCAAGGGGCTCCGCGCGCGATACATGATGGAAGGTAGCTTGCGGCAGGCCGGGGCCAAGCTGCGCCTCGCGGTGCAACTGGTGGACGCAGTCTCCGGCGCTCATCTCTGGGCCGAGAACTATGAGCGCAGCTTCAGCCCGGAGGCGGTTTTCGAGCTTCAGGACGAGTTGGTTCCGCGGATCGTCTCGACCGTTGCGGACATGCACGGTGTTTTACCGCGCAGCATGAGCGACGTCGTGCGGCTGAAGTCTGCGGATCAGATGAGCCCGTACGAAGCGCTGTTGCGCAGCTTCGGGTACAACGAGCGGTTCACACCGGAAGACCTTGCCGAAGTGCGGACCTGCCTGGAACGGGCCGTCCAACAGTCCCCCGGTAACGCCGAGTGTTGGGCCATGTTGTCGGTGATGTATGCAAACGAGTACGGGCACTGGGACAACGCGGGACCGGATACTCTCGATCGGTCACTGCGAGCCGCACGGACGGCGGTCGAAGCGGCGCCGTTGCATTCCCTGCCCTACTACGCACTGGCCCAGGCTCTCTTCTTCAAGCGCGAGATTCCGGCGTTCCGAGTTGCCGCGGAACGGGCCGTTGCGCTCAACCCCATGGATGGAGCCACGGCCGCGTTCATGGGGTTGCTCATTGCCTACGCCGGGGATTGGGAGCGCGGCTGTGCTCTATCGGAGAGAGGTTCGCAACTGAATCCCAACCATCCGGGATGGTACCGCTACACCGCCTGGCACGATGCCTACCGCAAAAAGGACTATCGCAAGGCGCTGGACGTGGCTCTCCACCTCAACGCCCCGCAGAACTACTACACGCATGCGGTGCTAGCCATGTGCTACGCGCAAACTGGCCAGATGCAGGAGGCGCGCAGCGCACTCCGGGAAATGCTCGCGCTGAAACCGAACTACGCCCAGGTCGCCCGCGAGTTGCACGGGAGATGGATCGAGCCGGATCTGGTGGAGCAGCTGATGGATGGGCTCCGAAAGGCGGGCCTGGAGATCGCCGCCCCGGGGGGAGCCTCGGGGCCGGCGGCTGCGCTCGCTCGGTCCTCTGCGACCGAGTCCGGCGCTGCCCGCGCCGACGAAGGCTTCTGGGTCGCCGTGTTGCCGTTCAAGTACAGCGGTGCCGACGCATCGCTCACGGCGCTGGCCGAAGGCCTGACCGAGGAGATCCTGACCGGGCTGTCGCGGTTTTCCTACTTGAGGGTGATCGCGCGCAGCGCGACCGCCGATGGCCGATCCGCCAGTGAGCTCGGCGCGCGGTACGTCATGGAGGGGAGCCTTCGCCATGCGGGAGCGAGGCTGCGCGTCGCGGTGCAGCTCGTGGATACGGTCTCCGGCGCGCATCTCTGGGCGGAGAACTACGAGCGCGCGTTCAGTCCCGAGGCGGTTTTCGAATTGCAGGACGAGCTGGTTCCGCGGATTGTCTCGACGGTCGCCGACATGCACGGCGTTCTGCCCCGGAGCATGAGTGAAACGGTTCGCAGCCGTCCTCCCGAGCAGTTGAGCCCCTACGAAGCCGTGTTGCGAGGCTTCGGCTACTTCGAGCGGGCCACCATCGAGGAGCTCGCCGCGGCGCGATCGGGTCTGGAAGCGGCGGTGCGAAAAGCGCCGGCATACTCCGATGCCTGGGCGATTCTGTCGATCCTTTCGACCCACGAGTACGGACAGCGATTCGACCTGCAGACGGATTCCCTGACGAGCGGGTCCACCGCCGCGCGGCGTGCGGTCGATGCGGCGCCATCCAACCACCTGGCCTGGTTCAGTCTGGCCCAGGCGCTTTTCTTCCAGAAGGAATTCCAGAGTTTCCGGAATGCCGCGGAGCGCACGGTCGCGCTCAACCCCATGGACGGCGACTCCATCGCGACCCTCGGCGGGATGCTCACCTGCGCGGGGGATCTGGAGCGCGGCATGGCGCTGGCCGCACGCGCCAAGCAGCTCAATCCCCATCATCCCGGATGGTACTGGTGGGTCGACTTTTGCAACGCCTACCGGCAGGGCGACTACCGTGGCGCGCTGAACTTCGCGCTCAAGATGAATCTGCCGGGGCACTGGTTCATGCACGCGGCGGTGAGTGCCGCCCATGGGCAGCTCGGGGATCGTGTTGCGGCGAGCAAGGCCCTTCAGAATCTGCTCGAGATCCGTCCCGACTTCGCCGCCACCGTCCGCATGAATATCGAGAAATGGTGGGAGCCCGATTTCGTAGACCACCTGATGGACGGCTGGCGCAAGGCAGGGTTGGAGATGGCTGCGGCGCCGGCGTCTTCTTCCCCCTCCGACTCGGGAGGGGTCCGCACCGAGGAGGGCTTCTGGATCGCCGTTCTTCCCTTCAAGTACACGGGCACGGACGCGCTGCTCACGGCCCTCGCCGAAGGGCTGACCGAGGAGATCGTGACCGGGCTTTCGCGGTTTTCCTATTTGAAGGTGATCGCGCGCAGCGCGACAGCCAGCAGCCGTTCCGGCACTCAGCTCGGCGCTCGGTACGTGATGGAAGGGACTCTGCGGCAGGCGGGAGGGAAGCTCCGCCTGGCTGTGCAGCTCGTGGACACGATGTCCGGCGCTCATCTCTGGGCCGAGAACTACGAGCGCGCCTTCGACCCGGATGCGGTGTTCGAGCTCCAGGACGAGCTGGTTCCGAGGATTGTTTCGATGGTCGCGGGCATGAACGGAGTTCTGACCCGGAGCATGGGTGAGGCAGTCCGCGGGCGCGCCCCGGAACAGTTGAGCCCCTACGAGGCGGTGCTGCGCAGCTTCAGCTACCTGGAGCGGGTCACCCCCGAGGAGCTCGCGGTGTCGCGGTCCGCCCTGGAATTGGCGGTGGTCAGGGCGCCGGAGTATGCCGATGCATGGGCGATGCTGGCGTTGCTGTGCCTCCAGGACTACGGGCAGGGTTTTGGTCTTCAACCGGATTCTCTGGCAAGCGGGGGGATCGCCGCGCGGCGCGCCGCCGAGGCCGCGCCTTCCAGTCCGCTGGCGCTCTTCAGCCTGGCCCAGGCGCTCTACTTTCAGAAGGAATTCGAGACCTTCCGAAGCGTGGCAGAGCGGGCGGCCGCGCTCAATCCCATGGACGGCAACTCCATGGCATTTCTGGGGGAGCTGCTGACATATGCGGGCGATTCCGAGCGCGGCCTCGCGCTGGCCGCGCGCGCCAAGCAGCTCAATCCCAATCATCCCGGATGGTACTGGTACGCCAATTACTACGACGCATACCGCCGCGGCGACGACCACGGCGCGCTCGATTTCGCGCGCAA
>Ga0207691_10007432_pt1 | contig 10549 bp, 7 predicted proteins | sample KBSM13metaG_FD_184327 | JGI IMG/M metagenome (GOLD analysis project Ga0207691, IMG submission 184327) | Miscanthus rhizosphere microbial communities from Kellogg Biological Station, Michigan, USA - KBS M1-3 metaG (SPAdes) (version 2) | ecosystem: Host-associated > Plants > Roots > Rhizosphere >... | reverse complement strand
CTGGACCGGGCAGGAATTTGAGCTGAATACAGCCAGGAGACAGGCAGCGCTGAAAGTGAAACTTGAGAACTTCGTTGAGAAACTTTATAAGACATCGAAGGTAAAGGCAGGCAAACACCAGTGTGTAGTGCTTCGGGGATTGTTGTCTGCGGATGTAGACATCCTGGACTACTGTCGAAGGGCAACCGATATTGATTTTATCTGCATTTCAACAAGGGGTGCGGGCGTGGTAGAAAAACTATTCGGAACAAACACCGGCAATCTGATAACCAAATCCATGGTCCCTGTGATCGCGGTGCCAAAAAATTATCGTAAAACCCCTCTGAAAAACCTGTTATATGCCAGTGATCTCAAAAATTATTCAGAGGAATTGAAAAAAGTAGTCGATTTTGCCCGTCCGCTGGGTGCAAAAATAAATGTGCTGCATCTTAGTCCGCCCAACGAAAAAGAGTCCGGGGAAATGCAGTCTGCGGGTGAAATAAAAAGATATTTCAACTATGATATAAAATTCAGGCGTGAAAATTCGTCCGGATCCATTATCCACATTCTTCAAAAGGAAAAATTCACTCCCAGACCTTCATTAATTGTCATGTTTACAGAGCAGAGGCGGAATATGCTGAAAAAACTGCTCTCACCCAGTAAAACTGAAAGCCTGTCGTTTAACAGCCATGTTCCATTGCTTGCCTTCCACAAAGGATGATCCTAAAATCCGGTAAATGCAGGAATCGCGCATGCAAGACTGGCATCAGACAGATATTCCCGTTGTCCTGCAAAAGTTAAATGGGACAGAAAAAGGATTGTCGGGTCATGAAGCCTCGAAGAGGCTTTTGTCTTTTGGACGAAATGAGATCACAGAGGGGCGCAGGAAAACGGGTTTGCAGATTTTTTTTTCCCAGTTCAGGGATATCATGATCATGATACTGATCGGGGCAGCCATCATCTCGGCCCTGGTGGGAGACATTTCAGATACAATCATCATCCTTGCCATTGTCGTCTTAAATGCAGTAATTGGATTTTTCCAGGAATACAGAGCTGAAAAAACAATCAGTGCACTGAAAGTACTGGCTGTTCCGCAAACGCTTGTTATGCGCAATCAAAAACTGACGCATGTACCGTCTCCGGAACTGGTTCCTGGAGATCTCGTTATCCTGGAAGCCGGAAATATCATACCTGCAGATATCCGTTTATCTGAGGCCCACCGGCTCACCATCAACGAGTCCTCCCTGACGGGTGAATCGGCATCTGTCGAAAAGCATAGTAAGGTATTGGAGAAGGGCGTTGAAAGCCTGGATGAATATTCAAATATTGCTTTCAAAGGCACTCATGTTACGCAGGGCAGAGGCCGCGGTTTTGTTGTTGAAACCGGCATGAATACCCAGCTCGGAAAGATCGCCCGCTTTCTTCAGGAACCCGGTGTGAAAACTCCCTTGCAAATCAGGGTTGCCCAACTCAGCAGGACACTGTCTGTTATTATACTGGTCATTTGCGGGATTGTATTTTTTTCCGGATACTTCCGTGGTGAACAACCGGTGGTTATCTTCCTCACCGCCCTGTCGCTGGCCGTAGCCGCTATTCCTGAAACACTGCCTGCCGTCATTACGATTGCCTTATCGGCCGGAGCCAAAAAAATGGCCAGAAATAATGCGCTTATCAGAAAGCTGCCGGCAGTGGAAACGCTGGGCTCGGTTACTTATATCTGTACAGATAAAACCGGAACACTCACGCAGAATAAAATGACAGTGGAAGAAATTGCCGGAAAACATTTTATGAACGGGACGAAGGATTCACCGGAATTGGGAAACCTGCATGAGTTTAAACTGCTGATGGAATGCATGACCCTGAATAACGATGCCTACGGGAGGGCCGACAAGATTGCCGGCGAACCTACGGAAGTCGGTCTGCTTGAATATGCACGTTCGAAAGGTTATGAGAAGACAGATCTGGAAAGCAAATTTCCCCGGATTGCTGAAATACCATTTGATCCGGAACGAAAATGCATGACCACCCTGCACAGGCGGGGTCACCGGTTCATTGCTTTCACTAAAGGGGCACCTGAGATCATCATACCCATGTCGGAGTCCTCGTCGCTGGGCACAGGCCTGGAAGAAAAATTCAATATGATGCTGGGTGAAGGATACAGGATGCTGGCCTTTGCCAGCCGCGAATTTGATGAGCTTCCGTCGGTTATCAGCCCCGCAACTATTGAAAATCAAATGCAACTGGCAGGAATAGTTGGTTTGATCGATCCGCCGCGGAAAGAAGTAAAAGCTGCTGTTGAAGAATGCCACAGGGCGGGCATCCGCGTAGCCATGATTACCGGTGATCATGTGAAAACTGCAGAGATTATTGCCAGACGTCTCCACCTGCTCGAAACGGCAGACGATCATGTTTTAACCGGTTCGCAAATAAGAAATATGACCGAAGCGGAATTCAGGCAGTCAGTCGGGCACACGACCGTATATGCCCGGATATCACCCGAACAAAAACTAAATATCATCAGCGCACTGCAGAAAAACGGCGAATATGTAGCCATGACCGGCGACGGCGTGAATGATGCCCCTGCTTTAAACCATGCCGATATCGGAGTCGCCATGGGCATCACAGGCACCGACACGGCAAAGGAGGCGGCCCATCTTATATTATTAAACGACAATTTCACGAGCATCGTAGCCGCCGTAAAAGAAGGGAGGCGCATTTTCGATAATATCCTGCGATTTATCCGCTATATCCTTACGGGAAATGGAATTGAAGTTTTGACGATTTTCATCGCGCCTTTTTTGTCGCTTCCCGTTCCCCTGCTTCCTGTCCATATACTGTGGATTAACCTGGTCTCTGACAGTTTGCCCGGCATCGCGCTGGTGGCTGAGCCGGCAGACAAAAACACAATGAACCGGCCGCCACGTTCGACAAGGCAGGGATTTATCACGCGGCCACTTCTTTTTCAGATAGCCTGGGTCTGCAGCATTTATACGGCCATCGCGCTTGCGGTACAAGGCTATGGAGTGGCAAATAAATTGCATTGGCAAACAATGGTATTTACCATACTGTCCGTGGGACAGTTGATGCTGGCCATTGCCGTGCGGGCGGATAAAAGCTCTTTTTTCAAGTTAAATCTTTTTGGTAACCCGCTTATGCTGATTGTCGTCGGTTTAACCCTGGCCATCCAGCTAATGATCATTTACATGCCCTTTTTCAACGGGCTGCTTAAAACCGAACCGCTGACAGGTTTTGAGCTTATTATCTGCCTGGCGGTTTCTGTACTGATCATTCCGCTGGTTGAACTGGAGAAATTATTCAGAAGACAGCCGAAAGTAAAAATATCCTCTTAGGCTATTCCTTACGGGGCAAGCTTCACAAGCGGTCAAATGGCCCTGCTATAGGTTTTGGCAACCGCATCGTTCTTTTGGAGGAGATGGAGGTCGAAGGCTACGCATATATTTCTAATAAATCTTTTTCCTGACTCTGTTACTTCAACAGAACGGTCATCCAGCATCACTAAGCCGTCTGATTCCAATTGCCGAAGTACGGGAAATGAGAAGAGGTCAAGAACCTCTTTGTCCTCCCGGTTGAAATGGGTTCTGCCCCGGCAGCTGATATCCAATATATATCGTTTAAAATTTTCGTCCTGACGATTCAAAAAGAAGCCCTTGTTGACGGGCAGTCCTCTATTACGGAGCGTCTGATAGTAGTCATGCAGGGATTTATTATTCTGGGCAAAAGCATGGCCTGTATCGCTGATTGCCGAAACACCGAGTCCTAGCTGCAGGTGGGTGAACTGCGTTGTGTATCCCATAAAATTGCGATGGAGCGTCCCGGATTGGCCGGCCTGAAATAACTCATCTGTAGGCAGCACAAAATGATCCATGCCAATCTGACGATAGTTATTCTCCCCGAATATCCGGACACCCTCCTCATAAAATTTCATCTTCTGTTCTGCAGCGGGCAAATCATGTTCGTCAAACAAACGCTGACCCCTGCTTGCCCAGGGAACATGTGCATAGCTGTAAAATGCAAACCGGTCAGGCGCCAGCCCAATACAATCCCCCAGTGTTTTTTGAATACTGGCCAGCGTCTGGAAAGGCAGACCATAGATCAAATCGTAGTTTACCGACTGATAGCCGATTTCGCGGGCGATTTCCGTGGCCCTCTGTACATGTTCAAGAGGCTGAATCCTGTTAATGGCTTTTTGAACGACAGGATCATTGTCCTGGACGCCGTAACTTACCCTTCTGAATCCACGGTCGTACAACAACTGAAGATGTTCGCGGGTGGTATTATTCGGATGACCCTCAAAACTAAAATTGGCGGTGGGGTGGATGACAGAATGATCTAAAATTTTATCCAGCAGCCGGTCTAAATTACCAGGTGAAAAAAACGTAGGGGTGCCACCGCCCAGGTGAAGCTCCCGTATGACGGGCACTTCCTCCATCAACTCAGAGTACATGGCCCATTCAGACAACACGGCACTGATATATTCGCTTTCCACCCCGTGATTGGTTGTGATCTTCTTATTGCAACCGCAGTAGGTGCAAAGGGATTCACAAAAAGGCAGGTGTATATACAGGCTCAATCCCTGCGTGCTGTTTGAAAGACGAAATTCATCCCTGAATGCTTTTTTCCACTGAGAGATATTCATGTTATCAGTCCAAAAAGGGACTGTTGGGTAACTCGTGTACCTTGGTACCGGCACGTTGTATTTGTTCAGCAGATCCTGATATTTCATAGTTGAAAGGTTACATGCATCATTCCGTTAAATTCCATTTTTGTCTGACCTTCCGCGAAATTCTGGGCAATCGGAATCTGACCATTCATGCCGACGCCGATTTTTCCAAAGTTTAGTTCCAGTCCTACAATACCGGTCATGATCTGACTACCTGTAAAACGTACATCTTTATTGTGCAGGCTGTTGATCGCCACACTTTCATATCCCAATCCGATGTTGGGCGTAATAATATTCCTGCCCGCATTCTTATTGTAAAAAACAATCAGGTTTCCGGTAAACTTGTTCCCGAATTTGTAATTGTCTCCATTTGTCGTATTTATCTTATAGTTGGCAGACAGGTTAAGGCCAAAATTCCGGATACTCAGCGCATACATCCCGTTTAGTATGAAATCAACACTACCCGTTCCGATCTGTGCATTGATATCGGCTACGGTCGTATTGCTGTCGAGCATATCCGCGTTAAACGGCCCGGTTGGCAGCTTCACACCCCCGCCAAGCCAGAATTGCTGGTTAAGTCTCTTTCTTGTCCCGATAAGTTTGGAAGACTGAAACACCATGTATTGGCCCATGACCGTTATATCGCCGAGTCCATGTGTCCGCGAGGTGCCATCGTCATCCATCTGCTTATTCTCGTAGTATGGAACAAAGGCGAGTAGTTGAAATTTCTTACTCACCCGTAACCCTCCCCAGAGCTCAATGCTGTTGTAGTAATTAGTGCTGAACTGCGACGGATCGCTGATAAGCTGGGTATGGTATCGTGTATAATGGTATCGAAGACCAATAAAATGATATTTAAAGTCGGGCAGCAGTCCCATATATAAGTTACCCGGACCGCAACCACAAATCGGACATGCTTTTAAGCCAGGTGCCATAAGAAGGATGAATCCAACAGACATTAAAAACTTTCTAAACATAAAGCTCCTTTTTATTTTATTAATGTCGATTCTAAAACCCTGGGGAAAAGTATATTGTTTTCCAGGTGCACATGCTGATGCAAATCATTTTCAAATTCACTCAGTCCGGACAGACAGACCTGAAACGTAGTACATGCACCAGACGGCACTTTATAGTTATCAGTCAGCCCGCGAATTTGAAACATTATGTCGCCGGCCTGATCATGCTCATTTTCCATCATAGAGATCGGGCCTGATAAATAATCTTTTGGGATTTGCAAATTCGGATCGATTCCCAGTTCTCTTTCCACTTCAACAATCCTGGGAAATAAAACAACTTCTTCCTTTCGCATATGCTGGTCCATCTCATTTTGTATTATCCCGAACAACTCCTTCACTTTTATCATATACGGATAGTGCTCTCCATGTTTTGCGGCAATTTTTTCAAGCTGGCCCATAATTACCGGCATCGCCTTCCTTACATAATAGTGATGATGAACAATAATATGATTCACCAGTTGGGCTTGCGACATTTCAACAAAAGGCATTGACCTGCCGCCGGCATCTTTTTGAACGGACTCTATTTCGGTAAGTATATCCGATACGTTTATGCCTTTGTCCCTGCAGGCTTCCTGCAGACTCAGTTTGCCTTTGCAACAAAAATCAATATTGTATTTTTCCAATACGGGTACAATCTGGTGGTTCTTCAATACCAATGAAGCAACGGATTGCTGAACTATATTTTCCATATCCATTTTTTTCCAAATGTCGATTGCTCTCCCGATTTATTTTATGACTCCGATCATCTTTCTTAAAAAACTGGCTGGCTACGATAAGACATGTTCCTGCGAAAAGAATAAGGGCAGCTGCAAAAAGCAGGATGTCTACATGAGCAATTCCCCTGTTCAGAATATCGAACACACCCTGGCTCATGAGTATTATTTCATTTATCAAAATACCGGCAAGAAATACGATGATGCCCTTTTTAAGAGCCTTGCGCCCCGGTACCAGGCGGAAGGTGTAGGAATAGGCAAGAATAAATAATGTGACGATGCCGAGTAAAATAAGGTGGAGGTATCCGATGACAATGGGCCTGAAACCGAAGGCCAGCCTGCTGACAGAGGGAACAATGGATGCCGTTTGGAGTAAAAGCTTGATGGTTACTGCCAGGCCTGTCACTATAAACAGCACCCGGGAAAAAGGCGGAAGCTGTTGTTTTAAACCGGTATGATGATTTCTCAAAAACGATAAAAAAATCATCCATCCGTATAGCTGGCTTCCTGCTCCGATTAAAACCACCAGGTATAACCAGGCGGGGATATGCGCCCATAATACAGAAAGAAAATAAGTCGGCAATGCAGCGAGAGCAAAACAGCCAAATACCCGTTTCAGAGTTAAAAGTGATGCGGCGATTCCCTGTAGCCTGTATGTGAATAAACCCATACATGAAAAAAAGAACCAGACATTATATTGAAAATGCAGATAGAAGTATACGGACGCCAGATACCAGTAAGAATGCATATTGCGGGAAGCCATCATATAAGCGAGGGAAAAAGGGCCGAGGGATGAAACAACATTTCCTATAAGAGCCAGTTTAAACCACCTGTCGCTAAGGATGGGATTCTGCAGACTAGCCAGATCCCGCCAGTAAAGGACAAAAAAATAGTAGGATGCAAATACCGACAGGGTTGAAAATAAGATGGACACAAACCCATATCCCTGCACAGGAAAGGAAAACAGCATACCATAGGCTGTTATGGCATTGAAATACAAGACCCACCTGTATTTCATGAAGTAATTTTTCCCCGACCGTTCCGACAGGTAGCCGACCAGTAAGGCCATCAGGGCCTGTGTAACCCAGCCGCCGAAAGCAAAATGAGAATGACCATGCAATAATTTCTGCTGATCAACAAAAGGAAGAGAGAAAGCAATTTTATACCGCAGCGTTACACCAAGCGCCGCGACCAGCATCAGGTTAAACAATGAAAACTGCAACCATCTTTTTTGTTCGGTATACATGGATTTCTGTCGCGAAGCAAATTTGAAATATTATTAAACGACGGATGAAACTAACCTAACAATAAACTTTCCCTCTTTCAATGGTTAGTTCACCTGTGTCATTCATACGGCGAATGCTTCTGATAACGGTTTCAACACGAAGGCCGGTCATATCGGCAATCTGCTGGCGTGTCAGTTCCAGCTTGGAATGTTTTTTTAACAGGGTGCCATTTGATTTTTTGAAATGGCTGAACAGCGTTGATATACGGTGCTCCGGGCCAAAACAGGAAAGTTCCTTGAGAAGTAAAAATTTGAACCGGAGTCTTTCAGAGAAAAGCTGCAGGAATTTCAAATATATCTCCGGGCTTTCTTTGAGAATTTTTGAAAAACTGTCTTTGTGCAGCCGGATAACCAGCGAATCTTTATTAGCTATCGCCGATGCGGCGTAATTGCAGCCATCAAACAATGGAAATTCTCCAAAGCTTTCACCCGGTTCGATCATATTCTGTATAAATTCCCTGCCATCGTCTTTGATATTAGACCATCTAATGGAACCGGACACCAGCTGGTGATAAAACTTACAATCGGCGCCTTCCCGGAATATAATTTCTCCGGCGGCTACTTTTTTATAAACTGCTCCCCATGCAAGGAGTGTGTCAATGTCGATCATATGCCTGGTTTACGTGCTAAGCTAAAAGCAGGCAACCTAAATATTTATGATTCCGGTTCCCCCGGTTTATGACTAAAATCATATTATAAGGGTGAGATTCAGCGAAACCCTTGCCGGGACTGCATTTCAGCGTCCATCGGCGTTGATAACCCTGTTCCGGACGCCTCCCTGCCCCCTGCATTATGATCGCAATCATAAAATGCCGTTCAGGGTGGTGGTAATCTTGCAGAGTCCATTTTAGAATCAAAAAAACAAGACTCATGAAAAAATTCATTTTGTCCGGTATGATGGCATTGTTTGCAATTGCCTGCGGCAATAGTGATTCAGACGACAATAAACAAACAGCTCCTTCATCTGAACACTCGAAATCATCAGACGCCAATCCTTCTTATGATCAAAAAAGAGGGGAAGGAAAATTTTCCAAAGTTGAAGTGGGAGCAACACTGGATGCTGCCAAAGCGGATGCCGGATCCAAGGTATATACCGTTAAATGCAGTGCGTGTCACAAACTAACGGATGAAAAACTGGTAGGCCCGGGATGGAAAGGAGTTACGGACAGGCATTCGGCAGAATGGATCATGAATTTCGCTACCAATCCGGACGTAATGATCGACAAGGACCCAAAGGTCCAGGCCATGCTTGAGATCTGCCTGGTTCGTATGCCAAATCAGAACCTGAGTGATGATGATGCGCGTAATATCTATGAATTCATGCGGAAAAATGACGGAGTTAAATAACTGAACTAAAAACACGAAAAGCAAGGAATATGAAAAATTTAAAGCAAGCTTTCTTCACACTGGCCTCACTGCTGGTCCTTTATATGGTCGCCTGCAAACCTAAAAACGCGGGAAACGCAGTGACCGGCGACGCCGCAGCCAAAGCCTATGTGGCGCCCGGTAAATACGACGACTTCTACAATTTCGTTTCCGGAGGATTCAGCGGTCAGATGAGTGTATACGGCCTCCCTTCAGGCCGCCTTTTGAGGGTCATTCCGGTTTTTTCCGTCGATCCTGAAAAAGGATATGGATTTAGTGAAGAAACAAAACCCATGTTAAATACTTCTCACGGCTTTGTGCCCTGGGACGACCTCCATCATGAAGACCTTTCGCAAACCGACGGCAAGATCGATGGCCGCTGGATTTTTGCCAATGCGAATAATACTCCACGGGTCGCTAGGGTGGACCTGACTACTTTTCATACGGCGGAAATTATCGAACTCCCTAACAGTGCCGGCAACCACTCTTCTCCCTTTATTACTGACAACACCGAATATGTTGTGGCCGGTACCCGGTTTAGTGTGCCGCCTGACAATGTAAATGGCGATGTGCCCATCAATTCCTACAAGAAGAATTTCAAAGGCACAATCAGTTTCATCAGTGTGGATAAGGTGACAGGAGCCATGAATATTGCTTTTCAGCTCAGATGCCCGGGTGTGAATTTCGATCTCAGCCATTCAGGCAAGGAAAAATCCAGTGGCTGGTTCTTTTTCTCCTGCTATAACACAGAACAGGCGAATACGCTGCTGGAAGTAAATGCGTCGCAGAGAGACAAGGATTTTATCATGGCGGTAAACTGGAAAAAAGCAGAGGAATATCTCAGGGCCGGAAAGGGTGAAAAACAGTCCGTCAGGTATGTCCATAATGTCTACAATGAAAAAACACATAGTGCGACTTCTGAAATCAAAACTGAAGTGATTGTCCTGGATACAAAAACGCTCAAGGACATCTGTTACTTTATTCCCTGTCCTAAATCCCCCCACGGATGCGATGTGGATCCAACCGGAGAATATATCGTCGGCAGCGGCAAGCTTGCTGCCCTGATACCGGTCTTCAGTTTTACCAAGCTGATGACAGCCATCAATAACAAAGATTTTATAGGAGATTACGATGGCATCCCGGTTGTGAAATATGAATCTGCACTTTATGGTGAAGTAAAAAAACCCGGACTCGGGCCACTGCATACCGAATTCGACGGCAAAGGAAATGGCTATACCACCATGTTTGTTTCTTCGGAAGTGGTGAAATGGAATATCAAGGATTTAAAAGTGGTGGATCGTCAACCTACTTTTTATTCTCCGGGTCATTTGTGCATCCCCGGCGGAGATACAAGAAGCCCCAATCCAAAATATCTGATCGTCTACAACAAAATCACCAAGGACCGTTACCTGCCCACCGGGCCGGAACTGGCACAGAGCGCGCAGATCTTTGATATCACCGGTGAAAAAATGCAACTAATCCTGGATTTCCCAACCATTGGGGAACCGCA
>Ga0207691_10007431_pt1 | contig 10549 bp, 11 predicted proteins | sample KBSM13metaG_FD_184327 | JGI IMG/M metagenome (GOLD analysis project Ga0207691, IMG submission 184327) | Miscanthus rhizosphere microbial communities from Kellogg Biological Station, Michigan, USA - KBS M1-3 metaG (SPAdes) (version 2) | ecosystem: Host-associated > Plants > Roots > Rhizosphere >... | reverse complement strand
TTCGCGCACCCGGGCCGAGCTCTCGCCGGGCTGCGACGCGTGCATCACGCGCGGCTCGAGGGCCGGGACCTGCACGTGCATGTCGATGCGATCCAGGAGCGGGCCGGAAATGCGCGCGCGATACCGGGCGACGCTGTCACCACTGCACTTGCACTTGCCCGAATAGTGGCCGAGGTAGCCGCACGGGCAGGGGTTCATCGCCGCCAGCAGCTGGAAGCGCGCGGGAAACTCCGACTGGCGCGCCGCGCGCGAGATGGTGATGTGGCCGGATTCCAGCGGCTCGCGCAGCACCTCGAGCACGTGGCGGCTGAACTCCGGCAGCTCGTCGAGGAAGAGCACGCCGTGATGCGCAAGGGAGATCTCGCCCGGGCGCGGCGGCGACGCGCCGCCCACCAGCGCCACGCCGGAGGCGGTGTGATGCGGCGCGCGAAACGGTCGCACGCCGAAGCTCTCCGCGCGGAAGGCGCCCTGCGCCAGGCTTTGCACCGCCGCGGCCTCGAGCGCTTCCTCTTCACTCATCGGCGGAAGGATTCCGGCGATGCGCGTGGCGAGCATCGTCTTGCCCGTTCCGGGCGGGCCCGCCAGCAGCAGCGAATGTCCGCCGGCCGCGGCGACTTCGAGCGCGCGCCGCGCGCGCAGCTGGCCGACGACATCCGCGAGATCCGGTCCTTCGGCAAGCGCGGCGTGGGGTGGGGCGACAGCCGCCTGCAGCTCGCGCGTGCCCTGCAGATGCTCGAAGACCTCCATCAACGTGCGCGCGGGAAGGATGCGCGCGTTTCGCGCGAGCGCTGCCTCTGCGGCGACGGAGTGCGGCACCACGAACGCGCGGCCGTCGCGGTGCGCGCCGAACGTCATCGCGAGCGCGCCGCGGATCGGGCGCAGCTCTCCGGAGAGCGCGAGCTCGCCCGCGAACTCGAGCTCGGCCAGCCGCCGCGTGCGCACCTGCCCCGACGCGGCGAGGATGCCGATCGCGATGGGAAGATCGAAGCGGCCGCTTTCCTTCGGAAGGTCGGCCGGGGCGAGATTCACCGTGATGCGGCCCGCGGGCCATTCGAAGCCCGCGTTGGCCAACGCCGCGCGCACGCGATCGCGCGACTCGCGCACTTCCTTTTCCGGGAGGCCGACGATGTTGGTGCAGGGCAGGCCGCCGCCGGCATTCACCTCCACGCGCACCAATGGCGCATCGAGTCCTGACAGGGCGCGGCTGAAGACAACCGCGAGGGACATCTCCCTTTAAAGGACGAGCCCTCTTTCGGTTGACGCGCTAGGGGCTGCGCGCGTCCCTGCGCGCCTCGAGCTCGGCGACGCGCGCCTCGAGCGCGGCGAGCTTCTCGCGCGCACGCGCGAGCACGCGCGCCTGCACGTCGTATTCCTCGCGCGTCACGAGGTCGAGCTTCGCGAAGGTGCTCGAGAGCATCCCGCGGAAATTCTTCTCAAGGTCGCGCGCGGGATTGCCGGAGGCGAAAGCGGCCAGGCGCGCGGACAGCTCGGAGAGCACTTTCTCATTCATGACGACCTCCGCACCATCGTGGTGCACGCGCTGGCGCTGGCGCACAAAGCATGGGCGCAGCGCTCGTGAATCGAAAAAACCATAAGACGAAACAAGGGGATGTGAGTGGCACGCTTGCTGCTATTCCGGTCCCGATGTCGTGATTTTCCAACTCCGCAAAGGATACCAACATGCAAAAAGTGGCCAAAGCCCTCGTCCTGGCCGGATGCGCCGGGCTGCCGTTCCTGTCCACTGCAGCGCGCGCCGCCGATGAACCCCCCGTGCATTCGTTCACCGGCAAGGTCGCGCTCTACAGCGAGTACGAATACCGCGGCATCGGCCAGACGGCCGAGAAGCCTGCGCTGCAGCTGAACCTCGACTACGCGCACAAGAGCGGCTTCTACGTCGGCACGTTCCTCACCAACATCAAGTGGCTGGAGGAGCTGAGCCCCGGATCGAACGCGAACATCGAGTGGGATATCTACGGCGGCTTCAAATTCCCCGTGGGCGCCGACGTGACGCTCGACGTGGGTTACCTGCGCTACGAATATCCGAGCTCGAGCGAGTTCAATCCCAAGCCCAACACCGACGAGGTCTACATCGGCGCTTCGTGGGGCCCGGCGACGCTCAAGTACTCGTATTCGATCAACGACACGTTCGGCGTGCCCAACAGCAAGGGCTCCGACTACATCGAGCTCGCCGTGAACTATCCGCTCCCGCAGCTCGAGAAGCTCACCATCAACGCCATCCTCGGCCACCAGCAGTACCGGCACAACGACCCGCTCGACTACACCGTGTGGAAGCTCGGCGCCACCTGGGACTTCGGCAGCGGTTTCACTGCGGGCGCTTACTACAAGGACACCAACGCCGACAAAAGCGCCTACACCGTGAATGGCAAGGACTGGGGCAAGGGACGCGCGGTCGCTTTCGTCGCGTGGACATTCTAGGACGGCCGGCAAACAGAGGAGAAAACCCATGAAACTGGTCGCGGCAGTCATCAAGCCGTTCAAGCTGGACGAGGTCCGCGAGGCCTTGTCGGCCATCGGCGTGCAGGGAATCACAGTCACCGAGGTGAAGGGCTTCGGGCGCCAGAAGGGGCACACCGAGCTCTATCGCGGCGCCGAGTACGTGGTGGATTTCCTTCCGAAGGTGAAGGTGGAGGCGGCGATCAAGGACGACATGCTCGACCGCGTCATCGAGGCGATCGAGAAGAGCGCCAACACCGGGAAGATCGGCGACGGGAAGATCTTCGTCTTCGACCTCGAGCAGGTCGTTCGCATCCGCACCGGCGAGACCGGCGCGGACGCGCTTTGATTCCAAGGGGAAACACGACAATGAAACGACTGATGAGCCTCATCGCGCTCACGGCTGCGCTCGCATTCGGCGGCGCGGTCCTGGCGCAGGACAAGAAAGCCGATCCGGCGCCCGCGCCGGCCGCGGCGGCACCAGCCGATGCCAAGGCCGCGCCGGCTTCTGCTCCTGCAGCCGATGCGAAAGCTGCTGACGCAAAACCCGCCGATGTCGCCGCGCCCGCCGCCGCCGCGCCCACGCCCAACAAGGGCGATGTCGCGTGGATGCTCACCTCGACCGCCCTCGTGCTCCTGATGAGCGTGCCGGCGCTGGCGCTGTTCTACGGCGGGATGGTGCGCTCGAAGAACATGCTGTCGATGCTGATGCAGGTGTTCGTGGTGTTCTCCCTGATCGTGGTGCTGTGGTGCGTCTACGGATACAGCATCGCGTTCACCGAGGGCAACGCGTACTTCGGCGGTTTCGACCGGCTGTTCCTGAAGGGAACGTTCGATTCGGCGAAGGGCGAGTACTCGATGGCGGCGACCTTCTCCAAGGGCACGCCGCTCTACGAGCTGGTCTACGTCGCATTCCAGGCGACGTTCGCCGCGATCACGTGCTGCCTGATCCTGGGCGCCTTCGCCGAGCGCGCGAAATTCGCCGGCGTGCTGATCTTCATCGTGCTCTGGTTCACCTTCTCGTACCTGCCGATCGCGCACATGGTGTGGTTCTGGCCCGGTCCCGACGCGTACACCGCGGCAAACGTGGTGGATGCGCAGAACGCCAAGGCGGGGCTGTTGTGGAAATGGGGCGCCCTCGACTTCGCCGGCGGCACCGTGGTGCACATCAACGCGGGTGTCGCGGGCCTGGTGGGCGCCTACGTGGTCGGCAAGCGCATTGGCTGGGGCCGCGAGGCGATGACGCCGCACAACCTCCCGATGACGATGATCGGAGCGTCGCTGCTGTGGTTCGGCTGGTTCGGGTTCAACGCCGGCTCGGCCCTCGAGGCGAACGGCTCGGCCGCGCTCGCGTTCATGAATACCTTCCTTGCCACGGCCTGCGCGGTGCTTTCGTGGAGCTTCTTCGAGTGGATGTTCAAGGGCAAGCCCTCGATGCTCGGCGCCGCGTCGGGTGCCGTCGCGGGGCTGGTCGCGATCACGCCCGCGGCGGGCAACGTCGGCATTCCCGGCGCCTTCTTCATCGGCGCCATCGCCGGCATCGTCTGCCTGTGGGGCGTGTCGGGCCTGAAGAAGCTGCTCAAGGTGGACGACTCGCTCGACGTCTTCGGCGTGCACGCGGTCGGCGGCATCGTGGGCGCGTTGCTCACGGGCGTGTTCAACTCGCCTGCGCTGGGCGGCCCCAGCTTCCCGGTGGACTGGTTCAGCGCGAAGGCGGTCACCGAGGCCGATTACTCGATCGTCTCGCAGCTCATCACCCAGGCGAAGGCGGTGGGCGTCACCGTGATCTGGTCCGGCATCGTCGCGTTCGTTGCGCTGAAGATCGCCGACATCCTGGTGGGGATGCGCGTGCCGGAGGAAGAGGAGCGCGAGGGCCTCGACACCTCGGCGCACGGGGAGACCGCGTACAACTGAGCGTTTTCATCGTGAGGCCATCGACGGGCGCTTCGGCGCCCGTTTTTTTGCCCGCCGGCGGTCACGATTAGTCACGAATTCGCCAAACAACGGGCGGTTTCGGGGGGTTAAGCTGCTATACTTTTCAACCCCTTAGCTTCATCCCCCCATCACTTTGCCGAAACGAATAGGCGAAATCCTGGTCGAGCGCGGCAAGCTCGACCCCGCCAACCTGGAGCGAGCCCTCAAGCTGCAGGAGGGTGGCGAGACGCGCGAGAAAATCGGCGTGATGCTGATGCGCCTGGGCATGGTGTCCGGCCGGGACCTCGCGGACGCGCTGGCCGACCAGCTGGACCTGCCGCTCGCCCTGGCCGCCGACTTCCCCGAGTTGCCGCTCATGGAAGAGCGCCTCTCGTCCAAGTTCCTGCGTGACGCGCAGGCCGTCCCGCTGCGCGAGGACGAGGAGGAGCTGGCGCTCGCGATCGCCGATCCCACGGATTCGTTCGTGATTTCCGCGGTGCAGATGGCCTCGGGCAAACGCGTGCGGGCCTACATCGCGGCGCCCAACGAGATCGACGCGGCGCTCGAGCGGTTGTATGGCGGGGGCAAGTCTTCCATGGGCGCCATCGTCGAGGGCATCCAGTCGCGCGACGACGAGCAGGACTGGGGCGATGTCGAGCACCTGAAGGACCTCGCATCCGAGGCGCCGGTGATCCGCCTCGTGAACCTCGTCCTCACGAAGGCGCTCGAGTCGCGCGCCTCCGACATCCACATCGAGCCCTTCGAGAACCGGTTGATCGTGCGCTACCGCATCGACGGCGTGCTGCACGAAGTGGAGTCGCCGCCGCGCCGCCTTTCCGCGGCGGTGATCTCGCGCGTGAAGATCATGGCCTCGCTGGACATCGCGGAGCGAAGGCTGCCCCAGGACGGGCGCATCAAGCTGCGCATCCAGGGCAAGGAGATCGACCTTCGCGTGTCGACGATTCCGACGATGCACGGCGAGAGCGTCGTGATGCGCATCCTCGACAAGGGCGGGGTGCCGCTCGACTTCGCTTCGCTGGGATTCGACGGCCAGGCCCTGGAGCGCTTCATCAAGGCGCTCGACGAAGTGCACGGCATCCTGCTCGTGACCGGTCCCACGGGCAGCGGCAAGACCACCACGCTCTACACGGCGCTCGATCGCCTGAACAAGCCCGACGTGAAGATCGTGACCGTCGAGGACCCGGTCGAATACCAGATGCCGGGCATCAACCAGATCCAGGTGAAGCCGCAGATCCAGCTCACCTTCGCGAACGCGTTGCGCTCGATCGTGCGCCAGGACCCGGACATCATCATGGTGGGCGAGATCCGCGACGTGGAGACGGTGCGCATCGCGATGCAGTCGGCGCTGACCGGCCACATGGTGCTGTCCACGGTGCACACCAACGATGCGCCCGCGACGGTGAGCCGCCTGCTGGACATGGGCGCGGAGGATTACCTGCTCACTTCCACCGTGAACGGCATCCTCGCGCAGCGCCTGGTGCGCACGCTCTGCCTCAAGTGCCGCGAGCCCCATGCCGCGCTGCCGGAGGTGGTCGAGCAGATGGGGCTGCGCAAATTCCAGCCCGCCGGCGAGATCGTCCTGTACAAGCCCGTGGGTTGCCCGGAGTGCGCCGGCACGGGTTACCTCGGGCGCATCTGCATTCTCGAGATGCTCACGGTCACCGACACCATTCGTTCGGCGATCATGCGCCACGCCACGGCGGGTGAGCTGCGCCAGGCGGCGATCGCCGAGGGAATGGAGACGATGTTCGAGAACGGCCTGCGCAAGTCGATGGCCGGCGTCACCACCATCGAGGAAGTCCTGCGCGTCACGCGCGAGGATTGATCGAGTTGCCGTTCTTCCAGTACAAGGCGGTCACCGCCGCCGGCGAAGTCCAGGAGGGCGTCCTCGAGGCGGCGAGCACCCAGGGCGCGGTGGCGCGCCTGCAGCAGATGGGCTTGATCCCGATTCGCGCCCAGGAAGCGGGCGTGGCCCGGGCGGGCCCGCAGCAGGCGACGGCCTCGCGGCCGTTGTTTCGCCGCACCCGCATCACGCAGGACGACATCGCGGTGGTCACCCGCGAGCTCGCCACTCTCCTGAAAGCGGGATTGCCGCTCGATCGCAGCTTCGAGATCCTCATCACGCTGGCGCCCAACCCGCGCACCGCGGAGCTGCTGGGCCGGGTGCGCAACGACGTGCGCGGCGGCGCCTCGCTTTCCAAGGCGCTGGACGCGCAGCGGCTCTTCTCGCGCTTCTACGTGAACATGATCCGCGCCGGTGAGGCGGGAGGCAGCCTGCCCAACGTGCTGCTGCGCCTTGCGGAGTACATGGAGCGCGCCAAGGCGCTGCGCGACAACGTCACCGCGTCGCTCACCTATCCGGGATTCCTGGCGGTGATCTCGGTGATCGCGGTGGTGGTGCTGCTGGGCGCCGTCGTGCCGCGCTTCAAGCCGATCTTCGCCGGCACCGGCAAGGCCATTCCCTTCATGACGCAGGCGGTGCTCTTCGCCGGCGACGCGATGCGCAACTGGGGCTGGCTCATGCTGATCGCGGCGGCCGCGTTCGCGTGGCTGATGCAGCGCCGGCTGCGCGACCCGGAGGTGCGCTACAGGTACGACCGCTGGCTCGTCACCGGCCCGGTGGTCGGCAGCCTCTTCTCGCGCATCGAGATGGCGCGCTTCTCGCGCACGCTGGGCACGCTGCTCGCCAACGGGGTGACGCTGGTGGCGGCGCTCAACATCGTGCGCGAGACCATGGGCAACTCCTGGCTCGCGGAGGCGATCGGCAACGTCGCGCGCGAGCTGAAGGAAGGCCGCGGGCTGGGCCGCCCGATGATGGAGACCGGGCGCTTCCCGATGCTCGCGGTGCACATGATCCTGGTCGGCGAGGAGACGGGGCGCCTCGACGACATGCTGATGCAGGTCGCGGAAACCTACGACCACGAAGTCGAGGTCGCGATCCGCAAGGCGCTCGCCCTGCTGCAGCCGGTGATGATCGTGCTCATGGCGCTGGTCATCGGTTTCATCATCATCGCGATCCTGTCCGCGATGATGTCCGTCTACGACCTTCCCATCTGAGGCTCACATGAAGAGGCAACGCGGCTTCACCATCCTTGAAATCGTCATCGTGTTCATCCTCCTCGCGGGCATCATGGCCTTCGTCGGGCCGAAGATCTTCGAGCAGATGGGCCGCGCGAAGTCGAGCGAGGCCAAGGTGCGCATCCAGCAGCTGGTCGGCCAGATCGAGATCTACAAGCTCGAGGTCGGCAAGTACCCGGAGAACCTCGCGGCCCTGGTGCGCAACCCCGGCGGGCCGGACAGCAAGTGGAACGGCCCGTACGCGAAGGAAGCGGATCTCAAGGATGCGTGGGGCAACGACTACCGCTTCACCATCCCGGGGCAGGGCAAGGCCTTCGACCTCGTCTCGCTGGGCGCCGACGGCAAGGAAGGCGGCGAAGGCGAGAACCGGGACGTGAGCAACTGAACCCCCTGACTCGCGCACCCATGAAGCGCGAACGCGGCTTCACGCTACTCGAGATGATGGTGGTGCTGGTCATCGCCGCGATCGCCTATGCGGTGCTTTTGTCGGCGCCGCTCGGCAAGGCGTCGGCGGCGGACTTGAAGGCAGCCGCGCGCACGCTGGCCTCGGGCTTGCGCCAGGCGCAGACCACGGCCATGGCCACGCGCAAGGACGCGGTGCTCACGATCGACGTGGAGTCGCGCGAGTACGTGACGACGCTGGACACGACACCGCGAAAGCTGCCGGAGAACCTCGAGCTCAAGCTCTATGCGGCGCAATCGGAAGTTTCGAGCGAGCGGCGCGGCTCGATCCGCTTCTATCCCGACGGCAGCTCCACCGGCGGGCGCATCACCGTGGCCGCGGGCGAGCGCAAGTACCTCGTCGACGTGGACTGGCTCACCGGGCGGGTCTCCATCAATGAATAGGCGCCAGCGCGGCTTCACGCTGGTCGAGGTCGTGGTGGCCTTCGTGCTGCTGACGCTCGTCCTGTCCGTGTCGTTCGAGATCTTCTCGCGCGGCATGGCGCGCGCCGGCGACCTGGACGATCGCGCGCGGGCGCTGGTCGTGGCGCAGTCCCGGCTCGGCCTCGCGGGCCTGGAGGACGGCTGGAAGGAAGGCGTCAGCACGGGCGAGAGCGAGGACCGGCGTTACCAGTGGACCCTCACCATCCGCCGCGCCGACGAGATCGCCAACTCCGCCGAGGGAAAGCCGGCATCGAGCGCGTACGCGATCTATCGCGTCGACGTGCATGTGGGTTGGCGCGGCGCGGACGGCCGCGACCACGCGCTCGACCTCGCGACCCTCGCCACCGGAGCGAAGCCCACATGACGCGGCCACAGCGCGGCTTCACCCTGATCGAGCTCGTCGTCGCCATGGCACTGCTGGGCACGATGATGTTGCTGCTCTACTCGGGGCTCAGCTTCAGCGTGCGCAGCTGGGACGCGGGCGACGTGAACGGCCGGCGCACGGCGGACCGGCGCATCGGCGAGAACTTCCTGCGCCGCGAGATCTCGGAGCTCTTCCCGATGCGCTGGAAGGAGCCCAACGTCGTGAAGTTCGCCTTCGAGGGCGAGAAGGACCACCTGCGCTTCGTCTCGTCGCGTCCTGCCGGCATCGCGCAGGGCGGCCTTTCGCTGGTCAGCCTCGAAGTGCTGGACGAGGGCGGCGGCTCGAGGAAGCGCAACCTCGTGATGCGCCGCGCCATGCCGGACGAGGAGCAGAAAAGCTTCGCGCCGCTGGACAAGGCCGAGGCAACCGTGATGATCGCCGGCGTGCAGGGCGTGACGTTCGAGTATTTCGGCTCCGAGAACGACTTCACGCCGCCGCAATGGAGCGACACGTGGAAGCCCGCCAACCGGGTGCCCGAGGCGATCCGCCTGCGCATCGTGGGAGACGACGGGCCGCTGCCGGAAATGGCGGTGCGCATCAGCCTGGGCGAAGAGGCGGGCTGCCTCGAGAACGCGTTCCAGCGCAACTGCAGGCCGAGGCGCCAATGAGGACGAATCAACGCGGCGTGGCGCTCGTGCTCGTGATGTGGGTGGCCGTGCTGCTCACCGTGATCGCCGGCTCGTTCATCGTCGAGCGCCGCACCGAGATGCTGGTGGTCTCCAACTCCGTTTCCATGGCTCGCGCCGAGGCCATCGCCGACGCGGGCGTCCAGCGCGCGGTCTTCGAGATCTACCGCAACGACAATTCCCCGGACGCCTGGAAGCGCGACGGCACGCGCTATTCCATGACCTTCGAGAACACTCCGGTGACGGTCGAGATCCGGGACGAGTCTGCTAAAATCGACATAAACACCGCTTACGAGCCGCTGCTTCGCGGGCTGCTCGTATCGAGCGGGCTTCCCGACGACGAGGCTTCACGGGTCCTCGATGCCATTTTGGACTGGCGCGACCCTGACGAACTCAAGCGTCCCAACGGCGCCGAAGCACCCGACTACAAAGCCGCCGGCCTCTTGTACAAACCCGCCAATGGTCCCTTCCAGGCTATCGAGGAGTTGCAGCTAGTGCTGGGCATGCGTCCCGAGATCTATCGCCGCGTCGCACCGTTCATCACGGTGTACTCGCGCGCGCCCGGCGTGAACACGCAGCTCGCGAGCCGCGAGGTGCTGCTTTCGCTGCCCGGTGCGACGACGGAGGCGGTGGACGAATATCTCGCGCGCCGGGAAGCCGCGCGCGCCGCGGGCCAGCCGCTGCCGGTGTTCCCGACGCAGCTGCCGGGGCCGGCGGGATTCACGATGGTGGCGTCGATCCGCGCGCAGACGCAGCTCGAGGACGGCACCGCCTTCGTGCGCGAAGCCGTGGCCATCCTGCGGCCCGCGCCGCGGCGGCCCGTGACTTTCCTCGCCTGGCGCCAGCTGGCCGTGCCGCTCGCATCCGACGCGCCGGCCACTCCCGCCAACGAGAAGGGTTCCCGCTGATGGCAGCGACTCCCGACCTCCAGGGCCCGCGCTCCACCGCTTTCGCGGGCCGGCGCGCCTCCGACGTGTGGCGCTGGTGGCGCGCCGAAATGATGCGGCTCATGCCGGAGCGCTTCGCGATGATGGGCGGCGCGACCGGGTTGCCGCTGTTGTTCCTCGAGGGCGATGAGCTCGTCGCGCTGGATCCGCACGGCGCGGGCGGGGCCCCGGAGAAGCGCGTCGATCTCGCGGGGCTGGAC
>Ga0207691_10007429_pt1 | contig 10550 bp, 7 predicted proteins | sample KBSM13metaG_FD_184327 | JGI IMG/M metagenome (GOLD analysis project Ga0207691, IMG submission 184327) | Miscanthus rhizosphere microbial communities from Kellogg Biological Station, Michigan, USA - KBS M1-3 metaG (SPAdes) (version 2) | ecosystem: Host-associated > Plants > Roots > Rhizosphere >... | reverse complement strand
TCGATGTGAATCGATTCAGGGACGCACCGGTTGCATCCGACCAGACGAAGCTGCCCTCGTCGCCGTCGGCGTTGCCAGCCACGTCCGCGCTGCGCACGATCGCGAATGAGCCCGCGGCGAAGCTGTTCGCGGCATTGGCCTCGTTGTTCGCGCCGCCGGGTACGACACTCAGCAAGCCGTCGGCCTTGTTCCAGTAGCCGCCGGAGATCGTCGCCGCCTCGCCGTGGATGGTATGGTTGAAACCGCCGCCGATCACGGCATAGTCGGCGCCGCTGTAGATGTAGTTGCCACTGCCGGGAGCCCCGCCGGCGACGAATGCACCGACGACGCCGTCGTCGACGCCGTTCGCGGCGTCGCCAAGCACGACGTTGCGCCCGAGATTCTCCGGATAGACGCTGCTGACGCCGGGTACGCCGATCGTCATCGCTGCCGACCCGTCCGTCTTCAGCGTCAGCGGCTGCGCGTCGGCAGTGCCAAGATACATGCCGGCGACGTTGCCGGCGTTGCCGTCCAGTGTCCAGGCGCCGGGACACACGCTGCTCGCTGCGGTAGTCGCCAGCATCGGAGCGACCGGCGCGCGCGCATTCAGCGCGACGAAGTCGCCGTCGCCGGCCGGGCGAACGCGCACGGCGAGCCAGGCTTCGGGCGCGTCCGCCAGTTCGCCGAAGTCGGTGGCGACGCTGAAACTGCCGCCGCGCACCGGCACCGCATGCATGGACAGTGGCCCGGCGAGCACGCGCCCGCCCTGCCGCGCCGAATACAGCGTGAGTTCCATGTCGTACGCGCCTTCGGCCGGTCGCCCGGCGTCCTGCAGGCTGCCGCGGTAGACGAAGCTCGCGTGGGCGGCCATCGTGAACAGCGCCATCCCGATCGCTGCGGAAAGGGCGGTGGCGAGACGAAAATGGCGCATGTGCGTGACTCCGCTTGGTGTGGCGCGTGGCGTGGCGCGAGTATGGGACCGGCCTGCGTGTGAAGGTCCCACTCGCATTTGGAGGGAACGCAGAATCGTGCGCGCGGCGACGTTCGCCGTGTTGCTGCGTTGCAGCGTGGGGCGCTGCTGGCTACCATCGCCGCGTGAACTCGACCGCCGACCCCGCGCCTCGCGCGCGCCGCGATTATTGGCGGCCGCTGCGCTATCTGTTGCGCACGCCGTTGTTGCTGCTGCACGCGCTGATCGCGTTTCCGCTCGCGCTGGCCGTATTCAACCCGCTGGCGCGGCGCTGCCAGATTGGTGGAGAACGCCTCGATTACCGCATGACGCGCTGGTGGTCGGGCCGCATCGTGCGCATCTTCGGCTTCCGCGTTCGCCGCGCCGGCGAGCCGCTGCCCGGCGCGATCCTGTTCGTCGCCAATCACGTTTCCTGGCTCGACATCGAGCTCATGCACAGCCAGCGCATCATGAGCTTCGTCGCCAAGGCCGAGATCGCGCGCTGGCCGCTGATCGGCTGGCTCGCGACGCGCGCCGGCACGATTTACCACAAGCGCGGCAGCGCGCATTCGCTCGGCGCGGTCATGGAGCGCGTCGTCACGCGCCTGCGCGAAGGCATGGCGGTCGGCGTGTTCCCCGAGGGCGGCACCGGCCAGGGCGACCGGATCAAGACGTTTCATGCGCGCATCTTCCACGTCGCCGCCGAGGCGGACGTGCCGGTGCAGCCGGTCGCGCTGTGCTACGGCGATGATGCGCGCATGGACCCGCGCGTGCCGTTCGCGCCCGGCGAGAATTTCTTCGGCAACTTCGTGCGTCTGCTCGGCGGACCGTCGCTCGAGGCGACCGTGCACTTTCTCGAGCCGTTGCGCGCCAGCGACGACGGCAGGCGCCAGACCGCCGAGACCGCGCGCCAGCGCATCGCGTCTGCGCTCGACTTGCCGGCGCCATGAGCGCGGGTGGCGAATTCCGGCCGCGCGGGTTGCTGCGCAATCCGCACGTGCAGTCGGTGCTCGCGTCGAGCGGCGTGCGCCGGCTGCTGTTTCGCCGACGCCGCGCGCTGCTCGAAAACGGCGCGACGGAACACATCCTCGACTGCGGCAACGGCATCCGCCTGCAGGGATTCCTTACGCGCCAGTCGGCGCACCCGGCGCCGCGCGCATTGGCCGTGCTGCTGCACGGCTGGGAAGGCAGCGTGCAGTCGAGCTACATCCTGCATACCGGCAGCCGCCTGCTGGCCGAAGGCTGCGACGTATTCCGCCTGAACTTCCGCGATCACGGCCAGACGCATCACCTGAATCGCGAGTTGTTCCATTCGTGCCGCATCGATGAAGTCGTCGGTGCGATGAAGCAGATCGCCGAACGCTTCGGGCAGCGACCGCTGCTCGTCGGCGGCTATTCGCTCGGCGGCAACTTCGCGCTGCGCGTCGCGCTGCGCGCGCCCGCCGCCGGCATACCGCTCGCGTGGGCGTTCGCGGTGTGTCCGGTGATCAGCCCCCACGCCGGACTCAAGTCGATCGAAGACGCGCCGTGGTTCTACGAGACCTACTTCATGCGCAAATGGCGCAAGTCGCTGCGCCGCAAGCAGTCGCTGTTTCCGCAGAGCCCGTTGTTCTCGGAGAGCGAGCTGAAAGGCTCGATGCGCGAGCTGACCCGGCAGATGGTGTTGCGCCACACCGATTTCGGCACGCTCGAAAACTACCTCGACGGGTATTCGATCGCCGGTTCCAAACTCGCGGCGCTGACCGTGCCGGCGACGATCCTGACGGCCGAGGACGATCCGGTCATTCCGGTCGCCGAGTTCCGCGAACTCGCGCTCGCCGCCGATACCGAGCTGACGATCGTGCCGCACGGCGGCCACTGCGGTTTCATCCGCGACCTGAGCCTGCGCAGCTGGTGCGAGGATTTTCTCGTCGCACGAATGCAGCGGGTTTTCGCCAGCGCGTGAGTGCAGGGTGGGCCTTGGCCCACCGGTCTTCGTTTGGCGTAAAAAAGAAAAACGGTGGGCCAAGGCCCACCCTGCGATTTCCGTCCTCGTCGCTGCGCGGCGAGGAGCGCTTTGGTGCTCCTCGAGGACGTCTAATCAGCCGACACGGTGCGTTCCTGCGCCCACGCGCGCAAAGCGGCGACCTGTTCGGCCATCAGCACGGAGAGCGGGCGGGTTTCGCGCAGAGCGCGCTCGATATGGCTTTGTGTAATAGTGGAATTGTCCGCATTAGCCGCGTACAAGGCGGAAACGATCGCCTGCTCGATCTCGGCGCCGGAGAATCCGTCGCACGTGGCGGCGAGCGCGGCGACGTCGAAGTCGGCCGGCTTCAGGTCGCGCTTGGCGAGGTGGATCGAAAAGATCTGCGCGCGGCTCGCGGCCTGCGGCAGGTCGACGAAGAAGATCTCGTCGAAACGGCCCTTGCGCAGCAGTTCGGCCGGCAGCTGCTGGACCTGGTTCGCGGTCGCGACCAGGAACACCGCTTCGCGCCGCTCGGACATCCAGGTCAGCAGGTAGCCGAGCACGCGCCGCGAAACGCCGTCGTCGTTGTCGCCGCCGGCCAGCCCTTTCTCGATCTCGTCGACCCACAGCACGCATGGCGCCAGCTGCTCGGCCAGGCGCAGCGATTCGCGCAGGTTGCGTTCGGTCTCGCCGTGGTACTTGTTGTACAGCGTGCCGAAGTCGAGGCGCACGAGCGGCACGCCGAAGCCGCCCGCGACGGCCTTCGCGGCGAGGCTCTTGCCGCAGCCCTGTACGCCGAGCAGCAGCAGGCCCTTCGGCGGATCGAGCTTCGCGGCCTTCTTCAGGCCGAGGAACGCCGCGCGGCGCTGCTCGATCCAGCCCTTCAGGTGCGCGAGGCCGGCGACGTCGCTGAAGCGGGCAGTGTCGTACTCGAAGTGGAGCAGGCCGTCCTTGTTCAACAATTCGAATTTCGCGCGCGCGAGTTCGGCGACATCGCCCTGGTTCAGCGCGCCGTCGTGGTAGATCAGCTTGCGCACGATGCGGCGCGCGTCGTCGACGCTGAGGCCGCGCAGGTTGCGCACGATCGCGCGCGCCGCCTCGGCATCGACCTCGACGCGCTTGCCGCTGTTGTCGCGCGAATAGGCGAACGCTTCCTCGCGCAATATCTGGGCGAGTTCCTGTGCGCCGGGGAGGCTCGGCGAGAAGCGCGTCGCCAGCGATTCGAGATCCTCGGGCAATTCGAGTTTCGTGCCGATCAGCACGAGAGTATGCGCGGCGCAATTCTGCCTCTGGCAGATTTCGCGCACGAGCCGCAGCGTCATCGGATAGCGCAGGTACGGCAGAAAATCGAGCAGCAGGTAGATCCCGGCCTCGTCGTTCTGGCGCAGCGCCTGCAGCGTGGCCGTCGCGTCCGGCGCCACCTCGCGCGGCGCTTCGCCGTCGACCGGCGCCATGTCGAGGCGGCGCAAACCGTCGGTGATGGTCCAGCGATACAGCGGCCGCAGCACCTGCGCGATGACGTGGCGAAACGTTTCGACGACGCGATTTTCCTCGGCGGTCTCGATCGCGATCAGCGGCGTGGACGCGCGGATCAGCGTAGCCAGGTCCTGTAACTCGGTCATGTGCGGCCGTACATACGCGAGGCGCGTAGCCTAGCAGAAGGCGCGCGGGAGGCGCCTCGGGCATAATGTGCAGCCAGGCCCGCACCACGCTGCAATCGTCCGCCCGTTCGACATGACCCTGCAAGAAGCCCTCACCCTGCACCAATCCGGCCAGTTCGACGCGGCCGAATCCGGCTATCGAGCGCACCTCGCAGCGCAGCCGGACGATGCCGACGCCCTGCACCTGCTCGGCGTGCTGCGCCACCAGCGCGACGACACGCTGCAGGCGATCACGCTGATCCGCCAGGCGATCGCCATCGCTGCGGATCAGCCGCAGTTTCATCTGTCGCTGGGCGGCGCGCTGTTGCACGTCGGACAGGGCGATGCGGCGCGCGCGAGCTTCGAGCAAGCGCTGGCCCTGGATCCGAACAGCGCGCAGACCCACGCAGTGCTCGGCCACCTCTCTCTGCAGTCCGGCGCGGTCGCGGATGCGGAAAGCCGGTTCCGCATCGGCCGGCGCGCCGACCACGAAGACCCGCTCATCCTGTTCGGCCTCGGCACCCTGTATCTCGAGCGCCGCGACGCGGCCAACGCCGCGAAGTTTCTCTCGCGCGCCGCCGAACTCAAGCCGCAGGACGCGTCGATCCAGGCCGGCCTCGGCCGCGCGTTGTTCGACCAGGGCGCCTATGGCCTGGCCGAACAGGCGTTCGAGAACGCGCTGTCGCTGCGGCCCGATCTGGGCGTGGCAAAACTCTATCTGGCGCGTTCGCGCCTGCGTCAGGACAAGCTCGAGGCGGCGCGCGAGCTGTTCTCCGAACTGATCGACGCAGACGTGCAGACCTTGTCCGCAAACGCGGGGCTCGGCGACATCGCGCGCAAGCGCGGCCGCATCGTGCACGCGCTGAAGTACTACCGGCGCGCTCTGGCGATCGATCCGGCGCACGCGGGCGCCGCGAACTCGTGCGCCTGGTGCATGGAACAACTCGGCGACCTGCACGGCGCCGCGCAGTATCTCGCCGACGGGCTGCGGCTGCGGCCGGAGGCCGAGGAATTGCGCCGTCCGCTGGCGGCGCTGCTCGATCGTCTCGGACGCAACGCCGAGGCGGCCGAGGTGCGCCGCGTACCGGCGGGCGCCGGCGCGGCACCGCGGGCGCCGGCATGAGCGGCGTCGATCCGGTCAGCGGCACGGCGGTCGATGAGATCGTCGTCGCGGCGCGCCAGCATGCGGAGCGTGGCGGCATCGCGCTGGCAACCGAGCTGTATCAGCGCTTGCTCGAGATCGCGCCTGATCATCCAGAGGCGCTCGCGTTCCTCGGCCAGCGGGCGCTCAATGAAAGCCGTTTCGCCGAAGCCAAGCAGATGCTCGAGCGCGCGGTCGAACAGGCCGGAGGCAACATCCAGCTGCTGAAGAATCTCGGCCTCGCGTGCATCGGCGCCGAGCGTCTGGACGAGGCGCGTTTCGCGTTCGACCGCGCGTTGACGCTCGCGCCGGACTTCTTCGTCGCCAAGCTCTACCTCGGCCACGTGCTCGAGTCGCTCGGGCACGCCGATGCCGCGCTGCGCGAATATTTCGGCGCGATCACGCTGGCCCAGGACAACGGCCGCTGGCTGAGTCCGCAGACGACCGCGCCGCCGCTGCAGCAGCTCGTGACCTACGCGATGCGGTTCGTCGATGCGGGGCGCAAGGACCTGTTCACCGGCGCGATCGCAGCGCTGCGCGACGCGCACGGCAGCGAGGCGCTGCGCCGCGTCGATCAGGCCCTCGCGATCTATCTCGGCGAGGCGCCGGCGAATTCTCCGGCTCCGTTGCAGAAACCGAAATTCCTCTACTTCCCCGGTTTGCCGACGACGCCGTACTTCGCGCGCGAGCTGTTCGACTGGTATGGCGACCTCGAACGCAACACCGACGTCATCCGCGCCGAGTTGCTCGCCGTGCTGCAGACGGAACAGGGTCTGGAGCCGTTCATCGATTTCCCGTCGCCCGATGTCATTCCGAAATATCTCGGCGCGGGCGAGCAGGGACCGCCGGCGTGGGATGCGTTCTTCTTCTATCGCCACGGCGTGCGCTACGACGAAAACTGCGCGCGCTGCCCGCGCACCGCGGCGATCATCGATGCACTGCCGATCGCGCGCATCCGCGCGCACGCGCCCGAAATCTGTTTCTCCGTGCTCGCGCCAGGCACGCATATCCTGCCGCACCACGGCGTAACGAACGCGCGCATCGTCACGCACCTCCCGCTGATCGTTCCGGAGGCATGTGCGATTCGCGTCGGCGGCGAGGAACACGCCTGGGCGGAGGGCCACTGCATTTCGTTCGACGACACGTTCGAGCACGAAGCGTGGAATCGCAGCGACCAGACGCGCGTCGTCCTGATCCTCGACGGCTGGAATCCGCACCTGACGCTCGTCGAGCGCGAGGCGGTGACGCGGCTGATCGAGGTTATCGGCGACTTCAATCGCGAATGCGGCGTGCGCGGCGACTAGGCGTTCCACCGGGTGCGACCGCGCACCCTTTTGGAGTTGGAGTTAGTCTAAATTGCACCGCAATGGTGCATATGGTCCAAGGCAATGGCCCGGTCCGTTACTCCATCTAATTGAATCTAATAGGTTATCCGGCCCCATTCCGGATTGGCACCGAGCTTGCTCTGCAGGTCTGACTAAACCTTCGGAGCAATTCATGACCACAGCCTCGGTAACCAAGCTGATCAAAGAGAACAAGGTGGAATACGTGGATTTGCGCTTCGCGGACATGCGCGGTCTGCAGCACCACGTGACGTTCCCGGTGAACGCGGTGGACGACACGCTGTTCGAGGAAGGCAAGATGTTCGACGGGTCGTCGATCGCCGGGTGGAAGGGGATCAACGACTCGGACATGGTGCTGATGCCCGACGCGGACAGCGCGGTGCTCGATCCGTTCGCGGCGATCCCGACGCTGATCCTGACCTGCGATGTGCTCGAGCCGTCGACGATGCAGGCATACACGCGCTGCCCGCGGTCGGTCGGCAAGCGCGCCGAGGCGTACCTGAAGTCGTCGGGCGTGGCCGACACGGCGTACTTCGGACCGGAGCCGGAATTTTTCATCTTCGACTCGGTGCGCTGGCGCAACGAGATGCAGGGAGCGAGCTTCGAGATCGACTCCGAGGAAGCCGCGTGGAGTTCCAACCGCAAGTTCGAGGAAGGCAACTCGGGCCATCGCCCGGGGATCAAGGGCGGTTATTTCCCGGTCGCGCCGGTCGATTCGCTGGGCGACCTGCGCGGCGAGATCTGCAACATCCTGACGGCGATGGGGATGGTGGTGGAAGTGCATCACCACGAGGTGGCGACGGCGGGCCAGTGCGAGATCGGCACACGCTTCAACACGCTGACGAAGAAGGGCGATGAGCTGCTGAGCCTGAAGTACGCGATCAAGAACGTCGCGCACCGCAGCGGCAAGACGGCGACATTCATGCCCAAGCCGATCGTCGGCGACAACGGCTCGGGGATGCACGTGCACCAGAGCCTGGCCAAGGGCGGCACGAACCTGTTCGCCGGCGACCTGTATGGCGGGTTGAGCCAGACGGCGCTGTACTACATCGGCGGCATCTTCAAGCACGCGCGCGCGATCAACGCGTTCACGAACTCGACGACGAACAGCTACAAGCGCCTGGTGCCGGGGTTCGAGGCGCCGGTGATGCTGGCGTACTCGGCCCGCAACCGCAGTGCGAGCTGCCGGATTCCGTTCGTGCATTCGCCGAAGGCGCGGCGCATCGAAGTGCGCTTCCCGGATCCGATGAACTCGGGCTACCTGACCTTCGCGGCGCTGATGATGGCCGGGCTCGATGGCATCTTGAACAAGATCGATCCGGGTCCGCCGGCCGACAAGGACCTGTACGACCTGCCGCCGGAGGAAGAGAAGAACATCCCGACGGTGTGCCACAGCCTGGACCAGGCGCTGGAGAGCCTGGACAAGGATCGCGGCTTCCTCAAGGCCGGCGGCGTGTTCAGCGACGACTTCATCGACGCATACATCGAGCTGAAGATGCAGGAAGTCACGAAGTTCCGCATGTCCACGCATCCGATCGAGTATCAGATGTATTACTCGATTTGAGAGCGGGAGACGGGAGACGGGAGACAAAACAAGAGCCCGTCATTCCGGGGCCACCGAAGGTGGAACCCGGACTGCGAAGGCAGGATGCCGAAGCGAACATTCGCGCAGCGAATGGCTCGAAGGGCGAGCCGCGGAGGCGGCGAGTAATCCAGTTCCTTGCTTCAGAAAGCTGGATTCCGGATCGCCGCTGCGCGGCGTCCGGAATGACGAGCCTTGAGAAGTCTGACCAGTTATTCAGCGTGCGGGCTCAGCCGCAACGTCCTCCGGCTTCCAGAAATCCCGCACGACGATCGCGTGCAGCGCCGCGGTGAATTTCTTCGCATCGGCGTAGGCCAGATGCGACCACTCCGGCTGTTCGAGTCCCTGCAGCTCTGGATAATCCTCGAAATGGATTCCCGGCGCGCCGGACTTTGCGAGCAGTACGTCCCACGACGTCGCGCGCGGGAACAGGCGGTTGTCGTATTCGAGATACGGCCCGGTGCTCGGCGCGCGCACGAACAGCACCTTCACGCCGCGCGCGCGCAGCTTCGCGACGGCCTTGACCGCGCGGTCGATCTGCTCGTCGCGCGTCTTGTCCGCTTCCGCCTGCGGGGGATCTTCCGGAGACGGCGCGAAATCCTGGCGCCAGATCGTGCGCGTGAGTTCGCGATACTCCGGGTCGTCCTCGACCTTGCTCCACATGTGCGTGTTGCGATCGGCGTCGCTGACGGCGAGCTTGCGCACGTCGAGCCGCGCTGGCTTGCCCGGCCGGTCCGGCCATGGCTGGCGCCTGAGCACCGTGGCGAGCGCGTAATCCGGTTCGTCGAACGCGAGATACGGCTCGACGAAATGCATCGACAGCCATTGGCCGACGCGCTGCGACGGTGATTCGTCATGGAAGTACTTCAACGCCCGTCCGCGATAGGCGAAGCCGCTGAAGAACAGTTCCGGCGCGACGCCGACCATCAACCGCCCGGTGAAATTCGGATCGTTCGCCAGATCCTCCATGAACGTCAGCGGCGACGTGCCTTCGAATGCGAGCTGGATCGGACGCTTGCCGTCGAGCTTCTCCCAGACGTCGAGCTGCACGTCGAAGAACAGGCGCGAGGACGCGACGATGACCGTTGCGTCACCCTCGCCGTTGTCGATGCGCCGGCGCTGGATTGCCCACAGGCCGAATTCGTTGCGGATTCCCGGCGTCGCGCCGAACGCGCGCCAGTACCACTCCCACGCGCCGAGGAACAATATGAACAGGACGATCGTGACGGCGAGGATCCTGCCCCACGGTTGCACCGGCACCGGCCGGCGCGGCACCGGTTGCGCGACGCCGGGCCGGTCGGACGCGGTCTGCCGCGCGTAGTCGTCCGGCGCGGGGACGGCGGCGCGCTGCGCGAGCACGGCGTCAGAACCGGATGTATCAGAACCCGATGTATTAGAACCCGATGTATTAGAACTGGAAGTAGATGAATGCACTGCCGGACCCCTGTGCTATGACGATCGCGAACGCGAGCAGCGCCCAGACCAGCGAGACCGCGGCCGCGGGTGTGCGGGCGACGACCGATTCGAGAGTGCGCGCGCGCATGAACCAGTGCACGAGGACGATCGCGGCGACGATGACGAACACCGAGACGATGTAATAGGTTTCGAGGATGGGTTTTGCCGATCCGTTGAGAGCGAGCATCCCCTTGAGCACGTCCCAGGCTTTCGCGAACGTCTTCGCGCGGAAGAACACCCAGGTCAGGTTCACGAGCATGTAGGTCAGAAGGCCGAGCGCGACGAAGGCGAGCGGACCCGGGCGGTAGTTCGAGAAACGCGCACGCAGCACGCGCTCGACTGCGAGGTAGAGGCCATGCAGTCCTCCCCACGCGACGAACGTCCAGTTCGCGCCGTGCCACAGGCCGCCGAGCAGCATCGTGCCCATCAGCGCGAGATACGTGCGCCGCGCGCTGAGGCGGTTGCCGCCGAGTGGTATGTATAGATAATCGCGCAACCACGACGACAGCGTGATGT
>Ga0207691_10007426_pt1 | contig 10551 bp, 5 predicted proteins | sample KBSM13metaG_FD_184327 | JGI IMG/M metagenome (GOLD analysis project Ga0207691, IMG submission 184327) | Miscanthus rhizosphere microbial communities from Kellogg Biological Station, Michigan, USA - KBS M1-3 metaG (SPAdes) (version 2) | ecosystem: Host-associated > Plants > Roots > Rhizosphere >... | reverse complement strand
ATTCGAGGATCGCGGCGAGGGACGCAGAAGCGATGCCCTTGCCCAGCGAGGACACCACGCCGCCGGTGACGAAGACGAACTTGGTCATTGCGCTCGGCATCTGCCTCGTGTGCAAATGCCGTGGTGGTAAAGCGCGATTATAGGCGCCTGCCTCAGACCAGCTTCTCGCCCGGGTGCGTGATCTTCTTCATCGTCTCGTAGCGCTGTGACGGCACGCACAACGGCGCCGCCGCGGACCGGTCGGCGTCCCACTGCGGGTCGTCGATCGCCTCGAACGCCTGGCGCAGCTTTTCGCCCCAGCTGCTGCGGATCATCTGGAAGTACGGATTCTTGTCGTCGATGCAGACGATCTGCGCGGTCTCGAATCGGTCGACCTCGTAGATCGCGAGGTCGAGCGGCAGGCCGACCGAGAGGTTCGACTTCAGTGTCGAGTCCATCGACACGAGCACGCACTTGGCGGCCTCGTCGAGCGGCGTCGACGGCCGCATCATCCGGTCGAGCACCGGCTTGCCGTATTTCGACTCGCCGATCTGGAAGAAGCACGTCTCGCGCGTCGCCTCGATGAAGTTGCCGGCCGAGTAGACGAGGAACAGGCGCATCGCCTCGCCCTGGATCTGGCCGCCGAAGATCATCGAGGCGTTGAAGTCGAGCCCCGACTTCTTGAGTGAGGCACCGTCCTGGTCGAAGACGCGGCGCATCGCCGCGCCGAGGACGCGCGCGGCGTCGAACATGCTGGTCGCGTTCCAGATCGTGATCGGCGCTCGCTCGCCATCGTCGAGCTCCTCGATCTGCAGGATCTCGCGCACCTGCTGCGAGATCGACAGGTTGCCCGCCGAGAGCATGACCATGAAGCGATCGCCCGGCCGCTCGTAGACCATCATCTTTCGGAAAGTGCCGATCTGGTCCAGCCCGGCGTTGGTGCGCGAGTCGGATAGGAAGACCAGGCCGGCGTCGAGCTTGACGGCTACGCAATAGGTCATGGGGTATCTCGCTGCAAGGCCTTCAGGCGGTAGAGCGCGTCGAGCGCTTCACGGGGCGTGAGCATATCGGGGTCAAGGGCGGCCACGGCCTGGTCGAGCGCGGAGTCCTCCACGCCGGGGGGGTCGACCGGTGCGGTGGCCGGTATCGCGCCGGCAGCGGCGGCCCCCGGCGCGGCGAAGAGATCGATCTGCGGCTGACGCGCGATCCGCTCGGCCTCGAGCCGCTCCAGCGCCGCGCGAGCGTGGCGCAGCAGCGTCGAAGGCATTCCCGCCAGACGTGCCACCTGGACGCCGTAGCTTCGGCTCGCCGGCCCGGCCTCGATCTCGTGCAGGAAAGCAATCTCGTCGCCCGTCTCAACCGCCGCCACATGGACGTTCTTCGCCCGCTCATGCTGCAGCGCGAACTCGGTGAGCTCGAAGTAGTGGGTCGCGAACAGCGTGAAGGCGCGGTTCCTCTCGTGCAGGTGATGGGCGATCGCGCCGGCCAGCGCCAGGCCGTCGAAGGTCGAGGTGCCGCGGCCGATCTCGTCCATCAGCACGAGCGACTGCTCGGTCGCGGCGTGGACGATCGCCGCTGCCTCGGTCATCTCGACCATGAAGGTCGACTGCGCGTTGGCGAGATCGTCGGCAGCCCCGATCCGGGTATGGATCGCGTCGATCGGGCCGAGCCGGCACGCTGCTGCAGGGACGTACGAGCCGATCGACGCGAGCAGGGCGATCAGCGCGACTTGGCGCATGAAGGTGCTCTTGCCGCCCATGTTCGGGCCGGTGATGACGAGCATCCGGCAGCGCGCATCGAGCCGGCAGTCGTTGGCCATGAACGGCGTGCCGCCTTCCTGCAGGCGCGCCTCGACCACCGGATGGCGACCGCGCTCGATCTCGATCAGTGGCTCCTTGACGAAGCGCGGCCGGCACCAGTCGGCGCGCCGCGCCTGCTCGGCGAGCGCCGCCAGCGCGTCGATCGCCGCGAGCGAGCGCGCCACCGCCGAGATCGCCTCGAGATGCGGCGCGAGCGCGTCGAGCAGCGCCTCGTAGAGCGCTTTCTCGCGCGCCAGGGCGCGCTCGCCGGACGAGAGGGCCTTGTCCTCGAACGCCTTCAACTCGGGCGTGATGAAGCGCTCGGCGTTCTTCATCGTCTGGCGCCGCTTGTAGTCGTCTGGGACTCGCCCCGCCTGCGCCTGGCCGACCTCGATGAAGAAGCCGTGGACGCGGTTGTACTGGACGCGCAGCGTGGCGATCCCCGAGCGAGCGCGCTCGCGCGCCTCGAGCTCGACCAGGAACGCGTCGCTGCCGCGGTTGATCGCGCGCAGCTGGTCGAGTTCGGCGTCGTGGCCTTCGGCGATGACGCCGCCGTCGCGCAGCAGCGCCGCCGGCTCGGCAGCGATCGCATTGAGCAACGTCGCGATCGCATCGGGCGGCGCCAGCGCCTCGCCGAGCATGTCGAGCAGCACCGAGCTTTCGCTCGGCAACGCGGCGCGGACGCGGGGCAATGCGCGCAATGTCGTGCGAAGGCCGGCGAGCTCGCGCGGCCGCACCTGCCGCAGCGCGATGCGCGCGCCGATGCGCTCGACGTCGGCGACATCGCGCAGCGGCGCGCGCGCGGCGCCGATGTCGCCTGCGAGCAGCGTCGCGATCGCGTCGTGGCGGTCGCTCGCGACCCGACGCTCGCGCAGCGGCTGCGTCAGCCACAGGCGCAGCGCGCGACTGCCCATGCCGGTGACGCAGCAATCGATCGTCGATAGCAGCGTCGGCGCGTCGCGGCCGCGCAGGGTCCGGGTCAGCTCGAGGTTGCGATGGGTCACCGGCGGCAGGTCGATCAGCTCGCTCGTTCGTTGCACCGCGAGCCGATGCACATGCGCCAGGGCACGGCCCTGGGTGTGCTCGGCGTAGGCGAGAAGCGCGGCGCCTGCGGCATGGGCGGCGGCGAGCTCATCTGCGCCGAAGGCAGCGAGCGAGGCGACGCGCAGCTGCGTGCAGAGCTTTCGCGCGCCGAGCGCGCTGTCGAATTGCCACGCCGGCCGGCGAGTGATCGTCGTCGCCGTGTCGCCGGCGCCGATGCCCGGCAAGTCCCCGTCGACCAGCACCTCGGCCGGCGCGAGCCGCGCCAGCCAGCCGGCGAGCTCGCGCTCGCTGCATTCGGCCAGGCCGATCTCGCCGTTCGAGAGCGCGGTCCAGGCGAGGCCGAAGCGATCGCGCTGCCGCGCAATGGCGAGCAGCACCGCGTCGCTTTTGTCGGCGAGCAGGTCGGCTTCGGTCAGCGTCCCGGGCGTGACAATCCGAACGACCTTGCGCTCGACCGGCCCCTTGGCGGCGCCGACCTCGCCGACCTGCTCGCAGATCGCCACCGACTCGCCGAGCTTGACCAGGCGCGACAGGTAGACGTCGACCGCGTGCACCGGAACGCCCGCCATCGGGATCGGCGCGCCGTTGCTTGCCCCGCGCGAGGTGAGCGTGATGTCGAGCAGGCGATGGGCTCGCTTCGCGTCGTCGAGGAAGAGCTCGTAGAAATCGCCCATCCGGTAGAAGACGAGCGTGTCAGGATGGTCGGCCTTGATGCGCAGGTACTGCTGCATCATAGGTGTGTGACCGCCTAAAACGGGGTCGTCGATTGTCTCTTGCTGACGAGCGTTGAGCGATAATTTCTCCACTTTTATACTTGTAGATCAGTCACTTAGTCGCATTGGAGTCGCATTGGTTGGTTGTTCCACGGAAACGCACAACGTTCTCGGGTCGTCCCACGTCGCTTCAGAAAAAGCGTAGGTTTTAGCGTAGGTTTTTTGGGGCGCGAGGGTCAAAGCGTAGGTTTTCCCGACGATTGTTACAAGTGACCTTTCGGCAGGAGTCCGCCGTGATTGTGTCCAGCTTCGATGCCCGTGCCGCCAAGGCGCTTCAGCCTGGCGACGTACTCACCTTCCGTGGCTTACCCTGGCTTGCGACTCGTCGTCGCCACGACACGCAAGGCCTGGACGTACCGCTACGCCCAGCCGCAGACGGGGAAGCAAAGGCAACTCGCCCTCGGTGTGTGGCCAGCTGTCGGCTTCGGCGAGGCCGTCGCGGCATGGGAGAAAGCACGAGGCAGCCGCAGCAAGGGCGTTGACGTCGGTGGCGAGAGACGGGCTGAGGTCAGAGCAACCAAGGCCAAAGCGCTGGCCTTGAAGAATCGCGAAAAGCAGACGTGCGCGTTCGTCGTCGAGCGGTACTTGGCTGAGATGGTCGAGGTGAACCGCAAAGCGAAGGGAGCAGCCGAGGCACGTCGAATGCTTGAGCGCGCCATCGCGCCGATTGCCCGGGTACCCGCGCGGGAGCTCACGAAGCCCAGGCGCGTGCGGTCATCGTCGGCCTGGCGGCGACGGCGCGCCGCGTTGCGGCGATGACGCGACAAGAATTGCGCGCGTGTTGGTGCTATGCCTCGGACCAAGGCTGGGTTGAGGATGGAGCGAACCCATTTGGCGGCAAGGATCTAGGTGGTCGGTTCAAGGCCAGCGCGCGCACGCGAGTGCTGACGAGCGTGGAGGCCGGCGCACTACTGCGCTGGATGCATGAACCGGTTACTTACAGCCGCACCGTGGGAGACGCGCTCGAGCTTGTGCTACGGACCGGCCTTCGGTCGGGCGAGGTCTGCGGCATTCGAATGAAGGACCTCGTCGAGCGCGCTGGCGTGTTGTGGGTTGAGATTCCGGCCGAGCGGATGAAAGCCGGAAAGGCGCATTCTGCGCCACTGGTTGGACGTGCGCGCGAGATCGTTGAGGCTCGAATGCTGACCGGCTCGCCACTTCTATTCGCGCGGCGCCAACGGGAAGGCGACGAGCCACGAGCAATTGAGCAGAAGGTCCTGGGTGTCGAGGTTACGCACACGCCGGGCGTTCGAAAGCTGCCGCGTACGCGCGCAGGCGCGTGTGCCCCGTGCGGGATTGGGCACCGCACGATCTACGACGCACAGCGCGAACGTTTCTAGCCGAGCTGGGTTGTCCATTCGAGGTGGGCGAAGCCATATTGGCGCACACGCTGCCAGGCGTCGCCGGCGTATACAACCGAGCGGGGTCCATCCGGCCGGCGCCAGGCGGGCGTCCATCCAGGCAACTGGTAGCCGACACGGTTCCGACAGATCGCCGGCGACAGACTTGAGCGGACGAAAGTCTGGGTGGTCACGAGAGGAGATTTTCGCCGAGAACGGGCGCGCCTCAGATCTGGCGGAGTAGGGCATCGACGGACGACGCGATCAAGCGAACTCTATGAGAGGCCTTGGAACAAGGGCCCTCCCACGGGAAGGATGGCGCGCGCCGGCGTCGCCGACCCGCCATCGCACATTAAATCGCACCCTCGCCTTCGAGCCTCGCTGTTATTGAGCCACTTTGCGTAGCCGGATGACCTCGAATGCATCCCGCCATCTGTCTAGATGGGCACACACTGCATCGGAAGCCACCCGTCACCTACCTGCCGCCGTGCGGCACTGGTTCACGGCATGAACCTCACGTAGTGTGACCGGCCCCGACATCATCGGCGCATGTCAAGAACGCAGCGCAAGGCGGTCGCACGGGCAGGGAACGATCCGCCGACCTCGACAATGTTTCTGAGTAGCGCCTTCCGGGGGGTAGGGGGCAGATCGGTGGCGCGGCCAACTCGCTCTTTCGGCCAAGTGATCGGCAGCTTCTGCGTCCTCATCTCGTTGGGGGCGATCGGCCTGTTGGCCGCCGCCCTCGACTCTCATGAACATGGTCATGAATGAGCGAAGGAGCAAGCATCTCACCGGATCGATGCCAGTCTTGTGCTCTGGAGTTCGCGTCCGGATCACGGGGGGCGTTCGGTTTCGGCCGGATCTCAGATGAAGGTAGTGAGCTTTAGTGAGCTAGAGCCGAGTTGGAATTGGCTCGCGCACCGGTTCAGGGGGCATTCGGCGCTGAAGTGGACTCATGTATCCACGCAGACTCCAATGCCCCGTTGGCGACTGCCTGGCAAACACACATGGCAGCGACTCGCGGCCACATGGAATTGTCGCGCGTCGCTTCAGTCTGGGAGCTCGGTGCTTGTGTCGCATGGCCCCAAGATGACCATGTACGCCGCGCTCGCGAACGCGGGACGTATCAATCGCAGTCCCCACCTGGCGTTTTCGTTTAACTACACGACGTTGCCACATGGGCCGCTGCGTCGCGTGCAGAGGCACGCATTTCGCTTCGTGGATCGTTTCGTCGTGTTCTCGACCATGGAGCGTTCGCTGTATGCGGACTACTTCGGGATCGATCCACACCGCATTGAAATGATCCATTGGGCTGTTCGGCCCCCGCAAATGCCGCCGGGGGAACCTGCGCTCATACCCGGTGACTACATCTGTGCTGTTGGCAGTCAGGGCAGAGACTACGGTGCGCTGGTTGAAGCGATAAAAGGTCTTCCCGGAATCAGACTTGTCATCGTGGCGACAAAGGAGGCAATGCGCGGAGTTTCGAACCTTCCTTCCAACGTTGAGGTGCGCGCCAGCATTCCGCTGCGCGACGCTACAAACATCGTCGCAAACTGCAGGTTCATGGTGCTACCGCTCCAGGGGGAGCATGTGCCTTGCGGCCACGTTACCCTCGTCGCCGCCATGCATCTGTCGAAGGCGATCATTGCGACTGCCTCTAGCGGAATCGCGGACTACATCCATGACGGGGTCAATGGACGTCTGGCAGCAGCTTCCGATCACGTGAAGCTGGGCGCGCTGATCGCAGAACTTCTGGATTCGCCGGAAGAATGCAGACGTCTCGGAGAGGCGGGCCAACGCTTCGCTCAGCAGCACTGTTCCGAGGACAACGCAGTCGACTTCTTCCTCCGTGTGTTCCCTCCTTTGCTAGCGGGCCGCCACTACCGCGCCCCAGTCGAGACTCTCTCGCCTTCAACTGGGTTTGGCGTCTAACAAGGGGACGAGCCAACGACTTTCCCAACGTCGGGTTGTGAATCTCGGGCCCGGCACATGGTCCTTACATCCGCCAAATGGTCGTCTGCTCCTAGCGACCTCAGCCCACCGCGGGGACATCCGGCTTGCGCGGCATCCCCGACAGCGCTTGCGCCATCCCCCTGATGCCATCGTTAGAGAGCCCGGCATCTTTCATCACCGCATCCACGATCGGCTTCGCCAGCTGATACTGAAGGGCCGAGTTCATCACCTGCTCCGGGAAAGTCGCCGCAGGCACGAGTCCACCAACGCCAGGCGAATCGTTGCTCGCTCCCGGCATCCGAGACCTGGATTCGGATCGACTCGATCTTCTCCATCGGCCGAACCGCCTGCTCGATGATTTGCGGCAACCGCTGCAGGAGCAGCGTTCGAACCTGCAGGTCGATCTGCGCCGCTGACAACGTACTCAGCGCGTCGTTGATCGCTCGCTTGCCCTCGGGGCATGCCGAGGTGCGCCTAGAGCCTTGACCGGAGGGTCGAGGGGTCGACCCGAGTCAGGACCTGTCAGGTCTTGCAGTTGGTTTACGCACATCCCGCACGTATGGTGCGTAGTCGCGCAACGACTGAAGTGCAATCCATGGCCCTGCCTCCCGACTCTAACTCCACCGCGCATCGAGCGCATGGCCGCGTGTCGCCTCCGCCCGCGCCCTCCAACTGGCGCCGGCACGGGCCGTATTTGCGCACGCTTGCAGTAGCCCTCGTGCTCACGGCCGCGGCAGCCTCGGCGGGCATGCTGATGGCGTTGATGGGGGACTGAGCGGTCAGGCAGCGTCGCGGTTTGATCATTGCAGTCATTTCGCTCGGCGAATCCAAGGGACTGCTATGCAGAAACGCTCGAGGGCTGACTCGATCCGTTCGCCGGACGAAAGCTGATGTCGAAGCCGATGGGCCGCCGGCTGACGTTCGGCAGCGGTGATTTCGGCCAGAAGCGGGTACCGATCATGGGCAGCTTCCAGGCATTCCGCCAACCGTCCTCACGCCAGACGCGGCGTGAAGGCATTCGCCAGGAGGAGCGGACACTCCCAGGACGCAAGCCCTGTCAGTTCGAAGGGCAGGCTACGGGTAGGCTGACCGGCCGACCGACGACTTTGTCTCGATCCAGACAGCCCAGGTCAACGGCTACTAGGCGGCGGCCTTCCGCAAGGGCCGGCGATCGCCGTCGATCGACGGATTCCTGCCGCGCCTCGGCAACTCGCGTGCGAGCTGGTGGCCGCCCGCGGAGCCCTCGGCGCAGGATCCGCGCGGCTCAGGCCCATGCGCCTGCGCCACATCGAGGTCTTCCATAGGTGATGCAGACGGGCACGGTCAGCAGGCTACTCGGCGCTGAGCTCAATCGCCCCAGGGCCGCCCACCTCTGCTGTCCGGTGCGGAGGGGACACCTTCGAGGCCTCGGTGGACAGGGGCGCTGACACCTTCTCTACGTATTACTTCAGCGAATCGAGCAGCGCCGCGGCCTCGGCCAGGTCGCGCGTTCCGGACTCTTCGCCGAACCAGCCGTATATCGCCGACAGCATCGGTCGGGCGCTTGCACCATCGCCTTGAAGCTGCTTCAGGCGCGCCAGGCTCGTCGACGCGCGCAACTCGAACATCCGCGCCTGCTGTTGTCGCGCCAGCTCGATCGCCCGCAGAAAGCAAGCCTCCGCCTGCGCTTGCCCGTCATCCTGCTGTCGCAGCACCGTCTCACCCTGAAGTCGATGCAACTCGGGCTCGTACCAACGCTCTCCGCTGCGTGCCGTCATGGCCAGCGCTTCGTCGAGCAAAGTCAGCGCATCGGCGACGCGGTCGTTCATTGCATGGATCGTTGCGGTGACAGCCAGTTGGTAAGGAAGGAACAGCAGCCACAGGCCGCGCCATTCGCGCAGCCCCTGTTCTGCCAGTGCGAGCGCTTCCGCGAGCCGTCCCCTGCGCGCGAGCGCGGCTGCGCGCAGCATGCGGCCACCTGCGCGGTGCAGCGGGAAGTCGTTGTCGGTGCATAGCGACAGCAGCTCATCGGTCGTCGCTTCGAGCCGCTCGAGGTCGCCAGCTTCCAGGCGCGTCCTGCCATCGACCCAAAGCTGCTGCACAACGCTGAACGGGTTGTCGAGCGAGCGTGCCAGTTCGAGCCCGCGCTCGAGATGGCGCGCCGCGGCCGACGGGTAGCCCAGGGTAAAGCTTGTGAGCGCCACGACGCAGCCGGCAATGACGCCGGGGTCTTCGCCATACTCCGTGGCCAGCGAGCGGTGCCGGCTCGAGTCGTACAGCGCCAGCACGGTTTCGGCATGCGACAACGCCGGGGCTGGTTCGCCGGTCAACAACAGCGATTGCGCGATCGCGTTGCCGGCGACCATCGCGACAGCCGGGTCGCTGCGCTGGCGCGCAAACGCCAACAGCTGCTCGGCTGCAGCGTGCGCCGGCGCGAATGCGGTGCGCGTCATCCGCACGTTCCACAAGCCGGCCAATACCGGAGCGAGTGCGGCGCTATCGTCGAGATCCACGCATAGCGTGCGCGCCCTCAGATAGACATCTTCGACGACGGTCGAGCTGAAGCCTTTGATCGGCAGCAGCGCTGCGCCCTGTGTCAGGCGCAGTTGCAGCTCGGCGCGATCGCGCGGGGCGCCGGGCGCCTGCGCGGCGAGCAGCGCCAGCCCCTTCTCGACGTGGGCCAGCGCCTCGTCGTAAGCGTGACGGCCGAGCGCCGTCTTGCCGGCCGCGCGAAGGTAGCGCGCCGCACGGGCGGCGTCGCGCCCTTGCTCGAAGTGCACGGCCAGCTCGGTCGCAATCTCGTCGGCGCGCTCGCCGTGCGCCAGCTCGAGGCGCTCACCGATGCGCGCGTGCCACTGCGCGCGGCGCGCGGCGCCGAGCCGGCCGTAGAGCGTCTCGCGGTGCAGGTCGTGGCGAAACTTGTAGCGCCCGCTGAACGTGCCGTCATGCCATTCCGCGAGCCCGCACGCTTCGATGAACTGCTCGCGCTGCGCCAGCGCTTCGAACGTGCGTTCGGTCTGTTCCGGTTCTTCCCGTAGCGCTGCGGCCACGCAAGCGGCTGCGAACTCGGCGCCCGCCACGCTCGCAGCTTCCAGCGCTTGCTGTTGCGCAGGCGACAGACGTCCGAGCTGCGCCTCGATGAGTTCGCGCAGCCCGCCCGGGAGCGCGGCGATCGCGGCGGACCCGTTTCGTTGCAGTTCGTCGGCGACATGCACCATGAACAGCGGGTGACCGAGCGAACGCTGGTACAGCTCCGGTGCCAGCTCGTCGGCACGGCCCGGCAGGCGCTGCTCGACGTAGCGGTGCACCGCGTCGACTGGCAACCGGCCGAGCTGCAAGTCAATGCCCAAACCATGCGCCGACAGCTCCTGCTGCAGCGTCTTCAGTGGATGATCGAGCACCGGCCTCGACGTCACCACGACCAGCAGCTTCGCCGCTTCGCGCCGGCACGCCAGCATGGCGAGCCAATTGACCGTTGATCGATCGCTCCAGTGCATGTCCTCGAACACCAGCACTAGCGGCTCGGTCGCCGCGATGGCTTCGATCGCCTCGACCATTTCGCGCAGCATGCGCTCAACGCCGCTACCGGCCACCTTGCGCTGCAACGCGGCATGCTCCGCGTCGTCGAGCAGCCCCGGCAGCTGCAGCAGCCAGATCGGCGCATGGCGCCGCAACAACGCGACG
>Ga0207691_10007423_pt1 | contig 10552 bp, 9 predicted proteins | sample KBSM13metaG_FD_184327 | JGI IMG/M metagenome (GOLD analysis project Ga0207691, IMG submission 184327) | Miscanthus rhizosphere microbial communities from Kellogg Biological Station, Michigan, USA - KBS M1-3 metaG (SPAdes) (version 2) | ecosystem: Host-associated > Plants > Roots > Rhizosphere >... | reverse complement strand
GTGCCCAGCATGACCGGCACCATGACGCCGAAGCGGTCCGCCAGCCGGCCCATCATCACGCCGCCGAGCCCGAATCCGATCATCGCGAGCGTATACGGCAGCGAAGCATCGCCGCGCGCGACAGCGAACTCGGCCTGGATGCGCGGCAAGACGACGGCGACCGTGTACATGCCGGAGCCGCCTATGGTCATCAGCATGAGCGACACCAACAAACGTGTCCATGCGTAGGGCGACTCGATGTCGCGCGCGGTGGCGAATTGTATTTTCATGAGCAGGGGAGAAATCTATACTGCCGGCGATACATCGCGCAATCGCAGTTTCGTGCGGCGCAGGTCGCCGGACATCTAATCCGCGCGTATCCCGGCTGCCTTCACGACCTTTTCCCAGATTGCCAGCTCTCTTTTGATATGCGCAGCAAGTTCGTCGGGCGTGCTGCCGACTGCGCGCGCGCCGACGCCGGCGACGCGCTCCTTGACATCGGGCGATGCCAGTGCCTTGACGATCTCCTGATGCAGGCGGCCGATGACAGCCGCCGGCGTACCGGCCGGCACCACCACGCCCTGCCATTCGTACACTTCGTAACCTGGCACGCCTGCTTCGTCTATGGTGGGCACATCGGGCAGCGTCGGATCGCGCTTGAGCGTGCTGACGCCGAGGGGAACGAGCCGGCCGGATTTGAATTGCTCGATCACGGACGGCAGCGTTGCCACCATCACCGCGGTTTCGCCGCCGACAATGGACACCACCGCGGCACCCGCCGACTTGTACGGGACATGCGTGAGGTTGACGCCGGCCAGGTATTTGAATTGCTCGGTGGCGAGTGAATTGGCGCTCGCGTTGCCCGCGGAAGCGTAGTTCAGCGCGCCGGGCCGGCTTTTCGCGAACGCGATGAACGCCTTGACCGAACGCGACGGTATCGACGGGTGCACCGTCAGCACCAGCGGCACCAGCGTGACGAGACTTACCGGCGCCAGATCTTTTTCGGTGTTGTACGGAAGCTTGGTGAGGACGTAAGGATTCGCGACATAGGCCAGCGTGGCGATACCGAGCGTGTAGCCGTCGGGCGGGGATTTTGCCACCAGGCCGATGCCTATGCTGCCGGCAGCGCCGGGGCGGTTGTCGATCACGACCTGCTGGCCGAGAGAGTCGGCCAGTCGCGGCCCGAGTATGCGGAACACCGCATCCGTGGAACCACCAGTGCCGAAAGGCACGACGATGCGCACCGGTTTGGCCGGATAATTCTGCGCGGCGGCAGTGCCCGCGTGGAGCGCGAGACCACACGCCAATACCACCGCGCAATAACGAAACGTTGCAACCAGCATGCCTTCCTCCTCCGGGAATTGGCCAGACCGCAAACCGCGGTCGAATGCTGCGGATTTCCGCCAGGACCCGGCTTATTCAGCCTTGATGCCCGCGTCCTTGATGACCTTCGCGTACTTCGCGAACTCGCTGCGCACGAAGGCAGTCAGTTGTTCGGGCGTGCCGCCGCCGCCATCGAGCCCGAGTTGCCTGAACCGCTCCTGCATGTCGGGCTGTTTCATCGTGCGCAAAATTTCCGCGTTGAGCCTGGCGATGATCGCGGGCGGCGTGCCGGCGGGTGCGTGCATTGAATACCAACCGTTCGCTTCATAGGCGGGCAAACCCGCTTCGGCGAAGGTCGGAATCTCGGGTGCTTCGGGCATGCGCGTCTTGCGGGCAACGGCCAGCGCGCGCACGCGGCCGGACCGCACCAGCGGCAGCAGCGCCGCAGTCGTGTCGATGACGAGATCGACTTCGCTCCCCACGAGTGCAATGTAAGCGGGGCCTGCACCCTTGTACGGCACATGCAGCATCTCGACACCGGCAACCTGGCTGAACACCATCGCCGAAGTGTGCATGACGGAACCCGTGCCGCCGGAACCATATTTGAAGGTGCCGGGTTTCGTTTTGGCGAGCGTAATGAACTCCGGCACGGATTTGGCCGGCACTGCCAGGTTGACGCCCATCACGACCGGTGCGATGCCTAATAACGCGATCGGCGCGAAATCTTTCAGCGGATCGTAGCCGGGATCACGATAAAGATGCGGGCTCACCGCGTGCGTCGCGATCGAAGAAATCAACAGCGTGTAGCCATCCGCCGCGGCGCGTGCAACCAGCGCGGTGGCGAGCGTGCCGCCGGCGCCCGGCCGGTTCTCGACGATCACCGATTGTCCCCATGCGTCGGTGAACTTCTGGCCGAAGACGCGCCCCAGCGTATCGTTGCCGCCGCCGGTCGAAAACGGCACCAGCAAACGGATCGGTTTCTGCGGATAGTCTTGCGCACAAACGGCGGAGACCGCGACACTCGCGAGGACGAGCGCCGTTGACGCCGGGTTGGCGTGTAACAAATTCATGCTGCTTCCCTTTACATAGATAAAATCGCGGCCGGCGGGATGCTGGCATGCAGATAGTCGAGCAAAGCGCGTGCCTCGCATCATAACGCGACCGGATGCGGGCGGAACGCGGTCACCTTGAGTTACACTTTTGACATGGGAACTCCAGCGGCGACCACCGGGGCGGGCGATGACATTGCATTTGCGCCGATGCATGCGCTCGCTACGCGATTAAAAGCCGGCGAGCTGTCAGCATCGACGCTCGTCGACTGCTATTTGCAGCGCATCGGCCGCCACGACGATAAATATCATGCGTTCGTCGAAGTGTATGCGGATGAAGCGCGCGCAGCCGCGGAAGCGGCCGACCGCGCGCGCAAAGCGGGCCAGGCAAGCGGCGCCCTGCACGGCATTCCGCTCGCGCTGAAGGACCTGATCGACGTCGCCGGCAAGCGCACGACGGGCGGCTCGCTGTTTTGGCGCGAACGCGTGTCACCCGTCACCGCGACGGTTGCCCGGCGCCTCGCCGATGCGGGCATGATTACGCTCGGCAAAACGCACATGGTGGAATTCGCGTTCGGCGCATGGGGCACCAACCAGACCATGGGCACGCCATGGAACCCGTGGGATCTCGAAACGCCGCGCACGCCCGGCGGCTCGAGCAGCGGCTCCGGCGTCGCGGTTGCCGCGGCGCTCGCCCCTGCCGCCATCGGCAGCGATACCGGCGGCTCGGTGCGCATACCCGCGAGCCTGTGCGGCATCGTGGGCCTCAAAACGACCGTGGGCCGCGTAAGCAACTATGGCACTTTGCGCCTCTCGGAAACGCTGGACACGCTCGGACCGATGACGCGCGACGTCGAAGATGCCGCGCTGCTGTTCAATGCAATGCACGGATTCGACCCGCAGGATGCCGGGACGCTACCCCACGCGCAGGTCGACGCATTGCGGGATCTCAAGACAGGCGTCTCCGGCATGCGCTTCGCCGTATTGCCCGACGCCGAGCTCGGCGAACTCGATCCCGCGGTTGCGCGTGCGTTTGCTGCGGCGCTCGACGTCATGCGGGGCTTGGGTGCGCGCATCGAAACATTGGCGCTGCCGCTCGCGTACAAGCGCCTCGCCGAAATTGTCGGCAAGATCATCGCCGCGGAAGGCTATGCGCTGCATCGCGAGTGGATAGACCGCGACGACTTGCCGTTCGACCGCGACGTGCGCGACCGCATCCGCTGGGCCAAGGGATTGTCTGCCGCCGACTATATCCAGGTCATGGCTGAGCGCCGGCACCTGCAGCGAGAGGTCGATGCATTTCTGCGCGATTACGACGCGCTACTGATGCCGACGACGCCGCTGCCCGCGATTCCGCTGTCGGCGGTCGACCAGGGCAAGGCGCCGATGAGCCTGTTGACGCGGCCGATCAACCTGCTCGACATGTGCGCGCTCGCGCTGCCGTGCGGATTCACCGCCGGGGGCTTGCCGGTTTCCCTGCAGATTGCCGGGCGCAGCTATGAGGAGGCGCGCATATTGCGCATCGGCTGGGCTTTCGAAAACGCGACCGAGTGGCACCGCAGGCGGCCGCCCGCGCCCTGAACGACCGCAGCCGAAGTGGGTTAATACGTTAAAATCGCCCGCTCACCCACGCTTTAATCCCAGTCCGGATCATGAATCGTCTCGAGCAAGACGTGCCGTACGCGAGCCTGCCCGCGCTCGTCGACGGCGCGGCGGAGCGCTTCGGCCAGCAGCCGCTGTGGGCGTCCGTCGACGACGGCGCGCGGATTTCATTTCGCGAATTCGCCCGCGCGACGCTGCAGTGCGCGAACGCGTTAAACGCGCTGGGCGTCGGTCCCGGTACGCATGTGGCGGTCATGCTGCCCAATGTGCCCGCGTATGTCGTCACGTGGATGGCGCTCGCGCGCCTCGGCGCCGTCATGGTGCCGGTCAATACCCAGTACAAACCGCGTGAGCTGGAATACGTGCTGCAGGACAGCGACACGACATTTCTCGTGATCGATGCGGGTTGTCTCCCCGTGTTCGATGCGTTGGAGAAACGCGATGCGCTGGTGCCGCGGTCGCAGCTGATAGTCCACGGCACGGTCGACGTCAACCGTGCGCACGACTGGCAGAGCATCGTCGACGCGGCGCCTGACGCGGCACCGCGGGTGCCGCCGCCGACGGGCGACTCGCTGATGAGCATCCAGTTCACTTCCGGCAGCACCGGTTTTCCCAAGGGCTGCATGCTCACCCAGGATTACTGGCTGGTGCTCGGCTGGGTGCGCTCGCATCAGGGTCCTGCGCCCAAGCGCATGCTGATCGACAAGCCGCTTTCCTATATGGGCGGCAAATGGCGCTTTCTGATCTGCCTCTTCATGGGCTCCACCGCATTCGTAGCGCGGCAATTCAGCCTGACCGGATTGCAGCAGCGGCTGGTCGATCACGACATCGATTTCTTTTCCGTGACCGACGCAGTGGCGAAGCTGCCCGAACTGCCCGCCGTCGCGAAGCTGAACATCTCGTGGATTTCCACCGGCGGGCTCAGCAAAGGCCTGCACGAATCGCTGGAGAAGAAATTCAACGCGCCCGTGCGCGAGCTCTACGGCATGACCGAAACCGGCTCCACGCTCTACATGCCGATCGAAGACGGCGCCATGACAGGGACGGGCTCATGCGGCCTGCCCGCGCCGTATCGCCAGTGCCGCATCGTCGGCCCCGACGGCAACGACGTCGCACCCGGCACGGTCGGCGAGCTGTGGGTCAGCGGCCGCGGGATCCTGAAGGCGTATTACAACAAGCCCGCCGCTACGAAGAGCGCGTTCGCCGGCGAGTGGTTTCGCACCGGAGACTTGTTCCGCCAGGACGCGCACGGCTACTTTTACATCGAAGGCCGCATCAAAGACTCCATCCGCCGCAGCGGCGAAAACATCTCCGCGCGCGAAATCGAATCGGTCGCGGCAGGTATCTCCGGCGTGCTCGAAACCGCCGCGGTTGGCGTGCCGGACGACAAGCGTGGTGAAGAAGTAAAGCTCTACGTGGTGCTGCAACCGGGCTTTTCGAGCGATCAGATTACGCCTTCTCAGGTCATCGACTATTGCAGGGACAAGCTGGCCGCGTTCAAGCTGCCGCGCTATATCGAGTACATGGACGAGTTCCCGCATACGAGTTCCGGCAAAATCGCCAAGCAGGAACTCGACAGCGCAGCGTCCCGCCGTCCGCGCCGGATCTTCGACCGCAGCGTCGACGCATGGCGCTGACCCTGCTTTAGGTAAATAAATGCTATCGAACGACATCGGCATCATCGGCTACGGCAGCGCGCCTTACGACAAGAAACCGCGCCGCACGATCTTCGGCTATCTCGGCGAGGCCGCGAGCAATGCGCTCAAAAGCGCCGGCATCCGCAAGGACGAACTAAACGGGCTCTCGGTCGACGCGACCAACCTGGGCTCGGACACCGCGGTGACCACCGCCGAATATTTCGGCCTGAGTGTGTCGTGGGCGTATAAATCGACAGCCGCCGGCGCAGGCCCGCTGATGTCCGTCGCCAACGCCGTGCGCGCGGTCGAAGCGGGGCTCGCGGATTACGTGCTGTGCTTCGGCGGCGGCGCGCAGGACGTCGCGATATTCAAGCAGCGCATCGCGCAATTTACTTCCGCGGTGACCGACTACCTGCTGCCGCACGGCCATGGCGGGCCGCCGGGACTGCACGGCATCATCCAGCGCAAGCATATGGAGCTCTACGGCACCACGCGCGAGCAGCTGGGCCGCATCGCCGTCGACGAGCGCGCCAATGCACGGCTCAACGATGCTGCGCTATTGCGCGGGCCCATGACGCTCGACGATTATCTGAATGCTAAGCTGGTCGCCGACCCGCTGCGGCTTTACGACTGCGTGATGCCCTGCTCCGGCGCCGAAGCTTTGATCATCGGCCCGCTCGACCGCGTGCCGCGTGGCAAGGGCGTGCGCCTGCTAAGCGCGCTCGAACGGCACAACCACCCGGTCGGCGAGTTAGCACCCGTGCGCGGCGGCTGGGAAGTGTTCCGCGACGCGCTGTTCAACGAAGCCGGCTACGCGCACGCGGACATGAATTTCATGAACTGCTACGACGATTTTCCGATCATGGCGGCGATCCAGATCGAGGACCTGGGCTTCTGTAAAAAAGGCGAAGTCGGCCGCTTTCTCGATGCGAACCGCCTGACGCATGACGGCAGCTTTCCGTTCAACACGGGCGGCGGGCAATTGTCGACCGGCCAGGCCGGCGGCTCGGCCGGATTGCTGGGTCTCGTGGAAGCTACGCGTCAATTGCGCGGCGAAGGCGGCGCGCGTCAGGTCGCGAATGCGCAACGCGGCATCATTTCCGGCTTCGGCATGATCTCCTATGGCCACGGCCTCGCCGCGGCCGCCATCATCGTCGAACAGGCCTAAATGCGTATGACGGAATCCGCCTATCCCCAACCCACGCTGACGTCGACCAACGCGCCGCTGATCGAAGGCTGGCGCCGCGGCGAGCTCATGCTGCAGCATTGCACGCAGTGCCGCGCGGTGATTTTCTTTCCGCGCCATATGTGCCCGCAGTGCTGGTCGATAGAGATCGAGTGGAAGCGCAGCAGCGGCCGCGGCAAGATCGTTTCGTACAGCCATGTCTACAGCCAGGTCGCGGCACCGTTTGCCGCGGAAGCACCCACCCTGCTCGCCGAGATCGCGCTCGACGACGGCGGCGCCATGCTGGCGCGCGTGATCAGCAGCGACCCGGCCGCAATTAAGAGCGGCATGCGCGTCGAACTGCTTCCGATGCCGGAAGCGGCGCGATATCCATTGCCGACGTTTCGGCCCGCCGAGTAACTATCCAGCCAGGGGATCAGCATGCTGCGTCGGTTGAATTGTTTTTTCGCGTTGGCGCTGACGCTGGTCTGCGCGGCACTACCGTTGCGGGCAATCGCCGAGGATCTCACCGTTGGACTGAGCTCTCCGATCACATCGCTCGATCCGCACTTCGCCAACAACTCGCCCAACAAAGCCGTCTCGCGCCATTTCTTTCAGGCGCTGCTGCAGTTCGACGAAAAACTCGAGGTGGCGCCCGCGCTGGCGACTGCATGGAAGCGCACCGGCGATACGACGTGGGAATTCCAGCTGCGCCCCAACGTGCAGTTCTCGGACGGCACGACGTTCACCGCCAACGATGTGGTCGCCTCGTTCGAGCGCGCGCCCAACGTGCCGAACTCGCCGGCCTCCCTCGCGCTCTTCACGCGTTCGATCAAGCAGGTGACGGCGGTCGATCCGCTCAGAGTCCGAATCGAGACTAAGTACCCCGACCCGCTGCTGCCGATGATGATGCCGGAAATCCTGATCATTCCCGCCACGAACCGCAACGCGACCACCAACGATTTCAACACCGGCAAAACCATGGTCGGTACGGGCCCGTTCATATTCGGCGCCTACCTGCCCGGCGACCGCATCATCATGAAGCGCAACGACCGTTATTGGGGCAAGCCCGCCGACTGGGAAAAGGTCACGCTGCGTTTCATCGGTAACGAAGGTGCGCGCGTGGCCGCTTTGCTGTCGGGCGACGTCGACCTGATCGAAAACGTGCCGCCGGACCTCATTCCGAAAGTGAAGCAAAGCGGCGCGTTTCATGTCGTGCAAAGCCGGCCCGCCCTGCCGGTCTACCTAGGCCTCGATATGGGACGCGACATCACGCCGTTCGTCACCGGCAACAATCCGGCGCAGGGGGCGAAGGCCAATCCACTGCTCGATAAGAGGGTACGGCAGGCGCTGTCGTACGCGATCGACCGCAAAGCGCTGAGCGAACGCATCATGTCCGGCACCACTGCGCCTGCGGGCCAGATGCTGGTCACCGGGCTCTTCGGCACCTCGAGCAAAGTTTCCCCAATGCCGTACGATCCGAAAAAAGCCAAAGAGCTGCTGACCGAAGCGGGCTTTCCGAACGGCCTCACTCTCACGCTGCACGGCCCCAACGACCGCCTCGCCAACGACAGCCGCATCATCCAGGCGATCGCGCAAATGTGGACGCGCGCGGGCATCGTCACCAAGGTCGACGTAATGCCGTGGAACATCTATTTCTCGAAGACGACCAAGCGCGATTTCAGCATTTGGATGATGAGCTCAGGCGCGGTGTCGGAAATGGCTACTGCGCTTAACTCCGTCGCCGTGACCCACGATCTGGCCGCCGGCAAGGGCGTCAACAACCGCGGCCGCTATTCGAACCCGCAGGTCGACGATCTCGTGAATACGGCATTCCTTACGCTCGACGACGCCAAGCGCCGCGACCTGCTCGCGCGTGCCAGCGAAATCGCGATGGATGACGTGGCGGTGATGCCGCTTTATTTTTATTCGTTCTCGATCGCCTCGGGGAAGAACATCAGCTACGCGCCGCGGCTCGACCAGTTCACGCTCGCTTATAACGCGCGCCGGACGAAATAGCGCTATCGATCGCCATGCGCATCGCTTTGGTTGCCATCTTGTTGCTTGTGTCGCTGTGCGCGTACGCGGCCACCGCGTATCCTGACAAACCGATCCGCCTGATCGTGCCGGTCGCACCCGGCGGCGGCGCCGACATCACCGCGCGCGCGGTAGCGCAAAAGCTCGCCGCCGCCTGGGGCCAGCAGATCATCATCGACAACCGCGCCGGCGCGGGCGGCACCGTCGGCATGGAAATCGGCGCGCGTGCGACACCCGACGGCTATACGTTGATCGAAGGCTCGATGGGACCGCTCACCGTCGATATGAGTCTCTACTCGAAATTGCCGTACGACTCCGTGCGCGATTTCACGCCGATTGCGCGCGGCGTCACCGCGCTCAACATGCTGGTCGTCCATCCGTCGCTGCCGGTCAACACGGTGAAAGAGCTGATCGTCTACGCGAAAACAAATCCGGCCAAACTCAACTTCGGCTCGTCGGGCGCGGGCCGCGCCGATCACCTCGCCGGAGAAATGTTCAACACGCTCGCCGGCGTGAAAATGCAGCACGTGCCGTACAAGGGTGGCGCGCCCGCGATGGTCGATCTGGTTGGGGGCAACATCCAGCTGATATTCGCGACGGTGTCGACGGCCGTGACGTCAGTCAAAGCGGGCCGCATCCGGCCGCTCGCGATGACGACCGCCAGCCGAGTCGATTTGTTTCCCGATCTGCCGACCGTCGCCGAAGCCGGCGTGCCGGGATTTGCCGTCGACAACTGGTATGGCTTCGTCGGCCCGCGCGGCCTCCCACGGGACATCGTCGTCAAGGTGCACGGCGAAATCAATCGCGCACTGGTCGCTCCAGATGTCAAAACCCGCCTCGAAGGCCTGGGCATATTGCCATTCACCCTGCCGACACCCGAGGCGTTCGGCGATTACATCAAGTCCGAGATCGCGAAATACGCGAAGGTGGTAAAAGACTCGGGCGCGCGCGCCGAATAAAAAATCCCGACTTGAATACACTACAATTAACTGGTGCGGCAGTCGCCGCGCCACTATTCGTCAGCGAGGACAACCATGAAGATCAAGCGCATCGAGCATGTCGGCGTAGTCGTGAAGAACGTCGAAGCGAGCCGGCGACTGTGGGAGGACTGTTTCGGCATTCCGCTCGGCAGCGTCGAACAGTTTGCCGAGCGGCCGGTCAAGCTCGCGCTGTATCCGGTCGGCGAGTCGATGGTTGAGTTAATCGCCGGCACGACGCCCGACAGCAAGCACGCGAAAATGGTCGCCGAAGGCAAGGGCGGCTTGAATCACATCTGCTTCGAGGTCGAGGACATCGACGAAGCGCTCGCCGAGCTCAAAGCCAAGGGCATCCCGCTGCTCGACCAGGTGCCGCGCTTCGGCCACGCCGGGTGCCGCATCGCGTTCATCGACCCGTCCGCGACCGAAAATTGCCTGATCGAACTCGCGCAACTGCCCGCCGACCACGCGTAACCGTCATTTGAAGCGTCTCGTGAGCATCGGAGCCGTCGCCCGCCGCGGCGGATGCACGCTGTGCCTGGCACTCGGCGGCCTGCTGTCGGCGCCCAGTCCCGCCGCGGCGCAAACCGCTTACCCGGTCAAGCCGATACGCTTGATCGTCGCGCAAAGCGCCGGCGGCAACGCGGATTTCGTCGCCCGCTATTACGCGCAGCGCATGACCGAGCAATTCGGACAGCAGATCGTGATCGATAACCGCGCGGGCGGCTCCGGCGTCGTCGGCACCGAGCTGGTGGCGCACGCCCCGCCCGATGGTTACACGCT
>Ga0207691_10007422_pt1 | contig 10554 bp, 8 predicted proteins | sample KBSM13metaG_FD_184327 | JGI IMG/M metagenome (GOLD analysis project Ga0207691, IMG submission 184327) | Miscanthus rhizosphere microbial communities from Kellogg Biological Station, Michigan, USA - KBS M1-3 metaG (SPAdes) (version 2) | ecosystem: Host-associated > Plants > Roots > Rhizosphere >... | reverse complement strand
GCGGCACCAGTGCCTGCATCGAGCCGATCCCGGCCAACATCTACACGCACAAGACGCTGTCGGGCTCCTTCAGCGTGCGCAACCCCGCGCTGACCCAACTACTGGAAGCCAAGGGCGCGAACACCGAGGACACCTGGCAGTCCATCCTCGCGCACGAGGGCTCGGTGCAACATCTGCCACTCAGCGACGATGAGAAGGCCGTGTTCCGCACCGCCTTCGAGATCGATCAGCGCTGGGTGGTGGAACTGGCCGCCGACCGCGCGCCGCTCATCTGCCAGGGGCAGTCGCTCAACCTCTACCTGCGCAGCGACATCCACAAGTGGGATCTGCTGATGCTGCACTGGACGGCGTGGGAACGCGGCGTGAAATCGCTGTACTACTGCCGCAGCAAGAGCGTGCAGCGTGCCGGCTTCGCCGGCGTCGAAGCCGACAACACGCGCGCCTGGCCGCAAAAGCCACTCGCACCTGAAACCGATGAAGCCAAGTACGACGAGTGCCTGTCATGTCAATAAAAGCAGAACAGATCGAACTGATCGCGAGGCCGGGCCTGCTCACGCCGTCGCGCAGCTACAAGCCGTTCCGATATCCCTGGGCCATCGAGTACTGGCGGCGCCAGCAGCAGATCCACTGGATGCCGGAGGAGATTCCGCTCGGCGAAGACTGCAAGGACTGGAATTCGCGCATCACCGATGCGGAACGCAACCTGCTGACCCAGGTGTTTCGCTTCTTTACGCAGTCGGACGTGGAGGTGCAGGACAACTACATGGAGCGTTACGCGCGCGTGTTTCGCCCCACGGAGATCAAGATGATGCTGGCGGCCTTCGCCAACATGGAGACCGTGCACATCGCGGCCTACGCGCTGCTGCTGGAAACCCTCGGCATGCCGGACAGCGAGTTCACCGCCTTCATGGACTACGCGGCCATGCGCGACAAGCACGACTTCCTGCAGACCTTCGGAGTCGACACCGACGCGGACGTGCTGCGCACGCTGGCGATGTTCGGCGGCTTCACCGAGGGGCTGCAGCTGTTCGCGAGCTTTGCCATCCTGTTGAACTTCCCGCGGCACAACAAGATGCGCGGCATGGGCCAGGTGGTGTCGTGGAGCGTCCGCGACGAGACCCTGCACTGCGAAGGCATCATTCGCCTGTTCCACACCTTCGCACAGGAAACCGGCGCGCTGTCGCAGGCGGTGCGTGATGACATCGTCGAGTGCGCGCGCACCGTGGTGCGCCTCGAGGACCGGTTCGTGGACCTGGCCTTCGAACTGGGTCCGGTCGAGGGCCTTTCGGCCGCCGAGATCAAGGCCTACATCCGCTACATCGCCGACTGGCGGCTGAAGCAGCTGGGCCTGCCGGTACTTTTTGGTGTGAAGGAACATCCGCTGCCCTGGCTGACCGCCATGCTCAACGGCGTCGAACATGCCAACTTCTTCGAGACGCGCTCCACCGAGTACGCCAAGGCGGCGACCGGTGGGGCATGGCACGGCCACGAAGGAGCCTGGGGACTGTTCGACCGCCGCGTCGCCCGCCGCGGGCAACTGGAGCTGCTCGGCGAAACACGCTAGCCAGCGGTTCAGGCGCGGTTCAGGCGCACCGTCGCATCGTCCGGTGATGCATTAGTTAGGCTGGGTGGGAGCCGCCATGGGCACTGCAACACGCGTCGCAGGAATTGCGACCCTGGTCATGTCGCTGGTCCTGGGTGGCTGCGCCTCGCCCTACGCGCCTTATGACCGATATTCGCCCAGGGGTCTGGGCGGATACACCGAAACCGAAGTACAGCCGGGCGTATTCATGGTCCAGTTCATCGGCAACGAGTACACGCCAGCAGACCGACCCGCAGATTTCGCGCTGCTGCGCGCGGCGGATCTGTGTCTGCAGCGCGGCAAGAACTACATGTTCGTGGGCAACCCTGCGAGACATTACCTGGCCACCGGTTCTGTCTCCGGGACTACCACCGTGGTATCGGCAAGTGAAACTTCCCAAGTGGTCAGCACTCCTGCACCGACATTGCCTGTGAGCCCGATTGGTGGGGTGATGGTGTCGTGTAGCGAGACGCAGGCGGACGGAGCATGGGACGCACAGTTCCTGGCACGCGCCATCCGCACCAAGTATTCGATCAGTTGAAGGTCAAAGCGGCCGATCGTCGCGCTGCGTGTCCCAGCGGCCGCAGGGCGGCTGGCATTTTCCATTGACGTGTATCTCGAGGCCGAAGCGTTTGACCAGCAGCGTGGTCACGCGCTGGCGCAGCGCATACGGATCGAATTCTTCCGGCTCGCGAATCGACGCGCTGATGCGCACGTCATACAAAGGGCTGCGCAGCCAGGAATTCACTTCCGGTTCCGTGTCGGCCGAATACATCTGGGTGGTGGTCACCGAGAAATGACTGACGCCGTAGGAGACCGCAATCAGATCCTGCAGATTGATGTTGCGGATCAGGACGCCATTGCTCTTGGCGTAGATGCGTGACCTGGATCCCATGCCCGGCGCCGCTTCGTCCATGATCACCGGCGCATCGCGCAACGCGCTCGAATTTTCGATCAACAGCGCGCGTCGCCAGGTTCCGTCGGATATCGCGCCTCCCAGAAGCGCGCCACCCAGGCACCAGATCGCACAGGAAGTGAACAGCGCCGCCTTGAAGAATCCCAGCGCCGGCGGCGCATCCTCGGCTGCTGCATCCAGCAGCCAGGCTTCCTGCCGACTGCGCTCGAACTCCACGCGTATTGCGCCCGTGATCAGTCGAAAGCAAACCAGTGCGGCTGCCAGTCCGCCGAGCAGCAGGGCGAGAAGGCCGATCTGCGGCAGGATTCCCGACTGGCCTGGCGAGACCCAGGGCGTGATGGTCGCCGCGCCGCGCACCAGCTGTTCAGGGAGCGGATCGTCGCTGTGCATCAACGGGAAACCCAGCCATTCTCCCAGAGCGAACAGCAGTGCAAACGGCAACAGAAATTTCAACGCGCAGGATCGCCACAACCACAGGCGCACGATGGCGGGATTGTTGCGTGCCAGGCCCGCCAGCAATGCGGCCAGTGCGCAGAACAGCAGCGATTGCCAGAGATGATCGGCTACTGCCGCCAGCATGGGAGCTAGCGCGTGGCCTCAGACGCTTCGAGCGCGCGCCAGCCGCAGGGGTACTGGCACTGCTGGTTGACATGGATCTCGATGTTGAAGCGAGAGGCAAGCAGCTTGTTGACAGACGTGCGCAGTGCCAGTGGGCTGAAGGTTTCAGGATCGCGCATGTCCTCGTGCAGCGTGACGCGGATGTCGTAACGCTCGCCATCGAGCCATTCACCGCGCCCGGATATCTGGCGGCTCTCGACGCCATAGGCGAGCGCTACCAGTTCGCGCAGCGAGCTGTTGTGGATGCTGAGCTCGCGGGCGGCAACCGAGAGTCGTGCGTGCACGCCACCATCGTCGCGCACGGATGTCACTGCGAACTGCGCATCCCACAGGGCGCGGGCATGCTGCTCCACTTCCGCATGGCGTCGCGCCGCATCATCCACGGCGCCGGCGAACAGGGGCGCGACAGCGAGAAGCAAGGTGCCGGTGGAGAGCGCGAAAGCCTTGACGAAGCCCACCGAGACCGGCGAGGTGCCATCGAGGATCTGGCGGATGCGCTGTGTCAGGTCACCGGCGAGAGCGGCGACCGCGTGTTTCGAATGCACGCCGGCGCAGTGCCGGCAGACGGTGAGGATTCCCGCGGCGTAGTCGCCCGGGTTGTGTCCGCTGGCGATAACTGCTTCGTCGCAGGCACGCTCGCGTTCTTCGCGCAATTGCCGGCCGATGAACCACACCAGCGGGTGAAACCAGAACAGCGCCTCGACCAGGTGATGCGCATGCGCCTTGAGATTGTCGTGCCGCGCGATGTGTTCACGCTCGTGTGCCAGCACCGCGCCGAGCTGTGGTTCCGACAGCCTCCCGAGCAGCGCGGCCGGCAGCAACACCACCGGATGAAACACGCGCGCGACGGAAGGTTCGATGTCAGCATCCGTGACGCAGGTGTCCGGCGATGTGCCCGGCGCCGGCCGCGCCGCCCTGGATAGCAAGACCGCGGAGCGCCAGGCGCGCAACCACCGCAGAGAGACACACGCCGCGCCGAGTATCCACGCGCCGAGCAATGCCGGCAGCAGGACACCCGGCGTCCCGGATGCAATGCCGCCCAGGCTTGACGCGGGTGACATGACGGGCGTCGCGGCCGCCAGCGCGGTAACGATCGGAGCTGTCTCGACCTCCACGGGTGCGAAGAGTCCGGCCAGCGCGCCCAGCCAATGCAGCGCCGAAAACGGCACGAGGAACTTGAGCGATGCGAACTGCCATAGCCAGTGACGTACGGCGGCGGGATTCGCGCGCATTGCCAGCGTGACCGACCAGATAGCCGTGCAGAACAGCGTCGATTGCCACAGGTGGTCGATCAGCGCGTGCGTCATCTGCTCTTGTCCGCCGGTGGTGACTTCGCGCGATGCGCCTGCAGGAGTTTCTGCGCGTCTTCGATGTCCTCGTGGGAGATCTTGCCCATCTCGACCAGGTGCGCCATGACCGGCCGCGCATTCCCGCCGAACAGTCCCAGCAGTTCCTTGAGCAGCCGCGTCTGCACCGAGGCGCGCGAGGTGGTTGCCTCGAACACGTGCGCGTTGCCGATCTTGCGGACGCGGCGCACCGCGCCCTTGACCTCGAGCCGATACACCATGGTCTGCACGGTGGTGTAGGCGGGTTTGTCACGCCGGGCGACGGCTTCGTGGATCTCGCGGATCGAACACGCGCCGCGCGTCCACAGCTCCGACATGATGCGCAACTCCAGCGCGCTGAGTTTGGGTTCGGGCACGGACACTCCTTCACTACAGTCGTGGTCGAGTCTATGACATCTGTAGTAGCGACCGCAAGCGCGGCATGCGTGCGGCGGTTATGCCCGGAATATCAGGGAGCCGTGTGGCCGGCGCGGCGCGGCATGTCTTCGGCGCGGCGGCCGCGGAACTCCGACACGCGGTTGCGGCCCGCCTCCTTGGCCGAGTAGAGCGCGGCGTCCGCGCCGTCGAACAGTTTTTCGTGTGAGGCGAACTCATCGTCGCCCAGCGAGGCATAGCCCACGCTGATGGTGATGGCCAGGACGTCGCTGCGCGCCGACTCCACGTTGGCACGCAGGCGTTCCGCGATGGAGGCGGCCGCCGGCGCGTCGGTGCCTGGCAGGATCACGCAGAACTCGTCGCCGCCGTAACGGCAGGCGAGCACCGGCTTGCGCGTGTGCCGGCGCAACAATGAGCCCACCATCTTGATGGCCTCGTCGCCGAGCGCGTGGCCGTGCTGGTCGTTGTAGTTCTTGAAATTGTCGATATCGAGCATCAGCAGCGACAGCGAACGATTCTCCTGGCGCGCGAGCGCGAACTCGATGGGCAGGCGATCGTCGAACAGGCGGCGGTTGCCGAGCAGCGTGAGCGGATCGGTGCGGCTCTGGTTCTTGAGCTCGGTCATGCGATGGCTCAGCGTCATTGACAGCAGGATCATCTCGACCAGCGCGCCCACCTGCCAGCTGTGCTGGCTCATGAAGGAGTGCGGCACGAGACCGAAATTCTTCAGCAGGAAGATCACCGAGCCGGCGAGGAACGCGCCCCAGGCGATCACGTAGAAACGCGCCGGCCGCGAACCCGACAGCATGCTCACCAGGCCGAGCGTGATCATGAAGATCACCGAGACGAGGATGAGGATGGTGACCGGCTGAACCAGCGTCGCGTAAGCGGCGAACGGCGTCAGCGCGATGCCGAGGACGGCCAGCGCCTGCAGCAGCTGGGCGACGCGAAACAGGCGCGGCGTGATGTCACGCGCGCGCAGGATAGTGGTGGAGAAATGCAGCGCGGAGATCAGCGCCAGGTTCAGCAGCACGATAAGACCGGTGTTGCCCCAGCGCGGACTGTCGGGCCACAGGTACTGGAAGGCCAGGCCGGTGTTCACCATCATGTACACGCCGAAGAATGCGACGTAGGCGAAGTAGGCGAGAAAAGCCTGGTCGCGCACCGCAACGAACACCAGTCCGCTCCATACCAGCAGCATGAGCACGCAACCGAAGTAGACGCCATAGGCCAGCTGCTCGCGGCTCAGCTCCGCGGCGAGTTCATTCGGATCGAGCAATGACAGGTTGATGTCGACGGGACCCTGCGAGGCAAAGCGCAGGTAGATGGTGCGCTGCGTGCCGGGCGGCACGGTCAGCGGGAACAGGAAGTCGCTGTGCGACACGTCGCGCGATCCGAACGGCAACCGGTCGCCGGTGGCGTGCGCCTTCCACCCGCCGTCGACTGGCTCGTACAGCGTCAGCGAATCGATGAGCGGATAGTCCTGCCGCAGGTAGACGAGCCGCTGCTGATCGCCCGAATTGCGCAATGTGAAGCGCACCCACCAGGCCGAGGCCGAAAACCCGACGTTCGCCGTATGGGGGGTCGCGGCGACAAACCCCGAATCGGCGGGAGCGCGGCTCACCTTCTGGATATCGAGGCTGCCCTGCGGATCCTCCAGCAGCTGCACGGTGGAGCTCAGCGACCGGACCCGCACGGGTTCGTCGCCGCCAATCGTGACAGTTCCCGGCAACTCATCCCCACGGGCCGCCAGCGTGGCACTAACTAACGCCAGGATGAGCAGCCATCTCGTCCCTGAAATATTTGCAACACGCCTGCGCCCGTACACAATCGTCATCCTGTCGCGAAGTTGTTTGGAGTATGCGACAGATTGCGCAGGGAGTAACGCGATGCGTCGATTGAAGAAGTGGATTCTCGGCCTGGCTACGCTCGCCATCCTGGGCGCCGTCGGGATTTTCGGCTGGTTCGTGTGGCTGCCAGTGCATTCGATTCCGGCGCTCGAACCCGTCGACGAGTACGTCTGGCTTGACCAGGGCTGGGGCAGCGGGCAGAACGCCGCGTTGCGACAGCGTTACTACTACACCGCGCAGGGAACGGCGATGCCGCAGGGTTCATCCGCCGGCGCGGTGCGCTACAGCTGGTTCGTGAATCTCGAGTTGCCGCTGTCGCAGGAACGCTTCGCCGCTCCGGCGCACATGCGCAAGTACCGCTTCATCGTCGATCCCGAGCCCAGTCCCGACAATCCTTACCAGCTGCCCGTCGGGTTCACGCGTCATTTCGATCCGGCCATCGGCGAAGACGTACTCGACATCTCCTGCGCGGCCTGTCACACGGGCGAGATCCACGTGACCAGAGGTGGTCGCACGCGCGCTATCCGCATCGACGGCGGCCCGGCCATGCATGCCTTCACCGACATGCAGCCCGGCAATTTCGCGCCGGTACTGCTGGGCTCGCTCATGGACACGTGGGCCAACCCATGGAAATTCGATCGCTTCGCGAAGAAGGTGCTCGGCGCCGGGTATCCCGCTGCCAGGCCCAGGCTCAGGAAGGCGTTGCGCGCCACGATCACCGCGATGCTGGGCGCCGGGCAGAACAACCCGCTGCGCGGCCTGTACCCGGTGCACGAAGGATTCGGCCGCACCGATGCACTGGGCCGCATTGGCAATACGGCCTTCGGCGATCACCTGTCGAAGTCTAACTACCAGATCGGCGATGCGCCGGTGAGCTACCCGTACCTGTGGAACATCTGGAAGTTCGACTGGGTGCAGTACAACGGCTCGGTGGCGCAGCCGCTGGCGCGCAATGTCGGCGAGGCGCTGGGCGTGGGCGCCGTCACGCCGCTGCAGGATGCGGCGGGGGCGCCGGTGCCTCCCGGGGCGCGTTACCGCAGTTCGGTGGACATCGCGGGACTGGTACGCATCGAGCACGCGCTGCAAATGCTGCGGCCGCCCGCCTGGCCCGAGGACGTCCTCGGCGCCATCGATCACGCCAGGGCCGCACGCGGCGAAATACTGTTCAGGCGGCATTGCCAGGAATGTCACGGCCCGCACGTGGCGGAGGCCGCCCGGCAGCAGGCCACCGCGCCGCTCAAGCCATCGAACGATCTCTCGTGGCGCATCGAAGTGATTCCGCTCGAGCACATCGGCACCGATCCCAACGCCGCCATGGGTTTCATCAAGCGGCGCTACGATCTTTCGGCAACCGGCCTGTCGAGCGAAGACCTGCAGCGCGCGCTGCAGCCGCTGCTCACGCGCTCGCTGCTGCGCGACGTGCGCTTCCGCCTGCGCGAAGTAGTGCGGCTGCGCGGCGACGGGGGCGCGCCGCCCGGCGATTTGCCGGCGCTGCTTGCGGCCTATCCGGATCCCGATGCCGCTGCGACGCCGGTGGTGCCGCTCGAGTCCTTCGCCGCCATCGATGCCGCTCTGGTGGCCCTGTTGCCGGCCCCGCCGTCAGTACCGGACGCGGCCGCCCCACCCGCGGACGTGTACGACTGCGGACTCAAATGTCACAGCGCGATCCTGTTGTGGGACGTGCGCGAGGGCCGCAACCACATCGATCGCAGGCTGGCGGCGCTCGACGTCGGCAAGCTCAGCGAAGGATTGGCGCTGAACCTGGTCGGCATCCTCGTCAAGAACCGGTTCTACGCCGACAACAATATCGACCGCGTGACGCAGCAGTGCATCGAAGGTTTCGGCGCCATCGATCTCCCGCAGGAAATCGCCGGCTACAAGCCGCGCCCGCTGGCCGGTGTGTGGGCGACGCCGCCCTTCCTGCACAACGGCTCGGTTCCGACGCTGTACCAGATGCTGTTGCCGCCGGAACGGCGCGACAGGAAATTCTTCGTGGGACGACGCGAGTTCGATCCGCTGCACGTCGGCTTCGTGACGCAGCCCGACGCCGATGGCGATGCCGATGGCTTCTGGCTGGACACCACACTCGCGGGCAATCACAACACCGGTCACGCCTTCTCGGCCGATGCCGCGACGTGGAAAAAACATCTCGCGGACCCGCGCGCCAATCCGCTGCCGCACGGTGTGATCGGGCCGGAGTTCACCGACGAGCAACGGTACGACCTCGTCGAGTACCTCAAGATCCACCGTGACCTGCCCGAGACGCCGCCTGACTACCAGCCGCCCACCTGCTGGTTATCAGGAGAAGCGTTGTGAGCACACCGGCGCGAACCGCTGCCTAGCGGTTATTGTCGACGGTCACCGAATCCTTGAGGGCGGAGTTCGGGTCGGCGAGCCTGGCCGGATCCGGCCGCGCCCGCGCCAGGATGAGCTTGCGCGCGGCCATCTGGTCCCGGGTGTGATTCACGGTCTCGACGGCGACCAGCTCGCCGCGCTTGAGGTAGCAGACACTGAATGCCCGGCTGGCCGGATCGCCACGCACGATCTCCTGATCCGCGCCATCCCTCAGCCCGACGATCACCATCTTGAGATCGAACTGGTCGGACCAGAACCAGGGAACCTTGTCGTGCACGGTAGGCAGGCCGAGGAGATTGAGCGCGGCGCTCGTCCCTTGCTCGAAGGCGTTGTCGACCGACTCCAGGCGGATCTGCATGCCGTAGTGGACGTTGGGATGGCGCGTGCAATCGCCGGCCGCCCAGATGTGCGGGTCGGAGCTGCGGCAATGCTCGTTGACCACGATGCCGTCGTCGCAGTGAAGGCCCGCGTCGCGCGCCAGCGAATCGACGGGTTCGACGCCGACGGCGATGAGGACGAAGTCGGCGGGGATTTCGCGGCCGTCGGCCAGGCGTACCGCCGCGACCCGTTGCATGCCGCCATTGCCCGCGGCGGCCAGCTCGCGCACCCGGGTTCCACAATGGATCTGCACGCCATGGCGAGCGTGATCGGCCTCGTAGAAGCGCGACACCACCGGCGATACCACGCGGCTCATGACACGGTCGGTCGCCTCGACCACCGTCACCTCCAGCCCCGCTTCGCGGCAGGTGGCCGCGACCTCGAGACCGATGTAGCCCCCGCCGACGATGACCGCGCGCCGACCCGGACGAAGCTCGCCGCGCACGCGGTCGACGTCGCCTGCGGTGCGGAGGTAGTAGACCCCCGCGAGCTCGGCGCCGGGCACTACCAGCTGGCGCGGCCGGCTCCCGGTGGCCAGCAGCAGCTTCTCGTACTCGAGATGCGAGCCGTCGGCGACTTCCACGCGCCGCTCGGCCGCGTCGAGGCTGACGGCCGCAAAGCCCAGGCGCAGATCCACCCCATGTTCGGCATAGTGCGCGGCGTGCCGGATCAAAAGTCGGTCGGGGTCGAGCTGCCCGGCCAGGTATTTCTTCGACAGCGGTGGGCGTTGATATGGAAGAAGGTTTTCATCTCCCACGACGGTCAGCGGGCCCACATGACCGCGCTTGCGCAGGGTCTCCGCGGCTTGTGCGGCGGCCTGTCCGGCGCCCACGATGAGGATTGGTGTGAACATGTTTTGCGACTCTATAGATAAGAGAGCCCAGGAATGCCAGCCCCACTCGCACCATTCTTGGGCGGCGCATCATCAGCCGCGCTAAATTAGTGCCACAGAAATCGGCGAGCGGGAGCCCAATAGCGAAATTGCCGCTATGTTGAGCTTTCGGGATACTGGCACGGAAGCTGCACTGCAATCAGGGCTCGCCGATGTCGGCGTCCAGATTCACTAAAGAATTGGGAGATAACGAAATGAAATTGGTCACCGCCATCATCAAGCCTTTCAAACTCGACGACGTG
>Ga0207691_10007418_pt1 | contig 10558 bp, 10 predicted proteins | sample KBSM13metaG_FD_184327 | JGI IMG/M metagenome (GOLD analysis project Ga0207691, IMG submission 184327) | Miscanthus rhizosphere microbial communities from Kellogg Biological Station, Michigan, USA - KBS M1-3 metaG (SPAdes) (version 2) | ecosystem: Host-associated > Plants > Roots > Rhizosphere >... | reverse complement strand
GACTGGAACGGCAAGGTCACGGCTACGACATACGACGCCAACGGCCTTCTGGACGATCTGGTCGAGGCGCAGGGTTCGGACGTGCAGCGTTCGACACACATCGACTGGGATACCACTCTGCGCAATCCGACGCAGACGACCGTGGCCAACCTCTCGGGAACCTTCCTGGCCAAGACGAACTGGACCTACAACGCCCGCGGCGAGCCACTGACCATCACCCGCACCGATCCTGCCGCCACGACCAATACCCGGACGTGGACGGCGACCTACTGCGAAGCGGCCGACATCACCGCCGGCGTCTGCCCGCTGCTCGGCCTGGTCAAGACCATCGATGGCCCGCGCACGGACGTCAGCGATATAACGACCTACACGTATTACGCCAACGACGATGGCGGCTGTCCGGCGACCTGCACGCATCGCAAGGGCGACCTCTGGAAGGTCACCGATGCTCTCGGCCATGTCACTACCTTTACCAAGTACGACGGTTCCGGCCGGCTGCTGTCAATAACCGACGTCAATGGCGTCGTTACGGACTATAGCTACGGCTCGCGCGGCTGGCTGACGCAGGTCGCGGTGCGCGGCACCAACGATGCGGTGACCAGCGACGACGTGATCACCGGCTACACGTACGACCCCGCCGGCCAGCTCACGCGGCTGACCCAAGCAGACGGCTCGTACTACGGTCTCACGTGGGACGGCGCGCACCGGCTGACCGACATCGCCTGGAAGGATGCATCCAACAACCTCGCGGCGTCCATCCACTACACCCTCGACGCGATGGGCAACCGCACCCAGGAGGACACCTTCGACGCCTCGTCGCCGACGGTGCCCAAGCGCAGCCTCAAGCGCACCTTCAACGCCCTCGGCCAGCTCGCAACGACCCTCAACGCTGACCACACCACGGTCAACGGCACCTATGGCTACGACGCGAACGGCAATCCGACCTCGGTCACCAACGGCCGCGGCTACGTGACCCAGTACAGCGTCGACGCGCTCAACCGGGTGTACCAGATTGCGCAGGACCCGGGCGACTCGACCCATGTCAACGCCTACACCGGTCTGACGCTGGACGTGCTCGACCGCACAACCCAGGTCAACGACCCGCACGGCCTGCCCACGAGTTACCAGTACGACGGTCTGGGCAACCTCAAGCAGCTCGGCAGCCCGGATACCGGCACGGCATATTCCAGCTACGACGCCGCTGGCAACCAGATCAGCCGGCAGGATGCCCGCAATGTCACCGCGACGTACACCTACGATGTACTTAACCGCCTGACCGGCATCGTCTACCCGACCACCGCGCTCAACGTCAGCATCGGCTACGACACCCTGGAGTCCGGCTGCCCGGCGCTGGGCACGTTCCCGGTCGGCAAGATGACGCACTTCACCGATGGCTCGGGTACCACCCTGTTCTGCTACGACCGCTTCGGGCGGGTGGTGCGCAAGTTCGTGTACGTGCTGACCGCGATGTACACGACCGCCGACAACAGCTTTGACAAGATGGGCCGTCCTACGAATATCACGTTGCCGCGCGGAACCCATGTGTACTACACGTACGACGGGGTGGGCCGGATCATCGGGGTGAACTACCAGCTGTCCAGCCAGTCGAGCCAGCACGTGCTGGTGAGCAACGTCACCTACTACCCGTTCGGGCCCGTGGCGAGCATCACCTACGGCAGCGGTGTGGGCGCCCGCACGGTGACCTACGCCTACGATGCCGACTACGTGATCGGCGGGGTGCACGACAGCGCTTCGGGCGGATTGAATCTGACTTTCCTGCGCGACACGATCGGCAACCTGACCCGGGTCACCAGCACGACCGCGAGCAGCAACTTCGGGTACGACCCGCTGGACCGGTTGAAGCGGGTCGGCGATGCGCTGAGCAGCGACGCGCAGCTGGCCGCGTTCACCTACGATGCGACCGGCAACCGGCTCACCAAGCAGGCCGCGAGTGGCTCGCCACTGTCGAACTACACCTACCCGAACACCAGCCACCGGCTGCTGAGCACCGGCCCGACCGGCAACGTCATCACCCGCGGCTACGATGCGATGGGCAACACGACCTCGATCGGCAGCCTCAACTTCACCTACGACGATACCGGCCGCATGAGCGTGGTGAAGAACGGTTCGACCCAGCTGCGGCAGTACAGCTACAACGCCCGCGGCGAGCGCACACGCAAATCGCACACCGGCTTCGTCAACGACACCCAGAAGATGATCTACGACGAGAACGGGCACCTGCTGGGCGATTTCGACAATGGCAACAACATCATCGACGAGTACATCTGGATGGATGACCGGCCGGTGGGGGTCGTCGTTGGGACTGGCACAACGGTCGACTACGTGGAGTCCGATCACCTGGGCACGCCGCGGGCGGTGATCGATCCGACGCCGAATACGGCGGTGTGGAGTTGGGCGTTGACGGGAGATCCGTTCGGGGAGTCAACTCCGAATCAGGATCCGGATGCGGATGGGACGAACTTCACGTTCAACTTGAGGTTCCCGGGGCAGACGTATGACGCCGAGAGCGGGTTGAGTAATAATTACTTCAGAGATTTCGACTCTGGTGCGGGGCGACTTGTGCAAAGCGACCCGATTGGCCTATATGGTGGCATATCGACGTATAGTTATGCAAAGAGTAATACACTAGCTCTCGTTGATCCTTCGGGTTTGGATCCCCATGACTTCTATGGATCACGGGAAGATGCTGCGAGCGACTATGCTAATTTTGTGTACAGCCATTCATTTGGTGAGCGACCAGAGTTCGAGCCAAATCAAGAAGTATCGAATTGGCTTGTTCCGAGTCCGAACGGATTATGTTGGTCGTATTCTGGGGATTTTGGAAAGGGACCAATTGGTGGTGGTGAAAACGACCATGCTCCAATGCCGCCGCGCCCGAGCGACGGCGCAGTCGGAATTCACACCCACACGATCCTTGCGCAGACTCAAGAATATCGGATAGAGGCGTCGGGAAAAGACCTAATGCGCACAACATCGAGCTATGGTTTAACCGGAAACCAGTTTGTTGTTGGTGTAATGAAGTCTTCTCAATCATATCCAAATATCTACGGAGGCGTATCATTCCGTGGGGAAATTTGGGTGTCGGAGTACGAAAAGAAAAAAATGACCCAGCATTTCAAAGCTGGGCACCCATCCAAGGTCGACAAAGCAGTATGCGGATGTACAAAATGAAACGTGCTCAAAATTATTTCCTCTTGATCGCACTGAGCTTGGTTTCCCAGGCGTCGCTTTGCGAGATGCCGAGAGATGAGTTGGAACACTATCGATATCACGATTTGACTTTGGTAGGAACTTTTAGGTCGGCGTCCGGATGGCGCGCGTGTTTTCAGTTGCCCGATAAGTCATTAAGGATAGCTGATCAAGGCTCGTATGTTGGCCCAAATTCCGGACGAATTACTGAAATTGGAAATAATCGACTGGTGGTAACAGAGTTGATAGACGTGAACCAAGGTGAGCTGTTGGAAAATTCATTTGCTTGGCCAATGAAAGTGCGAACTATTGACATCAAGTCGACCGGCTGCACCGCTGCCAGACTGGCACACAAGGGAAAGAACAAGTGAACGGGGGTACTAGGGCCGCCGTAACTGATCGGGACCTATACACCTCCAGTCGGCCGCGAACGCGCGGGGACGACGCGCGCCGAGTCACCGCCACCTGACGCGCTCAACCGCCTGAGCGGCATCGTCTTCCCGACCACTGCGCTGAATGTCGGCATCGGCTGCTACACCCTCGAGTCGAACTGCCCGACCCAGGACACCTTCGTCCATGGCCGTATGACCCACTGAGCTGCTCGCACCACGGCGGCGTGGGCCGGCTGGCTCCAGAGCTGTGTGCATGGACGGCACGTCCACGACGACGAAGGAACACAAGGGCGCATGCTCCGGACACAAGGGCGTCGACCGCTGGCTGGACCGATAGCAGGCCGACGCGCGGGCGGGTCGTCCTGCCATCGCAGGCACTCCAGGCGTTGCGGCCCGCCGGGCGCGTCTACCTTGGTACGCAGCACCTGCAGTTGAACATGGCCGGCTTCCGCCTTTCACTTTGCGCCTTTTCCGCCCCCCGGATCGTCGCAGTCCGACACGGAGCGGTACTGGCGAAGGTTCGCCAGCGCCCGTGTCCTGCCGGCGTCTGTTCGAGGGCCCGTCGAGCACCCACCATGCCATTGGCATCGCCGTTTTCCGGGTACGCAAGGAGCCTCACAGGGCTTGCCATCACGGCGTCGTCGACCTCCGCAAGGTACCCCTTTTGATGAAGTCGCCACGTTGCCCTCCTGTACCGAAGTTATTCGCGCGTCCGTGCGCGAGGAAACGCGAACACGGATGGTGCCCTTTTGGGGCGGTCCCTAGCACTCGACGTCCTGGGGCTTTCGCGAGTGAGGAAAGGCCTTGACCCTGCAGCCAAGCCTTATACCTAGGAACAATGTTCCTAACCCGTCTTGTTGGAAGGGATGGCCGTTCGAGGAGGTGGTACTACCTCCCTACGACTCTTTCGCTGAGTACAGTGGGATCCGCGCAGCGGCCCGCCTGCGGCCTCGAGGTCAGCGTGGATCATCTGCCGCACCTCGGCACTCGACTTGTTCGAGACGCCCTTGTTCCTGCCGCCGGTTTTCGCGCCCTGCATGGTCCATTTCCCTCCAGCTTAGAGCGGTCGTGGAATTGGTTTTCCGGCTTTGCGGCGGAAGCACCAAGGGCACGCAGTCACGCGGTCGGGACAGCTCGGCCAGAGCAATACCGAACCGCAGCCGGCGCACTCTACGGCCTTGCTGTAGCCCGGTGGCGTGAGGCCCCTGTCCATCATTAGGCCGATCTCCTGAGCTCGCAGGTACACGCGCGCGGTCGCCCTGGGCAGTCCGCGGCATTCGCGAATATCGTCGGCGGAAAGATTGCGGACGATGCAGCGAGCAACACCCGAGCAGTCGGCAGGCCGCTCAAGCTTGCTGCGCAACTTGACGCACACGCCGTCCTCTTCTTCGCCCACTTGTTCTCGTGCCGGGACAACCGGGACAGCCGGAACATGGCGTTCTTGTGTGACTACAGGCGTCCCGGCTTGCGTTGACACGTCCGGGACAGCCGGGACTAGACCATGCCGCTGGAGGATCGCGGCCACGCTCATGTCGTTTTCTCCCACAGGTCCGGCATTACCACGTACACCCGGTCCTTTCGGCCATCGGGCAGTCGACACTGGCAGGTCGCGCCGCCATCGGTGTCAATCTTTAGGGCACCCACACCTTTTAACGCACGGGTGACCGACAAGTGGTCGAAGCCGACACATACCTCCCGTTTGAAGCTCTCGCGTTCAATGTAGTACACGGGGCCCGCTTCGCTCTTCTTGCGGAACCCAACCCGATTGATGGTGCGACTTGCAACCACCGCATTTTCATCGCACCAAGGCGTGAACCTCGCTTCTCCGTGAGCCTCCAGAAAAGCGCGCACCTGGGCGATCATCGCAGCAGGCTCGGCGTTCCCCGCCGTCCCGCGCTGCGTAAGCCAAGCCCCGAAGCAGGCCTTTGCCGCGCGCATTGCTTCCTCAGGCTCCCAGCCGGTTAGACCCCATGCGGTAGCCAGCTCTCCAGCCGCGGCGCAAAGCGCGAATCGGTCGGCGACGCGTCGGACCTGCCCGGACGCATCTGCCGGCAACAGGCCTGTGGCGACGTGGGCTTGTAGCTCGCGCAATGCCTCGCCGGACTTCGCAGGATTGTCGACAAGGTCGCAAAGGAAGGCAGGCAGCACCATGCCGTAATGCCTCGACGCGGCGGCCTTTAAGGCGTCTGCAAACGCACCAGCATGCAATCCATCGGGGACGACATCGAATATGCCGTGTCCTACGCCAGCGTCGGCCGGGATGTCGATCACTCGCACCTCTTGCCCGGCGCGCACTTTCCCCCCGGACTGCGTCACCAGCTCCGACAAGCCAACTTCGCCGGCCGACAGGAACAATACGCGCCAGGTCGTAATGGCGCGTGGCGAACCGTCACGATGGCTTCGACTCTTCCCCTGTCCGTTCGCCAGCAAATAAGCCACCTGACCGGCGTGTTTCGGCTCTAGTTGACCGATTTCGTCCAGAACCAGCAGTAGGTCCGAGTGCAGAGCGGCGACACCCTCCAGGCCGTTGTCCGTGGCGCGCCAAGTGCGCACGTAACTCTCCGGCGGTCCAAACACAGACGCCGCGACCGCGAGCGCGGTCGACTTTCCGCAACTGCTTGGACCTCGCCAGTGGAGTCCGCAGCCCTCGGTGCGGAGCAAGCCGAGGCAGGGTCCGGTGAAGGCGGCGCACAGGCTAAGCACCAGCCTCGAATTGCCAGCGCATGGTGCCGCGACCTGCTCGCGCCATCCGGCAAGCGTTCCGGATTGCCCTAACGCAATGCCTTCCGTGCTCGCTGCCTGGAACAGCACGGGCTCCGCCTTGGTGTCACCAAAGGTTTCCCGCGGCAGCACGAACGCGTCGCCATGCCACCCGGTACGGCTCACGCAACGTGCAGTGACTTCCGGGACCGCGCGCTGGATGTAGTCAGCGACCAACCGACGAAGGGTCGGATTCGACGCGATCACCAAGCCTTCGGACAAGAGGGCCGCGCGCAGTTCTTCTCCGCTCCCTGCGAGCATCCGCATCGGCATGCACCAGCGGTGTTCCCGTCCATCGGGATCGGCGAACACCAGCAACCGGCCCCATTCGCCGTTCTGGGCGTCCCGAGCCTTTGCCTCGACCTTCAGCGGCGAGCAGACCCACTGCGGCGTGGCAAAGGACAAGCTGCCCGACTTGCTGTCGCGGAAGACGTCGTGCCAGTACACGCCAGCCTGGCGGTCTCCGTTGGCCTGTTCGAGCTCGAAGTGCGGGTGGGGATCGGCGTTGTTGTCCCGGTTGTCTAGATTCAGCCCCGGCTCGGCCGGGACGCTGGAACCGTTGATTGACGCTGTGTCCCGGCTGTCCCGGTTGTCCCGGGCCGATGTGGAAGGGTGGCGCAGCCCCGTCATGCGCTGCAGACGCTCGAGATCCAGCTCGGCGCGACGCTCAATGTCTGCAACGCGGACTATTTTTTCGGTGCTCATTGAGCCAACACCTCCCGGCAGGTGTCGATGCGTTGGACTGCCAGCATCAGCCGGTCGTGGTCTTGGCTCGACAGTGCCAAGCCCTGCGCTAGGTCGTGAGCGGCGATGCTGACCACAGCGGCCTCGGTAGCCAGAACAGACAGCGCCGAAGACCACGCGCTGCGTCGTACGGCCTCACGTGCGGCTTTGCGCGTCTCTGGCGACGGATCACGGAGCCGGTCGGGGTATAGGTCCGCTAACCGCAACCCAACCGCGGCGAGAATCCCCGGGGTGTCGGAGCAGGCGAAGCACGTCATCAGAAGACGGCCGTCGTCGGCCTCGACAATCGCCAGCGTCCCTCGCGCATTCGCGTGTCCGTTTGGGCAGTCCGCGCGCCAGCCGGCGCCTGCGCGGCAGACTCCGCGCAGCAGTGTCAGGAATCGGTCCAAGGGGCGAACCGAGAAGTGGCTGTCGTTCTGCATATCAGCGCCAACGAAGGCAATTTCAGTCGACCTACGGCAGCAGGCATTGGGCTTTGCAGTAATGCTCCTAGTCATTGCTTTCGCTCGGCGCTGCGGCCTCGAGAAGGGCGCGGATGTCCTCAACTCGCCAAGCGGTGATCCTGGCGCCCAGCGCGCGCGAGGGCTTCGGGTACCGGCCTGTTCGACAGCCTTCCCACCACGTCGATGCGCACACGGGGACCAGCGCGGGGATCGCAGGGCGATTCTTCTTGGCGGGGCGGCCGATGATGTCGGCGAGGCGGAGAAATCCGGTTTGAGGCAGTGAAAGCAGCGTCACGTGATGTGCTCCTGTCCGAAGATCGGAGCCAACGTGCGCCAACGTGCATAACTGTTCATCGTTACGAAACGCCAAATTTTTCTGCGTTTCGTTCGGAAGCCATTGGAGTTGTGGCCTAGGAAGCGCCCTTCGGTCTACGACTCTCGGGCTTGCAGAGCCGAAAGATTACGGGGATTTCAAGTTGGTCCGCACCTGGAAAAAACACTTGGGCAAACGCTCGCGTCTCCTCGTAGAGGGGACGGCCATAGCGGCCTTCGAAGTGGCGAGACAGAACCCTCAAGAAGAATGTTCTGGCGGCGTTTTTTTCGTTAGGGCGGGCGATTCTTCTGGGCGAAGGGGGACTCTCGTTCCATGCAACGGCCGCCTCGCGAATTGTCTCCAGAAAGTCCGCTGGGTGGTCAAACACGGCGAGCACGCCTCGCATCCATCCATTAAGAACTTGCTCGCCTAACGGGTTCTTAGGGTCCTGGTACGCCGCCATCCGGCGAATCAGTCGATACCGCAGGTCATTGCATGCGAAGAGCCAATCCAGCGATTGGCTCGTGATTTCGAATTGTTTGAGCTCGAGTGCGAGCCCGGCGGCGTGATTCTGAATGCTACGCGCAGACTCTCGTCGCTGCTTTGTCGTGAGCCTTGCTTCCGTCCCGAAACCGGAATATGACCGCTTCAGGAATTCGGCAAGTGGTCGAAGTTGGGACGGATGCGCTTTGATGTTGTCCGCCTTGGATGCGGCCCTACGAAGCTCTTGCTTGTGAATAGTTGCCCAAGTCTTCCTGGGTGCCCCGGACGCAGTGTCTAGCGCTCGTACGAGTTCCGAGTAACCGGCCAGTTCTGGGAAGCGGACGAATTCTTCTCGAATCCACGCGGGCGTTCCTCGAGGCAACGCTGGCGAGAGAGTCGGTCGCGTCAGCCCCAATGGTGCTGGTAAGAGAGTCGGTCGCGTCAGCCGCAATGGTCTCGGATCCGAAGACATCGAGTTTCTCCTGCAATTCCAAACTCCTTGCGACCCTGGCTCGAATGCGGAGAGAGAGGAATCGAGATACCGGAGGCGGAGCCTAATTCGGTCGGTCACTCAACGGGGTTGCTTGTCGCGTCTTTCGCTTCATGGGCACCACCTTGCCGCCTTGCTTGAGCGCGTCCAGGTAGTCCGCCCACTGCTGCATCATCAAGCGGCGCTCAGGCAGGTGCGAAGTGCGGTTGTAGGCGCGCCCGTTGGCATCGCGGACCGCATGCGCAAGCTGGTGCTCGATGTAGTCCGGGCGGACGTGCAACACCTCGTCTAAAATCGTGCGCGCCATGGCCCGGAATCCATGGCCAGTCATGGTTTCCTTGTCGTAGCCCATTCGGCGCAGGGCGGCGAGCACGGCATTGTTGCTCATGGGCCGCTGGCGACTGCGCGCGCCGGGGAACACGAAGCGCCCGGTGCCGGTCAGGGCATGAAGCTCCTTGAGGACCGCTACAGCCTGCGAGCACAAGGGGACTATGTGTGGCTCGCCCATCTTCATGCGGATGGCGGGAATGTTCCACTGCGCGCCATCCAGGTCGATTTCCGTCCATTCGGCAAGCCGCAGTTCGCCCGACCGGAGGAACACCAGCGGGGCGAGCTTGAGGGCGCAGCGCGTGATGAAGCTTCCGCTGTATCCGTCGATCGAGCGAAGCAACCCGCCCACGGCCTGGGGCTCCGTAATCGCCGCGTAGTGCGTCGGAACTACCGACTCAAGGGCGCCACGCAGGTCGGCGGACGGATCGCGTATAGCACGTCCTGTGGCGACGGCGTAGCGGAGCACTTGCCCGCAATTCTGCAAAGCCCTGTGGGCTGTCTCCCTCGCGCCGCGTTCCTCGATCCGTCGGAGCGCCTTCAACAGGTCCGGCGCGGTCAGGTCGGCGACGGCGCGAGAGCCGATCCACGGGAACAGGTCACGTTCGAGCCGGGCAATGATTTTCTCGGCATGGCTGGCTGCCCAAGTCGGCGACCGCTTGGCGTACCACTCGCGGGCTACGACCTCGAAACTGTTCGCGGCCCGATCCGCTCCTGCGGTCTTCTCGGCCTTCCGGTGTTCGCCGGGGTCGACGCCAGAAGCGAGAAGCTTGCGCGCGTCGTCGCGCTTGGCGCGAGCGTCTGCGAGGGAGGTGTCGGGGTAGGTGCCAAGGCTCAGCAGCTTCTCCTTACCGCTGTGGCGGTACTTGAGCCGCCACCAGCGCGAACCGTTCGGATTGAGCAGCAAATACAGGCCGCCACCGTCGGAAAGCTTGATGGGCTTGGCGCCAGGCTTAGCATTGCGGATCGAGGTCGCGGAAAGGGCCATTGTGGGGGTAACTCCGTGCCGTAGAGGGCGCGTTACCCCCAAAGCTACCCCCGGTTACCCCCGGATTGCAACGCACCGCATCGGACAGCATCGGGCACAAAAAAGGTCGGAACCATTGCTGTAGCTAGGTTTCCCGGCCTTCGTTGGACTTCTTTGGATCGTGAAATGGTGGCCGGAGACGGAATCGAACCGCCGACACGGGGATTTTCAATCCCCTGCTCTACCAACTGAGCTACCCGGCCACGGTCGCGCGGGCTGGGCCGGCGAGCTGCGCATGATAGACGGGGCAGGGGTCGCGGGCAAGGCGGGGGCGATGAATCGGGACTTAGCGTGGGATCGGCGGACGCGTCCGGCGCCGGGCAGCGCACGTATCGTGGGCGCAACGGCAGGAGGAATCGCGATGGACAC
>Ga0207691_10007415_pt1 | contig 10560 bp, 7 predicted proteins | sample KBSM13metaG_FD_184327 | JGI IMG/M metagenome (GOLD analysis project Ga0207691, IMG submission 184327) | Miscanthus rhizosphere microbial communities from Kellogg Biological Station, Michigan, USA - KBS M1-3 metaG (SPAdes) (version 2) | ecosystem: Host-associated > Plants > Roots > Rhizosphere >... | reverse complement strand
TTGACGCAAGCGGCTCCTTCACGTTCGAAGTACTGTCGCATTGCACGTTGTTGTGCGCCGGTGATGCAGATGTCGTTGATGAACAAGATTGGGCGTCCGTGAAAATTAGAGTTGCTAACCAGCCGACTATTTAATCGTTTACGTTCAGTCACGCGGTCTGCAAAGTCGAGGTTGGCATAGTCAATGGAAGCAGTCTTCTCGTTGTCGTACTTGATTTCGATCAGGGAAAGCGCTTTAGCAGTGCTTACGTCCTGGTCCTGCTTGTACAAATCAAACAGCTCTCGACACAACAAGTTGGCGCCAGCCAGTGTCTGGGCCGCGATAGCCGGAGCCGTCAATATCCAGCCGGTATGTTCTGAAGTTTTTGCGATTAGCCTTTTCATCACGGGCAACAGCAGCTGGGCGTAATGGCGAACGCTGGCGGTGACACCGAGCTTGAAGGCGGGATACTGGCGAAAGATTTCTGCGTCCGCGTCAATCGGTAGCTGGCTAATGCGGTACAGAGATGTGGTTTCCAAGTCACTCATCACTTTGCCTATGTGCCGTCAACTGAGCTTCCTGATCTGTGTTCAGCTGCGAAGATCTGCGGCTGAACTCAGGAGGGCGCGCTCCTCTGGGTGAGCAATGTAACCATACCAGGCGGCTTTAGGAGGTTCGTGCAGGAAGGCTCGACTTGCTCTCACGTAAATCTGGTTGCCCCAGTCGTAGTGCCAGAAGACCTTTGCTGTTTCGTTAAGTAGTCCCTCTTCAGTCATGGCCCAATTCAACAGTCGCCGGTTCTGTAGTCTGACATCACTTTCGTCAATGAGCCCAGCTACTAGTTGTCGTTCAAAATAGTCACCGACGTTCGCTTCAATATCCTCTTCAAAGTTCGCTCCCATGTTGAGGAGTTCGTTGGTTTCGGAATCTCGCAATGTCAGATCAACTGCACCACCATTTGTATGCGCCGGCCAGGTCCTGGAATCGTTTTCATCGAAGTCCACAGGATCGACTATGTACTGCATCGCATAGGTGCGGTGTTCTTGAGATGTGCCGTCGGGGTTTAGTTGTTTGGCTCTTGCGTAAAAGAAGTCCCACAAACCCTGCTGACACGCGACTGTCCGATGACCATCGAGCACGAACACTTCTGCCTCAAACGGCTGGAGTCGCTGGTTGACGCGAGCAAGTTTTTCGGCCAGCGATTTCCGCAGCCAAATGTCTGGTCGAGCGCCGTCGATCGATCTACCAAACGGCGGGTTCGTTCCGTCTGTCTTCGCGTAGTAACTTTCGAACGCAACACCAACAGACTCCAAAGGGATCAGCGGCTCGAGTCCGCGTGGGTCATCCTTATCAATCGGAATATCCCTGTACGGGCTGGAAAACATTTCGGGCGAGGTGATCGGGACTGGATGATCAATGCGCATCGTGCTTCGGGGCATGAGGCCTCCATTGATGTTGCAGTTGGTGGATAACCGCTCGGTTTGAGTAAATTACAATAACGAGGTGACGGCGGTCATTCTAGGTTTCTCATTGGCTGCGTGCAAACTAATAGTTGTCTGTTTCTCGCTGAGGCCTAGCCACAGAAACTTCAAAATCCCACCCACGGTAGTGGGTGGATCGTTCAAGTCCAAGCTAACCGAGAACCACAGTTTGAAAGGTCATACCACCGACGGCAGTCGGTGGATGGTTCACGTTCTACCCTGACCGAAAGAGCTTGCCGCGAACCTAACAAAAAGCATATGAGGTTAGAATGTTTTGCTAGGCTGGACTTGAACCCATCCACCGACTTCCGTCGATGGGATTGGCCTTTGTTTCAACACGCTTGTAGGTTGGACTTGAAGCATCCACCCACTGCCGTGGGTGGTATTTCGACTTTGCTATTCAACTCCTGAGGGAAAGCCGTTGGCTTTCCATCCGGGTATTCGCTCAGTTGAGAAATGTCATTCTCGAAACGAAAACCACTTGAGGCACATCGGAACGACTGCCGGTACCAGGTAGGCGGACGCTCGATCAGCGACCCTTATCGCTGGATGGAAGATGACTCTACAGAGTTGCGAACATGGGTACACGCGCAACACGAGTACACGATGGCCCAACTCTCGTCTCTTCCGGTTCGGGAAAACATCCGGCGGCGTTTGGAAGAGTTGATGCGTGCGCCTTCCATCGGGCCCATCACTAAAGCGGGAACACGATACTTCTTTCGCCAGCGTTTAAACGATCAAGAAATCTCGGCGCTCTATTGTAAGGACGCAGCGAACGGCGCACCGAGGTTGTTGATTGATCCAAATGAGATGAGTTCCGACCATACGATCTCGCTCGCAGATACTCATCCAAGTTGCGACGGCTCGCTCCTCGCCTATCGCCTGTCTGTATCCGGAAGCTCACGCATGTCGCTCCACGTAATGAACGTCAACACCAAAGAAATGCTGCCAGATCTTATTCCGGGGGACGTAAATCCAGTTGCGCATGCATGGCACACTAAGAACCGAGTTGCCTGGGTCTGTGACAACAGCGGCTTTTACTACACGCGTTGCCCCAACGCGACGCTTGCCGCAGAGGCGCGATTCAATCACAAGCTCTACTTTCATCAACTTGGTGATAATTGGCGCGACGATGAGATGGTGTTTGGCGAATCGCTGAAGCGAAAGCAAACGCCTTACCCACTGTTATCGTCCGATGGTCGCTACCTAATGGTCGTTGTGCAGGATGTATCGGGCACAACGCCGTCTTCGCAAGTGTATCTTCTCGATCGGGAGGATCAGCGACGCGGCTTCGTTCCAATCATTCATGAGGGCGATGCGTTTGTGAGTGCCACGTTACATCGAGACACTATCTATATAAGGACTAACGACCAGGCTCCGTTGGGCAAACTCATCTCGATCAAGTTCGCTGAAATAACTGAGCAGGAGTTTGCTTTCACAACTGTAATCCCCGAGCAATCGTCTCCGCTCGGAAAGTGGAAGACAGTCGGAGACTATCTCTTCGTCGAGACCATTGAGGACGTGTCATCACGACTGCGCGTTTATGACTTGTCGGGAAATCTAATCAAGGAAATCAAACTTCCCGACACCGGCAGTATCAACGCGCTGATCGCGGAGACAGAGTCGGACGATCTGCTGATTTCGTTTTCATCTTTTTTGATCCCGAAAACTGTGTATCGCCTTGACCTGGAAACTCTCGAGTACACCCTCCAGCAACGTTCCGACATTCCATTTGAGCCAGGGATGTTTGAGATCAAACAAGTCTGGTTTGAGTCGCTCGACAAGACGCGGATTCCGATGTTCCTTGTTCATAAGCGAGGGATGGAGCGCGATGGCAACAACGCAGCGGTGATTCACGGATATGGCGGCTTTGGTGTCAGTCTGGTGCCGTCGTTTGCGCCGCATATCATTCCATTTCTTGAACGTGGTGGTATCTACGCAATCGTCAATGCGAGAGGAGGCGGAGAGTTTGGCGAAGAGTGGCATCGGGGCGGGATGCGCCGCAATAAGCAGAAGGTCTTCGATGACTTTATCTCCGCCGCGGAATGGTTGATTGCACAGGGTTACACGCGGGCTTCAAGACTCGGATGTTTTGGTTGGAGTAACGGTGGGTTGTCAGTCAACGCCGTCGCAGTACAGCGGCCTGATCTATGGAAGGCAGTAGTTGCCGGCGCGGCGGTCACCGACATGGCCCGCTTTCATGCCGCGCATGGTGGTCAGCACTGGGTTGCCGATTACGGTTCACCAGAAGAGTCAGCTGATCTCGACTTCCTGATGCAATACAGTCCGTATCACACGCTGCCGCAAAAGATCGAAGCGCCAGCGATACTCAGTGTAGTCCCCGATAACGACGACCGCGTCGCACCCTGGCACAGTTACAAAATGCACGCATCATGGCTTGACGCAAACGTGTCAGAGAACCCGATCCTATTACGAGGTGAGGCGGAAGCGGGACATCGAGGTAGCCCAGCGGTGAGCCGGACCATCGATCGATATACCGATATCTGGACGTTCTTTTTCTGGCAGCTCGGCGTTGAGTGAAGCGATTTGCAGACATTGTCATTGCCAATTGCAATGGCGATAAAGTCAGTACCACTACGCGGTAGCGTGTGGCTCCGTGTTCCGTCTCACAATTTGGATCAAGCCACACGCTACCGCGCTGTGGTACTGACTTCATCGCAATTCGGAGACATTTTGAGTTTGAGCAAACAAAGAGAAAACTAAACGTATGGCGAAAAATAGTGGAAAGCAGGACTCAGTTGGGGAACGAAAGGCGAGCAAGAGCAAAGCCAAGCTTGATGATGATCTTGATGCACTGTTCAGGTTGCCATTGGCAGAGTTCACAGCCGCCCGCAACACACTTGCAGGGCAGCTCAAGAAAAGTGGGAGTGCGAACGAAGCGGAGTTTGTGAAGTCGTTGGCCAAGCCTTCGGTCACAGCATGGGCCGTCAACCAACTGTACTGGAATCATCGCAACGCGTTTGACCGCTTGATGGCAACAGGTGAGCGCTTTCGCCAGGTTCAGACATCCCGTACTGCTCGGAAGATCGCGGACATGCGCGAGGCTCTCGACGCTCGTCGCGAAGAACTCTTGAACCTTTCCGATTTCGCGACTGCATTGTTGCGCAATGCAGGTCACAACCCATCGCCGGACACCATTCACCGGATTACAACCACACTGGAAGCAATGTCCGCCTACGCATCGCAGCCCGATGGTCCACGCCCCGGACGTCTGACCCAAGATGTAGATCCTCCCGGCTTCGAATCACTCGACTCTTTTGTCCCAAGCTTGGGAACGAGGGTGGTGAAAGAGGAGGCGCTGCGCGTCACGTCGTCACGAAAGTCAGATGGTGCCACTAAGAGCATAAGTCGTGAGCCGGAACCCGCCGTCGACGTACGCAAGACGAAACAGGCAAGCATCGCTGCTGCGAAAGCTTCGCTTCAGGAGGCCAAGAGCTTGCTGATCGAAGCGCGAGCCACGGCGCAGAGTTTGGAGGCAGCGCAGAAAAAGGCTAACGCCGACGCCAAGGAAGCACAGAAGCAGCGAAAAGAAGCGGAGGCTCGCTTCGAAGAAGCCAGGGCGGAGTCAGAAGCTGCGGCTCAACACGCGCAAAGCATCGCTGCCGAAGTTAAGCAGGCGGCAAAGGCGTTTGAAGATGCGAAGCGCACAGTGGAAAAGGCATCCAGGGAACTCGAGTCATTGTTTCGAAGTTGAAGATTCCATTTCACTGCTCGCCATTAAACACGAAATCCCCAGCACGGCAGTGCGGGGATATGTTCAAGTCCAAGCTACAAAAAGAGCCTTTGAGAACTTTTCGAATCCCACAAACGGTAGTTTGTGGATTGTTCAGGTCCAGCCTACAGACCACCACTCTTCGAATCTGACGTTGGCCCCGGAGACGATTCGGGATTCTCGGAACCCGCTGGAACTCCGCGCGAAGCGTAGAAACTTTTGAGAGATTCGTTCCTTAGGTTGGACTGAACAATCCACAAACTACCGTTTGTGGGATTCGAAAATTTCACAGGCCTTTCTTGTAGGTTGGATTTGAACAGATCCCCACACTGCCGTGCGTAGGATTACCTTTTGTGCAAAGCCTTGCTCCTCGCAGTCGTTCATCCTTGCAAACCTGACATGTCAAAGCACCCCCAGATCAAGTTGGTGCAATCGTGCTTGATCCGCGATCACGTCAACACTAACGATCTTTCCATCTGCGATCGTAAACGTAAGCACCCTCGTGAGCCGTCCACCCGGAGCCCATACCAATCCTACTGTGCCGTTGATAAGGGCTGGTTGTACGAACCTGGCGGCCTACCGCCGGCAACAATTGGTCTTGTGCATTTGCGAGTCAGCCAGATCAATAGCTGCAGCGTCCGCGAGCTGCGTTAGCACTGGCTGAATCCGTTACGCGTCTGAATGATCGTTCTGATCCAGTGCCGGATGAGATTTGGAATGAGGCTGCGCGACATTATGACGAGCGTGCACTCGCCGCGTTACTCCTGGCGATTGCTGCCGTCAACGTTTGGAACAGGCTTAATGCAAGTACAAGGCAGGTGGCTGGCGAGTGGATGAAGTCGGCCGAAGCAAACACTTGGTTGGAGCAATCGGTCTAAACAAGATGGTCAACCGGACGGCAAAATGCCGTGATAACTAGCCCCAAGTCATCACGGCTTCTTGCGTTACTTCCGCGGAAAGACTCGTTTCCGATTCTCTCCCCGGAAATCATTTATCCCATGATGCAAAGCACCCCCCAGATTCGTTCTAACGTTTTCGCTAACCGGCAATACCTTTATTGACCATCAGTCTGATTTCAACCCGACGATTCTTGGCGCGACCCGCCTTCGTCTTGTTTTCTGCTACCGGTTCCAGTTGCCCGTAACCGAACGGTTGAACCAGGCGATTCAAGTTCATCTTGTATTTGCTTACGATGTAGTAGATCACAGCGTTAGCACGGCGTTCACTCAGATCGATGTTTCGTTGCGAGTTGCCGGTAGTGTCAGCGTAGCCGATCACTGCCATGACCCAGCCATTGACGTTCTGAGTTTTTACCCAAGCAGCTGCTTCATCGATAGTAGCTTTTGCTTTCGGACCCAGGGTTGCGCTTCCCGACACGAAATTAACCGTGATTGTCTTGATGGGATCGAAGTCGTCAAGGCCATTGATGCGATTGTTAGCTCTGTCAGCGGTGTTCTGCGCTTTGTTGGCAGATTCTGCGGCGGCGTCAGCTGACGCCTGTGCGGCAGCAGTGAGAGCCCGGTTCTCCTCGATTTGACCCGCGAGCCGCTCTTGTTCTTCCTGTTGCGCCTTCAGTTTTGCATTCAACTCAGCCTCGGCTGGATCCAGCGTGGCCTTGAGAGCTTGTGCGGTCCTGAGGTCTTGTTCGTCGAAGCGGATCTTGTCGGCGACAATCGCGCCGTCGCTATTCCTCGTGCCATCGACTTCGAGACGCAGACCGCGAAGAATATAACCTGCGGCATACTCCTTGGAACCTCGAAAGACACCTTTTTTGTGACTCTTTACTTCGGTGTTTTCGGTAAGGAGAACTGTGGTGGTAGAGCCACCAGTTGTCTCTGCCATCGTGAATGAATCTGGTTCACGCTTCACGACAACTCCCTTAAACTTCTTTACCTCTTCCTGGGGTGCTACACGCACTACAGGTTGTCGGTTATGTGCCACCATGTATCCGTTGGCGAACGCACTTCCAGCGCCCGCCGATAGGAGCACGAAGGCGACTGTCACGAATCGCAACGATATCGTGTTGCTAATTAACATTTCTCTTCTCCTTTGCAATTTCGATCAATGTAATAGTCAGCCTTCTCTTTTTGGAGCAACGCCGTAACACCTCACACAGCAGGGACTGCGTTTGCCAGCCCTAAGGACTGACTTCTATTACCAGCATGCAGAGAGACTAGAGGTCATTTAGCGGCCTCGCCACTGTCAATTCTTACAGTATGGTTGCGTGCAAAAAGGGGCAGGATTCTGAGTGATGGGAGATTCTTATCCAGCACAACGAAGCCAATGACCTGCAGCAGGCGAAGATAGGATCAAGAGTCTTTGTGTAGTTGTTCGTAACTAAATAGGAGCGTTTGCACAAGAACTTCAGAATCCCATCCACGGTAGTGGGTGGATGCTTCAAGTTCGACCTACGAGAGCGGCCAGAGTTTGAAATGTAATGCCACTGACGGCAGTCGGTGGATTGTTCAAGTCCAACCTACTCGCCAACGGAACGACTTCCCAATACTACTAGCGCGGACAACACAGGCTCCAACAGGCCTCAACAACCTCCGCGCAGAGCGCCGAATTTCTTTATCGAACTCTTTTAGGTTGGACTTGAAGTATCTACCCACTGCCGTGGGTGGTATTTCTGCTATAGCACATTTGCCAGCACGAGATTGTGGAAGGTTAGAGCAGGGCAACTACGACTGTGACGTTGTCGACTCCGCCTGCTTCTAGCGCTAAGTCAATGAGAGTTTGACAAGCGTTTCGCGATGAAGTGGTCTCACTCAAAACCTGGGTAATAGTCTTATCGTTAACCATCTCGGTGAGTCCATCCGAGCAGAGTAAGATTCGATCACCCGTTTCCAGTTTGAAGGATTCGATCTGGGGGTGGATCTGTTCACCCATCGATCCGATCGCGGCAGTCAAAACGTGACGCATTGATCTTGTCGCCGGGTCGTCACGGTTCGCAACGCCCGCATCAATCAACGCCTGGGCGAGAGTATGATCTGTTGTTAACTGTTGCAGTTCCGTTCCCCGAAGAAGATAAGCGCGCGAGTCTCCTACGTGGCCGATTACCAAGTCACTTCCAACTAATCCTGCGACGGTTAACGTGGTTCCCATACCCGCAAGTGCCGGATTTCGTTTCGCTTCTTCGCGCAAGATCTCATCAATTTGCAAGAAGCGTTGGGTCATTCGCTTCAGAACTGTTTGGACATCCCTTTCCTGAGTAAGCGCCAGCGTCCAATCTGAGGTGTTTAGGATAAGGTCTACCAGGTGGGCGAGTGCCTTCCGGCTCGACAAATCTCCGGAAGTCATGGCCGCCATTCCATCAGCTACAAACACACCATAACCGGTGAAGCTGTAACTCTGTTCGAGCAAGCTCTCATCAAGGTTCGTTGATACGCTCTCCAGTGTTCGACCGAAGCGTATGACTAGATAGCTGTCTTCATTAGCTTCTTTGACGAGACCTGGATGCGAAATCGCACTGAGATCCACATCCATGGATGTCCATGCACCGGTCGCTTCTTCGCTCACTAATTGCTCGGGCACTGCTTGACCACGTTCATCACCTCTGTTCATTTCCATGCCCTTCAGAACCTAATGGCGAGTGTCGATTGCTGCGTCGGCGTTGATTCTATTGGTCGATGGATACTTAACCTACTAGCAAAACTTACAGGGGCGAAGCAGGTCCCAACCACTTTAATTGGCAACAACATCGCGATGGTACGGCCCTTTTTGACTGCGTTCCGTCGTCAATTCGAACCGGCTCAAAATCTCCACCCTAACGTAGCGCTGATGCCAAGGTCATTTTTTTCTGCTCTCACTGGCGACTTGCTATCGAAGCTCTCATACACGTGAAAACCCCACCAGAAGTCTTTAGCAAGTCTTATTCGAAGATCCGAAGTAGCTTGCACTCTGATTCGACCCGGTGTTGTGAGGCTCGGAAATACGTCGACACGAGACCTGAGGTCAGTTCGGTTGAAGCGGAAACTCGCAAAGTCCATGCCCGCCAGGGCCTCCGCATTGGTAGTTTGGGGTTGATTAGAACTCGCTGAATACTTTTCGCGGTTACCGACTATCCCGCCAAACACTGAGAAACGAGTACGCTCCGTCTGTTTTAGGCTGCGACCGATTAAACCTCCAACGGAGGTACGCAACGAGAGCTGTTGCTGGTCACTGTGGAGAAAAGCAATTAGCCCGCCAGCGTACCATTGCGGCGTCAACTGTCTTTTGTAATCGAATGCAAACTGATTGTGTCTCGCGCTGGTGCCCTTAGTCTGTCCGCTGAAAGTGGAATCAATTGAGGCCGTATAGGCGTTAAGGCCAGTTCGGTAGGTGGTTGTTGCTACAAGATCGGTCTGATATTGGTCGTTGCCACTCGTAAAACTGAATCCAAAGTTAACTGAGCCTTCGAGTCTTTTCCAGAAGTTCTTGTTGGCCGGGACTATTCGAAGTACTGCCAGCTGTTTGACCCTGAGTGCCTGGTGTTCAGGGCCGATGACAAAGTTGTCAACGTCACTTGAGTTTGTTGGCAGGACCTTTAGTACATTGGTAAAGAGTTTTCCATCGACGGTGAAGATCATGAACGTTGATTTACTTTCCAGTCGTTCAACTTGGGTCCAATCAAGTCTTGCCGTTTCAGCCATGTAAGGAGCGAGGAACTTAAGTTCTCCACTTTGCATCCCCATTATTTCTCCGGTGAGGCGGTCGCCATTCTTAAGTACGACCACATCGCCAGCATTCTGAGCTAGTGTTGTTTTTGCACTCAGGAAGCTAGCTAGCACTATTAGGCTAAAGCCGCAGAGTTGTTTGATAACACCCGTGTTAAGCATTCCTTGACCTCCAAACTGAGCTGCTCGGAGAATCATGGGGCCGAGGCAAAGGTTGGCTACTGTCAATTAGTGCAGGTTAGACCATTGCCGATTCCGATGTCCGATACGCTTTAGCTTGTCGCTGACTTGCCGAAGTAACCTCAATCGCTGCTCAACGCCAAGCTAAAGGGTCACATGCAAAAGTCAGGAGTCGTTATCAGATCCGGGAGTCAGTGGAACGCTCTCATTCTGCCCAAGCTTCAGCTTGGGGTTATGGCGACGCTTAGTACGCAGGAACCGTTTCAACGGTTTACTCGGAGTGTATGATCCGGACTCAATATAACTTTGCTGTCTAGCTCGATTGGCTCAAAACTCGTAAACCGTTAAAACGGTTCCGCAAAATTGGACCCCTACTGTCACCCCAAGCTGAAGCTTGGGGAGAATGAGAGTTTCGCAAGAGGCTCTAAGCTTATCGGACATTGGCAGTCGGAAAGACAATCGGCCCAATAGCGTCCTTGCCTGTAAAAACTGACAGTACCTTCATTTCCCGATGCATCTAGAATTCATTCCA
>Ga0207691_10007414_pt1 | contig 10560 bp, 10 predicted proteins | sample KBSM13metaG_FD_184327 | JGI IMG/M metagenome (GOLD analysis project Ga0207691, IMG submission 184327) | Miscanthus rhizosphere microbial communities from Kellogg Biological Station, Michigan, USA - KBS M1-3 metaG (SPAdes) (version 2) | ecosystem: Host-associated > Plants > Roots > Rhizosphere >... | reverse complement strand
AGATCGGCGCGGTCACCGCGGCATAGCCGAGATTGATCTGGCCGCTCTGCACGCTCGCCTTGGCGGCGGCGACGTCGGCCTCGGCCTGCTTCTGCGCCGCGACCGCGTTGACGTAGTCCTGCTTGCTGACGGCGTTGGCCTCGACCAGCGGCTTGTAGCGCTCGACCTGGGCGGTCGCCTGCGTCAGGTTCGCCTGCGCCCGGGCGAGCGTCGCCTGGGCGCTCGATACCGTCGCCTGGTAGGGCGCGGAATCGATCTGGAAGAGGGGCTGGCCCGCCTTGACGTCGCTGCCCTCGACGAACAGCCGCTTGAGCACGATGCCGGCGACGCGTGCCCGGACCTGTGCCACGCGCGACGCTTCGAGCCGGCCCGGCAGCTCGGTGACCAGGCCCACCGGCCGGAGGGCGACGGTGACGACGCCGACCTCGGCCGGCGGCGGCCCCGCGGCCGCGCCCTTGCCGGCCTCGCCCTTGTCGCCGCACCCGGCCCCGAGGACGGCAGCGGCGAGCGCCAGGGGAAGCAACCAAACTCGATCCGTCGCGCGAGCGGCGGCTCGCGCTCGTGGGTAACCCGTCATGTCAACGGACCGAGTTGTAGGTGAGCGGTACCCAGACGTAGCCCTTGTCTTCGGCGCGCAGGCGGCCGATGCCGGGGAACGACAGATGCGACGCGGCCACCAGGTAGCGGCCCTTGGCCGCGTCGGCATAGGCCTTGCGCCGCTGCGCCGAAGCGGCCGGCGAATCGATATCGAAGGAGATCGTCACCCCGGGCTTTGGGAACTGGACCGCGGCGACATGCATCAGGTCGCCCCAGAGCACCAGCTTCTGGCCCTTCGACTCGACCGAATAGATGCTGTGCCCGGGCGTGTGTCCCGGCGTGGCGATCGCGCGGATGCCGGGGAAGAGCTCGGTCGAGCCGTTGAAGGCCTTGAAGCGGCCAGCGGTAACGTAAGGGCCCAGCGACATCTGGGCGCCGCGGAAGAAATCCTTCATCGCTTCCGGCGCCTTGTCGAGCTGCGCCTTGTCAAGCCAGAAAGCGGCATCGCGCTGGTCGGCATGGACGGTAGCGTTGGGAAAGGCGATCTTGCCGTCGGCGATCAGGCCGCCGACGTGGTCGCCGTGCATGTGGGTGATCAGTACCGCGTCGACCTGCTCGGGCTTGTAGCCGGCGGCGGCGAGGTTGGCCAGTAGGTTGCCGAGCGTCGGTCCGAACAGCTTGGCGGCGCCGGTGTCGATCAGCACCAGCTTGTCGCCGGTGTTGACGAGATAGGCATTGACCGAGGTCGGCACCGCCGCCGATTCGTACGCGCGCTGCAGATACTTCGTCACCTCGGACTTCGTGGTGTTGGTGAGCAGCTCGCCCGGCTTGAGGTCGAGGATGCCGTCGCTCAGCGCGGTGATCTCGAAGTCGCCGAGCATCATCCGGTAGTAGCCCGGCGCCTGGGTCTTGACCTGCGGCGCCCCGGCCTCCGCGCCGGCCATGAAGAACAGCGCGCCGGCAAATGAGGCCAGAGCGGTGCGGAGCGAGCGTTGGAGCCTCATGGGTGACGCCTCGAGCTGCAAAGCCTCGAAGAATAGCCGAGGCTCGCCCTGTGCGCTGTCTGCGCCGGTGGGCTTCAGGTCCGGATCAGACGCCGGCCTTGGCGAAGACCACGACCGACACGCCCCGCGCCGGCACCAGCGGATCGGCGTTCTGGTACGAGTGCGGCAGGTTGCCGGGAAAGGCCAGGACGTCGCCAGCCGCGAGCGCATGACGATCGCCGGCCACCATGATGTTGACGCTGCCGTCGAGGCAGGTGAAGAACTCGCGCGTGCCCGGCAGGTGCGGCGTGCCGGCCATCACCGCGCCGGGTGCGAAGTCGAGCACCTCCATCATCTCGTCGGGCACCGGCTCGGGCACCAGGTCCCTGATCGTCACGCCGCGCCCCTTGCTGCGCGTCGCGACCTCGTCCGCCGGCCAGCGACGCACCAGGCCGCGCGGCGAGGCGAGCAGCTCGTCGATCGGCACGCCCAGCGCCTGCGCCACCTTCACCAGCACCACCAGCGACGGATTGCCGGCGCCTGACTCGAGACTGGCGACGGTCGAGCGCGGCACCTTGGCGGAGCGGGCGAGTGCCTCCTGCGTCAGGGCACGCGCATGACGGAGCCCCGCGAGGTTGCGCGCGAGATGGCTGGCGGCATCGCTCATGGTCGTCGCGATTGTGACCAAGCGTCGGTATATCGGACAGCGCGCTGGTGAAGCGAGACGGTGGCGCCTACCTTCGCTGCATCGCACTTCGAGGAGCTTTCATGAACACCCCGCGCACCCCGCGCACGCCGCTGCGCGTCGCCGTCACCGGCGGAACCTCCGGCCTCGGCCTGGCGCTGGTCGAGGCCTTCGCCGCGCGCGGCGATGCCGTCGCCTTCGTCGCCCGCCACGACGACGCGGTCGCGAAGGTGGCACGCCGCATCGCCGGCAGTCACGGCATCGTCGGCGACGTCGCCAGGAAGGATGACGCGCACGCCATCGCCCTGCAGGTCGGCGCCGCGCTCGGCGGCCTCGACGTCCTCGTCAACAACGCCTCCAGCCTCGGCCCGGTGCCGCTGGCCCTGCTCGCCGATACCGAGTGCGAGGACTTCGAGGCGGCGCTCGCCACCAACCTGGTCGGCCCCTTCCGTCTCACCAAGGCGCTGCTCGGGCTGCTCGCCGGCGCGGCGCGCGAAGGCGCCGCCGCCGGCACGCGCTCGGTGGTGCTGAACGTCTCGAGCGACGCCGCGGTCACGCCCTACGCCGGCTGGGGTGCGTACGGCGCGAGCAAGGCGGCGCTGGCGCACCTGAGCCGGATCTGGGACGAAGAGCTCCGGCCGCACGGCATCGCCGTCGCCGCCGTCGATCCGGGGGACATGGACACGCCGCTGCATGCGCTCGCCGTGCCCGATGCCGATCCGGCGACGCTGAAGCGGCCGCGCGATGCGGCCCGGGAGATCGTGGCGCGGATCGACCGCGAGCGCGCCGCGGCGGACGCGAGGACCGCCGCATGAAAGCCGCCACGTTGCCGGTCCAGCGGCCGCGCGACGCCCGACTGCTGGTCGTCGATGCCGACGGGCGCGTCGCGGCGCATGAGCGCGCCGATCTGCCCGACCTGCTTGCTGCCGGCGACCTGGTGGTTGCGAACGACGCCGCCACCCTGCCGGCCAGCCTCAGCGGATGGCACCTGGCGAGCGGCGCGACGATCGAACTGCGTCTGGCCGGGCGCACCGCTCCCGGCGCGCCGGACGAGGCGCAGCGCTTCAGCGCCGTCGTCTTCGGCGAAGGCGACTTCCGCGTCCGCACCGAAGACCGGCCCCTGCCGCCGCGGCTGGCGCCCGGCGATCGGCTCGCCCTCGGACCGCTCGATGCCGAGGTGCTGCGCACCCTCGACCATCCGCGCCTGGTCGAGATCCGCTTTGCCGGCGACGCCGACGCGGTGAACGCCGGCATCGCCCGGCACGGCCGGCCGGTGCAGTACGCCCACCTGGCCCAGCCGCTCGCGCTCTGGGACGTGTGGACGCGGATCGCCGGGCCACCGGTGGCCTTCGAGCCGCCCTCGGCCGGCTTCGTGCTCGACTGGCAGTTCCTCGATGCCTTGCGCCGCCGCGGCATCGGCTTCGCCACCCTGACCCACGCCGCCGGCCTGTCGTCGACCGGCGATCCGGTGCTCGATGCGCGCCTGCCGTTCGACGAGGCGTATCGCCTGCCGGCCTCGACCGTCGTCGCGATCGAGGCCGCGAAGGCGCGCGGCGGGCGCATCGTCGCCATCGGCACGACCGTCGCCCGCGCTCTCGAACACGCCGCGGCCCGCCCCGGCGGCCCCGGCGCCGGCAGCGGCATCGCCACCAACCGGCTCGGCCGCACGAGCCGCCTGCGCGTCGTCGACGTCCTCGTCAGCGGCACGCACGAGCCGGGCACCAGCCACCACGAGCTGCTGCGCGCGTTCGTCGGCGAACGGACCCTGGCGCGGATCGATGCGGCGCTCGAGCATGGCGCCTGGCGCACCCACGAGTTCGGCGACTCGGTGTGGATCGAACGCGAGCGGGCTCAGCCGCGCTGGAACTTGAACACGGCGACGCTGGCGAGAAGGTTCGGCCAGGTGCGCACCACCTTGCCCGCCTGAATGCCGAAGGCGTCGAGGATCGCCAGGCCGTCCTTCCTGGCCAGCACCTCGAAGTCGGCATACGTGCCGACGCGGATGTTCGGCGTGTCGTACCACTGGTACGGCAGGACGCGCGTCACCGGCATCCGGCCAGCGGCGACATGCAGCCGGTTCGGCCAGTGGGCGAAGTTCGGGAAGCTGACGACGCCGACCCGGCCGACGCGCGCCGTCTCGCGCAGCATCCGCTCGGTGTTCCTCAGATGCTGCAGGGTGTCGAGCTGAAGGACGACGTCGAAGCTCTGGTCCTCGAACAGCGCCAGGCCGTCTTCGAGGTTGAGCTGGATGACGTTGACGCCGCGCTGGTGGCAGGCGAGCACGTTGGCGTCGTCGATCTCGATGCCGTAGCCGCTGCAGCCGCGCTCGCGCGAGAGGAGCGCGAGCAGCTCGCCGTTGCCGCAGCCGAGGTCGAGCACGCGGGAGCCCTTCGGCACCAGCTCGGCGATCAGCTCGATGTCGGTGCGGTCGCTCACGCCAGGTCCTTCGCGAGGTTGGCGAAACAGGCGCGTAGCACCCCGTGGTAGCGCGGATCGTCGAGCAGGAACGCGTCGTGGCCGTGCGGCGCGGCGATCTCGGCGTAGCTGACGTCGAGCCGGTTGTCGACCAGCGCCTTGACGATCTCGCGCGAGCGCGCCGGCGCAAAGCGCCAGTCGGTGGTGAAGCTGACGAGCTGGAAGCGGCAGCGCGCCCGTGCGAAGGTCGCCGTCAGGTCGCCGGCGTGCGTCCGCGCCGGGTCGAAGTAGTCGAGCGCGCGGGTGATCAGCAGATAAGTATTGGCGTCGAAGTACTCGCTGAACTTGTCGCCCTGGTGGCGCAGGTAGGCCTCGATCTGGAACTCGATCTCCTGTGTCGAGTAGCCGAACGCGGCATTGGCGAGGTCGCGGCCGAACTTGGCCTCCATCGCGTCGTCGGAAAGATAGGTGATGTGGCCGATCATCCGCGCCACGCGCAGGCCGCGGCGCGGGATCACGCCGTGCTCGGCGTAGTGGCCGCCGTGGAACTCCGGGTCGGTGACGATCGCCCGCCGCGCCACCTCATTGAAGGCGATGTTCTGCGCCGAAAGGTTGGGCGCGGTCGCGATGGCGATGCACTGGACGAGGCGCCCGGGATAGCGCAGCGACCAGTCGAGCGCCTGCATGCCGCCGAGGCTGCCGCCGATCACCGCCGCCAGCCGCTCGATGCCCAGCGCCGTGACCAGGCGCGCCTGGGCGTCGACCCAGTCCTCGACCGTCACCACCGGGAAGTCGCTGCCGTAGGTGCGGCCATTCGCGGCCGGGTCGGGGTTGGGATGGGTCGGTCCGGTCGAGCCGAAGCACGAGCCCGGGTTGTTGACGCCGATGACGAAGAAGCGATCTGTGTCCAGCGGCTTGCCCGGGCCGACCAGGTTGTCCCACCAGCCTTCGCTCTTTTCCTTGCCGACGTAGGTGCCGGCGACATGGTGCGAAGCGTTGAGCGCATGGCAGACGAGGACGGCGTTGCTCTTCGCCGCGTTCAGCGTGCCGTAGGTCTCGTAGGCGAGCGTGTAGTCGCGCAGTACCGCGCCGCTCGCCAGGCCGAGCGGCTCGGCGAAATGCATCGATTGCGGCTGGACGTCGCCGAGGGAGGGCATGCGGTTGGGCGTCTGGACGTGAAAAAACCCGGCGCCGCCAAAGCGGAGTTCCGGGTTTCGGATCCCATCTTTAGCCGAATTTATAGAGCGCCCGCAAGCCGGAACAAATCGGCGCTTCGAGGACGAGTATAGCGAGGCGCTCCTGCGCGAGCGCCTCGCGGCCGGCGAGGTCCGGGCCGTCGGTCCGGGCCGTCGGTCAGGCCCGGCGGTCGGTGCAGGCCGCGGCCATCAGGTCCTTGGCGAACTCGGGCTGGCTCGACGCGTAGCACCTGGCCAGGGCGATCAGCGCCTGCCGATCGCGGGCAGCGCGGCGGGCAGCGCGGTCGGCGAGGCGGCGCACCCGGGCGGCCGCGAGCCAGTGCTGGAGGCTGGGCCGGCGCGGATCGGTGCCGAACACCCAGGCGATCGCCTCCGCCGCCCAGGCGGCGCCCGGCGGGACGGGGCGGAGCGGGGGAACGAGAACGTTGATCTTTTGCACGGACATGGCAGCTTCTCCTGAGAGGGTCGCGGAGCGAAAACTCCACGAAGCCGGTACACTAGGGTTTTCCCTAAGCCAAGGGAAATTTCCAGTCCGAATCCGGCCATCACCCCTGTGAATGCCGTGCCAAGAAATACCGCCCGGAGGGCGGATCGCGATGAATTTCCGAACCCTCGACCTCAACCTGCTGCGCGTCTTCGCCGCGGTGATGCTCGAGCGCAACGTCACCCGCGCGGCGGCGCAGCTGGCGATGACCCAGCCGGCGGTGAGCAACGCCCTCCGGCGGCTGCGCGAGGCGACCGGCGACGAGCTGTTCGTCACCGTGCCGAGCGGCGTGGTGCCGACCCCCCACGCCGCCGGCATGTGGCCGCACGTCGAGGCCGCGCTCGAGCGGCTGAGCCACGCGCTCGACCCGCAGGGCTTCGATCCGACGCGCGATCCGCGCAGCTTCGCCCTGGCGATGGCCGACGCGACCGCGACCGTCGTGATGCCGGCCTTCGTCGACACCTTGCTGCGCGAGCGGGCGCTGGCCGACATGCGCGTCCTGCCGCTGTCTTCCCGCGACCCGCGGCCGCTGCTCGAGCAGGGCATCGCCGACGTCGCCGTCGGCTTCTTCCCGGATGTGGCCGCGGCGCTGGCGGCCGAAGGCGCACAGGCGACGATCGCCCTCAATCCGCTCTACACCTGCGAATACGTCGTCGTGATGCGCCGCGGCCATGCGCTGACGGCGCGGCCCGGGCTCTCGCTCGCCGACTACTGCGCCGCCCGCCATGTGCGGGTGAGCTTCGCCGGCCGGCCACGCGGCTTCGTCGACGAGGCGCTGGCGCGCGAGGGCCGCGAGCGTCAGGTGACGCTGACCGTCAACCAGTTCTCGACGGCGGCGCGGGTGGTGCACGAGTCCGACCTGCTGACGGTGCTGCCGCGCAGCTTCGTTCCCGCCTCGGGCCTGGCCGAAGGACTCGCGGTCCGGCCCTTCCCCGGCACCCTGCCGCCGATCGAGGTCAGCCTGCTCTGGCATCGCCGCCACGAACGCGACGCGGCGCAACGCTGGCTGCGCCGGACCTTCGCGGCGACCGTGCAGGCGCTCGACGCCTGCGCGGTCGCGGCCGCGTCCGACGGCGCGACGTCGGCTGCCCTGGCGACCGCCGCCGAACAGGTCGCCTGACCGTCCGGCACGGCCGCGCCGCACCGGGCTGCGGCTAAGCTGCAGTCTTGCTGCCCACGCCCTTTGCGGCCGAGACGACGCCGGCCGACACGACGAACGATTTCCGCCGCGTCTTGGCGGGCGAGGGCATCTCCAATTTCGGCTCGATGCTGAGCCGACTGGCGTTGCCCTGGCTCGCCACCCTGGCGCTGGCGGCGACGCCGCTGCAGATGGCGCTGCTGCTCGTCGCCGATGTCGCGGCCGGCGCCGCCGGCGCCTTGCTGCTCGGCACGCTGGTCGATCGCTGCCCGAAGCGCACCGTGATGATCGTCGCCGACGTCGCTCGCGCCGCGCTGCTCGGCGGCCTCGCGGCGCTGGCTTGGGCACAGTGGCTCTCGATCTGGCTGCTGGCGGCGGCGGCGGCGCTGAGCGGCACCCTCGGCGTCGCCTTCGAGCTGGCGCGCTCGGCTTGGGTCGCGCAGAGCGCGGCACCTGCGCGGCTGCCGGCGCGCAACGCTCAGCTCTCTGTGGCGGGCAGCCTGTCCGAGACCTTGGCGTTCGCCCTCGGCGGCTGGCTCTACCAGCTGCTCGGCGCAGTGCTCGCGCTCGCGGTCGACGCGCTCAGCTATCTGCTCTCGGCACTGTGCCTCGTCGGCGTGCGCAGCGGTCGCGACCAGGCACCGGCGGTCGACAGCAGCGACGTCGCGCCGCGCCCACGGCTCGGTTTCATCGCCGAAACCCGGAGCGGCATCGCCGTCATCCGGGCGACGCCGCAGTTGCGCGCCCTGGCGACGCTCGAGATCCTGCTCGCGCTCGCCGGCAGCCTCGCCGGCACGAGCTACATGATCTACGTCGCCCGCGATCTCGCCTTTCCCACCGGCACGCTGGGCATGATCTTCGCCACCGGCGGGCTCGGCGCGATCGCCGGTGCGGCGCTGGCGCCGCGGCTCGCACGACGCATGGGCAGCGGCCGGGCGATGACCGTCGGCCTCGCCGCCGCCGCCCTCGGCACGCTCTGCATTCCCCTGGCGCCCGGCGCCACCGTCCTCGGCGCGGCCTTGCTCGTCGCCCACCAGATCGTCGGCGACGGCGGCATGACCGTGTTCGAGGTGCACGACCGGACCCTGCGCCAGACGGTGGTCGCGCCCGAGCTGCTGGCGCGGGTCGATGGCGGCCTGCGCACGCTCGGCCGGCTGGCGACCCTCGTCGGCGCGGTCGCCGGCGGCGGGCTCGCGACCGCCCTCGGCGCCCGCTTCGCGATCGGCCTGATGGTCGCCCTGCTCGGCCTCGCCGCGCTGGTGGCGCATCATCGGCTGCGTCATCAGCGCTGAATCGCGAGCTTCACCACGACCATGGACTTCCAGGCCCTCCTCGATGGCATCGACCGCGATCTCCGCCCGGAGCTCGGCCGGGAAGGCCGGGTCGCAAGCTACATCCCGGCCCTGGCGCGGGTGCCGGCAGCGCAGTTCGGCATCGCCTTGCGCACCTGCGCCGGCGAGGAAGCGGCAGCCGGCGACAGCGCGGTGCCGTTCTCGATCCAGAGCGTCTCGAAACTGTTCGCGCTGACCCTGGCGATGCGCCTGCTCGGCGACGCGCTCTGGGAGCGGATCCATCGCGAGCCCTCGGGCAACCCGTTCAACTCGCTGCTGCAGCTCGAGAGCGAGCAGGGCATACCGCGCAATCCGTTCATCAACGCCGGCGCGATCGCCGTCTCCGACCGGCTGCTCAGCGTCCTCGGTGCCGGCGCCAAGGCGAGCCTGCTCGAGATGCTCTCGAGCCTCGCCGGCGAGGCGATCGACTTCGACGCCGAGGTTGCGGCGTCCGAGGCGACCACGGGCTTTCGCAACGTCGCCCTCGGCAACTTCATGAAGAGCTTCGGCAAGATCGACAACGACGTCGACGCCGTGCTCGACTTCTACTTCCACCAGTGCGCGCTGCGGATGAGCTGCCGCCAGCTGGCGAAGGCGGCCGGCTACCTCTGCCGCGACGGCGCCCATCCCGTGGCCGGCGACGGCTCGCCGGTGGTAAGCGAACGACAGGCGCGCCGGCTCAATGCCCTGATGCTGACCTGCGGCACCTACGATGCCGCCGGCGAGTTCGCATTTCGCATCGGCCTGCCGTGCAAGAGCGGCGTCGGCGGCGGTATCGTCGCCGTCGTTCCCGATCAGCTCACCCTGTGCGTCTGGTCGCCGGCGGTCGATGAGAGCGGCAACTCGGTGCTCGGCACGCGGGCGTTGGAGCTGTTCGCCAGCCGCAGCGGCCTGTCGATCTTCTGAGGAGCGCGCCATGGCCTGGTTCGAAGGTTTCGAGGGCGGCTTGCATGCCGCCGGTGAGGTGGAGCTCTTCGCCCGCACCGGCGGCGACCCGGCGAAGCCGCCGCTGCTGCTGCTCCACGGCTACCCGCAGACGCATGTGATGTGGCATCGCGTCGCCCGCCAGCTCGCCGCCGACTTCTCGCTCGTCATCCCCGACCTGCGCGGCTACGGCGACTCGACCAAGCCCGGGCCCGCGGCCACGCCCGAGGCCGACCATGCGCTGCACAGCAAGCGGGCGATGGCTGCCGACGTGGCGGCGCTGATGAGCGGCCTCGGCCACCAGCGCTTCTTCGTCGCTGCCCACGACCGCGGTGCCCGGGTGGCGCACCGGCTGGCGCTCGACCACAGCGAGCGGATCGAGCGGCTGGTGCTGATCGACATCGTGCCGACGTTCGACATGTACGAGGACGTCGACATGCGCGCTGCGATCAGCTACTACCACTGGTTCTTCCTGATCCAGCCTCAGCCCCTGCCCGAGCGGATGATCGGGGGCGACGCGGCGTTCTACCTGCGCTGGACGCTCGGCGGCTGGGGCTCGAACGGCCTCGGTCACATCGAGCCCGAGGCGCTCGCCGAGTACGAGCGCTGCTTCTGCCGCGCCGACACCATCCATGCCACCTGCGAGGACTACCGCGCCGGCGCCTCGATCGATCTCGAGCACGACCGCGCGTCGCGCGCCGCGAACGAGAAGATCGGCTGCGACCTGTACCTGCTCTGGGGCGCGCGCGGCCTGGTCGGCAAGCGCTTCGATCCGCTCGCGCTCTGGCGCGCGCGCGCCTCGCGGCGGGTCGAGGGCACGGCGATGGAGGCGGGCCATTTCATCCCCGAGGAGCTGCCCGACGACAC
>Ga0207691_10007411_pt1 | contig 10563 bp, 11 predicted proteins | sample KBSM13metaG_FD_184327 | JGI IMG/M metagenome (GOLD analysis project Ga0207691, IMG submission 184327) | Miscanthus rhizosphere microbial communities from Kellogg Biological Station, Michigan, USA - KBS M1-3 metaG (SPAdes) (version 2) | ecosystem: Host-associated > Plants > Roots > Rhizosphere >... | reverse complement strand
CGCCGCGATGGTCGTCATCTGCGCCTTCCTGGTCCGCATCTACTGGGCGTTCGCGGGCAACGCGCACGCGCGCCACCTCTTCCTGCCGCCGATGTGGAGCGGCGCGTTCTGGCGCGGCCTCGGCTCCGACGTGCGCTCCTACCTCTTCATCGCGTCGGAGGAGGAGCGCTGGGTCGGCCACAACCCGCTCGCGCTGATGGGCATGTTCTTCATGTTCGTCGTCGGCATGGTCGTCGTGATCGTCACCGGCCTCGGGCTCTTCGCGCAGGGCACCGGCTACGGCAGCGGCTGGTCGACGTGGTTCGGCTGGGTGACGCCGCTGCTCGGCTCGCCGCAGGCGGTGCGGACGATCCACCACGCGGCGATGTGGTACCTGCTCATCTTCAGCCTGGTCCACATGTACATGGTCTTCCGCCAGGACATCATGGGCCGCTCGACGATCGTCAGCACGATGATCAGCGGCATCCGCATGTTCAAGGAAGAGCCGCGCGGCGCCCACGGCAAGGGTGCGGGCGCGCGATGAGCGAGGGCATCGTCGAGGTGCTGGCGCTCGGCATCGGCAACGTGCTCTGGGCCGACGAAGGCTTCGGCGTGCGCGCCGTCGAGGCGCTGCACGCCGGCTGGGTCTTCCCCGAGGGCGTCCGCCTGATGGACGGCGGCACGCTCGGCCTCGAGCTGTTCGACGAGATCGCGAGCGCGAAGCGCCTGCTCGTCTTCGACGCGATCGACCGCGGGCTCGCTCCGGGCGCGCTCGTCGTCCTGCACGGCAGCGACGTGCCGGCATGGACCGGTCGCCGGCTGTCGCCGCACCAGAACGGCCTCAACGACGTGCTCGCGCTCGCCGCGCTGCGCGGCCGCGCGCCGGCCGAGGTGATCGCGATCGGCGTGCAGCCGGTGTCGCTCGAGGACTTCGGCGGCAGCCTGCGACCCGAGGTCAAGGCGCGCCTGCCCGAGGCGGTCGGGCTCGCCGTCGACGCCATCGCTGCCTGGGGCTTCGCGCCGACGCGGCGCGCGCCCGGCAGCGCATCCGACCCGCTCAACGCCGCTGCGCTCGCGCTCGACGTGTACGAGCAGGGCCGTCCATCGGCCAGCGACGCGTGCCGCGACGGCGACCCGCGCGTGCTCGCGCTGTCGGGCGCAGCGCGCTGCGGCTGAGGAGACGACGGATGTGCATCGGCGTGCCGATGAGGGTCGTGAGCTGCGACGGCGGCACGGCGCTCGCCATCGGCCGCGGCGAACACGCCCGGCTCGACGCGATGCTCATCGACGACCTGCGGCCGGGGGCCTGGGTGCTCGCGTTCCGCGGCGCTGCCGTGCGCACGATGAGCGAAGACGAAGCGGCGCAGACCAATGCCGCGCTCGACGCCCTCGCCGCGGCGATGAGCGGCGACGTCGCCACGGTCGAGGCGAGCTTTCGCGATCTGATCGACCGCAAGCCGCAACTGCCGGCGCATCTCCAAGGAGGCCGCTCATGAGCTCCATCCCCATGCCGCTGCAGCCGAACGCCGACGTCGTCGCGTCGTACCCGCTGATCGCGCGCCTCTTCTCCGGCCATGGCTACGCGCGTCTCGAGGCCGGCGACATCGACGCCTTCGTCGCAGCGCCCGGTCACTCGGTGCTCGTTTTCCTCGAGGATCCGATGCGGATCAAGGAGACGCTCGACCTGGCGGTGATCGCGCCCGAGCTCGCGCGCGCGTTCCCGGGGCGCTTTCGCGTCGGCGTGCTCGTTCCCGAGGCGTCGCGGCAGGCGCAGACGCGCTTCGGCTTTCACCGCTGGCCGGCGCTCGTACTGCTGAAGGACGGCCGCTACGTCGGCGCGATCGACGGCCTGCGCGAATGGGACGTGTACCGCGAGCAGCTCGAGAAGCTGCTCGCCGCCGAGCCGACGCGCGCGCCGACGGTGGGCATCGCCGTGCGCAGTGCCGATGAGCATACCGGCGGCTGTGCAGCGTAGCGGCGGCGGCAAGGAGCGACGATGAAGGAGTTCCCGATTCCGGTCCGCGCCATCGGTCCCGGCTCGCAACCCGACGACGACGACGTCGAGCTCGACGTGATGCCGATGCCGCGCGGCATGAGCACCTTCGAGATGCCGCGCGTTCCCGAGAAAGTCGACGGAGCCGCGCTCGCCGCCTCGCGCGACCTGCTCGCGAAGCTGCTCGTCGCCTTGCAGGCGTGGGACCCCGAGCGCGACCCGCAGGGACCGCGCGTGCCGCTCGACGGCATCGCCGCCGGCGTGCTCGACGCGACCAACCAGGTGCTCGGCGAGGGCGAGGTCTCGATCCAGCTCGCCGGCGAGCGGCGCTATCGGATCCAGGAATCCGTGTTCACGGGCCTGTGGCGCTGCTTCGAGGTCGACGACGCAGGCGGCCTGCTGCAGGACTGGCTCGAAGCAGCGCCGGTCCCGGCGATCGTCGTCGAGGCCGCTCGCGCGGCGTCGGTACCTGCGCTGCCGAAGGTCGACTGGCCGCCGGGGGCGATGAACTCGCCGGCGCTCGCCGTCGAGATCGCCGGCCGTCTCGCCGATCGCGCGCCGGCGACGCCCGCCCACGTCGTCAACCTGACGCTGCTGCCGATGACCCCCGACGACCATGCCGTGCTCGAGCGCGTCCTGCCGGTCGGACCGGTCGCGGTCATGTCGCGCAGCTTCGGCAACTGTCGTGTCACGTCGACGCTGGCGCGCGACGTCTGGCGCGTGCAGTACTTCAACTCGATGAACACGCTCATCCTCAACACGATCGAGGTCGTCGAGATGCCCGAGGTGGTGGTCGCGTCGGCGCAGGACCTGATGGACACGCGGACGCGGCTCGCCGAGCTGATCGAGTGGATGAGCGAGGCGTGCGCCGACGCCACGCCGCCACCGGCCTGACGCGGGCGCGACGAGACGATGAGCACGCTCGCGTTTCAGGGATTCGGGCACGACCGCGAGATCGGACCGGCGACGCGCCTCGAGTGCAAGATCTGCTGGACCGTGTACGACCCGGCCGAAGGCGATCCGGTGTGGCAGATCGCGCCCGGCACGCCGTTCGATCGGCTGCCGCCGCACTGGACGTGCCCCAACTGCTCGGCGACGCGCGAGCAGTTCATGGTGCTCGGCGACGACCACGCCGAGCCGACCTTGCCCGATCCGTCGCCGCGCCTGAACGCCGCGTTTCGGGAAGCTGCCAAGCGCATGCCGCACGACCTCGTGAATCCGAATCTCGAGGTCGAGGCGGTCGGGTTCGCGCCGTGGCAGGGGCATTGGCTGGGCGTCGTCGTGACGCCGTGGTTCATGAACGTGGTGCTGTTGCCGCGCACGCAGAGCCGCTGGCAGTCGCTGCGCCCCGGCGACAAGCGCAAGCTCTCGTTCCCGGCCGGCATCTACGAATTCATCGCTGCGTCCGATCCGGGCGTCGGCGAGTACCAGTCGTGCTCGCTGTTCTCGCCGATGCAACAGTTCGAGAGCCACGAGGCGGCGCGCCTCGTCGCCCAGCTCGCGCGCCAGGCGCTGCTCGACCCGGCCAACGCCGAGCCAGCCGCAGACGCGGCCGACGCCGAGCCAGCCGCAGACGCGGCCGACGCCCGTCCAGTCGCCGCGCCTGCAGACGAGGCGCAGGCGATCTCGAAGCGCGACTTCCTGCGTGGCCGCTTCGCGGACGGCGGCGATGGCGATTGAAGGCGAGATCGAGGTGACGTTGCACTGGGACGGCCGCCGCGCGCAGCGGGTGACGGTGCGTTCGACGCGCCCGTCGGCGGCCGCGCGGATCGCCGTCGGCCGACGACCGGCGGATGCGGCGCGCCTGCTGCCGACGCTCTACGCGGTCTGCGGCCATGCGCAACGCGCGGCGGCGACGGCTGCGCTGCGCGCCGCCGGTGGCGACGTCGACCCGTCGGCGCACGCGGCCGTTGCGGTGCAGCTCGAAGCCGTGCAGGAGAGCTTCTGGCGGCTCCTGATCGACGTCCCGCGCGCGCTCGGCCTGGCGACCGAGGCGGCACCGGTCGCGGCGGCGCGGGCCTGCGTCGCGCGTGCGCTCGAGGACGCGAACGCGCGACCTGCTGCGGCGCGCGCGCCGATCGGCGAGGCCGCGACCGCGCTCGCCGGGCTCGCGCGCGATCATGTGTTCGGGCGCGCAGCGGCGACGTGGCTCGCCGAGACCGATCTCGGCGGCTACGACCGCTGGCGCGCCGCCGCCGCCACGCTGCCGGCGCGGGCGCTGGCGCAGCTCGCGGAGATCGCGCCCGGTCTCGGCCGCAGCGACACGCCGCCGATGCCCGATCTCGAAGCCGGCGGCTGGACGTCGCTCGCGCGAACGCTGCAGCGCGACCCCGCCTTCGCCGGCGCGCCGACGTGGGACGGCGTCGCGGTCGAGACCGGACCGCTGTCGCGGCTGCGCGAGCATCGCCTGATCGCTGCGCTGACCGCTCGCGACGGGCGCTGCGCCAGCACCCGCATCGTCGCGCGTCTCGTCGAGCTGGCGCGCTTGCTCGAGGCGCTGCAACGCGACGAAGGCGAGCCGTCCGGTGCCGTGCGGGCGTGGCCGGTCGAGAAGGGCAGCGGCATCGCCGCGGTGCAGACCGCGCGCGGCGTGCTGCTGCACCTGGCGCGCATCGACGACGATCGCATCGACGATTACCGCATCGTCGCGCCGACCGACTGGAACTTCCATCCCGACGGCGCGCTCGCGCGCGGCCTCGTCGGACTCGAGGCCGACGATGCGGCAGCGCTCGCGCAGCGCGCCGGCCTCGCCGCCCTGGCGCTCGATCCCTGCGTCGCCTTTCGCATCGAGGTCGCCGGCGATGCATGAGATGTCGCTCGCCGAGGGCATGCTGCAGCTCGTCGAGGACGGCGCGCGGCAGCATTCGGCGAGCGCCGTGAAGGCGGTGTGGCTCGAGGTCGGCGCGCTCTCGCACGTCGAGGTCGACGCGCTGCGCTTCTGCTTCGACGCGGTGACGCGCGGCACGGTCGCGCACGGCGCGCGCCTCGAGATCGTCGCGACGCCGGGAGCGGCATGGTGCATGCCGTGCGGCGAGCGGGTCGCGCTCGCGCGCCTCGGCGATGCGTGCCCGAGGTGCGCCGGCCACCAGCTGCAGGTCGTCGAGGGCGAGGACCTGCGCGTGCGCGAGATCGAGATCGCCTGAGGAGAGAACGATGTGCGTCACCTGCGGCTGCGGCGAAGGCGAGGTCCGGATCGACGGCGCGACGGCGACGGTCGCAGGCGCGCCGCACGCGCACCTGCACCGCCACGCCGATGGCACGGTGCACGCGCATTCGCACGAGCATGGCGACGCGCACGACCACGATCACGGCGATGCCCACGGTCACGGCCACGGCCATTCGCACGGCCACGGCCATTCGCACGACCACGGCCAGTCGCACGACCACGCCCAGTCGCACGACCACGGCCATCCGCACGACCACGCCCATCCGCATGACCACGCGCATCGCCACGACCACGCGGATCCGCGCGACCACGTCCAGCGCCACGACCATGCGCACGGAAACGACCATGTCCATCCACACCCTGACGACGCGACCATCGCCGCCGCGCCCGCGGGCGCGCTCGGCGCGGTGCACGCGCCGGGCGTCGACGCCACGCGCCGGGTGCAGATCGAGCGCGATCTGCTGACCAAGAACGACGCGATCGCTGCCGTCAACCGTCGACTGTTCGCGGCGCGCGGCATCTTCGCGCTCAACCTCGTCTCGAGCCCCGGCTCGGGCAAGACGACGCTGCTCGTGAAGACGATCGAGGCGCTCGGCGGCCGCATCCCGGCGCTCGTGATCGAGGGCGACCAGCAGACCTCGCGCGACGCCGAGCGCATCCGCGCGACCGGCGCGCCCGCGGTGCAGGTCAACACCGGCAAGGGCTGCCACCTCGACGCCGACATGGTCGCGCGCGCGCTCGACCGGCTCGACCCGCCGTCCGGCAGCCTGGTCCTGATCGAGAACGTCGGCAACCTCGTCTGCCCCGCGGCGTTCGACCTCGGCGAGGCGCACAAGGTCGCGATCCTCTCGGTCACCGAAGGCGACGACAAGCCGATCAAGTACCCGGACCTGTTCCACGCCGCCGACCTGATGCTCGTCAACAAGGTGGACCTGTTGCCGCACGTCGACTTCGACGTCGACGGCGCGATCGGCTGGGCGCGTCGCGTGCAGCCCGGGATCGGTGTGATGCGCATCTCGGCGCGCACCGGCGAAGGGTTCGACGCCTGGCTCGCGTGGCTCGAGCGCGGCGTCGAGCGGGCGCGTACGCGCGCGGCGGTCGGCGCCTCCGCACCGGACGCTCGCGAACCCGTGCCGGAGCACGGGCACGCCTGAGGCGAGCGACACGATGGACACCGCCCTTGCCGCACGCGAGCGCCGCCACGTCGAGGTGCGCGGCATCGTGCAGGGCGTCGGCTTTCGTCCGTTCGTGTACCGGCTCGCGCGCGAGCTCGAGCTCGACGGCTGGGTGCGCAACGACGGCGCCGGCGTCACGATCGAGGTCGAGGGCGAAGACGGCGGCATCGCCGAGTTCGTCCGCCGCGTGCGCGACGACGCGCCGCCGCTCGCGCGCGTCGATCGCGTGCTGAGCACGGGCTGCGCCGCGAGCGCTGCGCGGGGCTTTGCGATCGTCGAGACCGGCGGCGGCCGCGCAGCGACGGCGATCGGGCCGGACAGCACCGTGTGCGCCGACTGCATCGCCGAGATGCTCGACCCGGTCGATCGCCGCTGGCGCTATCCGTTCGTGAACTGCACGAACTGCGGGCCGCGCTTCACGATCACGCGCGCGCTGCCCTACGACCGGGCGAGCACGAGCATGGCGCGCTTCGCGATGTGCCACGCCTGCAGCGCCGAGTACGCGGTGCCGTCGAACCGGCGCTTCCACGCCGAGCCGAACGCGTGTCCGGCGTGCGGGCCACAGCTCACGCTGCTCGACGGCGCCGGCAGGCCGCTCGCCGGCGTCGATCCGATCGCCGCGACGCTCGGGCGCGTGCTCGCCGGCGAGATCGTCGCGATCAAGGGGCTCGGCGGCTTTCACCTCGTTTGCGACGCGCGCAACGCTGCTGCCGTCGCGTGCCTGCGCGAGCGCAAGGCGCGCGAGGAAAAGCCGTTCGCGGTGATGGTCGCGAACGTCGCTTCGCTGGCTTCGCTTGCCGAGGCCGGGCCGGTCGAGGCGCAGTGGCTGCAAAGCGTCGAGCGTCCGATCGTCCTGCTGCGCAAGACCGCGGCCACCGATGCGCAGCTGCCGGGCATCGCGCCCGGCCTCGCGTGGCTCGGCGCGCTGCTGCCGTACACGCCGCTGCAGCTGCTGCTCTTCCACGAAGCGGCCGGCCGACCGGCGGGCACGGCGTGGCTGCAACGCGCGCAGCCGCTCGTGCTGGTGACGACGAGCGCCAATCCGGGCGGCGAGCCGCTCGTCGTCGGCAACGAGGAGGCGGTCGCGCGCCTCGCGGGAATCGCCGACGCCTTCCTCGTCCACGACCGCGGCATCGTGCAACGCTGCGACGACAGCGTGCTGCGCGCCGTGCCGGGCGATGCGGCGCGCGGTTTCCAGTTCGTCCGGCGGGCGCGCGGCTGGACGCCGCGCGCGATCCGTCTCGCCGCATCGGGCGCGCCGGTGCTCGCGCTCGGCGGTCATTTCAAGAGCACGGTGTGCGTCACGCGCGGCGACGAGGCGTTCGTCTCGCAGCACGTCGGCGACCTCGACAATGCACCGACGTGCCGCGCGCTCGACGAGGCGGTCGCGCACCTGACCGCGATCCTGCAGGTCGAGCCCGCGGTGATCGCCCACGACCTGCATCCCGACTTCTATTCGACGCGGCTCGCTGCACGCCTCGTCGAGCATCACGGCGCGCGCCTCCACGCCGTGCAGCACCACCACGCGCACGTCGCCGCAGTGCTCGCTGAGCACGGCGTGCGCAGCCCGGTGCTCGGTCTGGCGATGGACGGCGTCGGCCTCGGCAGCGACGGCAGCGCCTGGGGCGGCGAGCTGCTGCGCGTCGACGGAGCATCGTTTTCCCGCCTGGGCCGGCTGCGGCCGCTGCGTCTGCCCGGCGGCGATCGAGCGGCGCGCGAGCCGTGGCGGATGGCCGCCGCGGGCCTCGCGCTCCTCGGTCGAACGCACGAAGTGACGCGACGTTTCGCGGACGAGCCTGCTGCCGCCATCGTCGCCGCGATGCTCGAGCGCGGAGTGCACGCGCCCGAGACCAGCAGCCTCGGTCGCTGGTTCGACGCCGCGAGCGGACTGCTCGGCGTGCAGCGCCGGATGGCGTTCGAGGGCCAGGCGGCGATGCGTCTCGAAGGTCTCGCCGAGAAGCACGGCGCTGTCGCAGCCGATCGGTCGCTCTTTGCGATCGCGCCGACGAACGAGCTCGACCTGGCGCCGCTGCTCGCACGCCTCGCCGACGAGGGCGACGCCGGCCTCGGCGCCGCGCTCTTTCATGCGACGCTGGCCGAGGCGCTCGCCGAGTGGGTGGCGTTTGCGGCCGAGCGCGAAGGCCTCGCCGTCGTCGCGTGCGGCGGAGGCTGTTTGCTCAACGCGCTGCTCGCGCGGCTGCTCGCCCGCGCCTTGCAGTCGCGCGGGATCGCGATGCTGCAAGCGCGCGCCGTGCCGCCGAACGACGGCGGCATCGCGCTCGGCCAGGCGTGGGTTGCGCTGCAGGCGAGCCGGGCTGACTGAAAGGAGGATGGCGTGTGCCTCGCGATTCCCGCCCGCGTCGTCGAGCTGCTCGACGGCGACGGCGCCATCGTCGAGCTCGCCGGCGTGCGCAAGCGGATCTCGCTCGCGCTCGTCGAGGGCATCGGCGTCGGCGACCACGTGATCGTGCACGTCGGCTATGCGCTGACGCGGCTCGATCCCGACGAGGCGCAGCGAACGCTCGACGCGTTCGCCGAGGCCGGGATGCTCGCCGGTGCGTCCGCGATCGGATCGGCATGAAATACGTCGACGAGTTCCGCGACGGCACCGTGGCGCGCGGCCTCGCTGCGGCGATCGCGCGCGACGCCGATCCGGCGCGCGACTATCACCTGATGGAGTTCTGCGGCGGCCACACCCACGCGATCTCGCGCTACGGGTTGAAGGACCTGCTGCCCGCCAGCGTGCACATGGTCCACGGCCCCGGCTGCCCGGTCTGCGTGCTGCCGATCGGACGCATCGACAGCGCGATCGAGCTCGCGTCGCGGCACGGCGTGATCCTGTGCACCTACGCCGACACGATGCGGGTGCCGGCGTCGAAGGGCCTCACGCTGCTGAAGGCGAAGGCACGCGGCGCCGACATCCGCATGGTGTACTCGAGCGCCGACGCGGTGCGGATCGCGCGCGAGAACCCCGGGCGCGAGGTCGTCTTCTTCGCGATCGGCTTCGAGACGACGACGCCGCCGACCGCGGTCGCGATCCGCACCGCGAGCGCGGAGGGCCTCGCCAACTTCAGCGTCTTCTGCAACCACGTGCTGACGCCCGCGGCGATCACCCACATCCTCGAGTCCGCAGAGGTGCGCGAGTACGGCACCGTGCCGATCGACGGCTTCATCGGCCCGGCGCACGTCTCGACGGTGATCGGCAGCCAGCCGTACGAGTACTTCGCCGAGGAGTACGCGCGGCCGGTCGTGATCGCCGGCTTCGAGCCGCTCGACGTCCTGCAGGCGATCCGGATGCTCGTGCGGCAGCTCAACGAAGGCCGCGCCGAGGTGGAGAACGAGTTCACGCGGGCCGTCACGCGCGACGGCAACGCCAAGGCGAAGGCGCTCGTCGCCGAGATCTTCGAGCTGCGCCGTAGCTTCGAGTGGCGCGGGCTCGGCGAGGTGCCGTACAGCGCGCTCGCGATCAAGCCGGCGTATCGCGAATTCGACGCCGAGGCGCGCTACGGCGTCGCCTATCGCTCGGTGCCCGACAACAAGGCGTGCGAGTGCGGGGCGATCCTGCGCGGCGTCAAGAAGCCGACCGACTGCAAGGTGTTCGGCACGGTGTGCACGCCCGAGAATCCGATCGGCTCGTGCATGGTCTCGTCCGAAGGGGCGTGCGCTGCGCACTACAGCTACGGTCGCTTCAGGGACGTGCCGATCGTCGCGGCGGCCGCGTGAAGCGCAGGAGCGCCCGATGAGCGGCGTGCGCAGCGGCTACGTCCGTCCGGTCGACTTCAAGCACGGCTGCGTCGACCTCACGCACGGCGGCGGCGGCCGCGCGATGGCGCAGCTCATCGACGAGCTGTTCCAGCGCTCGTTCGACAACGAGTGGCTCCGCCGCAGGAACGACCACGCCGCGTTCGACCCGCCGGCCGGCCGGCTCGTCGTGTCGACCGACAGCCACGTCGTCTCGCCGCTCTTCTTTCCCGGCGGCGACATCGGCTGCCTCTCGGTCCACGGCACGATCAACGACGTCGCGATGGCGGGCGCGCGCCCGCTCTACCTCGCTGCCGCCTTCATCCTCGAGGAAGGCTACCCGCTCGCCGACCTCAAGCGCATCGTCGAGTCGATGGCGGCGGCGGCCAAGGAGGCGGGCGTTGCGATCGTCACCGGCGACACCAAGGTCGTCGAGAAGGGCAAGGGCGACGGCGTCTTCATCACGACGACCGGCGTCGGCGTCGTGCCGGCGGGAGTCGAGATCTCCG
>Ga0207691_10007410_pt1 | contig 10564 bp, 10 predicted proteins | sample KBSM13metaG_FD_184327 | JGI IMG/M metagenome (GOLD analysis project Ga0207691, IMG submission 184327) | Miscanthus rhizosphere microbial communities from Kellogg Biological Station, Michigan, USA - KBS M1-3 metaG (SPAdes) (version 2) | ecosystem: Host-associated > Plants > Roots > Rhizosphere >... | reverse complement strand
TTGCGGCCGGAAGATCGTCGTCGCCGGGCGAATCGTGGATCGGTCATTCGTCCGGAATTTGGAGTTGTTAGGCTGGTCTAACGTCCCTCTCCGGGGTGGGGTACGCACCCTGACTCGAGACAGGGAGAGAACTGCGGCTGGTTGCTGGGTGGTCGTGCTTGTTGCTGGGTGACGCTGGGTGCGGCTGCATGCAGCGGGCAGCGCGTGGGTGACCGGGCGGTATTGGCAGCAGCGGGCAGCGTGCGGCCGCAGCATGCAGCCGGCGGCGGATGTTCCCAGCGTGCAGCGAGCAGCATGCAGGAGTCTTTACTGTTTCCCGACATGCCCCTGACCGCAACGACAGCTCTCGGCGATATCGTGGCGGACGAACGGTGGGGTACTCCACCGATTCGTCCCAGCCCGACCGCATCACCACATCGTGGAGGAACGCAACGATGAAGGGGCTTACGCGCATCACGCTCGCCGTCACAGGCCTTGCGACTCTCGTCGCCACGAAGGACGGCACACGCGCCATCGGCGTACCCGATGAGCTGCCCGACCATCCAACGCCCATCGCTTCGTCTGTGTCCGTGGGCATGCACATGGGCGCCGTCGAACTACAGTCGGCCGGCGTGATGTATTTCTCGCCGGACGGTACGCTCTTCATCGCCGATCCGCGCGGCGCCGCGATCTACGCCGTCGATGTCGCGGAAGCACATCGTGACACCTCCCGCACGGCCGTCCGCATCGATGACGTCGATGGGAAGATCGCTGCCGCGCTCGGGACCACGCGCGACCAGCTTCACATCGTGGACATGGTGGCGCATCCGCTCTCGCAATCGCTGTACTTCTCGCTGACGCGCGGAAAGGGGAACGACGCGGTGCCGCTCGTCGTCAGCGTGACGAAAGCTGACGAGAAGGTCACCGTGCTGCCGCTCGAGCGTATCATGAACGCCCGCGCGGCCCTCACCGATGCGCCTAACGCCGACGCCAAGACGCCGTGGGGCGAGCCCAAGCGCGCGTTCTCCATCACCGATATCGCGCTGGCGGACGGAGAGCTCTACGTCGCCGGCTTGGGGAACGAGGAGTTCGCGTCGACGCTGCGGCGGTTGCCGTACCCGTTCGGTCGCGCGGCGAGCACGACGACGGTCGAGATGTTCCACACGTCGCACGACCGCTACGAAACCGCGTCGCCGATCGAGTCGTTCCTGCCGATTACCCTGGCTGGCACACCGTCACTCGTCGCGGGCTACGGTTGCTCGCCGATCGTGACCGTTGCGCGCGCCGCCCTTGCCGGCCAGAAGCACGTGCGCGGGAAGACGGTGGCCGAGTTGGGTGGCGGGAACCGTCCGTTCGATATGGTTCGCTACACGAACCCGAAGGGCAAGGAGTACATCCTGATCGCGAACAGCAACCGCACGCTGACGCGGCTCGACCCCGCGGAGATCGCGTCCGCGAAGCCAATGACATCGGCGGTGAAGCAGGCGTGGCAGCCGGCGGGCGTCGGCTACTTACCAGTGGCGGTGATTGGCGTGCTGCAGCTGGATAACTACAACGCGAGCAATCTCGTGCTCCTGCAGCGCGACATCGACACTGGTCAGCTCAACGTAGTCAGTCAGGGATTGAACTGGCTCTGATGTCATCCGAGCGCCGGCCCGTTGTCATCCCGAGCGTCAGCCGTTGTCATCCCGAGCGCAAGCGAGGGATCTTCTGTGAACATGATGGTGGCCAAAGGCAACAGCAGGACAGGATGGCCAGGATGGACAGGATTGAACAGAGCCTCCGTGTCGCACTCAGTGTCCTTCGCGCAACGAGCCCAGGAGAACAAGGGGAACAGCCGCTCGCGACGCCACTCTCTCTGAGATCTGTTCCACATTCGTTAGGCCCTGGCGACACGCTCCCGACGTCGAGGCAGTCATCCTGTAATCCTGCCAATCCTGGCAATCCTGTCTTCTTGCAGTTGCCGTTCGCCACGGCCTTCCTCGCAATGGCGGCCGCGTGCGCCGAACCGCCACCTGTCTCGATATCAGCAAGCCTGACCGGACCACAGCACGCAGTCCACGTCACCGGCATCAGTACCGCAACCCCGACCAAGCTCTCGCAGCTCGCGCCCGACGATTCCCTGTGGTCGCGAGTCGTCGCCGTGTACGTCGATGGCGACAATCCTGTCACCGACACCACGTCGGCATCCCCGCGAGCCGCGCACACCCCACCCGTGCTCGGCCGGTACACGGCGAGCGGCACCACGCTCCATTTCACGCCGCGGTTCCCATTCGTTCCCGGCGTGCAGTACCGGGTCGACGTCGATATGTCAGCGTTAGGCGTCATGGCCGGACGCGCGAGCGAGACGCCACCGATCACGCATCGCTTTGCGATTCCTGTCACGGCGCGTCAACGAACGACGCGGATCATTGCCGTTCATCCAGCGCTTCCGGAATTACCGAGCAATCTCCTTCGGTGGTATCTCGAGTTCTCGGCGCCCATGGAGGCGGGCAGCGCGCTCGCGCACGTGCACCTCATCGATGAAGCAGGGCGTGAGGTGAACAGCGCGTTCCTCGCGCTGGATCAGGAGCTCTGGGATCCCGAGCGCCGTCGTCTCACGCTGCTATTCGACCCCGGGCGCGTGAAGCGAGGGATCCGAACGAACCTCGAGTCGGGCGCGCCGCTCGTCGCGGGACGACGCTACACGCTCGTCATCGACGACCGGTGGCCGGACGGAACTGGGACTCCGATCGCGTCCGGCTACCGCCTCGCGTTCGCGGCCGTTGCCGCCGACCGGCGATCGCCCGATCCCACGCGCTGGCGCCTAACGCCGCCGCGGGCCGGGACGCGCGACGGGCTACGCGTCGCGTTCGGCGAGGCACTCGATCACGCACTGGCGAGCCGGATGATGTACGTAGTCGATAGCAACGGCCGCCCGATCGCCGGCTCGGCCCAATTGGCCGAGGGGGACAGCATCTGGGTGTTCTCGCCGTCCACGGTGTGGGTTGCCGGCAGCCACACGTTGCGCGTGGAGAGTGCGCTGGAGGACGTGGCCGGCAACAACGTCGATCGGCTGTTCGACGTCGATCAACGCGCGACGGGCGACCGGCGCGATGGCGCGCCGATCAGGAACGTCCTGTTTCAGGTCTCGCGGTAGCGGCCTCCGGGTCCTGCACGGGTTCCTCGTCCTGTTTGCCGAGTCCAGGCTCGTGCGCCGGCGTGACATCCACCGGCGGGTTGTGCCCCTCGACGCCACCGCTCTGCATCGACTCGACCGGTGCCGCGGGAAGCCAGAGGAAAAAGCTGGACCCAACCCCCTCCTCGCTTCGTGCCGTCACGTCACCTCCCATGAGGCGCGCGAGACGGCGGCTGATGGCAAGACCGAGCCCGGTACCGCCGTACGGACGAGTCAGCGTCATGTCCGCCTGGACGAACGGCTCGAAGATGGCCTCGAGTCGACTGTTGGGAACGCCGGCGCCGGTGTCTTCGACACGGATGTAAACCCATGGGCCGTCGCCCGAGAGACGTGCGTCGGGGGATGGCTCTGCCGCCATGCCGGCGCTGACCGTGACGCGGCCTGCCTGCCCGCCTTCGCCCTCCGTGAACTTGACCGCGTTGGAGAGAAGGTTGATCAGGACCTGTCGAACGCGACTCTCGTCGCCCCATGCCATGAGTCCCGCAACACGTCCGCCCAGTTTGTCGACGAGCTCGAGCCCACGCGCGCGAGCATCCGGCGCGATGAAGCTCAGCGCCGCGCTGACCACGTCGCCCACCCGGAATGCGTTCCGGCCGACCAGTAGGCGGTCCGCATCTATACGAGAAAAGTCGAGCACCTCCGAAATGAGCGCGAGCAGATGACGGCCGCTCGCGGTCGCGCGCGCGAGGTGACGCCGCTGCACGGGCGTGAGCGGACCGTCCGTCTCCATCGCCAACAGCTCGTGATAGCCGATGATCGCGTTGACCGGCGTGCGGATCTCATGGCTCATCGTCGCGAGGAAGCTGCTCTTCGCCTGGCTCGCCGCCTCGGCCGCTTCGGCCGCCGCCTGCAGCAGATTGTCGGCAGCCCTCCTGGCTGTCAGGTCGCGCGTGAGCTTGGCGAACCCGAGCAGGGTGCCGTCCTCGTCGCGTAACGCCGTGAGTGTGATGCCGCCCCAGAACTTCGAGCCGTCGCTGCGCATACGGTGGCCTTCGCCCGTGTACTCGCCGCGTTCGGCGGCCTCGCGCAGGTGGTCTTCAGCCGTTCCGTCTTCCGAGCCGCCCGACGGATAGAGCAGGCGCAGGTGACCGCCCTCGGCCTGGTCTTTCGTCCACCACTTGATGAAGCGCGCGCCCTCGCCCCAGTACGTGATGACTCCGTCGGGGTTCATCAGAAAAATTGCATAGTCTCGCACGTTCTCGGCGAGCGCGGCGAAGGCGCGAATGGTGGCGGGGACGCTCTCGCGACGGAAGGAGTGGTCGCGCCCGGTCCATTTCCCCTCCGCGCGCTCGCGCTCGCGAGCCTCGCCTCTGCGGTAGGCGGCCTCGCGCTCGCGGTCTTCGGGCGTGATCTCGTTCTGCGTGTCGTCTGACGAGTCGTCCCCCGCCGCCTGTGCGCTAGACGGCGGATTTTCCATTGGGTGATTGGCCTGCATACCCGCAGAACGAATGCAGACGAGATGCCAGCAAAGCCGACTCGCCTGAAGCATCCGGGCCGCCAAACACACCGGCTCGCGCCGGCTCGAAAAGACGCCCGGTGTTTCGTATTGTCTCCGCATGACCAGCGCCGACGGACCTCAGATCGCTCGCCCCGACCCGCACCGGTACTTCATGGGTATCGCGCTCGCCGTGCGCGAGCGTGCGGACTGTACCGGCAACCGTGTGGGTGCGATCGTCGTCGTAGACCGTCGCATCGTTTCGACCGGCTACAACGGCACGCCGGAGAACATGCCCAACTGCTCCGAGGGCGGCTGCCACCGGTGCGCAAACCGTGATCAATACCCGTCGGGCACCGGTTACGATCTGTGCATCTGCGTTCACGCGGAGCAGAACGCCTTGCTCGCGGCGGCCCGCTTCGGGATCGCGGTGCAGGGAAGCACCGTGTACTCGACAATGCGTCCGTGCTTCGGGTGCACGAAGGAGATGCTGCAGGCCGGTGTGAAGGAGGTGTACTACCTCCATGACTGGACGCATCCCGACGCCGCGAAGCAGGCCGAGTACACGCGCCTGCAGGGACGATTCGCGGGCGGGATCCGGCGCCTCGACATGGACGATCCGCGTGCGGACTGGGCGATCACGACGCGTCGTGACGCTCGCCCTCGGACGCCAGACGAGACCGGTCACGCGCCGGGATAATCCGGACTGAGCTGGCGGGCGGCCCGAGATTCGCGGTCTCGGGCTCGCTCACCCGTCCCGATTTCGGCTCACGTTCTGGAGGTAGACCATGCTCGGCGACAACGACGCGACGGCGACGATCGCGGTGAAGGACATCGAGGCGGCGAGGAGATTCTACGAGGCCGTCGTCGGCCTAACGCCAATGCCCGCGAGCGAGCCTGGCGTGCTCCCGTTCAAGACGGGGAAGACGTCCATCCTCGTCTACCAGTCGCAGTTTGCCGGAACGAACCGCGCGACGGCCGCGACGTGGATGGTGGACGGCGATCTCGAGGCGGTGGTCGAGGCACTCAAGGCGAAGGGCGTGAAGTTCGAGCACTACGATTTTCCGGGCATGGAGCGCCACGGCGATCTTCACGTGACCGGAAAGTCCCGCGCCGCCTGGTTCAAGGATCCTGACGGCAACATCCTCGCGCTCGTCGGTCGGTAGGGCCGATGGCCGAGCTGACGGGGAAGGTCGCCCTCGTGACAGGCAGCTCGCGAGGCATCGGCGCCGCGATCGCGCTGCGGTTCGCACGGGAAGGGGCGACGGTCGTCGTACACGGGCGGGACCGCGCAGCACTCTCGGCGGTGGCGGACGAGATCGCGCGCGACGGTGGCAGCGTTAGGCAGGTGACCGGCGACGTGACGGTGTTCGCCGACCTCCAGGCGATGCGCGCGGACATCGAACAGGCTCTGGGGCCGGTGGACATCCTCGTCGCCAACGCCGGCGGCAGCTTCACCATGCCCGGCCCGCTCGAAACGATTCCAGAGGATGGCTGGCACGCATCGGTCGAGGGGAACCTCACGGCGACGTTCCTGACCATCAAGTGCTTCCTCCCGCGGATGAAGGAGCGGAAATCCGGGTGCATCATCACGATGTCGTCGGCTGCCGCACGCCGGCCGCATCCGCAGTCGCCTATTCCGTACGCCGCCGCGAAGGCCGGCATTCAGATGCTCACGCAGCACCTGGCCGCGCAGGTGGGGCCGGACGGTATTCGCGTGAGCTGTATCGCGCCGGAAACGATTCTCACGGACCGCAACGAGGAGCGTATCCCTGAAGCGCAGAAGCGGTCGCTCGTCGACATGCATCCCATCCGGCGGTTGGGCACTCCGGACGACGTCGCACGCGCCGCGGTGTTCCTGGCGTCCGATCAGTCGGCGTGGATCACGGGCGCCATTCTGGACGTCAGTGGCGGCGCCGTAATGGCGTGATGCCGCCCGCGCGCGACTGGCGCTACGGCCGCGTTAGGCCGCCGAGCTGATAGGCGGTTCCCGCGTCGTTGGCGAGCGTGCCGATCACGAGGCTCGCCGGGATCCCCGTCGCGCGATCATACGTGACTGTGACGAAGCCTTCGCGCGACCGCTCCGCGATCGCGTTGTCGAAGAGCTGCGTGATGGTGGGATACGCGGCCAGCGGCGGGACCGGCTTTGCGGTCTCGAGATCCCAGACCTTCGAGACCATGCCACCGCGTACCTCCAAGAGCACCGGACGTGTGATCTCGCTGCCGCAGAAGCAGGAGATTCGCAGCTGAACGTGGTAGTCGGCGATACCGCGCGCCACCCAAGCCGCGCGTCGCTGCTGGAGCTCGCTGAGCGACCCGGCTCCCTCGACCATGGCGGTTGGGACTTCCACCTGCGGAGTGCCCAGACCGGTCGACGACGATCTGTCGGTACACGCCGCGCCCGCCCCGGCGGCGGTGATCAGCGTGATCAGGGCACCGGTACGGAAACGACGGGGAGTGTGTGCAGTCATGCGGTGCCAAACCGGCTGAACCGCTCGCGCGTCACAATGGGTCAGGCTGGTTGGAGGGAACTCCGTGCGGGACTACCAGCCAGCCGTTCCGCGATCGGCATCGCCGCCAGTCCGATCACGAGGTGCATAACGCGGACGATCCAGTGGAGGTCGCCGGGCAGCAGGCCCTGCTGCGTCATGCCGACCCCCGCCACCAGCAGACCCCACGCGATCGCGAACGCGGCCAGGCCCACGCTCTGCCTGTGCGAGATCGCGATGCCGGCGATCGTCCACAGGAGCAGAACGAACACCACACCGATGAGCATGTGGACGTTCACGAGCGAATACCAGTAACCCATCCAGAGCGCGATGCCCACCAGCACCTGAAGCCCGGCGCCGACGCGCATGCCCATAAGAAGCTTTCGAGACAGACTCATTCTCGCCTCCGCTAGCCAGATTTCGCATGTTAGACGTGTCGTCCAACGAAATTAGACTGCCAGTATAACGAAATCAACCCATGGCGAAACGCCGGACATACACGGCAGTGGAACGTCAGCGCGCAGTCGACGCCGGTCGCGAACGCATCGTCGTAGCTGCCCGCGACCTGCTCGAGGACGACGAGGCGGAAGGCTTCTCGATCGACGCCGTGGCGCGCCGAGCGGGGGTGGCTCGCATGACGGTGTACAATCAGTTCGAGTCGAAGGCGGGCCTCCTCGAAGCGCTCTTCGATTCCCTCGCGCTACGCGGCCCACTCGGTCAGATGGCCGACATCTTCAAGGAGCCTGATCCGCTCGTCGCGCTGGACCAGTACATCGCGATCTTCGCGCGATTCTGGACGCTCAACCGTCGAGCGCACCGGCGACTGCGCGCTGCCGCGCTCCATGACGAAGAGCTCGCGACGGCGATGGAACGGCGCAACGAGCGGCGGCGGAAGGGTGTGACAGAGCTGCTTCGTCGCCTCGGGTCTCGGGTCAGTCCTGTTGTCCCGCGCGACGAGCTGGTGAATGTGCTGTATGTGCTCCTGAGCTTCGACACGTTTGACGCATTCGCCGGCGCGCGGCGAACCCCCGAAGACGTAGCTCCGGTGGTATCGCGGATCATCCGCGGTATTCTGGGGCTCGATACCGCTGACGGAACGCCGCGGCGCAACGCATGAGTCCTCGCACACGCCTAACGGCGGTAGCTCGAGCATGGACATCGCCCGAGGCGGCTCACTTGCGAGAATCATTTCGGCTGCATAACGCGGCATTGGCACGAAGCCCGCATCCGACCCGGCTGAATTCTGGTGTCCAACGCAATCTGTCGGGTCCGCGCGGTCGGCCTCGTGATCGTGCTGTTCACGTTCCGGGACTTTGGGTCGAGAGCACTGCTGACTCTGTTACTAGCAGCGATGTTGCTGTTGGTGTCGGCATCGGCTGTCGGCCCAATGCCTCGGGAACTCTGATCGATGGCCTGAAATGAGATGAGGCATGTGGGCGGCCGCGATCACGGCTCGCCCACGACCCCCGTGAACGGGCCGAGCTCCGTGCGTCGCCACCACGCGCCGGTCTTCCGCTTGGTGTCGAGATCGGTGAACCAGTACTGCCAGAGCACCGTTCTCACCAACGCGGGTGGCTTTCCCGTGAATGGATCGCTGCGGAACAGTCGCAGCACTGCTGGGCTCCCCTCGATCAGCCGCCGCTGTGCGAGCACGACCCACGAGGACTGCTGCCACGGTCCGAGCGACGCGAACCAGAGGTTCCACTCGAAGCGCGGCTGATACGGCGCGTAGATACCCGGCGGCTCGTTAGGGTTCTGCGGCTTGTACGGGAATGGGTACGCGACCCAGGTCACGCCGTCGGGGCTGCCCTGGAACTCGACTTCATAACGCGCCTCGGTCATCACCGCGAACAGCCCGTACGCGTTCGCGATGCGGAACGGCGCCAGCAGCCGCGCGGGAGCCATCAGGGGCGATGCCGATCCGCGGTCGAAGAACGCGACGATCGTCGCGTAGAACAGGATGGCCATCACGCCGACCTCGGCACGCCTAACGATCGAGCGCCACCGCGTCTCCACGCGGGCGGGCCGCTCGATATCCACCCGTCTCCACCGGGCGAAGACGGCGTCGTCGAGCAACAGGACGCCGAGCACGAGGACGAGGTAGTTGAGAAACGCGTAGTTCGCCGTCGCGATGATGCCGATCTGGAGCGCGGTCACGGCAGCCGCGCAAAGCAGGCGGAAGGGGCGGGGAAGAAACACCGCCCACACGATCGCGAGCTCGACGACGAGCGTGATGACGACCGTTGCGGCGTGATACCAGTGCGGTAGATGCTGCACGTACCACCCGATCCACGTCGGCAGCGGTCCATTCTGATAGTACTCGTCCATCGCCGTGAGATCGCGCCAGTGACGGTCTCCGCTCATGAGTTTCACGAGTCCGGACTCGAAATAGATGCGAAACCACTCCCAGCGGAGCATGAACAGACTCCACCGCGACGGCGGATTCTCGATACCGAGACCCGGCCACACTCCACGCGGCGCGAAGAAAATGGAGAGGAAGCCCGCCTCGAGGAGCATCCCATCGGATTGATAGGACGAGAAATCCTGGAGCGCCGCGATGCACGAGAGAAAGAGCACGGTGCACAACGCGACGCTGAGCTTCGGCCACACGTTCGCCACGAGGAGGACGGAGCACGCGACCCCGGCGGCGATGAGCACGGTGAGCGCGGTGTCTCCGGCGCCGATCCACAGCAGCGTCGGCGCGTACCAGAACTGCTTGATGCCGCCGAGTACGGTGTGGACCTGCGCCAGGTAATCGCGAGCAGGCAGGATCCCGCGCTCGCCGATGAGCCCATGGATCTGAAACGCGAACGAATAGAACGCCGAGAGGAAAATGAGTCCGAGCGCGCGCAGGAAGATCCACCGCGCGTAGAGATAGCTCGTGGTGTTACTGGTGAGGGCTGGCGGCGATTCCGGTGCCTTCGCGGTCATGTGAGACGCAACCGCGAAGGCAGTGCCGCGGCGTCGGTGTCATCCCGAGCGAGCGTGCCGTCATCCCGAGCGACAGTGCTGTCATCCCGAGCGACCGCGTAGCGACCGCGAGGGATCTCCTGTGAGGACCGTGTAGCCGGTCTCGCGTCAGGTACAGTCGGGCGCGCCATTCCAACAGCGCCGCAGAGGACGCGGAGCACTGCTTCGCCATGCATCCAGAACCGAGGGTGGGAACGGAAACGGCCGGAAACATCGGATCGGGCGGATCGCACCTGATGCCGGGAGAGTCGGCGGCGCAACGAGCCGCGACTGAAGGAGAACGGCCTCGGGACGCACTGGTCTCCCGAGGCCGTTCTCCCTTTTTCAAAGGCCCCGTTGCGCGATCTGTACCGGTCGCGATCACATCGGGCCGTTTCAGTCGTTTCCGCCCAATCAGTTCAACACTCTGGGTTCTGGATGTGCTGTCGGAGCGGTCCGTCTCGATGGTTGCCGAAGCAGCCCTCCGCGCTGAATAGCAGTTGCCGTGGCCGTTGCAGTTTTCTGCGGCCTTCT
>Ga0207691_10007409_pt1 | contig 10567 bp, 7 predicted proteins | sample KBSM13metaG_FD_184327 | JGI IMG/M metagenome (GOLD analysis project Ga0207691, IMG submission 184327) | Miscanthus rhizosphere microbial communities from Kellogg Biological Station, Michigan, USA - KBS M1-3 metaG (SPAdes) (version 2) | ecosystem: Host-associated > Plants > Roots > Rhizosphere >... | reverse complement strand
CGGGGTGTTCGACACCATCTACAAGCCCCGCAATCGATAGATGGCTTTCGTGAATCGCCGGGTGCTGCCGGGGTTCTCGCTGTCCCTCGGCTACACCGTCTTCTACCTGACCGTGCTCGTGCTCGTGCCCATCGTCGCCTGCATCTCCAAGGCGTCGACGCTCACCTTGGACCAGTTCTGGGCCGCGGTCTGGACGGAACGGACGCGGGCGGCGTACCTCCTGACGTTCGGCACCTCGCTCGCCGCCGCCGCGGCGAACGTCCTTCTCGGCCTGCTCGTGGCCTGGGTGCTGGTGCGGTACCGGTTCCCGGGACGCCGTCTCATGGACTCCCTGATCGACCTGCCCCTGGCGCTGCCCACCGCCGTCGGCGGCCTCGTCTACGCGAGCCTCTACGTCAAGAAGGGCTGGCTCGGCCAGTACCTCGTGCCGCTGGGCATCCAGGCCGCCTACAGCCGCCTGGCCATCGTGCTCGTGCTCGTCTTCATCGGCCTGCCCTTCGTGGTGCGCACGGTGCAGCCCGTCCTGGAGGACCTCGACCCGGAGGCGGAGGAAGCGGCGGCCTCGCTGGGGGCGAGCCGCTGGCAGGCCTTCCGCCGCGTGATCCTGCCTCCGCTGTATCCCGCACTGCTCACCGGGTTCGCGCTGGCCTTCGCGCGCTCGCTGGGCGAATACGGATCGGTCGTTTTCGTGTCCGGGAACATGCCTTACAAGACGGAGATCGCGCCCGTGCTCATCGTGGCCCGCCTCCAGGAGTACGCCTACGGCGAAGCCACCGCCATCGCGGTCGTCCTCCTCGCCGTCTCGTTCGCGATGCTCGTGCTGATCAACCTGCTCGAACGCTGGAGCAAGGGAGAGTCCGCCCATGCCTGAACAGCCGATGCGCCGGATGCGGCAGGCCCAGCAGGACCCCCTCTGGGTGCGCTGGAGCCTCACCCTGGCCGCGGTGGCGGTGGTGGGCGTGCTCATCGTCGTCCCCGTCGTGCACGTGTTCGCGGGCGCGCTCTCCGAAGGTGTCCGCGTCTACTGGGACAACCTCGTGGCCGATCCGGACACGCGCCACTCCATCCTCCTCACATTGACCGTCGTGCCCCTGGCCCTGGCCGCCAACGTCGTCTTCGGCATCGCCGCCGCCTGGGCCATTGCGCGCTTCCGCTTCCCCGGGCGCACGGTCCTCACCGCGATGATCGATCTCCCGTTTTCCGTCTCGCCGGTGGTGGCGGGATTGATGCTGGTCCTGATCTTCGGCCTGCAGGGATACCTCGGCCCCTTCCTGCGGCGCGACGGGTACGCGGTGATGCCGTACCTCACGTCGCTGGTGGGGGCGGCCCTCTTCGTGGGCGGGCTGTTCCTCTTCCGGCCGCGCGGCCCGGACGCCCATGTGATCTGGCACCGCGCCGGGCGGCTGGCCCTCTTCGGAGGAGCGGCCGCCTTCGCCGTCCTCCTGGCTGTCCAGCTCTACTTCGAAATCTGGCCGCGCGACCAGAGCCTCAAGATCATCTTCGCCACTCCCGGCCTCGTCCTCGCCACCGCTTTCGTGACGTTCCCCTTCGTGGCCCGCGAGCTGATCCCGGTGATGGAGGCGATCGGCCCCGACGAGGAGACGGCCGCCATCAGCCTCGGGGCCAGCGGCTGGCAGATGTTCCGCCGCGTGACCCTGCCCAACATCAAGTGGGGCCTGGCCTACGGGATCATCCTCTGCAACGCGCGCGCGATGGGCGAGTTCGGCGCCGTCTACGTCGTGTCCGGCCACATCGCGGGGCAGACCGACACCATGCCCCTGCGCGTCGAAAAGCTGTTCCAGGAATACAACCTGCCCGGCTCGTTCGCCGTGGCATCCGTCCTCACCCTCCTCGCCATCGTGACCCTGCTGGTCAAGGCCGGGCTGGAGTCGAGGCTGCCTGCGGAGGCGCGCCGTGTCGATTGAGGTCAGAGGCGTCACCAAGACCTTCGGCTCCTTCGTCGCGGTGAGCGACGTGAGCGTGACCGTGCCGACGGGCGAGCTGGTGGCGCTGCTCGGGCCCTCGGGGTCCGGGAAGACGAGCCTCCTGCGCATCATCGCCGGCCTCGAGCACGCGGACCGCGGCCAGGTGTTCTTCGAGGGCGAAGACGCCACGGTGCGCGAGGCCCGCGAGCGCGGAGTCGGCTTCGTCTTCCAGCACTACGCCCTCTTCCGGCATCTGACCGTGTTCGAGAACGTCGCCTTCGGCCTGCGCGTGCGGCCGCGGAGCGCGCGCCCGCCGGAAGCGGAGATCCGGAACCGGGTCATGGAGCTGCTCAAGCTCGTGCAGCTCGACTGGCTGGCCGACCGCCTGCCCGCCGCCCTGTCCGGCGGGCAGCGCCAGCGCGTGGCCCTGGCCCGCGCCCTGGCCGTGGAGCCGCGCGTGCTGCTCCTCGACGAGCCGTTCGGCTCCCTGGACGCGAAGGTGCGCCAGGAGCTGCGGCGCTGGCTGCGCCGCCTGCACGACACGATCAAGGTCACGAGCGTCTTCGTGACCCACGATCAGGAGGAGGCGCTCGAGGTCGCCGATCGCGTGGTGGTCATGAACCAGGGCAAGGTCGAGCAGATCGGCACTCCGCAGGAGGTCTTCGATCGTCCCGCCACCGCCTTCGTGATGAACTTCCTCGGGCACGTGAACATCTTCCACGGCCGCGTGGAGAGCGGGCGCGCGCTCCTGGGACCGATCGCGGTGGATTACCCCGACCACCCGGGCGAGCAGTCGCTTCCGGCGGCCGGGTACGCACGTCCGCACGAGCTCGAGGTCGGACGCACCGCGGACACGGACGGCGGCCTGTGGGCGACCGTCCGCCATGTCCACTCGGCGGGCGCGGTCGTGAAGCTGGAGCTGGCCGACGACGAGAGCCATCTGCTGCAGGTGGACGTCACGCGGCAGCGGTACGAGGAGATGCAGCCCCAGCCCGGCGAGCGGCTCTACGTCCGCCCGCGCACGATGCGCGTCTTCGTAGAGCCGTGACGCCGCGCTAGCGGTCGACGTCGAGCGACCGCTGGAGCTCGGGAGGCAGCGTCCGCAAGATCGCGAGGACCCGCTGCTCCCCGTCGGCCGTCCGGATTTCGGAGGCGCGCGACAGGGCGGATCCCGTCGCTCTCCAGGTCCGGTGCTGGTCGTCGAGACGGCGGAGCGGGGAGTCCTCGAGTGGTGCCTTGGCTACCAGATCGAGCAGCGGCGCCACGCGCCCTTGCCCGAGCAAGGCATGGTCGCGGTCGGCATTCGAGACGGGGCTCAGCAGCTCGATCCACGGCTCACCATCGCGGTTTCGAGGCGCTCCCGCGAACCAGGGCATCCCGGCCTTCAAAGGGCCGACGAGGTACAGCCACATCCCCGCCGGATGCGCGAGGAACGGGTTCGACTCGCTGGACGCCGCCAGGGCGCGGATGCGCGCGTCGATCGCCTCGGGCTCCAATGGGCGCGAGCCGAGGTGACCCACGAGGGCCAGGGTCGGCGCGTCCGGGATGAAGTTGCCGCGCCAGAGGCTGGCTTCGGGGAACACGTCGAGGAAGGTCCGAAGGATGATCGCGAGCTGCTCGGGCGAGAGCTGGTAGAGAGGCAGCCATTGGCAGAAGACGCCGCCCTCGGCGGTGAGGGCACGGCGAACGGACTCGAAATGCTCCTGCATGTAGAGCGGCGCTTCGGCGGGTCTCCACGGCACCAGCAGGTCCCCGATGATCACGTCGAACGTCCGGGGCGAGGAGGCCAGGTAGTTGCGCCCGTCGTCGAGGACGACCCTCACCCGCGGATCATCCATGACCCGGGAGTTCACGTCGGCGAAGTCCTTTCGGGCGGCGATCGCCACCTCCGGCACGATCTCCAGGGCGACGATGTGCTCGACCGGATGGAGGAGCGCCGCGCCGGCGGTGATCCCCGTCCCTATCCCCAGCAGCGCCACGCGGCGGGGCGAGGGGTGGAGCAGCAAGGGAAGATGCGCCTGCCAGCGTTCCTCCTCGCTGGAGGCCATCCCGCCCAGGACGTACGAGTTGTTGACCGTGATCCAGCGGTCGCGCCCGTCCGCGATGACCGCAGTGGTACCGTGGGTCCCTTCGCGGACCGAGATCAGCCGCTGCCCTCGGGCGGCTTGGACCCTGACCGGTGGCAAGGCCCCCGGCTCCAGCACCAGCAATGCGGCCACGAGAGCGCTTCCGCCGCCCGCGATCTCCACGCGCGTCAGCCCGGTGCAGGCCGCGGCCACGACCAGGACGCTACCGACGACGACCAGGCTCCACGACAGGCCCAGAAGCGGCCCCATGACGAACGTCGCGAGCAGAGGCCCCACGATGGCACCGAGCGTGTTGACGGCGAGCACGCGGCCAATCAAGGGCCCCGCTGATTCGCTTCCGCTCGGACTGGCCATCTCCATCACGAGCGGCAGAGCCATGCCGACTCCGACGCTGGCGGGGAGCATCGTCACCAAGGCCAACATCAGAAGCCGTCCCAGCGTGGAGTACCAGCCGTCGGCCGACACGTAGGCGAATCCCTCGGTCACACGGTGGAAGAGCACCGGGGAGGCCACGACGAGCAGCCCGGCAAGGCACCAGGCCCGGCTCAGCAGGCGCCGGGGGGCACGAGCCTGGCTCAGCGCCCGGCGCGCGATGGCCGCGCCTCCGGTCAGACCGAGCAGGAAGACGAACACCACGATGGCGAACGAATACAGCGAGTTCTCGTGGACGAGGGCGAACATTCGCGTCCACAGCACCTGGAGCGCGAGCGTGCACACTCCGGACAGTCCCGAGAGCACGAGGATGACTCTCGCGACGGACGGCGTGCGCGGCGAGTCCGAGCGGAGAGGAGGTGCGCTCTCGGGGGCCGACCCCTGAGGAGTCGCGGAGCCGATGAGGTACGCCGCCAGGCCGACGGCCAGGCTGCCGGCCACGGCGCAGCCGTAGCTCGCGGCGAGGCCGAGACGTGGAAGGAGGACGAAAGGAACCATCAGCGTGCCGAGGGTCGCGCCCAGCAGGTTGATCGCGTACAGGCCACCGATCGGGGGCCCGAGGCGCGCACCGGGAGACGCTATCGCCTGGCCGAGGGCGGGCAGCGTACCGCCCATGCAGAAAGTGGGAATGCCGATCGCGGCGAGGGCGAGGAGCAGCTTCACGAGGGCAAAGCCCGCCGGGAAGGGGGAGAGAAGCGCGTAGAGGACGGGATAGGCCTGGCGGTAGAGATCGAGAATCGGATGGACCAGCAGCGCTCCCAGCCCAACGCCGATCTCGAGGATCCCGAAGGCCCGTACCGGGCGGCGCCAGCCCTTCGAGCGCTCGCCGAACGTCCGGCTGCCCGCGGCCAGCCCCAGGAAGAAGCCGGAGAGCGTCGCCGTCGTGGCCAGGGTCGTCGCTCCGAAGAGGGCGGTGAACCACCTCATCCAGAGGACTTCGTAGACGAGGCCCAGAGCGCCGGAGACGAAGAAGAGCAGGGGGAGCGCGAGGCGCAGGCGGTCCTTGCCGGAGGAGTTGCGGTTCAAGAGAGAAGGATAGGGGGAGGCGAGGCCTCCCCCTCTCTCGACGGACCGACTAGAAGCGCCGCGAGAACCCGAGGACTATCGCGTAGTCCGCGAAGGCGGCGTCGCCATTCTCGAAGCGTCCACTCTCCTCGCTCGCAAGCTTGTCCGCGAAGTTCTGGTTTCGGACGCGACGGATCGCGATGGGCACGTTCAGCGAGACGAAGTTGCCGTGCCACCCGTACGACAGGCCGGGGTCGAGTCCCAACGTGTAGCCCGGGCGCCGTCGGCCCCGATCCCCTCCGATGAGGTCACTGCCGCGAGTGCCCTCCCAGCGCAACCCGAGGTTCACGCCCACTGTCTTCACCGACGTGGCCACCCCGATGCGAGCGGCGTACTGATCCGCGACGGACAGGAGGTGGTTCTCCGCCCCCGACGTGTCGATGGCCCCGTTCGGGCCGTTGCGATTGAAGTCGTTCGTCTCCCGCGGATTGATGAGGTAGCTCCCCGAGACGAAGGCCACGTACCTTCCGAAAGCCTTGAAGGCCTGCACCTCCGGTATGAACCCCCAGCCGCCGTCTCCGGGCTGGATCGACTGGTCCACGGGACGACGCTCGGTGATCCGGGTGCCGTCGTTCTCCACACGGACGAGGAAGTCGTCCTCCGCCCGGTCGTTTCCGGTCGGCAGCTTGAAACCGAGACCGAAGGACAGGTTCTGGTGGGAATTCGTCTTGGGGTCACCTAGCCAGTAGCGGCTCGTGAGGGTGAGGTCGCCGATACCCGAAGCGGCGGTCACGAACGTCGGGTTCCTGCCCGTCGGCGGCCCCGGACTCCTTCGATGGGCGTGGAAGTACGGCAGATCCGCCGCGACGCTGAACTGATCCGTCACGCCGTACGCGACGCCAAAGGTCGGTGCGTAGACGTGATTGATCACGTTCGAGCCGGCTCGGTCGCGCGCGGCCGTTCCATTGGCCGTGTTCTCGGCGTTCTGCTCGACGCTGCCGACGAAATGGCGGAACGACCTGAACTGGCGATAACCGAACGCCGTCTGCCACTTGCCTTTGGCCAGGTTGTAGGTTCCTTCGGCCTGGAGCTTCTCGAGATCGTGCGTGCCATTCACGGGCACGTCCATTCTTGAGGCCGTTCAACCCTGTGCGAACGACTCCCGCGGAGCGAGGCTCAGGACGGTCGCGGCGGCCGCGACGACGAGCACGCTCCGAATCGTCTTCGTGTTGATCAATGCTGTGACCTGTCCCTTTCAGCGGTCCCGTGACCGCTCCGTCCGGCTTGGTTGGACCACCCCAACGACGATGGAAGTTTGGCCAGCGACCAGCAAAGGGTATGCCCGACCGAAAGTCGGACCGGTGTTTGGCCTATCTTCTCCTGGGTGAACCTCTTGGCTCGAGGGGCGGGCCCATGGGGACGGGACGACGCTCCCATAGAGCGTACGTTCCATGAGCGGTCCGCATATTTTTTCGCGTCTTGCGCGCGATGTTAGATTCGGCGCATGACTCGCATCGTGCGCGCCGGCATGGTCGCCGTCCTCCTGGCCACGGAGGTGGCCGCCGCCGCGGAGACGACGCCGGGGGTTTCCTGGCGGAAGGACTTCAAGTCCGCGCTGCGCGAGGCCCGCACGACGGGCAAGCCGGTCATGGTCGACTTCTGGGCGAAGTGGTGCGAGTGGTGCCACAAGCTCGACGCCACGACCTATCGGGACGAGAAGGTCGTCGCGCTCCTGCGCGAGTTCGTCCCCGTCAAGGTGGACACGGAAGGATCGCCCGGCGAGCGCGAGCTCTCCGCGCGGCACGGCGTGGAGACGCTGCCGACGATCGCTTTCCTGTCCTCCGGGGGCCGCCTGTTCATCCGTCACGCGTCTTTCGAAGGACCCGAGACCTTTCCGGCTCTCCTCGAGGAAGCGCGTCGTCTGGCCTCCGAGGTCGGCGGCTGGGAGAGCGCGCTCGCGCGCGACCGCGACGACGCGGCCGCGCTGTCGGCCCTGGGCGGACTCCTGTCGGAGCAGAAGCTATACGCGGAGAGCCGCGACCTGCTGCGGCGCGCTGTGCGGGCCGACCGCGCTCGCCCCGCGGACGAGCGCAAGCGCACGCGCCGCGTGCTGGCGCGAGCGGAGGCCGCGGCCGGCCAGCGCGACGAGGCGGTGCGCCTTCTCAAGGAAGCGATCGCCCTCACGCCGGCCGATCCCGTCGAGGACGCAGCCGCGGGCCAGGACCTCGCCGCCCTCGCGCCGCGCTGAGCCCAGGGTCCGCCTACTCGCCGAGGGTGGCGGGGTCGAGGCCGTGCTTGCGGCAGTAGTAGGCGAGGTTGCGCGCGTCGATGCCGAGAAGGCGTGCCGCCTCGCGCCGCACGCCATGGGAGCGGCGCAGCGCCTCCACCAGCAGCGATCGCTCGAGCCGGTTCAGGTTCTCGCGCATCGTCAGGGTGTCGGCAGTGGAGGCGCCTCCGGGCCCGGTCTCGGTGTGAGCGGCCGGCCCGGACGCCGCCGGCCCCACCGGCTCCGGCGCGAGATCCAGGTCGCCCAGCCCGCGCCCCGGATGCAGGATGAGGGCGCGTTCGATCACGCTGCGCAGCTCGCGCACGTTCCCCGGCCAGGGATAGGAGTCGAGCCGGGCGAGGGTCTCCTCGTCGATCTCGGGGGCCGGGCGCCCGAGACGCGCCGCCACCTCCGCCGCGAAAGTGCGGGCCAGGAGCACGATGTCTTCGGGCCGGTCGCGCAGCGGGGGCACGCGGATCTGGAGCACGTTGAGCCGGTAGTAGAGGTCGGCCCGGAACCGGCCGTCCTTGATGTCGGACTCGAGGTCGGCGTTGGTCGCGGCGACGATGCGCACGTCCACGCGCGTCGGCTGCTGCTCGCCCAGGCGGTGGAACTCGCCGTCCTGGATCGCGCGCAGGAGCTTGGGCTGGGCGCCCGATGGCATGGCGCCCACCTCGTCGAGGAAGAGCGTGCCCCGATGCGCGAGCTGGAACCAGCCTTCGCGATCGGAGCTCGCTCCCGTGAACGAGCCGCGGCGGTGGCCGAAGAACTCGCTCTCCCACAGCTCGAGGGGAACGGCGGCGCCGTTGACGCGGATGTAGGGGCCGGCGGCGCGGCGGCTCTTCTGGTGGAGGCGCCGGGCCAGGAGGTCCTTGCCCGTGCCGGACTCGCCGCGCAGCAGGACGATGGAGTCGCTGGCGGCGGCGGCGTCGATCATCTCGATCGCGCGGCGCCAGGCGGGGCTCTCGCCGATCGGCTCCGCTTCCCGCCCGGCCGCGCGCAGGTATTGCACCTCGCGCCGCAGGGCACGGCCGGCCAGCGCGCGCTCCAGCGCGACCTCGAGCGCTTCGGGATCGGCGGGCTTGAGCAGGTAGTCGCTGGCCCCGCTCTTGAGGCATTCGACCGCGGAGGCGATCGTGCCCTGGCCCGTCAGCACGACCACGGGCACGTCCGGCGAATTGGCCTGCATCTGCTTGACGAGGGCCAGGCCGTCCGCGCCCGGCAGGCGGAAATCCGTCAGGACGACGTCGATGGGCGCGTGGGCGAGCACGCGCACGGCTTCGCCGACCGTGCCCGCCTCCACGATGTCGTAGCCGCGCTCGGCCAGGATCTCCGAGAGCGACGCGCGGACGTAGGCCTCGTCTTCCACGACGAGCACGCGCCCGCGGGGTACGCCTTTGCCGGCGGTAGAGCTCATGCGACCTCGGTGCGCGCGGGAGAGAGGGGGAGGGTCATCTGGAAGACGGTGCCGCCGCCCGGCCGCGGCCGCGCTTCCAGCCGCCCGCCGTGCTGCCGCACGATGGAATGGCAGATCGACAGGCCCAGGCCCGTCGAGTTCTTGGTCGAGAAGAACGGCTCGAAGATGCGCTCGCGGTCCCCGGCCGCGATGCCGGGCCCGCGGTCCGCGACCTCGGCGCGCACGCTGCCTTCGGCGGCCTCCGAGCTCACGCGCACCTCGCCTCCGCCGGGCTGGGCCTCGCAGGCGTTGACGATGAGGTTCAGGGCCACCTGTCCCAGCATGATGGGGTTGCCCTCGACGGTCAGCGGCGTCTCGGCCAGCGCGCTCTCGAAGCGCACGCCCGCGAACTCCGGCCGCGACCGCACGAACTCCGCCGATTCCGCGAGGACGCGGTTGATGTCGACGGCCGTGTGGGGCGCCTTGGCCGGGTCGGCATGGGCGAGCACCTGGCGGACCACGAGCGCCGCGCGGTCGAGGCCCTCGCGCACGCTCTCCAGCCGCCGCCGCGCCGACTCCACGTCGCCGCGCTCCAGCGCGCCGCGGGCGAGGCTCAGGTAATTCGCCATGCCTTCCAGCGGGTTGTTGATCTCGTGCGCGATGCCCGCGGCCAGCCGCCCCGCGGTGGTGAGGCGCTCGGCGTGGAAGAGCTGGCGCTCCAGGTCGCGCACGTGGGTCTCCTCGTGGGCCCGCGCCTCCAGCCGCTCACGCTGCGCGACCTCGCGCACGGCCAGCAGCCCGAGCAGGACGGCCAGGCCCATCGCGCCCAGGTTCAGGGCCAGGCTCGTGCGGTAGCGCGCGGCGACCGGCTCCACCAGCGCATTGGCGACCTGGGCCGACTGCGCGCAATTGAGCCGCCAGTGCGACACGCTCGTCCAGCCCGCCACGGCCACGTCCGCGCTCGCTCGCAGCGGCTGGTCGCCGACCGCGGACTCGCGGCGCGCCATGACCCGTCCGGTGCCGTCGGCGAGCACGCAGGACAAGTCGGCGGCGGAGGAGGGTCCGCCGATCTCGCGATCCGTCAGGAGGAGGCTGGGGGCGATCTCCGCCTCCAACGGCGGCACCACCGTGCCCAGGCGCGGCCGGTCGGGAGCCATGGCCGGGCCCTCGCCGCCCGTGGGATTCGACGCGACCCAGAGGATGGGCACGCCGCCGCGGCGCCCGACCAGGACCAGCGGCTCGCCGCTCTCGGCGCGCACGGCCAGCCGCGTGACCTCCGGGTGGGCGCGCAGGAAGAGGAGCAGCGCGGACTCCGTCGCGTCGCGTCGTGCGAGTGCGGTCCATGCTGATCGCGATCGGTCTGGCCGGCGCCGTGCTGATCGCGGCCGGCGGCTACATCCTGCACCGCACCGACGTGCCGGTCGCCCGGCCGTCGCCCACCGCCTCGCTCGCGCCG
>Ga0207691_10007405_pt1 | contig 10569 bp, 12 predicted proteins | sample KBSM13metaG_FD_184327 | JGI IMG/M metagenome (GOLD analysis project Ga0207691, IMG submission 184327) | Miscanthus rhizosphere microbial communities from Kellogg Biological Station, Michigan, USA - KBS M1-3 metaG (SPAdes) (version 2) | ecosystem: Host-associated > Plants > Roots > Rhizosphere >... | reverse complement strand
CGCGACGTCGTCCATCGGCGCTTCGCCATGAGGAAGCCTTAGCCATGCAGGACCTCGCGGGACTCTCGGTCCTCATCACCGGCGGTGGCTCGGGCCTCGGCCGCGGCGCCGCACTGCACCTCGCGCGAAAGGGAGCGAGGGTCACGATCAGCGGCCGCCGGCGCGAAAAAATCGACGCAGTGCAGGCGGAAATCGGACCCAACTGCCGAGCGGTTGTCGGCGACGTCACGAACGACGCTGACCGGCGGCGCCTGATCGACGCCGCAGTGGAGCACGGCGGCGGCATCGATGCGCTCATCAACAACGCCGGCAACATGGTGCGCGGACCGATCGCCGAGCTCGATGCGGGGGAAGTGCTCGCCGTGTTCGACTCCAATGTCGTCGGGCCGATGATGCTGACCGGCCTTGCCGTGCCGCACCTTGGCAAGCGCGGCGGCGCCGTCGTGTTCATAGGATCGGTTCATACGCGGCGGTCGTTTCCTGGCGCGTCCCCTTATGCCGCCACCAAGGGCGCGGTCGAGGTGCTGGCGCGCGTGCTCGCGGCCGAGCTCGGGCCGAAGCGCATTCGCGTCAACTGCGTGATCCCCGGCGCCGTACCGACCGAGATCAACCTGCGCGCCGGCCTCTTCACCGAAGCCGAGCACAAGACTCGCATGGAGGCGCTCGCGCCGATGCACGCGCTCGGCCGCATCGGCACCGACCTAGAAATTGCCGAAGCGATCGAGTACCTCATCATCGCGGAATGGACCACCGGAGCATCGCTCGTGGTCGACGGCGGCCTTTCGCTCGGGGTGTCGAATCTCTGAGGCGACCCGCATGGCGCAACAACTCGATTCCTCCGGCAAAACGAAAGCGCTGCGTCGCTCGCCGGTGACGCGCGGCCTCGAGCACCTTTGCGCGTTGCTCGTCGCCGCGATGGTCGCGCTGCTGTTCATCCAGGTCGTCGGCCGGTACATGTTCGATAACCCGCCGGATTGGACCGAAGAGCTCGCGCGGATGGTATTCATCTACCTGACGTTTGTCGGTGGATCGCTCGCCATCGTGCGCAACGCCCACCTGCGCATCGAGAGCCTCCACGAGCGGCTGTCGCCAAGGCCCCGAACGCTGCTCGACATCGTGCTCGCCTTCGTCGGCGTGATCTTCCTGGCGGCGACGGTCTATTACAGCATCGGGCTGCTTGCACGACTATCGCATCAGCCGATGACGTCGGTGCCGATCTCCAAGGCCTTCATGTTCGCCGCAGTGCCCGTCGGGTGTGCGCTGATGCTCATCTACGAGCTGTTGCGGATACGCGACCTCATGCGCGTGCTGGCGACACATTCGCGCGGCGCGACGGGGCGCTAGTCATGCTGGCGCTCATGTTCGTCGTATTCGTAGTCCTGCTCGTCCTTGGGCTCGAGCTTTGGTATGCGATGGGGCTCGCCAGCATGCTGTACCTCGTGCTGCTCCAGTTTTACGGCGCCATTCCGATTCCGCTGACGTTGATTCCCCAGCAGCTCATGGCGGGGGTCGACTCCTTTCCGCTGCTTGCGGTTCCCATGTTCATTCTGGCCGGAGAACTGATGACGCGCGGCGGTGTGACGGTGCGCCTGGTGAACTTCTCGGCCGTGTTGGTCGGCCATATCAAGGGCGGACTCGCCCAGGTGTCCGTGCTCGCGAACGTCATCATGGCCGGCATGAGCGGCAGTGCCGCCGCCGATCTCGCCGCGACCGGATCGCTGTTGATACCCGGGATGGTGAAGCGCGGCTACCCGCCCGATTTTGCTGCCGCGGTCATCGCGTCGGCGTCAACGATCGGTCCCGTCATACCGCCGAGCATCCCGATGGTGATCATCGGATCCATGGTCAGCGTTTCCGTGGGGCAGCTCTTCATGGGCGGCGTCGTGCCGGGCTTACTCATGGGCGTGGCGATGATGATCGTCGTCTATCGCTACGCGAACCGTGTCAAGCTCCCGGTCGAGCCGCGCGCGACGCGAAGCCAATTCCTGCACGCTCTGTGGGACGGCGCGCTGGCGCTGGCCATGCCGGGGATCGTTCTGGGATCGATCGTGCTCGGGATCGCAACGCCTACAGAGGCTGCAGTGGTCGCCGTCGTCTATGCGTTGGTCATGGGCTTGTTTGTATATCGCGAAATCAAGTGGGCCGAACTTCCCGAGATCTTCACCAGCGTTGCCGTTACGTCGGCCGCCGTCTTGGTGACCGTCGCCGCGGCCCAGTTGTTCGGGTGGATCACGGCCGCCGAAGGGCTCGGCAACGCGATCGGCACCTGGTTGATGTCCCTCACCAGCAATCCCTACATGATCCTGGTAGTGATCAACCTCATCCTGCTCGTGCTCGGCATGTTCATGGAGCCGATCCCTATCATGGTGCTGACGGTGCCGATCCTGTTTCCCGTGATCACCAAGCTCGGAATCGACCCGGTTCACTTCGGAGTCGTCGTGACGCTCAACCTGATGATAGGCTGCCTCACTCCGCCGGTTGGCATCAATCTCTTTCTCGCCTCAGCGATCAGCGGCGTTCCGGTCATGAAGGTGGCGCGCGCCTCGGCAGCGTTCATCGTCGTCCTGCTGATCGTGTTGGCACTGATAACCTATATCCCGCAGCTCGTTCTGTGGCTTCCGCACTTGACGAAAGCGGGAAGCTGAAATTCATTGACTAGAGCAACTAGGTTCCATTCGAGGAGAAGGCATCATGCCGAACAAGATCGAAGGCTCCACTCGCAGCGTTCGTGCCTTTGCGTGGATGGGCATGGGAATGCTCGCCGCGCTGATCGCCGCGACCGCCATCGCCGCCGAGCAGGCGCCGCTGCGTTTTCGCATGGGCACGGTTCAGGCCGAAGGGATTTACACCGATGGCCAGCGCAAGTTCGTCAAGCTCGTCGGCGAGCGCACGGGCGGCAAGGTCGTGATCGAGCACTTTTGCTGCAATCAGTTGGGTGGCGAACGTCAGCTCGCTGACGGCGTCAAGCTCGGCACGATCGGCATGGCGCCGGTGGGCGCGACGGGTTCGCAGATCTACGACCTGCTGTTCACGCCGTTCATGTTCCGCGACCGTGAGCACGCGCTCAAGGTGCTCAACGGCCCGATCGCGGACAAGTGGGCGGAGGACTTCTATAAGCAGACAGGCATCCGCGTCCTCGGCCACTTTGTGCAGACGCCGCGCCAGTTCCAGACGGTCAAGCAGCCGATCCGCACTCCGGCCGACTTCAAGGGCATGAAGCTGCGCGCGCCGGAGATTCCGGTGATCGTCGCCGGTGTGAAAGCGCTGGGCGCGAGCCCCGTGGTGATCGCGTTCCCGGAGTTGTACACGGCGCTGCAGCAGGGCACGGCTGACGGCTGGGAAGCGCCCGTCGGCAACATGTACGACTCGAAGTTCTACGAGATCGCCAAGCACCTGAGCGTGGTCAACTGGACGTTCAACTGCAACGAGCTCCTCATCAACGACGACCTCTGGCAGAAGATGACGCCGGAGACGCAGAAGATCGTCAAGGACACATGGAAGGAAGTGGCGACCGAGACGTCGAACAAACTTGCCGACGACGAGAAAAGGACAATCGAGGAAATGAAGAAGTTCGGCGTGCAGGTGCTCTATCCCGACCCGACGCCGTTCCGCGAGGCGACGAAGAACGTGTGGAAGGATTTCGCGCCCAAGATCTGGGGGCCGGGCGTTTACGAGCAGGTCGAAGCCACGAAGTAGCCTGGCAGCAGAGGGTATCGAGTGGCCGCACGCACGATCGACGTTCACGCCCACGTCCTCTTTCCGAAGGTCATGGGCAAGTGCGGTCAGGCGGGCCCCGAGATGGGGCTGCGCAACGGCGTCCAGTTTTTTCGCTCAGGCGACTATGTGCTCGAGAACGTGAAGTTCGTCGATGCGCCGTTCTCCAATCTCGACCGGCGCCTCGAGCTGATGGCGAGGCTCGGCATCGACCACCAGCTGCTCTCGCCCAATCCGCTCACCTACTTCTATCGGCAATCCGCGGCGGATGGGCTTGCGTTCTGTCGGGCGAACAACGACGAGATGGCGGCCGCCGTGGCGGCACACCCGGCGCAATTCTCGGGGCTCGCGCAATTGCCGATGCAGGATCCTACGCTGGCGGTGGAAGAGCTCCGGCGTGCGGTCGGCACGCTGGGCCTCGTCGGTTCGTACGTCGGCAGCGACATCGCGGGCCGCACGCTCACGGATCCATCGTTCGAGCCGCTGTGGGCGGCGCACGAGGCGCTGCGCGTGCCGTGCGTCGTGCACCCGGCGCCGCGTGACGCGGAGCTCGCACCGGGCGACGTCGCGCAAATGCGGCAGTGGGACCTGGATCTCGTCGTCGGGTTCGCGGCCGACGAGACGATGGTCGCCGCCCAGTTCGTCTTCGGCGGCATTCTCGATCGCCATGCGCAGCTTCACCTGCACATTCCGCACGCTGGTGGCAACACGCCGTGGCTCAAGGGCAGGTTCGAAATGGCGCTCTCCAAGCGGCCGTGGGCGAAGGGATTGCTCAGCCGTCCGCTCGACGATATCTGGAAGCAGATGACGTTCGATTGCCTCATCAAGTCCGGTGCCAATATGGAAATGCTGGTCAAGGCCGAGGGCGCCGACCACATCCTGCTCGGCACCAACTTCGCGGGATGGGACCAGGACGACGCCATCGTTGCGTCCGTGGAGGCGCTGCCCATCCCGGCGGCGGACCGCGACCTGATCCTCGCGGGAAATGCGCGGCGGCTGTTCGGCGTCCGGCATTAGGAATATCCGATGTGTTGGCGTTGCAAGGGTTCCCCCGCGAAATCGTGAGCGCACCATGGCGCAAACCCGCAACCTGCTCTCGCTCGCCTATCTGACCGTCAACGGCGCCAAACCGGTCGATCACCTCGAAGCAGCGGCGGCGGGCGGCTTCGATGCCGCGGGACTGCGCATCGTGGCGCTCAGCCACCTCAACATCGACTACGGCGTGATCGGAAACCGTGAGCGCATTCGCGAGATCAATCGCGCCCGCGAGCGGACGGGCGTCCAGGTATTCGACATCGAAGTGTTCACGCTGGGCGAGAAGACCGATGTCGCACAACTAATGCCCGCGCTCGAGACGTCGGCGGAAATCGGAGCCTCGTTTGTGCAGGCCGTCAGCGAAGATCCCGACGCAGCGCGTGCCGCCGCAACATTCGCGGCGCTGTGTGACGCGGCTTCTGGTTTCGGGCTCTCGGTGTCGCTCGAGTTCATGCGCTTTCGCACTTTGCGCACGCTACAGGACACGTTGGCGTTGCTCGAGGCGGCGGGCAGGCCCAACAGCGGCGTGCTGGTCGATGCGCTGCATCTCGCGCGCTCAGGCGGCAGCGCGGCCGCGGTCGCGACGGTCCCGCGTGAGCGCGTCGCCTACATGCAGCTGTGCGACGCGCCCGCGCAGGCGCCGCCGATCGATCACCTCGCGCACGAGGCGCGCACCGAGCGGCGGATGCCGGGTGATGGCGACCTTCCGCTCGAAGACCTGTTCGATGCGCTGCCCGACGACGTTCCGATCAGCGTCGAGGTGCCGCGAAGCAGCGACGTCGATCGAAGCGCGAAGGAGCGCGCGGTGCTTGCGGGCGCCGCGACGCGTGCGTGGCTCGCAAGATATCGCGCGCGACGCGTATGAAGAGCGCGCTCATCACGGGCGCCGGCAGCGGCATCGGTGCCGTCCTGGCGGCGCAGGCGGCACAGCGCGGTTATCGAGTCGGCGTTCTCGACATCGATGAGGCGAAGGCGCGCGCCGTGGCTTCGACGCTCGATGGCGCGGTCGCGCTCGGGGCCGACGTCGCGAACGAGGCGTCGGTGGAACGCGCCATCGCGGAATTCGGGGCCGTGCCCGATCTTCTGGTGAACAACGCAGCCGTCACGCAATTCGGCTCGCTGATCGAGCAGGGCATTGCCGGATTCCGCAAGGTCGTCGACATCAACCTGATGGGCACGTTCATCCCGGCGTGGATCGTCGGGCGAGGGATGGTCGATCGCGGTTCGGGCGTCATCGTCAATCTCACGTCGATCAATGCGATTACACCGCGCCCGAATACTGGCGCCTATCCGGCGACCAAGGCCGCCGTTTCGAAGCTCACCGAGCAAATGGCGCTCGAATGGGGGCCCGCGGGGGTGCGCGTCAACTGCGTGGCGCCGGGCTTCATCGACGCGGGCATCTCGGCGCCGTTCTACGCGGATCCGGAGATCCGCAAAGAGCGCGGCAGCCGCGTGCCGTTGGGGCGTCTGGGCTTGCCCGACGACATTGCCGCAGCGGTGCTGTTTCTCGCATCGGAGGAGGCGGGCTACATCAATGGACACCAGCTCGTCGTCGACGGTGGCGTCGTCCACAGCCTGCTCGGGCAGATGCCGCTGCCCTTGGGCAAGGCCGGTGCGAAGGCATGAGCGTGAAGCGTAACCAGTGGCCGACGGAGCAGGATCTCCGTCCGTTCGAAACGGGCGCGCGGCGGCCCAGGCGCGCGTCTCAGGCCGCGCGGGCGAGCGCCGTGAGCGGACGAAGGCTGTCGGCGTTCGCGATGCGCATGGACAGCGCGATGATCTCGTCCGACTTCTCGGCACCGAGGATCGGTTCCACGAGGCCGTGGAACTTGCCGGCGAGATCCTCGTCGGACATCGGCCGCTCGACGCTGCCGATCGCATGCTCGACGAACACATGGTGCGAGCGGCCGTCGTTCATCGTGATCGTTACGTCGGCCGACGCCTCGTCCATGCGCTCGTCGACGATCGCATGCACGCGCTCGCGCAGCGCGACGACGTCGGCGCGAGCGACGACCTCGTCCGAGAACTCCGTCTCGCCCGCACCGCCGAAAAGGATTCCAGCGGCGCACGCGTGGTAGACGCTGAATTTTCCTTCGAGGCCGATCCGCGGCGTCTTCTTGCCAGTGAGCTCGAGCACCAGCGGGTGGACGCGCACGTCGATCCGCGCGATGTCCTGCGTGCGCAATGCGTGCTGGTTGCGTAGCTGCACGCAGCCGTCGATGCTCGGATGGATGACGATCCCGCACGCGAACGGCTTGTAGGTGTTGAACGAGATCTCGAACCGCTCGCCGAGCTGGTCGGTGATCTCGTTCCAGGTGCATTTCTGCGAATACGTCTGCGCCATGCCGCGCGGCGCCTCGATCGCTTTTGCGGAAGCGGTGAAGCCGTGCTTCGCCATTAGCGCGGAGGTCAGGCCCGCGCGGGCGGCGCCGCCGGGATGGAACGGTTTGGTCATCGAACCGAACTGCTCGCGCATTCCGATCGGCTGCGACGCCGCGATCCCGAGCGCCATCGTCGTCCTGTCGACGTCGAGGTGAAGGAGGCGAGCGCACGCAGCGGCCGCGCCGAGCATGCCGGTCGAGCCGGTGATGTGCCAGCCGCGGTCGTAGTGGTCGGGATAGATCATGTTGCCGACCCGGCAGGCGACGTCGATGCCCAGGATCAGGGCGTCGATGAGCTCGCGGCCCGTGGAGCCTATGTGCTCGCCGAGCGCGACCGCCGCCGAGGCGACCGGCCCGGCGGGATGGATGATCGTCTTCAAATGCGTGTCGTCGAAGTCGAACGTGTGCGACGAAATGCCGTTCAGCAGGGCCGCGCTCGCGATGTCGACGCGCTCCGACCGTCCGAGGATCGTGGCCTGCGGCGACGGCGCGAGTTCGTTCACCGCGGCCAGCGCCGCGGCGAGGGTGGGATGCCGAGCCGCGCCGATCGCGCAACCGAGCCAGTTCATGAGCGTCCGGTGCGCTTCACGCTCGACCGCCGCGGAGAATTTCGCCGACGGGTGCTCGACGACGAACCGGGCAAGGATGCTCGTGACCGGTGGAGCGTTGTGATCCGCCGCGACCTTCGTGCCGTGTGCCATGGTTTCGTTTAGTCGGTGAGCTGGATGTTCCGTTCCTTGGCGACCTTCGTCCACTTCGCGATGTCGTCGCGGATGTATTGCGCGAATGCCGACGGCGTCATCGGCATCGGCTGAAGGGCTTCGGCCGACAGCCGCTCCGCGAACGACGGATCGGCGAGCATCTTGTTGATCTCGCTGTTGAGCGTCGTGACGATTGCGGGCGGCATGTTCGCCGGCCCGACGATCCCGTACCACTGGACGCCGTCGAATCCCTTGAACCCGAGTTCCTCGAACGTCGGCACGTCCGGAACCAGCGGGTTGCGCTTCAATCCCGTGATCGCCAGAGGCCGCATCTTGCCGGCTTTGATGTGCGGAAGCGCTGCGGCGAGCCCTGGAAAGAGCGCTTGCGTCTGGCCGCCGAGGATGTCGGTGATCGCGGGACCGATACCGCGATAAGCGGCGTGCGCGAGATCGATGTCCGCCTCGACCTTGAGCTGCTCCATCGCGAGATGGGTGAGCGTCCCGGGTCCGGACGACCCGTAGGAGAGCTTGTCCTTGTTCGCTTTGGCGTACGCGATGAATTCGGGCAGCGTCTTGACCGGCAGCGAGGGCGTGACCACTAGGATATTCGGCGTGCCGCCGACCATGGCGACAGGCGTGAAGTCCTTGACCGCGTCGTAGGGCAGCTTGCGCACGGCAGGGTTGGTGCCGTGCGTGCCGACATAGCCGACCATCAGCGTATAGCCGTCGGGTGCCGCGCGCGCGGTGGCCTGCGAGCCCACGACGCCGCCGCCGCCGCTTTGGTTCTCGATCACCACCGGTTGCCCCAAGGCCTTCGACAGCCGCTCGCCCACCTGGCGCGCGACGAGATCGACGCCGCCGCCGGGCTGGACCGGCGCGATGATCTTGATCGACTTGTTGGGATACGCGACCTGCGCGAGAGCGACAAGAGGCGCGAGACACGCGGCGGCGATGAGACCGGCGTGCGCGACAAGACGATTCTTCAGCATGGCGTTCCTTTGCGGAGGGGTCCAGTGTCGTCAGCACCGACCCGATGAGGCATTCCGGATTGACGAATGCCGGAATTCTAGCGCGGTCGAGACGATCCTGACCCTGCCATGGCCTGCCGCCGTATCGTCGAAATCAGCGGAGGGCTTCGACCGAATCGGCGCTCCGTTCGACGCCCCATGCCGAGCGCAGTACATCGGCGCGGCTCAAGCCGATGTCGCGGAGGCTGCGGTCGCTCATCCGTTGAAGTTCATCGAGCGCGATCGCAGTGCGCCGCCGCTCTTCGAGCCGAGCGTGAAGCGCCTTCGCCGCGTGGCGGATGCGCCCGGCCGCCATGTGCAACGCTTCCGCTGCCTGAAACATCACCGACGTCGAGTAGTACTGGTTCTGGTACGCAGTCATGGCTCATCCTTTCATGTCCCGCATGGGTCGCACTCTACGGTCAGCGGCCGTCGGGACGATTTCGTCCCTACGCTTGATTTGTTTCGTTTGTTTCAGCGCTGCGGTCGACGACCGCACGTTCCAACCGCACGACGACCATCAAAGCGCGGCCGCGCACCCTTGATGGATGCGCCCGGACAGCCGCTGGATCAATGCGTGGCGGCAGCCGCCTGATCACCCGCACCGTTGCCCGTCGGTGCGCCGGCTTGGGCGTTTATCTGGTCTTTGTTCGTCTCGCTCATGATTCCGTCTTTCTTTCCGCAGGCTTTAGCGGACGTTTCGATGCGTTTCCGTGCACATGCGCAACGGCGTCTCGTCACTCGCGATCGAGTCGATTGCGCAGGTCGCGACCAGTAGCTCGTTGGCAGCCGGCGGCGATTCGTGCAGCAGCCAGCTTGCGCCGTTCAGCATGAGTAACAGCGCGACGAGGGCCACCGCCAGCGTGGTCCACCGCATGGCGGGCGTGGGCTTCTGTGCGCGGTTGCGCCGTTGATGGCAGGGATTACCCGAAGGGCACCGAATCAGCAGGGTCGTCGACATCGTAGTTCCTTCATTTTCAAAACGGCGTTGGCGAGCGGTGACAATTCGTACGCCCATGAGGACGCGAGCCCTGTAATGTTTGCCCAAGCTGTAGATGCCTAGGCAACTATTTCCGGAAAAAAAGGGAGTCATCGGTTCTCCAGCATCCGGTACAGCAACTGCTCCAGTACGCGGACCTCTTCTTGGCTGAAGCCGCGCAGGAATCGCACCTGGACCGATTCTTTCGCGGCGAGGAGCTGCGGATAGAGCGCCCTGCCGGCGGTTGTGATCTCCAGATTAGTCGCGCGGCGGTCGTCCGGATTGGGGTTGCGCCGGACGAGTCCCTTCTGCTCGAGCCGGTCGATCATCCGGGTCATTGCGCCGGGGTCGTACGAGATGTTCTTGCAAAGGCCGGCCGGCGAATCCGCCTCCTTGTTCGCCACCGAAGCGAGCACGATGAGCTGTGCGGCAGTGATGTCGAACTGCGCGAGCTCGCGGTCGAGCGCGTCGATCAGCTCGACGCGCACGCGATTGACGAGCCGGATGATGCCGTGCTTCGCCGCCGGCTGGGCCGTGTCGGCCATGGCAGGGATGCGCGAAGTGACGGCGGCGCGCGGCGGGGTCATGTCGCCAATATAGATGCCTAGGCAACTATTGTCAAGGCCATCGTGTGGGCAGGCGCGATTTGCGGCTGGCTCAGGCCGCGAACCCGAACAGCTTGCGCGGCGTTTCCCACATGAGCTTGCGACGATCGGCCGCTTCCGCAAATCGCTCGCCCGCGATTTTCAGCA
>Ga0207691_10007404_pt1 | contig 10569 bp, 9 predicted proteins | sample KBSM13metaG_FD_184327 | JGI IMG/M metagenome (GOLD analysis project Ga0207691, IMG submission 184327) | Miscanthus rhizosphere microbial communities from Kellogg Biological Station, Michigan, USA - KBS M1-3 metaG (SPAdes) (version 2) | ecosystem: Host-associated > Plants > Roots > Rhizosphere >... | reverse complement strand
GCTCGCGGCGAATGGATCAGCGCCACACTCTCCTTCACCGCACTGAGATCGGGAGCGAGCGGTTTGGCCCGATAGACGATGATCGGCGTGATCTGTTGCTTTGCATCATCCGATTCCCGCCGGTCGGCTCCGCACAGGTGTAGCAGCTTCAGCTCCGGCTCGATCGACCCGAGGAGCCGTTCGACGCCGGAGTCGCCGGTCGAGGCAATGTCGAACCCGACCTCGCGCGCAGCTTCGGCCGTGGCCTCGCCCACCACATAGGCTTTCAGCCCGCGCAAATTCTTCAGCCCCTCACCCCCTTGCCGCACCGCATTTGCGCTGGTCAGCAATAGGCCATCGAAGCCGCCTGGCTCCGGTGCCGTCCAAGAGACCGGTTCGACCTCGAACAGCGGGATCGGGGCGGCATCCAGCCCCAGCTTCCGCGCGCGATCAACCGTCGCGGTGGCGCCGGGCTCCGGCCGCAATACGACAATGCGCGTCAAGCGCCGAAGAGCCTCCGGATCGACTCCGGCGCCTCGGCCAGCAGCGATCGCGCCAGTTCCTCCGCCGGACTGTCGTCGCCGCAGTCCATCACAGCCCGCCCCTCGACCATGTCGATGCCGTCCTCGCTGAACAGTTGGGCGCGCAGCCTCAGATCGCCGTCTTCGAAGGCGCAGAAGGCCGCGACCGGTGAGTGGCAGGTCCCGCCGAGCGCCCGGGTGAACGCCCGCTCCGCCATCACGCAGTTGAAAGTGATGCCGTTGCTGACCGTGCTCAGCACGCTTTGAGTCCTTGTATCGTTGGTCCGGCACTCCATGCCGATCACCGCCTGGCCCGGCGCGGGAAGCATCACCTCGGTCGGAATCGCCGTCCCGGCGTCGATCTCGAGCCGCTTAAGGCCAGCGGAGGCGAGCAAAGTGGCGTCCACCTCGCCAGTCTCGACCTTCTTCAGTCGCGTCTCGACATTGCCGCGGATCGGCACGATCTGGAGGTCCGGGCGCATGCGCAAGAGCTGCGCCGCACGCCGCGGCGACGAAGTTCCGACTCGTGCGCCTTGGTTCAGCTTTTCGATCGATTCCGCCCCGATGATCCGGTCGCGGACGTCACCACGCGGGCGCACTGCCGCCAGGTGGATCTCGCGAGGCCGCTCGCTTTCAACGTCCTTCATGGAATGGACGCAGAAATCGACCTCGCCCTCCATCAGCGCGCGATCGAGCTCCTTCGTCCACAGCGCCTTGCCGCCGATCTCTGCGAGAGGGCGGTCTTGCACCTTGTCGCCGGTAGTCTTGATCTCGACGATCTGGACCCAGCCGTCCGGCCAGCGCTGCGCAGTCTCGATTGCCGCGGCGACCTTGCGCGCCTGCGCCAGCGCAAGCGGCGATCCGCGAGTCCCGAGGCGAAGTCCCTGCATGACCACCACCCCTAGTGCATCGCCGCGCCTTCAGGCAAAGGGCCGGGCGCGAAATGATTGTTTTGGGCCTTGAATCTTCCTGCGACGACAGCGCTGCTGCGCTGGTCACGGCCGACCGGCGTGTCCTCGCGCAGGCGGTGGTCGGGCAAAACAGCGCGCACCAGCCCTATGGCGGCGTGGTGCCGGAAATCGCCGCGCGCGCCCATGTCGAGATCCTGCCCGGCCTGATCGGGCGGGTGCTGGCCGAGGCGAGCATGACGATCCACGACGTCGACGCGGTCGCCGCAACTGCGGGCCCGGGCCTGATCGGCGGGGTGATGGTAGCCCTCCTTGCCGGCAAGGGGCTGGCGCTCGCCGCCGGCAAGCCGCTGGTCGCGGTCAACCATCTCGAAGGCCACGCGCTATCGCCGCGCCTTGCGGATCCCGACCTCGACTTTCCCTACTTGCTGCTGCTCGTCTCCGGCGGCCATTGCCAGCTGCTCGAAGTGCGAGGTGTTGGCGACTATCAGCGCCTGGCGACGACCATCGACGATGCCGCCGGCGAGGCTTTCGACAAGGCGGCCAAGCTGCTTGGCCTTCCCTATCCGGGCGGCCCCGCAATCGAGGAGCTTGCAAAGACGGGTGATCCTGATGCCGTGCCGCTGCCGCGTCCGCTTGTCGGTTCGGGCGAGCCGCACTTCTCCTTCGCGGGCTTGAAAAGCGCGGTGCAGCGCGCAGTCGCCTCAGGCGACTTTGCGCCCGCGGACATCGCCGCCAGCTTCCAGCAGGCCGTCGTCGATTGCCTGGTGGACCGCACCCGGCTTGCGCTCGAGAAGAGCGACGCGCCGGCGCTGGTCGTCGCCGGAGGTGTCGCCGCCAACCAGGCTATCCGAAGCGCGCTCGCCGATCTCGCTGATGCAAAGGGCCGCAAGTTCAGCGTCCCGCCGCAGTGGCTGTGCACCGATAACGCAGCGATGATCGCATGGGCTGGGGCCGAGCGCTTTGCCGCCGGAGACACCGACCCGTTAGATGTCCCGGCACGAGCGCGTTGGCCGCTCGACGAGAGCGCCGAAAAAGTGCGCGGAGCGGGGGTGAAGGCGTGAAGCTTGGCGTGATCGGGGGCGGGGCGTGGGGCACCGCGTTGGCGCAGGTCGCCTCTGCCGGCGGGAGAGAGACCTTGCTTTGGGCGCTGGAGCCAGAGGTGGTCCAGGGCATCAATTCGGCCCATGAGAACACGGCCTTCCTCGCCGGCGTGCCGCTCAATCCGGCGATCCGCGCGACGTCCGACCTCGCCGAACTCGACGATTGCGATGCCTGGCTGGTGGTGACGCCGGCGCAGCACATGCGCTCGGTGCTCGAACGCGCTTCCGACTGCGACAGGCCATTGCTGCTCTGCTCAAAAGGAATTGAGGAACGAAGCGGGCAGCTCCTCAATCATGTCGCGAAGCAGGTCTGTCCCAACGCGCCGGTCGCCGTCCTCTCCGGCCCGACCTTCGCTCATGAGGTGGCGAAAGGGCTGCCGACCGCAGTGACCCTCGCCGCGGAAGATACCCTCCTCGCCGAGCGCCTCCGCGATCGGATCAAGCAGCCGACCTTTCGCATCTACGTCTCCGACGACGTCGCCGGGGCGGAGATTGGCGGCGCGGTGAAGAACGTGCTCGCAATCGCCTGCGGGGTGGTCGAAGGCAAAGGCCTCGGTCACAACGCCCGCGCGGCGCTGATCGGCCGCGGCTTTGCCGAGATGACGCGCTTCGGCCTCGCCTTGGGCGCCAAGCGTGAGACGCTTGCTGGCCTCTCAGGCCTAGGCGACCTCGTGCTGACCTGCTCGTCGACCAGCTCGCGCAACTATTCACTGGGTAAGGGGATCGGCGAAGGGCGTTCGGCCGCCGAGCTGATGTCGAACCGGAAAACGGTTGCGGAAGGCGCCTTCACCGCCCCCGTGCTTGCTCGTCTGGCAAAGGAAAAAGGCGTCGACATGCCGATCGTCGATGCCGTGGATGCGCTCATCGCCGGCCGCGCCAACGTCGACCAGGTTCTCGACGCCTTGCTCGCTCGCCCGCCCAGAGCCGAGGGCGTCTAGAAATCGATCGCGATGCCCTTCTTCTCCCAGTCGCCGTAGCGGGCGGGGTCGAGCCGCTCCTCTTCACCGGCTGGCGGCGGCACGGGCTCGAGCGGCTGCGGCTCTGGCAGCGGCGGCGACGGACTCAAATAGGCAGGAGCCTTGAGGTGTTTGGGACGCTTCATGACGTCAGCAAGATGAGCATCGCGAAGCTTCATGCCAAGCACTGAAGGACTCGGGTCGCGCCGGGCGGCGCTGCAGATGCTCGATTCCGTGCTCCGGCGCGGGCAGACGCTCGATGCTGCCGGCGCGCACGTCCGGGGACTTTCACCTGCTGATCACGGGCTTGCGCTTGCAATTGCCGGGGAGGCGCTTCGGCGGCTGCCTGATCTCGATGCTCTCATCGATAGCGCGACTCGACAGCGGCTCCCGGACGACAGCAAGGCGCGGATGGTGCTGCGGCTCGCCCTTGCGCAGAAAGTCGGTCTCGGAACACCGGACCATGCGCTGGTCGCGACGGCGCTGCCGCTGGTCGACGGTGGCCCGCGGCGGCTGGTCCATGGCGTGCTCGGGACCCTGCTTCGGCGCGGGGTGCCGCCGATTGACGCGCCTCGTCTGCCTCCTGAAGTCGAGGAGCGGTGGCGGAGCGCATGGGGCGACGAGACGGTCCAGGCCGCCCGGCGGCAGATCGCGAAGCGTCCGCTGCTCGACCTCACATTCGCCGACGATGCTGAGGCTCAGGCCTATGCGGAAGCACATAGCGGCATCTCGCTCGCGCCAAACCATGTCCGGCTGCAAAGCTCATCGGTTACCGAGCTTGCCGGCTTCGAAGCCGGTCGCTGGTGGGTGCAGGACCTCGCCGCGTCATTGCCGGCGCGCCTCATTCGATCGGCCGCCACCGAGGTGCTCGATCTCTGCGCTGCGCCGGGCGGAAAGACGATGCAGCTCGCTGCAGCCGGTCACCGGGTGACTGCTGTCGATTCCTCGGCAATCCGCGTCGATCGCCTTCGCGAGAATCTCCGGCGCACGCATCTGGAGGCCGATCTCGTCACTGCCGACGCGCTGACGTGGAAGGCCAAGCGGGAATATGACGCGATCCTGCTCGACGCGCCCTGCTCGGCCACCGGGACCTTCCGGCGCCATCCCGAAGTCCTTTACCGCGCCAAGCCGCGGGTCATTGCCGAAGGCGCGGAGCTACAAGGCAAGCTGCTCGACCGCGCCGCTGAATGGCTGAAGCCCGCCGCCAGCCTTGTCTATTCTGTCTGCTCGCTCGAACCGCAGGAAGGCGAGGAGGTCATGACCGCCTTCCTCGCTCGCCATCCGGGCTTCCGGATCGAGCCGCCGTCGGACTTTCCTCAGTTCGTCCCAATCTCCCCGGCCGGCTGGGTCCGCATCTTGCCCGGCCTCCTCGAAGAGGAAGGCGGCCTCGACGGGTTCTTCATGGCGCGCCTTGTCCGCGAGGGTTAATCCCGCTTAATCAGCCTTGTGACGATAATTGCGCCCTCCATCCTTTCCGCGGACTTCGCCAAGCTCGGCGATGAGGTGCGCGCGATCGATGAGGCCGGCGCGGACTGGATCCACATCGACGTGATGGATGGGCATTTCGTGCCCAACCTGACCATCGGCCCGGGCGTAGTGAAGGCGCTCCGGCCGCACACGCAAAAACCCTTCGATGTCCACCTGATGATCTCGCCCGTGGACAATTTCCTCGACGCGTTCGCCGAGGCAGGCGCCGACATCATCACCGTTCATCCCGAGGCGGGGCCGCACGTTCATCGGACGATTCAGCACATCAAGTCGCTCGGCAAGAAGGCTGGCGTGTCGCTCAATCCGGCGACGCCGGCGAGGGTGCTCGACTACGTCCTCGATCAGGTCGACCTAGTGCTGGTCATGACGGTGAACCCGGGCTTTGGCGGGCAGAAGTTCATCACGGGCCAGCTCAAAAAGATCGAGGCGATCGCCAACCGCATCTCCAAGGAAAATCTCACCGTCGACCTGGAGGTCGACGGCGGCATCGATGCCGAGACTGCCCGCCAGGCTGTTGGCGCCGGTGCGACCGCGCTCGTCGCCGGCACGGCGGCTTTCCGCGGTGGAGCGTCCGCCTACGCCGACAACATCAGGGCCCTCAGGGGCAATTCGTGACCGACGACGGTTCGGCCGCCGAGCGCGCGGTCGTCAGCAGGCTCGCCCGAGGTTCTTTCCTTTCACGCCTGAGGCATTCGAAGCAGCCGCTGAAGCTGGTCGCGGTCCCTCGCGACCACGTCCAGGGTGAGCGATCGCGCGGCGATGCCCTGCTTGCCGGCCGCTTCACCGTCGGCGCGGAAACGCTGCCGCTCAAGGACCTCGACTTCGGCGCGATCGGCGCGTCGGGTCCGCTTGCCGAGCAATTGCAGGGCTTCTCCTGGCTTCGCGACCTCGCCGCAGCGGCGTCGCGCGAAAAGGGCGCTCGGCTTGCGGAGGCCGTCGTCGGCCGCTGGCTGCTCGCGCACGGCACCCGCATCGATGCAGCATGGGCGCCTCATCTCTGGGGTGAGCGCATCCTCTTCTGGGCCGCTTATGCGCCGTACATCCTGTCGTCGACCGACAGCGGCTATCGTTCGGCCCTGCTCAACACCCTGGCGCGCGGGGCCCGGCACGTCGATTCGACCGCCGATAGGGCGTCCGCCGGACTCGACCGAGTGACGGCCTGGTGCGGGGTCGTCGCCGCCGGCCTCCTGGTCCAGGGCGGCGTGCCGCGTGTCGCCCGGGGCGAAGCGGGCCTCGCGCGTGCGCTCGCCTCCGCCCAGTTCGATGACGGTGGCCTCATCAGCCGCTCGCCTTACGAGCAGATGCTTCTGGTCGACCGCTTCGGCCTGCTTCGCGCCTGCTACATGGCTGCAAAGGAAACCATGCCCGAGGGCATAGAAGCCGCAGCGCAGGCCTCGTTAGCCGCGCTCCACGGAATCATGATGGGCGATGGCGCGTTGTCGAGCTGGCAGGGCTGCGGCCCCGGCGAAGCGGCTCGCCTCACCGCCCTGATCGACGGTTGCGGTCTCCGCGCCCGTCCGCTCCGCCAGGCTCGGGGCTGGGGCTATCAGCGGATGTCGGCGCTCGGCACTGTGCTCGTGCTGGACGCTGCGCCCCCGCCGCCGCAGAAGATCGCCGAGCAGGGCTCCGCATCGACTCTCGCATTCGAACTTTCCGACGGAAATCAACGGCTTGTCGTGAATTGCGGAGGGCCGGGTCCTCTTCCTGCGGCTCTTCCCGATGAGCTTGTCCAGGGCCTCCGCACCACCGCCGCCCACTCGACGCTGGTGCTCGCCGACACCAACTCCACCAACATCCTCCCCGACGGCACCCTCGGCAAAGGCGTCGAGGACGTCACCATCGAGCGCACCGACGACAATGATGCGAGTCGCCTCGAGGCGAGCCACGACGGCTACGTCCGGAGCTTCGGCATGGTCCACAAGCGGAGCCTGATGCTCGGCAATGACGGAAAGGAGCTGCGCGGCGCCGACCAGCTCCAGCCAAGGGGCCGCAAGAAGATCCGCGACGCAGCGCCTTATGCCGTGCGTTTCCACCTCGCACCGGGGGTCGAATCCACGATCACCGCCGACGGCATGGGCGCAATCCTCCGCTCCAAGGGCGCCCCGCCGTGGAACTTCCGCTGCCGTGGCGGCAACCTCGCCATCGAGGAAAGCATCTGGATCGACGGCCGCGGCCAGCCGCACCGGTCAATCCAGCTTGTCATCGTGGGCGAAGTGTCGGCATTGGGCGGCGACATCGGCTGGACCTTCCGCCGCGCCAGCTAAGCTAAGAGGAACCTGATGACCGACCTCGTACCCGTCCGCCGGGCACTGATCTCGCTTTCAGACAAGAGCGGCCTCGACGAGTTGGCGGCGGGTCTCGCCAGGCACGGAATCGAGGTGGTTTCGACGGGCGGTACGGCGGCAAAGTTGCGAGGCTACGGTGCCGAAGTTCGCGACATCAGCGACCTCACCGGCTTTCCCGAGATGATGGACGGCCGCGTGAAGACGCTTCACCCGAAGGTGCATGGCGGGCTCCTCGGCGTCCGCGACAATCCCGAGCACGCCGCCGCAATGGAGGAGCATGGGATCGCCCCGATCGATCTCGTCGTGGTCAATCTCTACCCCTTCCTCAACACCGTGATGAGTGGGGCCGATCGCGACACCGTCATCGAGAATATCGACATCGGCGGTCCGTCGATGGTTCGCTCGGCGGCGAAGAACCATGCGCATGTCGCGATCGTCACGGACCCGGCCGATTATGCCGAGCTATTGAGCGAGCTCGATGCCAAGGACGGCGCGACCTCGCTCGACTTCCGCCGTCGCCTCGCGGCCAAGGCGTATGCGCTGACCGCCGAATATGATTCGACGATTGCGCAGTGGTTCGCCTTCGCCGACCAAGGGGAGCGCTGGCCGGCCAGCTGGACGCTCTCGTCGCGGCTGAAGATGCCGCTTCGCTACGGCGAGAACCCTCACCAGTCCGCGGCGCTCTACGTTCCGGTTGGCCCGGCCGCGCATGGCGTGGCGCAGGCTCAGCAGCTCCAGGGCAAGGAGCTCAGCTACAACAACCTCAACGACGCCAACGCGGCGCTCGAGCTCGCCTCGGAGTTCCGCGAAGCGGACCCTACCATCGTCATCGTCAAGCACGCCAACCCCTGCGGCGTTGCGACGCGGCCGACCTTGATCGACGCCTGGAACGAGGCTCTCGCCTGCGACAGCGTCTCAGCTTTCGGCGGGATCGTCGCGACCAACCGAGCGATCGATGCAGCGACGGCCGAAGCCATCACCCAGATCTTCACCGAGGTGGTCGTCGCTCCTGATGCCGACGACGACGCCAAGGCAATCTTCGCAAAGAAGAAGAACCTGCGCCTGCTGTTGACCGGAACGCTTCCGGATCCAGCCCGCGGGGGAACCAGCCTTGCACTGATTGCCGGCGGCTTGCTGGTGCAGGACCGTGACAGCGGCTTCGTGAAGCCCGAGGAGCTGAAGATCGTCACCAGGCGGCCGCCGACGGAGCAGGAGCTCCAGGACTGCCTGTTCGCCTGGACCGTCGCCAAGCACGTGAAGTCGAACGCGATCGTCTACGCCAGGAACGGCGTCACTGCCGGCATCGGCGCGGGCCAGATGAACCGCCGCGACAGTTCGCGCATCGCGGCCTTGCGCGCCAAGGAAGCCGCTGAGGCCAATGGCTGGCCCGAGCCGCGTACCGTGGGCTCGGCCGTCGCGTCCGACGCTTTCTTCCCGTTCGCCGACGGCCTTCTCGCAGCGGCCGAAGCCGGTGCCACGGCGGTCATTCAGCCGGGCGGTTCAATCCGCGACGATGAAGTGATCGCCGCCGCCGACGAGGCGGGCCTGGCGATGGTGTTCACGGGCATGCGTCACTTCCGGCACTAGACCACGTCGTCCACGCCCTCACGAGCGGCTTCCTCGGCTTCGCGCAGCTCGCGCACCTCATCCTTGCGCATGGTGAACAGCTCGCGGTCCTCGGGGGTGAAGCCCTTGGTCCACAGCACCGCGAAGAACGCAACGAGGATGACCGGCGTGCCGATTACCAGCTGGAGTGTTTGCGGCAACCAGAAGTGCACGGCCGCGCCCGCCACGACGCCCGACCCTGTCGCCCAGGCGAGATCCCACCGCCACCCCGAGACTGGAGCGCGGAGCGTTTTCTTCAGAAGCAGGGACTTGGCGATTGATGCAAATGCCAGGGCGATGCACAGCGCGATGGCGGGCCCGGTTGCCTGATATGCCAGGGGCAGCTGCTCATTGCGCATGATCAGGATCAGCGCGACCGCGAGCGCTGCCTCGAACGCCAGCATGATCAGGCTGATGATCATGTTGCGCTTGCGGGCGAGGAAGATCAGCGCGGATTCGCTAAGCACGGCCGTGGCTGCGATCACCTCCGCGGCGAGCAGGAAGCCGAGCATCCCAGTGCCGCCCGTGAAGGCCTCGCCGACGAGCGCCATCACCGCCCGGCCGGGGATAGCAAGCGCGAGCGCAATCCCGAGCTGCGCCGCGATGATCCAGTAGGTCACCTGCCGCACCTGATCGGCGATCCCGGCATAGTCCTTCGCTGCAATCTTGCGAACGATGGCGGGCCCCAGCACCGGCTCAAAGCTGGTCTTGAGCTTGGCCGGCAGCGTCGCGACCTGCTGGGCGGCGTAATAGATGCCGACGAAGCTCGCCGGCAGGAAAGCGCCGAGCACGGCGAGGTCGATGCGGCGTGACGCCCACTCGACCGTGTCCGCCGCCGCCAGCGGCACGTTGCGCCAAGCGGTGCGGGAGGCGGTCACGAGATCGGGCTTCCAGTCGTGCGGAATACCGTAGCACTTCACGAGCGGGATCAGCGCCGCGATCAGCGCCGCCACCATCGACAGCACGTAGGCAATGATCAGGCCGTCGCCACGGCTGACCATGATCGGCACATAGGACAAGGCGAATGCAGCGAGGGTGATCGTCCACGGCTCGACGATCGACCGTGCGCGGACCGTCGCGCCGACGTCATGGTGATAGGCGAGCGCGGCGAGTGCGATGTCGGTCCACGAGACTGCCAGCACCGTGATCGCAAGCATTCGGTCCAGCCCACCGACCGGCGTGGTCGGGTACATCGCCTTCGGGAAGGCGAAGAGGATCGCCATTCCGACCGCCGATCCGATGGCTGCGATCAGCAGCGCGTCGGCGACAACGCAGGCTTGAGGCTTTTTCGCGTCTGCAAGGAGCTTTGCGAGTCCGCGCCTGAGGCCAAGGGCGGCAACCTGCGCCCCGAATTCCACGACCAGGACAGCGTAAGCGAAGCGCCCGAGCGAGGCCGCGCCGTAAATGCGGCCGGCGATGAACAGGAACGGGATCCGCGCGACGAGCCGCAGTCCGAACCCGAAGATGTTGAGGCGACCGCCGCGGGCCAGGGTCGCCATGTCGGCATCGGGACCACCGTTATCCGATGATCCGGTGCGCTCATTATCGCTCAATGCGCCGCGCCCCAATGCTCGCCCCAGCCGACCTCGACGTCGAGCGGCACATCGAGGGTCATCGCGGGCTCGGCGGCGTGGCTCATGACCTGCTTGATTACGGCCGCCGCTTCTTCCTCCTGGCCGTCGGGCACTTCGAACACCAGTTCGTCATGCACCTGCATGATCATC
>Ga0207691_10007403_pt1 | contig 10570 bp, 4 predicted proteins | sample KBSM13metaG_FD_184327 | JGI IMG/M metagenome (GOLD analysis project Ga0207691, IMG submission 184327) | Miscanthus rhizosphere microbial communities from Kellogg Biological Station, Michigan, USA - KBS M1-3 metaG (SPAdes) (version 2) | ecosystem: Host-associated > Plants > Roots > Rhizosphere >... | reverse complement strand
CGCACGAGCACGGGCATCGAAATCGACGGCAACTTCAAGAACGCCGTCATCGCGGGCAATACCGTCTTCAACAACCCGCGCACGGGCATCGGCGTCTCCGGCGGCTTCGCCAGCGCGACCGTCACGGGCAACACCGTCTACGCCAACGGCACGGGCATCAGCACGACCATGGCCGCGGTGACCGACAACGTCGCCCACCACAACACCACCGGCATCGACCTGGAGGGAGCCGCGGCGTCGGCGCTGCGGAACGTCACCTATGCCAACACCGACGGCATCTACGTCAGCGGCTTCATCAGCGGCGCGCCGCTGGTGGCGGGCAACCGCTCGTTCAACAACTCGGGCACGGGCATTAATGCCGGCGCCGCGGGAATCGTCCGCGACAACCAGGTCTATTCCAATCGGGTCGGCATCCAAGGCGCCACGACCTTCAACGGCCACCCGTTCACGGGGCAGGTCGTCAACAATCTCGCCTACTCCAACACGAACCAGGGAATCCTGCTGAACGGGGCGAGCGGCGCCCGGGTCGCCAACAACACCGTCTACCAGCCGGTGGGGGACGCCGTCAGGCTCCAGGGCAGCTCGAACGTGATGCTCTCGAACAACCTGTTGTGGGTGGAGGCCGGGGCGGCGCTGTACGTGGCGGCCGACTCGCAGGCGGGCTTCAAGTCGGACTACAACCTCCTCCACCGCGGCGCCGGCCCGGCCGCCGTCAGCGGCTTCTGGGGCGGGGCCAACCGGGCCACGCTCGCCGACTGGCAGGCGGCCTCGGCACAGGACGCCCACGCCGGCGCGGGCGACCCGCTCTTCGTCGACGTCGACGGCGCCGACAACGTCCTGGGCTACAACGCCGCCACCGCCTTCGACGGCGGCGTGGACGACAACTTTTACGTCTTCAAGGGCTCCCCCGCGATCGACCGCGGCGCCTCCTGGACCGGCCCCGGCGCCGACCTCGAAGGCTCTGCCCGCGCCGACGACCCCGCCACCCCCGACGCCGGCTCCCCCGAATACGCCGCGACGGCGTCCGCGCCGAGCCAGTACGCCCTCGGCGGCACGCGGATCGCGCAGTTCAACAACAGCTACGTCGCCAACTATGCCCTGCCGTTCGCGTTCCCGTTCTACGAAGGCTCGTACACCGCCGTCACCGTTTCCACGGAAGGCCTCCTCCACTTCGCCGGGCCCGAGTTCCCCGGCGGCGGCCCCAACAACCTGGCCGAGTTCCTCCGCAACCGCCGGATCGCGCCGCTATGGGACAACATCAACGTCGCCGGCGCCGCCGACGGCGTCTTTGCCGACGCGTCCGTCGCGGGGCAGATCAAGTTCACGTGGAAGGGAGTGAACGAGGCCGACGGCTCGCCAGTCAACGTCAGCGCAGTGCTGTTCAACGACGGGCGCATCCGCTTCGACTACGGCGTCGGCAACGCCGGCCTCACGCCCACCGTCGGCCTCTCCATGGGCGACGGCGAGCACGTCCGGCTCGTCCCCGGTTACGACGGCGCCGCCTCCCTGACGAGCGCCGGCTCCGTCTCGTTCAACCTGGCGCCCGGCACGGTCGACGTCGGCGCTTACGAATTCCGCGGCCGCAGCGACGACGCGACCCCGCCGTCGATCAGTGCGACGACGCCCGCCGGCGTCGGCGCGGCCGGCCAGGCGCCCGGCGACCTGCGGCAGATCGGCCTGACCTTCACCGAGCCGCTCAACACGCCCGACGCCCGGGCGACCGCCAATTACCGCCTCGTGGGCGCTGGGCCCGACGGCGCGCTCGGCACCTCCGACGACGTGATCTACCCGCTGACGCCGCGCTTCGCGCAGGGATCGAACTCGGTGACGCTCGACGTCGGCGGCGTCCCCGCCGGCCTCGGCCTGCCGGCCGGCACTTACCGCCTCACCGTCTTCGGCGGCACGCTCACGGCCGTCCACGACCTGTCGGGCCTCCCGCTCGACGGCGACGGCGACGGCAACGGCACGGGCGGCGGCGACTACGTCCGCGTCTTCACCGTCGGCGCCTCCGACGCCAGCGCCCCCCGCGTCGCCGCCGTCTGGGCGGACGGGACCGGCTGGTCGTCGTCGTTCCGCTCGTTCCTCCAGACAACGGGCGCCGGCAATTCGGCCTTCGGCTTCGCCGTCCCCGTCGGCGCCGCGCAGACGCTGGCCCTGCCGTGGACCAACGTCAACCGCTTCCGCGTCCGGTTCAGTGAAGCCGTTAACGTCGCCCAAGGCGACTTCAAGCTGTTCGGCGTCAATGTCGCCGACTACCCGGTCGCGTCCTTCGCCTACAACCCGGCCACCTTCACCGCGACGTGGACGCTCGTCTCCCCCGTCAAGGCCGACAAGGTTTCGCTGCGCCTCGTGTCCGGACTAGCAGGGGCTGGGGGAATCAAAGACCTGGCCGGCAACGGCCTGGACGGCGAGTGGAACAATTCCGCCGGCGCCTTCCCCTCCGGCGACGGCTCGCCCGGCGGCGTGTTCGCGATGCGGCTCAACGTCCTCCCCGGCGACGCCAACCGCGACGGCCGGGTGACGCCGCTGGACCTGCTCCGCGCCCGCGTATCGGTCGGCCGCAGCACGACCAACCGCGGCGCCGGTACGTCGGCGTACAGCGCTTTCAATGACGTGGACGGCGACGGGCGGGTCTCCGCCGTGGACGTGGCGCTGATCAAGGCTAGGAGCCTGACCCGCCTGCCGTCCGCCGACCCGGCGGCACTGCCGGCGGCGTTGTTTGGTGCCAGGCCGATCGAAAAAAGCGCCGCGGGCGACGCCGCGTCGGATCTGTTGACGGGGCTGTGAGTCTCGTTCGCTCTCCCGCTCCTGACATTCCGGAGCATCATCAATTAGCTTCGAAAGTCCTTAACTGTCATTCCGAGGTACTCCGAGGAATTCCTCGTTCGTCGCGCGACTCACGAGAGACTCCTCGGGGGACCTCGGAATGACAAGCTAACGCTCCGGGGCGACCTGAGGTTATCGCGTCGATCGAAAATGTTGTGACGTCCGGGGGAGGAGGCCGCTACTTCGCCTTCGGCGCGTCGCCCGGTTTTGGCTCCGCGGAATGCACCGGCAAGACGGTCAGCCACAGCGATTCGCTGCGCTCGACCAGCTCCTGGCCGTTATCCTTTCGGAGGCTGCACGCCGCGGCGGTCGCACCGGGGCGGTCGCGGTCGGCGGCCAGCAGCATCACGCGCAGCGGCCCGCTCGCCGGCTTGGCGTCGGCCGCGGCGGTCAGGGTGATCGAAACCTCCCCACCCTTCTCGGGCACGTCCGCGGACGTTGCGGCCACGCCTGCGGGCAACCCGGTGGCGACGGTAACGAGGGAACGGGAGTCCCCCGCCGGTCGCGCGACGGTCACCTTCACCGTCGCCGGCTTCCCCGGCGCAACGCGGTACTCGTCGGCGTCGACCGTCGCGACCGCAGCGGACGGGCCCTGGGTGCTGACCGACAGCCGGTAGACGTGGCCCGGGCCGGCGCGGCGGGACAGGTCGGCGACGACCGCACGGTACACGCCGTCTGCCGGCGCCTCCCACTGGAGCCGGGCGTCGCCGCCGGGCGGGCCGGCGCCGTCGTCGTCGGCCGCCAGCACCTTCCCCGACTCGTCCTCCAGCCGCAGGACGGGGTCCATTTCCGACGCGAGGGCGACGGCCCGCGCCGAGGCGGTCAGGCGCTCGCCCTTCTTCGCCACGAAAGCAATCGCGTCCTCTTCGCCCTCGTGTTCCAGCCTGCCGGTGACGGCGAACGGCGCCGCGGGCCGTGCCGGAGAACCCGATGCGGCGGACTCCGCCTCCGGCTCGGTCAGCTCGGGCCCGTCGCCGACGGCGAGGGCGAGTGCCCCGTCGGCGCCGGCCGCCGGAATTTTGATAGAGACTTCATCGCCCGCCTTCGTCGCGTCGACTTCGAAGGAAGAAGGTTCGCCGGCCCAGTCGAATAGCGCCACCCGCGCCTTCGTCCCCCGTCGGACGCCCGCCGGGAACGCGTACCGCACCGGCGCGCCGCCCGACAAACGTAGTCGGTAGACGTCCGCGGCCCCGCCGGTGAGCTTGACGTCCGCGGCCGGCGGGAAGGGGAAAGCCGAGACGCGGACGACGTACGCCTTCTCGGCGCGGAAAACCAGAAGTGGGTCGAGGCCCAGCCCGTCGTGGGCGAAGGCGAGTTCGTCGCCGGAGGCGGCGTCATAGAGGTGCAGCATCGGGTCGACCGGCGCGCCCAGCCGCCGCGACAGGACCGCCGCGCTCAGCCACTGCCCTGCTTCCAGCTTGACTGAGTACGAGTCGACGTCGCCGGACTTTTCGAGCCGGCCGTTCACCGTCACGGGGAGCGCCGCCACCGGCTGCGCCTTGGCGAGTTCGTCGTTCGGTTCGGCCTCGGCAAGGTCGGGATCGGCGCCGACGACGAAGACCCGCAGCGCCGAGGCCCCCTCGGCGTTGTAGAGGCGGAGCAGGTGCGCGCCCGGCGGGGCGTCCTTGTCGATTTGGAGGGTGAACGAGCCACCGGCGGCTGCCGGCTGGGCTTTAAGGCCGGGGTGGTCGGTCCAGACCTGCGTCGGGGCCTTGTCGACCTTGCCGCCCGCGGTGACGGAGACGGACGTGCCTTGCCGCCCGCCGGGGGGAAACAGGTAATCGACGACCGGCGCGGCGGCACGGGACGACCCCGCCACGATCATGATCGCAATGGCGATGCCGATCGCTCTCCGCGACCGAGACTCGTTCGACGGCCCACTCGTCATCCTGAAGGTGCTCCGAAGGGTCTCTCGTCGACAGCGCAACGGGCGAGAGATTCCTCGCTGCGCTCGGAATGACAAGCTCGCCGACCGATTCCGGACGGCGCCGGACGCAGTCAGCAAGGCCCGCATCTCACGCGAACAGCCCCGGAATCGGCCTTCCGCCGGCGACAAGCTGCACCGGGCGGCCGGCGTTGGCGTGGAGGTGCTGCGTGGGGTCGACGCCCATCTTGGTGTAGAGCGTCGCCGCGAAGTCCTCGGGCGAGTGGACGTTTTCCGAGGCGTAATAGCCCTTGGCGTCGGTGGCGCCGATTACGTGCCCTCGCGGGACGCCCGCGCCGGCGGCGAGGATCGACATCGCGTGCGGCCAGTGGTCGCGGCCGCCGTCCTTGTTGATCTTCGGCGTCCGGCTGAATTCGCCAAGGCAGAACACCAGTGTTGATTCGAGCAACCCGCGCCGGTCCAGGTCCACGATCAGCGCCGACAAGCCCTTGTCGAGATCGCCCACCTTGTTGCCCTTGTAGCTCTTGAACAGGTTCGTGTGGTGGTCCCACCCGCCGCTGTAGCAGGTGACGAACGACACGCCCGCCTCGACCAGTCGCCGGGCCAGCAGCAGGCGCTGGCCGAAGTCGTTGCGGCCGTACATGGCGCGGACGGCCTCGGGCTCCTTCGAGATGTCGAACGCCTCCTGCGCCTGCTTCGAAGACACCAGGTCGAATGCCTGCTGGTAGTGGCTGTCGAACCCGCACGCCGGGTCCTGCGCCGCGGCGTCGGCGGAGCGGGAGAGGCGGTCGAGCGACTCGCGCAGCTTCCGCCGCGATACCTCGCGGCCGCCGGCGATCTCCTTCGGCAGCGTCACGTCGCGCACCCGGAAGGCGGGGCTGTTGGGGTAGCCGTCGACGACGAACGGGGCGTGCTTGGCGCCCAGGAAGTTCGGCCCGCCGGAGCGGCTCATCTCGGGCATGGTCATGTAGGCTGGCATCCCGTTGGTCACGCCGCGGCTCCAGGACACGACCGAGCCGTAGGACGGGTGGAACGTGACGAACGCGCCGCAGCCGACGGGCACGGGCGTGGGCGCGCCGGTCATCATGTAGTGGTTGCCGCCGCCGTGGTTGGGGTCGTGGTGGCAGACCGAGCGGATGACGGTGAACTTGTCGGCGATCCCGGCGAGCCTGGGGATGACCTCGGCAAAGCAGGTGCCGGGGACGGCCGTCTTAATGGGCTTCAGCTCGCCGCGGATGTCGGTGGGTGCGTCGGGCTTGGGGTCGAAAGTCTCGTAATGACTGGGGCCCCCGTCGAGCCAGAGGAGGATGCAGTTCACCTTCGACGGCGACGCCCCGCCCGCGGCGCGGGCCGCCTCGGCGGCGTGAGCGCGGCTGCGCAGCAAATCGACGAAGCCGAGCCCCATGAACGCACCCAAGCCGAGCTTGAGGAAGTCCCGGCGGGGCGTGCCTTCGCAGTTGTAGAGGGGCTCGGACATGGGTCGGGTTCCTCTCCGTTCAACCTTGCTACTACCCGGGGGCGTCAGTGGTTGAACACGAACTCCGCCGAATTGATCAGGGCCCACACCACGTCCTCCGTCGCCGACTGGCGCGTGGCGCCGGGGGCAGAAAACGCCCCGGCAGCGAGGGAAAGCTCCTCGGCCGTCGGGAAACGGCAATACGCCGCGAGGTATAGCTCGGTGACGACCTCGCCCGGCGGCTTGTCCGACTTCGCCAAGGCCGCGGCGCGGCCGGCGGGGTCGGCGATCCGCTTTGAAAGGGCCTCCGAGTTCATCAGGTGCAGTGCCTGCACCACCGTCCCCTCGGCCTCGCGCTCGCAGGGCGGGTCGGCGCTGGCGTTGGGGCGGCTGAACGCGTCGAGGAAGTCGGAATCGATCCGGTAGTTCCACGCGCGCACGCCCGGCGCGTCCGGCGGCATCCCCTGAAGCTTCTCGCGCACGCCGGTCACTTCCGATACCGCGTCCATCAGCACCTCGCCCGACGGGCGGCGGCGGTACCAGCGGGAGAAGTTGCGCGTGTCGGCGGCGTTGGTCGCATTAGGGACCGACGAGAGCTGGTAGGTCCGCGAACGCATGATCGTGCGCACGACGTGCTTGAGGTCGTAGCCGTGGTCGACGAAGTCCTTCGCCAGCGCGTCCAACAGCGGGCCGTTCGTCGGCGGATTGGACGCGCGAAAGTCGTCCACCGGGTGCACGACGCCCCGGCCCATCAGCTCGCCCCAGACGCGATTCACCGTGGCCCGGGCGAAGAAGGGGTTGTCCGGCCGGGTCATCCAGGCGGCTAATGCCTCGCGCGGGTCGCGCTTCGGGTCGATCGACTCGGCCGGGCCGTCGAGCGCCTTGGGCTTCATCACGGCGCCGGTGAGCGGGTGTTTCACTTCGCCGCCGCCTGGCGCGAACCAGACGAACTCGGCCTCGCCGGAGATGGGGGCCGAGATGCCCTGCCCCTTGCGCTTCAGCGGGCCGAAGTACGCCGCCAGTTGGTAGAAGTCCTCCTGACTCCACTTCTCGTTGGGGTGGTGGTGGCACTTGGCGCACTCCATCCGCACGCCGAGGAACACCTGGCTGAGCAGCGTGGTGATGTCCGGCGGCTCGCGCCGGTCGCGGAAGACGACGACGGGACCGTCGCGGTGCGTGCTGCCACGCGCGGTGACGATCTCGCGGGCGAACTGGTCGAACGGCTTGTTCTGACGGAAGCTCTCGCGCAGCCACTGGTCCAGGACGTAGACGCTCTTCACGCCGGCGCGGAACGGGTTGGGGCGGAGCAAGTCGGCCCACTTGCCGGCCCAGTGGTCGCCGTAGGCGCCGCTGTTTTCCAGCAGGCGGTCGATCAGCTTGTTGCGCTTCTGGGGGTCCGGATCGGCGAGAAAGCCGCGCGCCTGCTCGGGCGTCGGGAGCACGCCGATGGCGTCGAGCGAGGCGCGACGGAGGAACTCGGCGTCGGTGCAGAGTTCGGAAGGCGACAGGCCCAGCGTCTTGAGCCGGTCGTAGACGAGGCGGTCGATGTAATTGTTCGTGGGGAGCGACGCGTAGAACGAGTCGGGCAACACCGAGTCCGCCGGGACGGTGACGCGGGAGACGTCGACCATCCCCATGTACCGCGCGAGCACGACCGCCTCGCCGGGGGTGTCCCCGACGACGACGACGCCGGTTTCGTCCACGGTCGCGACGGACTTTTCGTTGGAGGAGAAGTCGGCGAGGTTCGTCACTTCGCGCGTCGAGCCGTCGGAGTATTTGCCGCGAAGGGCAAGCGGCTGCCGAGCCTTCTTTGGGTAGCGCTGCTCGCGGGGGGAGACTTCGACGGCGACGAGGGTTGGGTCGTTTGGGGGGCCGTAAGGCATGCCCTGCTCGATCCAGCGGACGAGCAGCTTGTACGTGTCGGAGGAGCGCTTCAGTCTCAGCCCGCCGCCGTGTTCGACGGACATGGAAGGTTTGGCAAGCAGCAGGCTGTGCTCGGGCGACGCGGGGAAGACACGCCGGCCACGGACTTCCTTCACGATGGCGCGGTAGTCGGAGCGCGGGTCGTAGGCAAAGACTGACAGCTTGAAGCCCGCCTGCCCCGCCGGCTTGGCGTGGCACACCCCGGCGTTGCAGCCGGCGCGGCTGAGGGCGGGGAGCACGTCGTTCGGGAAACTCAGCGTGTCCTTCGCGGCGTTGTCTATCGCCGCAGCCGTTCCGAGTTTCTTTTCGACAGCGGACCCCGCCGCGGGCCACGCGTAAACCTGTCCGTCCTGGCACCCGCCGTAGATCGTCTTCCCGTCCGCGGAAATCGCCAGGCAGTGCAGCACGTCGCCGGATGGCGCGAATGCTTTCTCGACATTCCCCTCGGTGCCGACCGCGGACAGGCGGACGATCCCGTCTTCCGACGCGGACAGCAGTTTCTTTCCACCTTCCGCCCACGCCAGCGCCGTCACGCCCGCGGGATGGTTCGGACCCGAGGCGACTTTTTCCTTCGTCTTGAGGTCCCAGACCTTCACTTCCTTGTCCGCCCCGGCCGACGCCACCTTCGTCGCGTCCGCGTTGATCGCCAGGGCCGTCACGTGGGCGGCGTGGCCCTCGAGCGAAGCGATGGACGTTCCCTTCTCGCGGTCCCACACGTTGACGCGCTTGTCGGCGCCGCCGGTGACGATCGTCTTCCCGTCGCCGCTCACCTGGAGGGACAGGATCGCGTCGGCGTGGGCCCGCCAACCCGCGAGCGCGGTGCCGTCGGGAACGTGCCACTGACGCACCTTGCCGTCGGAGGCTGAGTCGCCGTCGCCGGCGACCAGCACTGGCATTCCGGGGACGAACGTCAGCGCTCCGACCCGACCGTTCAGGCCGGCCAATTCCAGGACCGGGTTTGCGGATTGAAGGTCCCACACCCGGACTTTTCGGTAACCCCCCGCAGCAAGCCACTTGCCATCCGCGCTCCAGGCGAGCGAGTACACCGGCTCGTTCGCTGTTGTCAGGCGCATAATCACCGCCCGCTCGGGCGCCTGGAGGTCAAACAGCAGCACTTCGGCCCCGCGGCCCGCCGCCAGTCGCTTCTGGTCCGGCGATAGTGCGATCGCCAGCACCGGCTGATACGCCGCCGGCAGCGCCCGGAGCGTCACTGGCCCCTCGGATTGCGACGCGGCGGCGAAGACCGCATCGTCCCACGCCGCCCCCGAGTCAACCCACGCGCGCACCGTCGCGATGTCTGCGTCGCTCAACTGCCCCTTCGGCGGCATGTGCGGCTCGGCGCCCGGCGCCAGCGCGCGCGCGAGCAAACTGTCTGCGGCCTTGCCCGGGACGAGGGCCGGCCCGTTCTTGCCGCCCTTCAACGCCGAGTCGCGCGACGACAGCACCAGTTCGCCCTTGTGCTTGGCCGGCGAGTGACAGGCGAGACAGTTTTCAGCCAGGATCTGTGACGCTTGGCTCGCGCCCGGCTGCGGGTCGGCGCGAGCGACCGCAGCGGCCGACATGACGGCCGCGGCGCAAAGGAAGAGTCGAAGAGTCAGCAATACCCGCACGTCCCTATCTACGCCCGCCGATTGAGGATGTGAAACGGCTTTCCGAGAAGTTCGGTGCGGGTACCGCGGCGGAAAGAGCGACCGGCTCGCTCATCGCCGCCGGCGCCGCGCCATCAGCCCGCAACCTGCCATCACGAGCAGGCCGACCGTGGCCGGTTCCGGGACCGCGCGGATGTTGTCCACGCCGACGGACGAGGCGATGGGGTCGCCCATGAAGTCGGCGCTGACCGAATGCATGATCCGCAGTTCGTTGATGCGCGTCAGCGCCGTGGCCACCGGCGTCGAACCGGTGCGCGTGAGGCTGGTGGCATTAATGGGGAAGGCGGCGTGGTGCCACAGGCCGTCCGCGGGGAGATTGAACGGGGTGGTCGACGAAAAGCGCGTCCCCGCGGTCTCCTGCAGTCCGATGCGCATGACCAGGGGCGTGGTGCCGAGGTTTTTCAGGTCCATCTCGACGGACGTGACGCCGGCGCTGACGTAGTTGCCGATCCATTGGGAGGCGCGGTTGAATGAGGTGAGTCGGCTGCCCGCGCCGGACCCGCCGCGGGCGGTGATGCGGAGGAAGTTGTCGTTGGCGCCGCCGGGACCGCCGGTGGTGACGTTGCTGGGGTCGGAGGCGCCCCCGCCGTTGGTCCAGCCCTGGGTGGTGCCGGATTCGAAATCGTTCAATTGTGCCGGCAGCGGCGTCGCCAGGACACTCCCCGCCCCCATCGATACTGCCACGGCCGCGGCTGCAAGAAAGCCCGCCCGTCCCAAATGCCCGACGCCCATTGCCCTCCTCCTTCATCCTCGAAACACACCGGTTCTCCCGGCAATAGCATAATCAATGACGGCGATGGATTCGAGAAAATGCAGATTCTGCAGTGCCGC
>Ga0207691_10007402_pt1 | contig 10570 bp, 8 predicted proteins | sample KBSM13metaG_FD_184327 | JGI IMG/M metagenome (GOLD analysis project Ga0207691, IMG submission 184327) | Miscanthus rhizosphere microbial communities from Kellogg Biological Station, Michigan, USA - KBS M1-3 metaG (SPAdes) (version 2) | ecosystem: Host-associated > Plants > Roots > Rhizosphere >... | reverse complement strand
GGAGCTGCGCCGCCTGTGGGCGGTGCCGTTCGTCACCAACATCGCGTCGGCGCGCGTCCTCGAGAAGGCCGGCTACACGCGCGAGGGGACGCTGCGGCAGAGCGCGATCAAGGACGGCCGCGTCCTCGACCAGTGGATGTACGCGATCGTCCGCGACGACGTCGATCCACGCTGAGGCATGCAGCCACAGCCGTCGCGCCTCGTGCCGCTGCGCCGCTGGGCCGTGCTCCTGGACAGCGCGTTCAAGGTGCCGGGCCTGCCCGTCCGGTTCGGCCTGGACGCCATCGTCGGGCTCGTGCCCGGCGTCGGCGAGCTGACCACGCCTGCCTACACCATGGTGCTGCTCGTCACCGGCCTGCGCATGCGCGTGCCGCTGGTGGTCCTGGCGCGGATGGTGTTGAACGCCGGCGTCGATGCGCTCATCGGCCTCGTCCCGGTGCTGGGCGACATCACCGACGTCGGCTGGAAGGCCAACCTCCGCAACGTGCAGCTGCTCGAGCGTCACGCCGTGCCGGGCACGCCGGCGACCAGGGGCGACACCTGGTTCATCGCGGCGGGCATCGTGCTGCTCGCGCTGGCCGCGCTCTGCGCGATCCTCCCAATCGTGATCGCCGCCTGGGCCATCGTGTGGGTGATCGGTCAGCGCGGCTTGCTGTAGCGGAACGAGCCGACCGACTCGGATCGGAGCGTCGTGATTGCAATGTCGACCGCGCTCAGCCGCCGAGCCGCGCCCGCCGCGCCGCCAGGATCTTCGCGAACGAGCGCAGCTCCACTTCCTCTGGCGTGAGCCCCGTTCGTTCGAGGTCGGAGACCTCGATGGCGCCGGAGTTGAGCGCGCGCAGAAAGTAGTTGAGCAGACCCTGGCCGGTCGCAGCGTCGTCGAAGACGTCGCCGACGAGCGTGGCCTGCGCCGCCTTGTCGATGAAGTTGCGCAGCCGATCGGCGGCCTGCGCGAAGCCTTCCAGGAAGAAGGCGAAGCAGGTCGCAAACCGCACCGGGATCTGCGCCGGGTGCAGATCCCACCCCTGGTAGAAGCCGCCTTCGAGCGAATGGCGGATGTGCCCGTGCGAGAGCTGCCACGCGTGGTGCACGGCGGCGCGATTCGCCGTCAGCTGCTCGGAGGTCAGCGACGTGCCGGCGTGCGGCGCGACCGGCAGCACGTTGGTCGATCCGTCGGAGAGGAAGATCCCGGTGCCGGCGTAGGCAAGGAGCATGTTGCCCTTGGCCAGGTCGCACCATGGGTGATCCATCACCTGGAACGCGGCGGTGACGTTGCACGACGCGGTGTAGTCGTAGGTGCCGAAGTGCGCGGCGACGCAGCGGCCCTCGCAGGCGGCGAGGAAGCCGGGCAGCGGCGACCGGCCGTCGGCGCCGATGATCGCTTGGGTCACTTCGATCATCAGCTCGAGCCGCAGCGTGCCTTCCGCCAGGCCGTGGCGGCGCTCGAGGATTTCAAACAGCCGGACCAGCGTCCGCGGCTGCTCGGCGACCGTGACCTTCGGCAGCGTGACGACGAAGTTCGACGGCAGGCGCCCGCCGGTCTCGCCGAACAGCGTGTCCAGGAAGATCTCGAGGGTGCGGGCACTGCGCGCCTTCCACTCTTCGCCGAGTGACTTGACGCGGATGCCGAGGAACGGCGGCAGCGCGCCTTCCCGCATGCCCCGAGCGACCTCACGCGCGGCGCTGATCGCGGTGGCGTCTTCCTCGGCGTCGGGACGCGCGCCGAAGCCATCCTCGAAGTCGATGCGGAAGTCCTCGACGGCCTCGCGTTCGAGCTTGCGCCGCACCCGCTCGTGCACGGTCGTCGCCAGCCAGCCGTCCGGATCCGCGGTGAAGCCGACGCCGCGCGCGAAATCGGCCGGCGTCCGGCCGTAGGTGTCCATCGTTGCGCGCGCCACGGCGCCGAGCCGTGTCGTGGTCTCGGCCTTGAACAGCTGCGCGCCGCCGTAGACGGTATGGACCGGCTGCCGCGCTGCGCGATCGCCCGGATACGTCTGCATGAAGGCGCGGTTGGCGGCGCCGAGCGCCTCGAGGTGCGTGCGGGCTTCGTCGAGCAGCGTCATGTGCGGCTACGTGCCTCGATACGTGGAATAGCCGAACGGGCTGAGGAGCAGCGGGATGTGGTGATGCTCGTCGGCGTCGGCCACGGTGAAGACGACGTCCACGTGCGGGTAGAACTGTGGACGTCCCGACGCCGCGAAATAACCGGCGGTGTCGAAGGTCAGGCGATACGTGCGCGCGCCGAGCGTGCCCGGCGGAACGAAATCGGTGATGCGGCCCTGGTCGTTGGTGACGCGCTCGGCGACGGTGTGGGCGCGGCCGTCGCCCTCGAGGATGTCGAGCCGGACACGCAGGCCGACGGCCGGCCGCCCCGTCGCGGTGTCGAGCACGTGCGACGTAATGGGACTCATCACGAGAGTTTCTCCAACCGCAGGCGCGTGATCTTGGCCTGTTCCGCGGCGGCGATCTGCAGCTCGGTGTCCGGGTCGTGGGCCAGGCGAGCCCGCAGCAGCGCCAGCATCTCGGCCGCGGTCTTGCCGGTCGCGCAGACCAGGAATACGTAGCCGAACTTCTCGCGATAGCGGACGTTGCCGTCACGCAGCGCTTCGAGCGTCGCGTCGTCGGCGCCGGCGACGCCGGCCTGTTCCGCCGACGACCACGCCGCGGTCCCAGCGAACCGCTGCCGCAGCGACGCGATGTCCGATCCGATCTCGGGATGGTGCGAGAAGGCTTCGAGCATGTCGGCCTTCTCCATCTGCGTCCACACGCCGGCGGCCGCCTTGAACAGCGCGTCGGTCGACGCGAACGGCCGCTGCGTCAGCAGCCACCCGGCCCACCGCGTCGCGCCACAGCAGCGCAGCAGGGCGGCGCGCGCGTCGTCGATCGAGAGCGCGTTGAGGACCGCATGCGGCTCCGGCGCGCGCGTGCCCCACAGCCGCAGGCGGCTGATGCCGCCGTCCGGGAAGATGTTCAGGCGCACGTGCGAGATCGCCGGGTGCGCGACGATCCCGGTCGAGAAGAAGCGCCGATCGTCGGCAGCCAGCTTCACTTCGGGCAGCAGCGGCACCCAGGCGGCGCTGCCGATGAGATCGGTGATCCGCGCGGACGGCGCGTCGATGCCCTCGATCGAACACCGATCGGGGAAGTTGCCCTTGAAGTGGTGGGTGTCGACCTCGATGACGCCGACGGTCCCGCGCGCGCCGAGCCGCACCAGGATCCAGTCGTGCGCTGCCCCCTGTAGGGCGATGCGCTTACGGCGCGTCTCCCAGCCGCCGCCCATGTTCTCGGCGCGGCCGGGCAGGAGCAGGTTGTTCATCGGCCCGAAGAACGCGTCCGAACAGGCGAGGGCGAGTCCGCCGTTGGTCAGCGCCGCGAGATCGACGAGGCCGGCCGGCACGTGCCGGCGCGTGTCGGCGTCGTGCGCGGGCTCGACCCAGTCGGCGGCGACGCGGCCGTAGACGCGGAAACGCGCCACGCCGCCATCGGGGAAGATGTTCAGCCGCACGTGTGTCACCGCCGTGCCCGGCGTCGCCGCGAACAGGTTCTGCGCGTCCGGCCGCACCGGCATCTGCGGCAGCAGCTCGGTCCACTCCAGGCCCTGCAGCGCCGTCAGCGCCGTGCCGCGCGGCGCGTGCACGCCCTCGATCGACACGAACGCCGGGCTGTTGCCGACGAAGAAGTGCGTGTCGACGTCGAAGCCGACCACCGTGCCCGGCGCGCCCAGTTCCAGCACGCACCAGTCGTAGCCGGGACCGCGCTTGCGGCGGCTCTCCCAGCCGTCCATCCACTTGCCGCGGTCGGTGAACTTGCCCTCGACGAAGACGCCGCGCCCGGGCTCGATCAGATTGTTGGCGCTGGCGAAGAAATCGTCGCTGGCGCCGAGCACCTTGCCGCCCAGCGCGAGGGCGGCGAGGTCGATCAGGCCGGTGAACGCGGCAGCAGTCGCGGCGGTGTCGCTCATGCGGCCTCCCGATGCAGCAGGGCGCGGCCGATCGGCCCTGCCGGATGTCCGTCCCCGTCGTAGACCTCGTGCCCGCGGACGAACGTCCGGTGCACGCGCCCACGCAGGGCCGCCCCGACATAGGGCGAGATCGGATGACGGTAATACAAGGCGTCTGCCGCGACGATGAACGGCGCGTCCGGGTCCCACACGACCAGGTCGGCGTCGTAGCCGGCCGAGAGCCGGCCCTTCGATCGGTGCCGGCCGGCGAGCCGCGCCGGCGCCGCGCTCATCCACCCGGCCAGTTGATCGAGGCGCGCGCCGCGCCGCGCCGCCTCGGTCCAGACGACGGCGAGGCCGTGCTGCAGCGACGCGATCCCGCCCCACGCGGCCTGGAAATCGCCGCGCTCCGCCAGCTTCATCGCCGGCGGGCACGGGCTGTGGTCGCTGACGACGGCATCGATCACGCCCTCGAACAGCGCCGCCCACAGCGCCTCGCGGTTCTCGCGATCGCGGATCGGCGGCGCGCACTTGAAGAGCGTGGCGCCGTCGGGAATCGCCGCGGCCTCGAGACAGAGATAGTGCGGACAGGTCTCGACGGTCAGCGGCAGCCCTTCGTCGCGGGCCCGCCGGATCGCGTCGACGGCCGTTGCCGAGGCGAGGTGGACGATGTGCACGGGGCACCGCGTCTCGCGGCACAGATCGATCAGCAGCGCGATCGCGGCGTCTTCCCAGGCGCGTGGCCGGGACGCCAGATAGCCGGCGTACGACCGCGGATCGGCCGGCGCCGGCGCGCCCGCATCGACCCCGACGTCGAGCTCGGCGTGGGCGAGCAGGGGAAGCCCGTAATCGCGCAGCACCGGCATCGCTTCGCGCAGCTCGCGCTCGCCGACGTGCGGGAACTCGTCGATGCCAGAAGGGACCATGAAGGCCTTGCCGCCGAGGACGCCGGCCTGCGCCAGCTCGATCAGCGCGGCGGCGTTGCCGGGGACGACGCCGGCCCAGAAGCCGGCGTCGATGGCGAGCTGGCCCCGGCTGGCGGCGATCTTGGCGTCGAGGGCGGCGCGCGACGTCGTGACGGGCGACGCGTTCAGCGGCATGTCGACGATGGTGGTGACGCCGCCGGCCGCCGCCGCGCGCGTCGCGGTGGCGAAGCCTTCCCATTCGGTGCGGCCCGGCTCGTTGACGTGGACGTGGGCGTCGACCAGTCCGGGCGACACCACGAGGTCGCCGACGTCGATCACCTCCGGCAGCGCCACGCGTTCCGGCAGGACCGCTTCGATCCGGCCGCCGGCGATGAGCACGGTGCCGGGAGACACGCCGTCCGGCCGCACCACGCGGCGGCTGCTGATGCCCCTGATCGCACGGCGCCGGCTGAGCCCGTCTCCTGTCACAGTTGGGCGCGATTGTATCCTCGCGCCCGCGGAGCCGGCGGTGATGCACGGTCGGTATACTTGGCCATGGCGGTCGCCTTCGTGCTGAACGGACGAGCCGTGAACGCCGGCGCGCCCGGGCCCGGCGTCACCCTCCTCCAGTGGCTGCGCGCGCGCGGCCTGACGGGCACCAAGGAAGGGTGCGCGGAGGGCGAGTGCGGCGCCTGCGCGGTGGCCATGCGCCGGACCGATGCGCAGGGCCGGACGCGGTTCGAGTCGATCAACAGCTGCCTCGTACCCCTCGCCGCCGTCCACGACGAGACCGTCGTCACGGTCGAAGGAATCGCCTCCCCCGAAGGCCGGCTCCATCCCGTCCAGGACGCCATGGTCCGCGCCGGCGGATCGCAGTGCGGCTACTGCACGCCGGGCTTCGTCGTCAGCCTGTTCTGCGAGTACTACCGGCCCGGCCGCGACGGCTTCGATCCGGAGTCGATCAGCGGCAATCTGTGCCGCTGCACCGGCTACCGGCCGATTGCCGACGTCGCCCGGGCGCTGCCGGCGCCGGCCGCCGGCGATCCGCGGCTGGCGGAACTCGCCACACCGGTCGCGCCGAAGACGCGCGTCGACACCGGTCACGGCGTGGACCGGTTCATCCGCCCGACCAGCCTCGACGATCTGTTCCGCTGCCTGGCCGAATCGCCTGGCGCGACGCTGCTCGCCGGCGGCACGGACGTCATGGTCGGCGTGACGCAGAAGGGCGATCGCCATCCGGTGGTCGTCTCGCTCACCGCGCTGCCGGAACTGCGGACGTTCGCGGTGACGCCCGACGCGATCGTGCTCGGCGCCGGCCTGACGCTGACCGAGGTCGAGGAGCACCTGCAGGCGACGCCCGAGGTGGCGATCCCGCTCCTCGGCCAACTCCTGCCGCTGTTCTCGTCGCGGCTGATCCGCAACCGCGCCACGCTCGGCGGCAACCTCATGACGGCGTCGCCGATCGGCGACGGCGCACCGGTGCTGCTGGCGCTGGACGCGTCGGTGACGCTGGCGAGCCCGGCCGGCCGGCGCGTCGTGCCGCTGCGGGATTTCTTCCTTGCCTACCGCAAGACCGCGGCGCGTCCCGGCGAGGTGCTGATCGACGTGCGCGTGCCGCGCGGTACGCCGGCGATCCAGCGGTTCTACAAGGTGAGCAAGCGCGTCCTCGACGACATCTCGACGGTCGCCGCCGCGTTCGCGCTCGACCTGACGCCGGATGGACGCGTGGCGCGCGCGCGGATCGCGTATGGCGGCATGGCCGCGACGCCCATCCGCGCGACCGCGCTGGAGCAGGCGCTGGTCGGCCAGCCGTGGACGCCGGAGACGGCCGCGGCGCTGCGGTCGATCGCCGACGACGTCGGCACGCCGATGACCGATCTGCGCGGCAGCGCCGCGTACCGGCGCGCGATGGTCGGCCGGCTGCTCGAGAAGTGCGCCGCCGACACCGCGCCGGCAGCCGAGCCGGTGGGGGTGGGGCGATGAACAAGCCGATCGCGCCGATCGCGAGCGCGCCCCTGGTCGGCGCGGCGCTGCCGCACGAATCGGCGATCGGGCACGTCACGGGCACTGCGCGCTATGTGGACGACCTGTGGCCCGACGTGGCGCACGTCGCGCACGCATGGCCGGTGCAGGCGCCACATGCACACGCGCGTGTCGTGCGGATTGACGCGGACGCTGCGCGCAACGTGCCAGGCGTCCTCGCGGTGCTCACCGCCGACGACGTCCCTGGCGAGAACGACACCGGTCCGGCGCGGCATGACGAGCCGCTGTTCCCGTCCGAAGTCTGCTTCGCCGGACAGGCCGTTGCCTGGGTGATCGCCGAGACCGAGGAAGCGGCCCGCCTCGGCGCGGCCGCGGTCCGCGTCGACTACGACGTCCTGCCGGCGATCCTCTCGATCGAGGATGCCATCGCGGCTGGCAGCTTCCTCACCGACGGTGACCGGCTGCATCGCGGCGACGCCGAGGCCGCGCTGCGCGACGCACCGCATCGTCTCGAGGGCGAGCTGCGCATCGGCGGCCAGGAGCACTTCTACCTGGAGACCAACGCTGCGCTCGCGTATCGCGATCACGACGGCGGGCTGATGGTCCACTCGTCGACGCAGCACCCGTCCGAAACGCAGGAGATCGTCGCGCGCGTGCTCGGCCTGCCGAAGCACGCGGTGGTGGTGCAGTGCCTGCGGATGGGCGGCGCGTTCGGCGGCAAGGAAGTGCAGGCCAACGCGTGGGCCGCGGTGGCGGCCCTCGCGGCGACGACGATTGGGCGGCCGGTGCGCGTGCGGCTGACGCGCCGGCAGGACATGGTTCTGACCGGCAAGCGGCACCCGTTCCTGGCGCGCTTCCGCGTCGGCTTCGAGGGGGACGGCGCGCTGCGCGCGGTCGCGATCGAGCTGTTCAGCGACGGCGGCTGGTCGCTCGATCTGAGCTTCCCGGTGCTCGGCCGGGCGATGTTCCACGCCGACAACTGCTACCACGTGCCGCACATGGACGTGGTCGGCCGCGTCTGCCGCACGCACCACGTGTCGAACACCGCGTTCCGCGGCTTCGGCGGCCCGCAAGGCATGCTCGCGATCGAGGAGATCGTCGATCGCGTCGCGCGGGCCCTCGATCTGCCGCCGCATCTCGTGCGCGCGCGCAACTTCTATCGCGAGGGCGACACGACGCACTACGGACAGGAAGTGCGCCATCCGCAGCGCATCGCGCGCCTCTGGTCCGAGCTGCAGGCGTCCGCGTCGTTCGAGACGCGGTGGGCCGAGGTCGCCGCGTTCAACGCGGCCAGCCCGCACGTCAAGCGCGGGCTGGCGATGACGCCGGTGAAGTTCGGCATTTCGTTCACGACGACGTTCTTCAACCAGGCCGGCGCGCTCGTGCTCGTCTACCGCGACGGCAGCGTCCAGGTGAACCACGGCGGCACCGAGATGGGGCAGGGCCTGCACACGAAGATCCTGCAGATTGCCGCCGACGGGCTCGGCCTGCCAGCCGCCGCGATCCGGCTGATGCCGACGCGCACCGACAAGGTGCCGAACACGTCGGCGACGGCGGCGTCGAGCGGCTCGGATCTGAACGGCGCCGCGGTGCAGCACGCGTGCGAGACCATCCGCGAGCGGCTCGCCGGGATCGCCGCCGCGCGCTTCGGCGTCGAGCCGTCGGCGATCGTGTTCGCGGGCGGCCGGGTCCATCCTGTCGGTGATCCCGACCGCGGCGTCGCCTTCGCCGAGATCGTGAACCAGGCCTACCTGGCGCGCGAGCCGCTGTTCGCGGCCGGCTACTACCGCACGCCGGGTCTCGCCTTCGACTGGAAGACGGGGCAGGGCACGCCGTTCCACTACTTCGCCTACGGCGCCGCGGTGAGCGAGGTCGAGGTCGACGGCTTCACCGGGCAGTACCGGCTGCTGCGCACCGACATCCTGCACGACGTCGGCGACTCGCTGTCGCCGCTGGTCGATCGCGGCCAGGTCGAAGGCGGCTTCGTGCAGGGCGTCGGCTGGCTGACGACCGAGGAACTGGTGTGGAACGCCGACGGCGCGTTCGTCTCCAACGGCGCGTCGACCTACAAGCTGCCGACGCTGGGCGAGTGCCCGCCCGATCTGCGCGTCGCGTTCCTCGAGCGCGCCCGCGAGCCCGGCGTCGTCCACGGCAGCAAGGCCGTCGGCGAGCCGCCGCTGATGCTCGCGATCAGCGTCCGCGAGGCGCTGCGCGCCGCGGTGGCCGCGTTCGGCGCCGGCGGCATCGTCGAGCTCGCCTCGCCGGCGACGCCCGAAGCCGTGTTCTGGGCCATCGAGCGTGTGTCACGACTCCGGAGTCGTGTCGGCGCGTCGACTCCGGAGTTGGGCGCGCGACCCGATCGTGGGGCATGATGGACCCCAGACCTCAGAAGGGAGAGCCCATGGCTGGCGTGCGACTGTCGCGGCGCAACGTGCTCGGCGGGTTGGTGTCGACGGCCGCAGCGGGCGTGGCCCTGCGCGGAACCGCGCTGGCGAGCCCGGCGGCGGGTGAGCCGCGGCGCGGCGACGGCGTGCTGCGGCTGGGCAGCAACGAGAACTCCGCTGGACTCGGGCCGGCGGCGCGCGCCGCATTTCTGGCCGCGATCGACGAGGCGAACCGCTATCCGGGCGCGGTCTGGTCGGCGCTGGTCGAGGCGCTGACGAGCCGCCATCAGGTCGATCGATCGTTCATCCACGTGACGCCGGGCTCGGGTGCGCTGCTGAGCGCGGCGACGCTCGCCTTCACCAGCGCGTCGCGGCCGCTGATCACCGCCGCGCCGACCTTCGAGGCGCCGGCCCGCACCGCCTCTCGCACCGGCGCCACCGTCCACGCGGTGCCGGTCACTGCCGACGGCCGGCTCGATCTCGACGCGATGCTGGCGAAGGCCGCCGGTGCCGGCCTGGTCTACGTCTGCAATCCGAACAACCCGACCGGCGGCGGCGTGCCTGGCACCGCGCTCGCGGCATTCGTGGATCGGCTGAAGACCGTCGCACCGGACGCGCGCGTGCTCGTCGACGAGGCCTACTTCGAGTACTCCGACGAGCCCGGCTACGCGACCGCGGTGCCGCTGGCCGTCGCCGACCGCCGCGTCCTCGTCACGCGGACGTTCTCCAAGGTGTTCGGGATGGCCGGCCTCCGCGTCGGCTACGCCATCGCCCATCCCGACACGCTCGGCGCGCTCCAGGAGCGCGGTCCCGACGGCACGCTGAGCAACGCGTCACTCGCGGCAGCCACCGCGGCGTTCACCGACACGGCGCACATCGCCGCCGAGTGCGCCCGCAACCGCGCCGTCCGGCAGTTCACGCGCGAGCGCTTCGAAGCGGCGGGCTATCGCGTGCTGCCGTCGGCCGCCAACTTCGTGATGGTCGACATCAAGCGCGACGCCGGCTCGTTCGGCTGGGAGTGCCGCCGCCAGCGGATCGCTGTGGCGCGCCCGTTCCCGCCGCTCGACACCTGCATGCGGCTGACGATCGGCACGCAGGCCGAGATGGACGAAGCGGTCCCGGCGATCCTGGGGCTGCTGCAGGCGCCGCCGCCGGCGTCGGCCCGCCTTCGCCAAGGCTCCGGCGCGGGACCCGCACACCCGCCGTTCGACTGGATCGCCGGCGACGGCTGCTGACGATGCCGCCCGCGTGCGGACGCCGCGGCGCGCCCAGCGCCGCGAATAGCAGTCCGCACGCCTGAAGGGCGGCCCGCGGCGGGGCCTGAGGGGCCCCGCCGCCAACAAGCAAGTTACCAGATG
>Ga0207691_10007398_pt1 | contig 10575 bp, 7 predicted proteins | sample KBSM13metaG_FD_184327 | JGI IMG/M metagenome (GOLD analysis project Ga0207691, IMG submission 184327) | Miscanthus rhizosphere microbial communities from Kellogg Biological Station, Michigan, USA - KBS M1-3 metaG (SPAdes) (version 2) | ecosystem: Host-associated > Plants > Roots > Rhizosphere >... | reverse complement strand
CGCGCAGGTCAAACATCCTTTCCACACCCGATGGGCCCGGCGCACCCTCTGACGCCCGCCCCTCACAGAAGCGTGGCGCGAATCGCACCTGCGCCCTGCGACACCTCTGAGAGGCTCTCAAGACCGATGGACTGCCGCGCCAAGGTCGCTGGCGCCTGTCCAACCGATTTCCGGTCCGACCGGCTCGCCCAGTCTCGAAATGAACGGACTTCCCCGACTGTTGGGGTGTACCCGGTCGGGCGGGGCCTTCGCGCTGGCGTTACAGAAGGGCTTTGCCCGGGCTGAAGCACGCACCTATATTCAGCACTCGGCTCCTGGAGATTGCCATGTCGCGTCGCCTGCCTGCGCTTTTGGCCACCGGCCCGAGGGCCTTGTCGATCGGCGTGAGCGCCCAGGACCACGAGTGGAACGATCCAGGCCCGATCGGGTTCGAGGCCGACCTGTGCAGCGGCCAGGCCGCGCTGGCCCTCACGTCGATCCCGGAGCCCCCACCTAAGCGATGAGGCTCGCGGCCTTCGCGGCGCTCGTCCTTTCCGGCGAGGCGGCCCAAGGCGCTCCCCCAGTGCGCAGGGGACCATGACCCGCTGCCCGAGCTTCCTCTGATGCATTCGGCGGCCATGCGAGGCGGGCAATTCATCCGAAAGAGGGGACGACATGGTCGGCATCATCGGCATCTTCGTTTCGCTGGCGCTGCTGATCTATCTCGCGGAGCGCGGCTGGAACGTCATCTTCGTGGCGCCGATCTGCGCCACCGTGGCGATCCTCTTCAACTGGGGCGACCTGCCGGTCCTCGCCAGCTACACGCAGATCTACATGCCCGCGCTGGGTTCGTACTTCGCCACCTATTTCCCGCTGTTCATGCTCGGCGCGGTGTTCGGCAAGCTGATGGACGAGTCGGGGTCGGCACGCGCGATCGCGCATGCGATCGTCGGCTGGGTCGGCGGCGATCGCGCGATCCTCGCGGTGGTGCTCGCCTGCGCACTGCTCACCTACGGCGGCGTGTCGCTGTTCGTCGTCGCGTTCTCGGTCTATCCGATCGCGGCATCGCTGTTTCGCGAAGCGGCGATCCCGAAGCGCTTGATTCCGGCGGCGATCGGGCTCGGCAGCTTCACCTTCACGATGGTCGCGCTGCCGGGGACGCCCGCGATCCAGAACGCGATTCCGATCCCGTTCTTCAAGACGACCATCTATGCCGCCCCCGGGATGGGCCTGGTCGCCGCGGTGTTCATGTTCGCGGCCGGCATGCTGTGGCTGAACCGGCGCGCGCATGCCGCGCGCGCCGGCGGCGAGGGCTACGGCGAGCACGAGGAGGATGTCGCCGCGCCCGATACCAGCAACCTGCCGAGCTTCTTCGTCGCGCTGCTGCCGATCCTGCTCGTCATCGCGCTGAACTTCGTGTTGTCGAAGTACGTGATCCCGGCGTTCGACCATTCCTACCTGGCGACCGCCAAGTTCAAGAACATCGACCTGAAGAAGGTCCTCGCGATCTGGGCCATCGTCGGCGCGATGGCGACGGCGATCGTCGTGATCATCGCGATGAACCGCAGCCGCATCCGCAATCTGGCCGAGTCGATCAACAGCGGCACGCTGGGCTCGCTGCTGCCGATGGCCAATACCGCGTCGGAGGTCGGCTACGGCGCGGTGATCGCGACGCTGGCGGCGTTTGCGGTCGTGCGCGAGGGCCTGAGGTCGCTGACCGCCGACCCGGTGATCTCGCTGTGGGTCGTGGTCACCGTGCTGGCCGCGATGACCGGCTCCGCGTCGGGCGGCATGAGCCTGGCCCTCGGCGCGATGGGGGAGTATTACGCTCGCGCTGCGGAGGCCGCGCAGATCAACCCCGAAATCATGCACCGCATCGCCTCGATGGGTTCGGCCGCGATGGACATCCTGCCGCACAACGGCGCGGTGATCACGCTGCTCGCGATCTGCAAGCTGACCCACAAGCAGTCGTATTTCGACCTGTTCATGGTCGGCAGCGTGACCGCGTTCACGGCCAGCCTCCTGGTGCTGGGCCTGTACCTCACGGTGGGCGTGTTCTGAGCCGCAGCGGCGGCCACAAAGCTGGAATCATGATGCGCGCGCTTCGAACCCTGGCTCTCGGTCTGCCGCTGCTGTGGCTCGCGTTCGACGCCACCGCGCAGAGCGAACTGAGGCTGCTCGCCGCCGAGCTGCCGCCCTACACCTATCAGGTGCCGCCGGCCTCGGTGTCGGAGGAACCGGGCCCGGGACGCGGCGTGGTCCACGATGCCGTCGTCGAGATGGCCCGGCGCGTCGGCCATTCCGGGCGCATCGAATACCTGCCGTGGTACCGCGCGCAGGAAATCGCGCAGACCGAGCCGAACGTCGGCATCCTGGCTGTGACCCGTTCGCCCGAGCGGGAGGACAAGTACCTGTGGCTGGTGAAGGTGCTGTCCGACGATCTGGTACTGGTCGGCGCGCCCGGCGTCGACGTGTCGGATCTTTCGAAGGTGAAGGAACGCCCGGTCGGCGTGCTGTACAGCTCGGGCGCCGAGGCGCTGGTGCGCGGGCTCGGCTTCTCGAAGGTCTCGCCGCAGCGCGAAGAATGGATGAACGCGAAGCGGCTGAAGGATCGTCGCATCGATGCATGGGTCGCGCCGCGCGCGATGGTGATTCACGCGGTGCGCGAGGTACGCGGCAACCTCGACGTGCTGCAGTTCGGCCAGGTGATTCGCGTCTCCGACCTGTACCTGGCCGCGTCGAAGAACCTGCCCGAGGCGGAGGCGCGCAAGTGGCAGGCGGCCTTCGCGGCGATGCAGGCCGACGGCACGCTCGCCGCGATCCGGCGTCGTTACGAGCAGGCGACGGTCGACCCGGTCGAGGACGAACGGCGCCGGATCCGCGACGAGCCATTCAACTGAAAGACGACGCCGCGCACGCGCGCAAGGAGGGTTCAATGGGTACGAAGAGAATCTTCTCGGCGTTGTCGCGCGACAGCGGCAAGATCGTGGCGGCGTCGGAGGCAGTGCGGCTGATCCGCGACGGCGACACGGTCGCCACCGGCGGCTTCGTCGGCATCGGCTTCGCGGAAGAGATCGCGGTCGCGCTCGAGGAGCTGTACACCGCTGACGACCTGCTGCTGCCGAATATCGGCAAGCCGCGCAACCTGACGCTCCTGTACGCGGCCGGGCAGGGCGACGGCGGAAGTCGCGGGCTCAACCATCTGGCGCAACCCGGCCTGGTGAAACGCGTGATCGGCGGCCACTGGGGGCTGGTGCCGAAGCTGCAGCAGCTCGCGGTCGGCAACCAGATCGAGGCCTACAACCTGCCGCAAGGCGTGATCACGCACCTGTTCCGCGACATCGCGGCCGGCAAGCCTGGACACCTGTCGCGCGTCGGGCTCGGCACCTTCGTCGATCCGCGCTTCGGCGGCGGCAAGCTCAACGAGCGCACGACCGAGGACCTCGTCGAACTGATGACGATCCGCGGCGAGGAGTACCTTTTCTATCGTGCCTTTCCGATTCACGTCGGCATCGTGCGCGGCACCACCGCCGACCCCGACGGCAACATCACGATGGAGCGCGAGGCGCTGACGCTCGAGGTGCTGGCGATCGCGATGGCCGCCCGCAACTCGGGCGGACTGGTGATCGCGCAGGTCGAACGCATCGCCGACCGCGACACGCTGAATCCGCGTCAGGTCAAGATTCCCGGCATCTTGGTCGACTGCGTCGTCGTCGCGCAGCCGGACCACCACCAGCAGACCTTCGCGACCGCCTACAACCCCGCCTTCGCCGGCGAGCTGCGCGTGCCGACGGGCTCGCTCCCCGCCAGGCCGATGAGCGAACGCAAGATCATCGCGCGGCGCGCGGCGATGGAATTGCAGCCGAACAGCGTCGTCAACCTCGGCATCGGCATGCCCGAGGGCGTGGCCGACGTCGCCAACGAAGAAAAGATCCTCGACCTGATCACGCTCACCGCCGAGCCCGGCGTGATCGGCGGCGTGCCGGCCGGCGGCATGAACTTCGGCGCGGCGTCGAACGCGCAAGCGGTCATCGACCAGCCGTACCAGTTCGATTTCTACGACGGCGGCGGTCTCGACGTCGCGTTTCTCGGGCTCGCGCAGGCCGACCGCGAAGGCAACCTCAACGTCTCGAAGTTCGGTCCGCGCCTGGCCGGTGCCGGAGGTTTCATCAACATCAGCCAGAACGCGAAGAAGGTCGTGTTCGTCGGCACGTTCACCACCGGCGAGCTTGCCGTGGAAGTGGCCGACGGCAAGCTCGTCATCGCCTGCGACGGAAGGATGAACAAGTTCGTCGCCGAGGTCGAGCACCGCACGTTCTCGGGTCCGCATGCGGCACGGTCCGGCCAGCCGGTGCTCTACGTCACCGAGCGCTGCGTGTTCGAACTGACGCGCCAGGGCATGGAGCTGATCGAGGTCGCGCCCGGCATCGACGTCCAGCGCGACATCCTCGATCGGATGGCGTTCGCGCCGATCGTGCGCGACCCGCGTCCGATGGACGGGCGCATCTTCCGCCTCGAGCCCATGGGCCTGCGCGACGACCTGCTGCGGCTTCCCTTCGATGCGCGGTTCCGCTACGAGCCGGAGCAGAACATCCTGTTCCTCAACTTCGAGCAGCTCGAACTGAAGTCGATCGATTCGGTCGAGGCGATTCGCGCTCGGGTGCGTGCGATCTGCGAGCCGCTCGGCCACAAGGTGTACGCGATCGTCAACTACGAGGGCTTCGAGCTCGATCGCGACGTCGAGGACGCGTATGTCGAGATGGTCAAGGATTGCGTCGAGCGCTACTACCTCGGCGTCACGCGCTTCACGACCAGTGCATTCATGCGCGCCAAGCTGGGTGACTCGCTGGCCAAACGCGCGGTCGCGCCGCACATCTTCGAGTCGGAGGCGGAGGCCAGGGCCGACTTGCGGCGCAGCCCGGCCATCCGTTGAGCCGTGACGGCAGTCGGCCGGGAACATCGGCGCGCGAGGACCGGTCGCGGTCAGCCCGGATGCTGCCGCTCGTGCGCACCGGCAGCCGGCTCCGAAAGTGGCAAGCGGAAGGAGCAGATTCTGGATGTGACGCGGGCGCTCCCACCAGTGGTGTGAAGCGCCCGCGGGTCTGGCTACAGAACCAGCTACAACACGTAGGGATCCGTCCCGGACCTAGAGATTGAAGACATATCACCTCCTTTCGTCGTGGCTACGGGGCCCTAGAGTAATCCGTTTGCGCCACGAGCGGGTTCACTGCACACACCCGGCGAACGACGGCCGTCTCGGCTTGCCCAATGCCGGTATGGTTGTGTGCAGTCAGGCACCCAGGTCCATGCGACTTTTCTGCTGATCACCGGCCGGTGGGACCTGCGTTGAACTCGTCAAACATCGTCACGCCGTCCGCCTTGGTCCACACGCCGACCAGGCCTTCACCGGTGATGTGGTTGTCGTCGACCTCTATGTAGCGCTTGCTGTCGCAGAACGCCTTCGCCAACGAGAGCTCCATCGACGAGCTGGCGGCTGAGGCCGGCCGCGACCCGGTCGCCTACCGGCTCGAACTGCTGGACCGCCAGGTCAGAGTGCACCGGGTCACGGTAGCCCTGGATCCTGGACAGATGGTCAACCCCGACGGCGTGCTTGCGCAGATCGAATCGAGCGTGATCTACGGGCTGGCCACTGTGCTGTGGGCGAGGTGACGCTCTACAAGGGGCGCGTCGAGCAGCGCAACTTTGACAGCCACCGCACGCTACGCATGCACGAGGTGCCGCCCTCGGTTGGCCGACGACGAAGTGGTCGGCTTCGATGCATAGCGACGTCCGCAGCGGAAGGCACGCCTTCATGCGCTTGCAGCCGCAATGCCGTCTCGACGCACATTGCGATGTACGTAGTCGGCTCGCCGCTCCATGGCACTGAGCGAAGGGTGTCGCCGGACAGGGGGTTGGCGTCCAGGTTGACCGTCGGATGCATGGCAGTAACGGCGTCGAGGGCAGCTGCGACTGCGAGAACGGTGAAGCGCTCAGTTCGGGACTTTCCCGCACTGTCGCGGTTCTTTCCCGGGCCATTCAAGCCATTCACATTTGTCGAAGACAAATAGTGTTTTCGCTCCGCTTGTCCCTTTCAACAACTCTTTTCGCAGGGCGAATGAGTCATCGAGAACACAATGGTTCGTGGTTCATTTGTTGGGGGAGGGGCCATGAATTCCACGATCAGAATCTTGTTGTCACCCATGGCGTCGGTCGTCTTCGCCAGCGCGACGACGGCTGCCGAGCCGATACGCATAGGAGTGACCGGCCCGTTCACGGGCGGCTCCTCTTCGTTGGGCGTGAGCATGCGCAACGGCGTGCGCCTGGCGGTCGAAGAGATCAACCGATCGGGTGGCGTGCTGGGCCGCGAGTTGCTGGCAATCGAGCGCGATGACGAGGCTAAGAGCGAGCTAGGCGTCCAGATCGCCCGTGAGCTCATCCACGAGAAAGGAGTGGCCGCCACGGTGGGCTATGCCAACACCGGCGTAGCCTTGGCATCGCAGCGGCTCTACCAGGAAGCGAAGATTCCCGTGATGAACAATGTGGCCACCGGCTCCGCCATCACACATCAGTTCGACGATCAGCCGGACAACTACATCTTCCGCAACTCGGCACCCGACCGCATTCAGGCGACGATGATTGTCGAGGAGGCGGTCACGCGTCGAGGATTCATGAAACTGGCCATCCTTGCGGACTCGACCAACTACGGCCAGCTCGGTCGCACCGATCTCCTGAACGCGCTCGCCGCCAAGGGCATCCAGCCGGTGGCGGACGAGAAGTTCAACGTCAAGGACCTCGACATGACGGCTCAGCTGCTCAAGGCCAAAGACGCCGGGGCACAGGCGCTACTGACCTACGGCATCGGCCCCGAACTTGCGCAGATCGCCAACGGTATGGCTCAGCTCGGATGGAAGGTACCCATGATCGGCGGCGTGACGCTGGCAATGGCTAGCTACATCGACAACGCAGGCCCTGCGGGCGAGGGCGCGCGAATGCCTCAGACCTTCATCCAGGAGCCGACGACACCAAAGCGTCAAGCCTTCGTCATCCACTACCTCAAGGCCTTCGAGCCAAAGAACGCGCGCATAGACTCGCCGGTGTCTGCGGCGCAGGGCTACGACTCTGTGCATCTGCTGGCCGCGGCGATGAAGCAGGCAGCCAGCATCGACGGTACGAAGGTCAAGGCGGCGCTCGAGAATCTGAGGACGCCAGTCGAGGGCGTGGTCACGACCTACGACAGACCTTTTTCCAAGAGCAATCACGACGCCATCGTTTCCAGCATGCTCGTGTTCGGCGAGGTCAAGGGTCGGCGAGTCGTCTACGCGTATCCGGACGATCAGGTGAAGGCATCGGAGGTGAATGTCAGGAAGCAGCGCGCACGAGTCAATATCGCGAGTGACACCAACTGATTCGCAGGAAGCGCAGGTGGCTGATGCCGAACCAGCCGCTGCCACCGAGCGGTGTCATCAACCCGCCCCCGAGTTCTTCGTACCCGAAGGGGGCCATGTCCGCCGGCAGCATGAGTCGGCGCGGCGTACCGCCTGGGCGTGATGCGGCGAACCGAATCTGGATTCAGTCTAGCTCCGTGCACTACGGGTGAGGCGGAAAGGTATTAGTACCCTGGAACCGGCCATCAAGCCCGAAAGGTGGCCGGCGCGCGGATGACCGTAATGGGGCCGAGACCGTGAGTCGAGGCGGCGGCCATCACAGACTGGAACCGCTGGATTCTGTTGAAAAACAGGGTTCGCGATAGAGCTGAGAAGGCTTTCTATACCCGCCCTTGGAAGCGGCGCGGCGTTTGAGGATCCAAGATCTCTTCGGAGTTGTCCCGCGCAAGCCTTCTAGGCCGGGATCAAGGTTCCTTGCTTTTGCTCCATCAACCGCTTGGCCATCCGTCGCAGGTTCTGAGCCGTTGCCGCAAGCAAGAACTCATCTGTTGCTCCGGACAATCCTCTCAGGCGAAGCCGATCGAGCTTCAAGATGCGCTTCAAGTGGGCGAAGAGCATCTCGGCCTTCTTGCGTTGCCGCTTCGACTGGGCGTACCCGGGCGTCTTGGCGATCTCGCGACCCACATCTCGCGCCTCTTCGTGGACGCTGCGTGCGATCTTGCGGATCGGCGTGTTGGGGCAGCAGGTTTGCTTCAGCGGCCATCCCGCGCAGTCGTGCTGGTTGGAGCGATAGATGACGGTGTCGGCCTTGGTGACGTGATCGCGCGGCTGCGTGAAGTTGCGACGTTCGCTGCGAAGTGCGAAGCCCTGCGGACACCGGTACTCGTTGGCCTGCGTATCCCATAGGAACTCGCTGGCCGACAGGGATCCATCCTTGCGCTGAGTCCTGTCCCAGACGGGTACGTGTGGCGCGATGTGCTTCTCGTTGACCATCCAGGACAGCATCTCCGCTGTCCCGTAGGCAGTGTCGCCGACCAGGCGGCGTGGCTTCATGCCGAAGCGCTGCTCCACTCGATCGACCATCGCCTTCGTCGAGTCGACCTCCTGTGTTCGATTCGCCGGTGTCGCCTCGACATCGACAATGATTCCGGCCTCCAGGTCGATCAAGTAGTTGGTGGAGTAGGCGTATTGCGGTTCAGATGGACTTCTTCGCACAGGCGGCGCTCCGATCGAATGCCGAAGCAGTAGCCCACGATCAGCATGCGCAGCATCAGCTCGGGATGGATCGAGGGTCGCCCGGTGTGGCTGTAGAACGGGTCAGCTGTGCGCGCAGCTCGCGCAGGTCGAGAACCTGATCGATGCCGCGAAGCAGATGGCCTCGTGGGACATGGTCCTCAAGGCTGAAGCTGTAGAACAACTTGTCCTGTGCCTCCGGTCGCTGTCCCATCATCTCGAAGAGCCCCCCGACGTTACCGTCAACATAGGCGACGACCGGCGATCCGCCAGGGGAGTTTTTCAAAAGAATCGCTGCATTGCTGTCGCTCAAGCCGGCGACGCGAAGGCCTGTCGGTAGCCGAGAGAAGCGGGCACTCTGCGGTGTAGAAAACGACTTCAATCGAGATCAGGGCCGCCAACGGACCGGTCGCGGATGTGGACCGGCCGCTGACTCCTCGCGGCCATCGCTGTCTGCTTTCGGCTACAGCGTGACCCTGCTGTTCGAGGCACCTGGCGGAGCCGACAAGCAGCTCCCGGAGGACTCAAACTCCGCAGGAAATCCGAGTATTTCTGGACCGTCAGTCTCGCGTTTCTTCCGGTCCAGTCCGACTAATTCGGTGTCCTCGCACAACTCATCGCCTACACGTCGATGTTCGCGGCCCGCAGCGCGTTGGTCTCGATGAACTCGCGCCGCGGCTCCACCTCGTCGCCCATCAGCATCGTGAACACGCGGTCGGCCTCGATCGCGTCCTCGATCTGCACCCTGAGCAACCGGCGCACCGTCGGGTCCATGGTCGTCTCCCACAGCTGCTCGGGGTTCATCTCGCCCAACCCCTTGTAGCGCTGGCGCCCCACCGCATTCTCGGCCTGCTGCATCAGCCAGGCCATCGCCTCGCGGAAGTCGCCGACCTTGGACTCCTTCTGCTTGTCGCCCTCGCCGCGCTTGACCACCGCGTTCTCGGGCGCGACCAGGCCACGGAAGGTGCTGCCAGCGGTGCTGAGCGCCTCGTAGTCGGCACCGTGCACGAAGTCCGCGGTGATCACGCTGCTCTTGGTGTTGCCATGGTGCCGGCGGCCGATGCGCAGCAGGTGCTTGTCGGTGCGCGCGTCGTACTGGGCGTGCACGTCGGCGTCGTGCAGCGCAGCCTTGAGCAGCGCAGCCGAGGCCTCGGCGTCGGCCAGCGTGTCGAGGTTGAGCGCGAGGCCGTCGGCGATCGCGCGCAGCGCCTCCACGTCCATCCAGTTGGCGAGTCGCGCGACCACGTTGTTGGCCAGCACGTACTGGCGCGCCAGCGCCTCCAGCGCCTCGCCCTGCAGCACGTCGCCGGCGCCGGCGCCACCGTGGCCGGTCTCGAGCCGCGCGTCGCGCAGCGCCACGCGCAGCAGGTAGGCGTCGAGCTCGCCGCCGTCCTTCAGGTACTGCTCCTCCTTGCCGAGCTTGACCTTGTAGAGCGGCGGCTGCGCGATGTAGATGTGGCCACGCTCGACGAGCTCCGGCATCTGGCGGTAGAAGAAGGTCAGCAGCAGGGTGCGGATGTGCGCGCCGTCCACGTCCGCGTCGGTCATGATGATGATGCGGTGGTAGCGCAGCTTGTCCGGGTTGTACTCGTCCTTGCCGATGCTGGTGCCGAGCGCCGTGATCAGCGTGAGGATCTCGTTGCTGGTCAGCAGCTTCTCGAAGCGTGCGCGCTCCACGTTGAGGATCTTGCCGCGCAGCGGCAGGATCGCCTGGAACTTGCGGTCACGCCCCTGCTTGGCCGAGCCGCCCGCCGAGTCGCCCTCGACGATGTAGATCTCGCACAGCGCCGGATCCTTCTCCTGGCAGTCGGCGAGCTTGCCGGGCAGGCCCATGCCGTCGAGAACGCCTTTCCTTCGCGTCATCTCGCGCGCCTTCCTCGCTGCCTCGCGCGCCCGCGCCGCGTCGACGATCTTGCCGCAGATGATCTTGGCGTCGGTCGGGTTCTCGAGCAGGTAGTCGTTGAGCGCCTTGCTGACC
>Ga0207691_10007397_pt1 | contig 10577 bp, 7 predicted proteins | sample KBSM13metaG_FD_184327 | JGI IMG/M metagenome (GOLD analysis project Ga0207691, IMG submission 184327) | Miscanthus rhizosphere microbial communities from Kellogg Biological Station, Michigan, USA - KBS M1-3 metaG (SPAdes) (version 2) | ecosystem: Host-associated > Plants > Roots > Rhizosphere >... | reverse complement strand
CGGTAGCTGGTCCGGCCGATTTCCAGCGGGGCGCCGTCCCGCGGGTCGGTCAGGACCCGGTGGAAGGAACCGGCGCCGTCGGCGATCAGGCGGCGGGCCATCGAGGGCGGGATCGGACCGTACCCGTCCAGGACGGCCGGTTCGTCGGTGGCGCCGAGCAGGGACAGGACCGGGACGGTGACCAGGACTTGCGCCCGCGGGACCGGAACAAACGCCCCCGCACGAGCTCCCACCCCCGTGCCGGTGCCGGCGCCGCTGCCGCCGTCTGCCGTTCCACCGGTGATGCCGCAGCACGCCCCCGTGCCGCCGTCGTCCATTCCGCCGCCGGGCGTGCCGGTGGTGAGGAGCCAGGTGGCGGTGATGTCGGCGCGGAGCTGGGCGAGGGTCCGGGCCTCGTGCGGGCCCTGGAGGGCGCGGGCGGCGGCGGTGGTCCGGTCCCAGATCCCGGCGGCGGTGTCGGCCGGGAGGTGGGCGGAGAGCCAGGCCATGCCGTCCCGGTCCGGGGTGTACTCGACCCGCCGGTCCGCGGCGCTCGTGGTGTGGCGTTCCTCGATGCTGGCGGGGTGGTGGCGTTCGCGCCAGGCGCGGGCCTTGGCCCGGAACCGGGACGGAACGAGCTCCCCGCCGGGCACCCACGGGCAGGGTTCGGCGCACCTGGGTCCAGGAAGTGCGCCTCGAGCCCGGCCGCCCCGGCCGCATCCAGGCTGCTGGTTTCGTCCACGATGATCCGGGCGTGCTGCCAGGAGATCGCCCCGGACTCAAGGGCGGCCAGGGTCAGCGGCAGCGCCGTCGTCAGGGCCCGGGCTTCGGCGAGGAGGGCTGCGGCGGTGCGTTCGCTGACGGTCAGGACACAGGCGACCTCGGCCACCAGTGCCATCGCTTGGGCGGCGCGGTCCCGCGGGGACGGCGCCGGCGGCGCCAGGAACCTGGTTGCGTGCGCGTAGTCGGCGGCCAGCCGCACCCTCAGCGCCGCGGTCCGGGCCTCCATCCGGGCGACCTCGGCGAGCCCGTCCAGGCAACCGTCCGCCAGCCGCCGCAGCGGATCGCCGTCTCCCATCGGGTCGGCAGCAGGCGCATCGTCGCTAGCGGCCGCTCCGGCCAAGGCAGCCAGCGCGGCAACCGATGCGGCGACGGCTTCTATCGCCGCACCGCTCTCCGCGCTCAACGCTGTCCTGCTCTCCACACTCAGATCATCTCAGGAGGCACCGACAGAAATAGCGACATAGGCTGTCCTCGAGCGTGAGCATTGAGCCGAGGGACATCCCGCGACACCGGAGTGACCTGAACGGCGGTACCGGAATCCTTAGCAGCCGGTCAAATGCCGCTTGGGCCTGTCCTGACGGTAGAGGTAGCGGCCGGCTTCGCGGAAACCGGCTCGGGCGTACAGCTCACGGGCACCGGCGTTGGAGGCCATGACCAGCAGCCAGTACCCCGCCAGGCCGCGGGCGCCGCCCTCGTGCAGCAGCGCCCGGACCACCCGGCCGCCATAGCCCCGACGCCGCGCATCCGGACGCGTTGCCATACAGTACAGCCCGCCCCACCCGGGCCCGGACGGGCCGGTGTTGGGCAAGGCGAGGCGTGCGACGGCGGCCGGCGCGCCGCCGTCGTCCCGCACCAGCGCGTACAGCGAGGGGCACCCTTCGAGAATGCCGCGGGCCACGGCGAGCTCGTCCGCTCCCCCGCGGCCGTCGACGCTCCACCACAGTTCCAGCCATTCCGCCGACGGCTCGGCCGAAATTTCCACGGCAGGTTCGGGGCCGCTGGAGTCCGCGCCGGACTCCACGCCGGGCTCAGCACCGGGAACATGGACCAGCACCAGGGTTTCGGACTGCCGGGTGAACCCTTCGGCGTCGAGCACCGCGTTGAGCGCCGCGTGGCGTGGGCCGTCAAAAATTTGGAAGATGAGCGGAAGCCGCCGGCTGCGGTACCAAAGCCGGGCGTCGCGGACTGCGGCGAGCTGCCGGTGCGGATCCTCGCCGGGGTCCCTCGGCCAGACCGAGTTCGCCCGCTGGGTCACCCCTGACGCCGCCCGCAGCACCCACCCGCCGGATTCCTCGCGCTCCACGGCAGGCCACGCTGCATCCATCAGCGTCTCCAGCCCGGGGATGGATCCAGGTATCACCCCGGGGTGCGGTTCCAGGTTCATCGAGCTACTCCGTCCGGGACGAATGCGGGCAACTAATGACAGACGGCAGGGGCTCCCCGGTTGCCCGGGGAGCCCCTGCCGCTGAAGCTCGCAGGCTAGTCCCTACCGTCCTCAGGTTTCTTGGGCTGCGGCTTGAAGTCGACGCCGGCTTCCTTGCGCTGCTGCGCCGTGATGGGAGCGGGAGCCTGGGTCAGCGGGTCGAAGCCGCCGCCGGACTTCGGGAACGCGATGACGTCGCGGATGGACTCCACGCCGGCCAGCAGGGCAACGACGCGGTCCCAGCCGAAGGCGATGCCGCCGTGCGGAGGGGCTCCGAACTTGAAGCCCTCCAGCAGGAAGCCGAACTTGGTCTGGGCGTCTTCCTTGTCCAGGCCCATGAGCTCGAAGACGCGTTCCTGGACGTCGCGCTCGTGGATACGGATCGAGCCGCCGCCAATTTCGTTGCCGTTGCAGACGATGTCGTAGGCGTAAGACAGCGCCGATTCGGGATCGGTGTCGAAGGAGTCCATGAACTCGGGCTTGGGCGAGGTGAACGCGTGGTGGACGGCGGTCCACTTGCCTGCGCCGACGGCGACGTCGCCGGAGGCGACAGCGGCGGCGGCCGGCTCGAACATCGGCGCGTCCACGACCCAGCAGAACGCCCAGTCAGCGGGGTTGATGAGCCCGGTGCGGTGGCCGATCTCGACGCGGGCAGCGCCGAGGAGCGCGCGGGACGGGGTCTTCTCGCCGGCTGCGAAGAAGATGCAGTCACCGGGCTTGGCGCCGACGGCGTCGGCGAGGCCCGCACGCTCGGTCTCGGTGAGGTTCTTGGCGACGGGACCGGCGAGTTCGCCGTCCTCCTTGTACAGGACGTACGCCAGGCCCTTGGCGCCGCGCTGCTTGGCCCACTCCTGCCAGGCGTCGAGGGCCCGGCGGGCCTGGGAGGCGCCGCCGGGCATGACGACGGCGCCGACGTAAGGCGCCTTGAAGACACCGAAGTTGGTGTCCTTGAAGAATTCTGTCAGCTCAGTGAGCTCCTGGCCGAAGCGCAGGTCCGGCTTGTCCGAGCCGTAGCGGGCCATGGCCTCGTGGTAGGTGATGCGCTGGATCGGCGTCGGGATCTCGACGTCGATCAGTTTCCACAGGGCCCTGACGATGTTCTCGCCCAGGCGGATGATGTCGTCCTGTTCCACGAAGCTGGCCTCGATGTCCAGCTGGGTGAATTCCGGCTGGCGGTCCGCGCGGAAGTCTTCATCGCGGTAGCAACGGGCGATCTGGTAGTACTTTTCGAAGCCGCCCACCTGAAGGAGCTGCTTGAACAGCTGCGGGGACTGCGGCAGCGCGTACCAGGAACCCGGCGCCAGGCGGGCCGGAACCACAAAGTCGCGGGCGCCTTCCGGCGTCGAACGGGTCAGCGTGGGGGTTTCGATCTCCACGTAGCCGTCCTGGTGAAGCAGTTCGCGGGCCACCCGGTTGGCTTCCGAACGCAGGCGCAGGTTACGGGCGGGGCCGGGACGGCGCAGGTCCAGGTAGCGGTGCTTCAGGCGTGCTTCCTCGCCCACCTCAACGTGTTCGTCGATCTGGAACGGCAGCGGGTCCGAGGTGTTGAGGATCGTGACCTTCTCGGCCATGACCTCGATCTCGCCGGTGGGAAGCGCCGGGTTCTCGTTGCCTTCGGGACGCTGGGAGACGGTGCCGACGATCTGCAGCACATACTCGTTGCGCAGTCCGTGGAAGACCTCTTCTTCGCGGACCACAACCTGGGCGACGCCGGACGCGTCGCGCAGGTCAACGAATGCGACACCACCGTGGTCACGACGCCGGCCGACCCAGCCGGCGAGGGTTACGGTTTGTCCAATGTGCTCGGAGCGAAGTGATCCGAGGTCATGTGTGCGCAGCACAGCACGCCTTTCTGAAGAAGACAGAGGGAAAATCAAAAGCGATATCAAAACAATGACGTTCTAATAGGATCGCTACGGGAACGATCCCGTTCGAGTTTACCCGTTGGAAAGGCCCCTTTTGCCATGGCAACCCGGCACAACGGAACCCAGCCCGGTGACCAGCCCCCGCGTCAGCCCCGCGATCAGCCCGGCGGCCGGCCTGGTCCGCAGCGGCCACCCCAGCGGCTGCAGCGCCGCCTCGGCGTGTTCGATTCCACGGCAATTGGCCTGGGTTCGATGCTGGGCGCCGGCGTGTTCGTCGTGTTCTCCCCCGCCGCAGCCCTGGCCGGGCCGCTGCTGACACTTGCCGTGGCCGTGGCCGGCGTCATCGCCTACTGCAATGCCGTCGCGTCGGCGCAGTTGGCGGCGAGGTACCCCGACAGCGGGGGAACTTACGTGTACGGGCGCCGGCAGCTCGGCCAGTGGCCGGGCTTCATTGCGGGCTGGGGTTTCATCACGGGCAAGACGGCGTCCTGCGCGGCGATGGCGCTGACGTTCGGGCACTACGTGGCGCCGGCTTATGCCACGCCGCTGGCGGTCGCCGGCGTCGTCGTCCTCACGGGAGTTAATCTGCTCGGCATCACGCGGACCGCACTGCTGACCAGGATCCTGCTGGCCGTCGTGTTGGCCACGCTCGTCTTCGTCGCCGTGGCCTCCCTGCTCGGTCCGCACCCGGCGGGCGCCCCTGCCGTGTCGGCGGCGCCGGCCTATCCCGCGCCGCCCTCCGGCGGCTGGGGCGTCCTTCCCGCGGCGGGGCTGATGTTCTTCGCCTTCGCGGGTTATGCGCGGATCGCCACCCTCGGCGAGGAGGTCAAGGATCCCGCCCGTACCATCCCGCGGGCCATCCTGGCCGCACTGGCCGGGGCCTTCGTGATCTACCTTGGCCTGGCCGCGCTGCTGCAGTGGCACCTGCCCCCGCAGCAGCTGGCGGGTTCGACGGCGCCGCTGCTGGACGCGGTGGCGGTCTCCCGCCTCGGCGCCGGCGTCCCGTTCGTCCAGGCCGGAGCGGCGGCGGCCTGCCTCGGCGCGCTGCTGGCCCTGATCACCGGGGTCGGCCGGACCACGTTGGCGATGGCGCGGGAACGGGACCTGCCCGCCCCGCTGGCCAGTGTGGGCCGCGCCCGCACCGTCCCGTTCACGGCGGAACTGGCCGTCGCGGCCGCCGTCGTTGTCCTGCTGCTGAGCACTGACGTGATGACCGTGGTCGGATTTTCCAGCTTCGGCGTGCTGGTCTATTACGCCGTGACGAACGCCGCGGCTTTCACGCTGGCCGGTCGCCCCTGGCATGCGCCGCGCTGGCTCAACGTGCTGGGTTTCCTCGGCTGCCTGGTCCTGGCCGTCACCCTGCCGCCGGCCTCCGTGCTGTTCATGGCGGCGGTACTGGCGGCAGGGGTGGCCGGGCGGTTCCTCGTCCTGCTGGTGCGCAGGACGCGGGACGCTAGCGGGCCTGCCCGGAAGTCCTAGCTCGCGGCGATTACGCGCACGTGCAGGTCCTCCTCGGAGGGCGTCCACGAGTCCGGGTCGGCGTCGTACTGCTCGCCCGTGCGGATGTCTTTGACCTGGTGCTTGCCGTCGTCGTCAGTGAACCAGACAAACGGAATGCCGCGACGGTCGGCGAACTTGATCTGCTTGCCGAACTTCTCCGCCTTCGCGGCGACCTCCGTGGCGATGCCCCGGCTGCGCAGCTGCGCCGCGACATCCTGCGCTGCGGCCCAGCTGTCGTCGTTGTTCAGCGTCACCAGCACGGCGGTCGGCACGGAGCGCGTGGCCTTGGCCAGGTCCTGGCTCAGGATCCGCGACACCAGCCGGGTCACGCCGATGGAGAGTCCGACGCCGGGGAACTTGCGGTTGCCCTTGCTCGCCAGGGCGTCGTAGCGGCCGCCGGAGCAGATCGAGCCCAGCTGCTCGTGCCCCACCAGGACGGTTTCCACCACGGTGCCGGTGTAGTAGTCGAGGCCGCGGGCGATGCTGAGATCGGCGACGACCCGACCCGGCGCGTGCTGGACAGCGGCCGCAATGACCTGCTCCAGCTCGTTCAGGCCTTCCTCCAACAGCTCGTTGGTGACGCCCAGCGCCCGGACCTGCTCCACAAAGGACGTGTCCTTGGTGCGGATGCCCGCGAGCTTCAGGGCAGCCTGCGCCTGATCGTCAGTGGCGCCGAGTTCCTCCTTGAGCAACTCGGCCACCTTCGCCGGCCCGACTTTCTCGAGTTTGTCGATGCTGCGCAGGACGCCCGCGGTGTCCGTGAGGCCGATCCCGGTGTAGAAGCCCTCGGCCAGCTTGCGGTTGTTGATCCGCAGCAGGAAATCGGGGATGGGCAGCGCGTTGAGCGCCTCAGCAATCACCAGCGCGATTTCGACGTCGTACCGGAACGGCAGTTCGCCGTCGCCGACGACGTCGATGTCCGCCTGGGTGAACTCGCGGGCCCGTCCCTCCTGGGGACGTTCGCCGCGCCAGACCTTCTGGATCTGGTAGCGGCGGAACGGGAACGCCAGGTAGCCGGCGTTTTCCACGACGTACCGGGCGAAGGGCACGGTGAGGTCGAAGTGCAGGGCAAGGGCATGGGGGTCGAACTTGGCCGCGGAGTCCTCATCGTCCTGGAGCCGGCTGAGGCCGTAGACCTCTTTGTCGATTTCCCCCTTGCGCAGCAACTGGCCCACCGTCTCCACTGCGCGGGTCTCGATCGAGGAGAAACCATGGAGTTCGAAGGTCCGGCGCAGCGTGTCCAGCACATGGAGTTCCACCAGCCGCTCCTCGGGAAGCCACTCGGGGAATCCTGACAGGGAGGCTGTGCGTGCCATGGTGAAATTTCTCCTCTGGTTACCACTGCGGTATCTCGTTGCTACTGCAGTATCTTCGGGCGCGGGCGTCAGGCGGCATTCTCTCTGTCGAAACGTAACGAAGATAAGCGGCAGACCGGCCAGTCGTGCATAAACTGTGTGCGGCAGTCAGTTTATGCGTTCGGCGCCTGCTTCTTCCAACGGAGCCGGACCCGGCGGGACTGCCGGCAGCTTGCTGCTGCTACCGCGACGGCGCCTACGGCCCCGTCATGGTGGCGGCCATACAACCAGGAGGACCTTTGGCGGCCAGTTCACGCAGCGCACGCGAGGCGAAGCGGCGCGTCCAGCAGATGGAGGCCAGGCGCGGCCTGCGCCGGGACCAGGACAAGCGCCGCAAGCGCGACAACGTCTTCGCCATCAGCGCCGGCACGGCAGCAATTGGCCTGGCCTTGGTGCTTCAGCTGACCGCCTTCGCCTCAAACCCGACCGAAGAGGAATTCGCGGCCGCGCAGGAGGGACTCAACAGCCCGTCGGCATCCGCCTCACCCACAGCGGCCCCGACGAACGGCGCGAACATCCCCAAGCCGGAGACCGCCGCGGGCAAGACGTTCACGGGCGAGCTCAAGCTGAACCGCGGCACGCTCGGCGTCGAACTCGACGGCACGAAGGCCCCCCAGGCCGCGGCGGTCTTCAAATCCCTTGCCGACCAAAAGTTCTACGACGGCGTCAGCTGCCACCGGCTGACCACGGCCGAGAACTTCGGCGTCCTCCAGTGCGGTTCCAAGGCCGGCGACGGCAGCAGCGACCCGGGCTACACCTGGGGCCCGCTGGAAAACACCCCGCAGGACAACAAGTATCCCGCCGGAACCATCGCAGTGGCCCGGACCGGCGGGAACGCCAACGGCAACGGCACCCAATTCTTCATTGTGTACAAGGACACCGTCATTCCAGCGGATGCCGCCGGGGGCTATACGGTGGTGGGCAAGGTGACCTCTGGACTCGACGTGGTGGGCGGTATTGCCGCCGCCGGACTGAAGCCCGGCGACAACGCCACCGACGGCGCACCTGTGGAACCAGTCACGATAGACTCGTTCTCACTGAAGTAACCAGCCGCGGCCCTCAAGGCCCTGGTCCCGGTATTTCCCTCCAAGCGAAAGACTTCTAGCGGTGACAGACAGTCAGAAATCCGACGAAACATTGGCAACAGCAGCTGCCAACGAAACCGAAACCGAGGCAACCCCCGCCGAGAGTGCAGGCGCTGCCGTAGACTCCGACGGCGAGACTGCGGCACCCGAGGCACCAGCCGCGGCCGGCGAGGAACCCGCCGCAGCCGGCGAGGAACTTACCGAGGCATCCGAGCCCACTGTGCCCACCGTTCCGGCAGAACCCGCCGAGCCGGCGGAGACGGCCGAGCCTGTTGACCAAGCCGAAGCCACCGCCGCCCCGGTTCCGACGCCGGGTCCCGCGCCGGCCGCGCGTCCCGCACCGAGCCCGGCAGCATTTGCCGGCCGGCCGAAGGCCAAGCCGTCTGCGGCCGCACCGGCTCCGGCCCCGGCGGCCGTGTCCTCCGCAGCCTCACTGGCCGAAGCGGCCCGCTGGGGCCGTGTTGAAGGCGACGGCCACGTCTTCCTGACCGTTGACGGCACGGAATACCCCGTAGGCCAGTACCCGGGGGTCAGCGAGGACGAGGCCCTGGGCTACTTCGCCCGGAAGTTCGAGGACGTCGTGGCCCAGATCGTCCTGCTGGAACAGCGGGTGAGCTCCAAGGCGCCCACCGCGGACATGCAGAAGACCGTCACGCACCTGCGCGAGCAGCTCGCCGAGCGGAACATGGTGGGCGACATCCGCTCCGCCGAGGCCCGGCTGGACGCTCTGGTGACACAGATCGGCGAGCTTGAAAAGGCTGAGAAGGCCGAGCACGACGCTGTCCGCGCCGCTGAGCTTGCCGCCCGCGAGGCCATCGTGGCCGAGGCCGAGGAAATTGCCGGCCACGATCCCGCGCAGATCCAGTGGAAGACCTCCAGCGCGCGGATGAACGAACTCTTCGAGAGCTGGAAGACCGCACAGAAGAGCGGCGTCCGGCTCGGCCGCAGCAATGAGGACGCACTGTGGAAGCGGTTCCGCGCCGCCCGCACGGTGTTTGACCGGCACCGCCGCGCGTACTTCTCCCAGCTGGACAGCAACAATTCGGCGGCCAAGGCCGCAAAGGAGAAGCTGATCACCGAGGCCGAGGCCCTTTCGTCCTCGACCGACTGGGGTTTTGCCGCCGGCGAGTACCGCCGCCTGATGGATGAGTGGAAAGCCTCACCCCGCGCCAGCCGCAAGGACGACGACGCGCTGTGGGCCCGCTTCCGCGCCGCACAGGACGTCTTCTTCACCAACCGCCAGGCAGCCAACGACGAGATCGACCAGGAATACGGTGCGAACCTGGTGGTAAAGGAAGCGCTCCTGGTGGAAGCCAACGAGCTCCTGCCGATCAAGGATCTCGCGGCAGCCAAGAAGGCACTGCAGTCCATCCGGGACCGCTGGGAAGAAGCCGGCAAGGTGCCGCGCGCCGACATGGGCCGCATCGAAGCCGGCCTGCGGAAGGTGGAGGACGCTGTCCGCCACGCCGAGGACGAAAACTGGAAGCGCTCCAACCCGGAGACGAAGGCGCGCACCAACAGCGCCCTCACCCAGCTCGAGGCCGCCATTGCCGGCCTCAAGGAAGATCTGGCCAAGGCGGAGAAGGCCGGCGACGAGCGCAAGATCAAGGCCGCCCGGGAAGCCCTCGAGGCACGCCAGGCCTGGCTGGAGCAGCTCGAGCGCTCAGCGAGCGAACTCTCCTAGGCACGCGGCACCTCAGTACGAAGTACACCAGCAGGTCAGTCCAGGCCCCGTTTCGGTTATCCACATGACCGGTACGGGGCCTGTTCTATGTCCGGGGAACCGGGAACGATGGCGGAATGGTAATCATGCCCCGCGCTCCCACCGCTCCGCCGGTTCCGGGCCGGCACGCCCTGGTGCCGGGAGCTCCGGTGCCGGGGACTCCAAGTCCATGTGCGGGGCCGGATCACTGCGAGCTCTACTCCCCCGGCGCGCTGTTCTCCTGGCCGGAGCTGCAGGCCATGGCCGCCGACGGCGTGCTGACGCAGCTGTATCAGCGCGGCTACCTGCCGCCCGGGTCCCACGCCAGTCCGCAGCTTCGCGCGCGGGCCGCGTCCCTGGTGGTGGCCCCGGCGATCCGGCAGCGGGTCGTGGCGGGCCGGATGACCGCGGCATGGATCTATGGGTGTGCCACGGAGCCGGACCGCCTGGCGCTGCTGGTTGACGCCAACCGGCGGATCTCCAGTCTGCGGTCCGTGCGCGGCTGCACCTTCCACGAAGTTCGGCTGGGGCCGTTCGACGTCGTGAGCATGGGAGGCCTGATGGTGTCCAGCCCGCTGCGCACGGCCGTGGACGTGGCGATGCACGTGGACGCGGAGCGGGGCGTGCCGGCCCTCAGGGCGCTGTTGGCTCGTCCCGAACTGGGCGTCCGCCTGCGGCTGCTCAGGCTCGCCGTGGAGGCGAGTCCGCGCGTTCCGCATAAGCGGGCGGCCCTGGCGAAGCTCGCCGCCCTCGCGGCAGAGCCGGCGGCGCCAGATTGATCCCGTGCAGAAAGCGGTGGACCGAGGCCTGAACTGCCGGGTCAGCTGCGGCGGCGGTTTCCGGTGGTGCGGTACACGTCGAAGACGCCGTCGATCCTGCGGACCG
>Ga0207691_10007395_pt1 | contig 10580 bp, 7 predicted proteins | sample KBSM13metaG_FD_184327 | JGI IMG/M metagenome (GOLD analysis project Ga0207691, IMG submission 184327) | Miscanthus rhizosphere microbial communities from Kellogg Biological Station, Michigan, USA - KBS M1-3 metaG (SPAdes) (version 2) | ecosystem: Host-associated > Plants > Roots > Rhizosphere >... | reverse complement strand
CAGAGCTCGAACACCGCACCGTATTCATGAAAGTGGCTGACCGCGTGCGCCGCCCAACGGGCAAACGCCGCGACCGCGTCGGGTAGAGCAGGTGCAGACGCCTTCCTGATCGTGGGCGACGTTTGCCGGACCGCCACTTCTACCGCATACAGCGGATTCGAATAGTTGAGTATGAATAGCGGACGCAAGCCGCGCGCCCTCAGTTGCCGCGCGATCACGTCATATATGGCAAAGTCATAAACACCGGAAGACTTTTCGGTCACCTCCCAGGTGAGATCGATTCGGACGAAGGAGAGTCCGGTGGCTGCGATCATGTCCAAATCGGCTTCGGTCGCGCCGTGAACGTTCACCCCCCAATTGTTGCCAATGACGAGCGGCGGGAATTTCGGATGCTGCGCGTCGACCAGCGGCTGCACGGCCGCAGAGTGCGGAGCTTTGGCCCTGAACTCCGATCTCGGTCCCGCGAACGTGGACGACGGCCCAACCGTGAGCGGTAGCAGCAATGCGCCCAGCGCTATCAGACGCCGCGTGAGCAATTGAACGGAGCTTGCCACCTTCTACACTCAGCGAGGACGGACACGCTAAGCCAGCATCCGCCGGTCGAGCGCATTCTGGATCACGCCTTGCATTCCCGCCAGGAATCGTTCGCGCGAGAAGCGTGCCAGCCGCGCGGGTACCGGACGCGGAGCGCACGAATTGAAGCGGCGAATGGCTTCGGTCAGGCTCTCGACGGTTGGCTCATCGAAGAAGACGCTATCTTCCTCACTCAGCGTCTCGAGCACGCCGCCCCCACGAAATGCGATCACCGGCGTGCCTGCGGCCAGCGCCTCGAGCGGTGTGATTCCGAAATCTTCCACTCCGGGGAAGATCAGCGCGCGGCTGCGAGCCAGCACATCGATGACGGCCGCGCGGCTCAGGCTGCCCAGAAAGCTCACGGTGCTGCCAGCCATCAGCCGCAGTTCTCGGTCCAGCTGCCCGCGGCCGATGATCACCAGTGGCAACTTCAGGCGATTGAACACTTCGATCGCGAGATCGACACGCTTGTTGGGCGCGAAGGCGGTCAGCATGACGAAGTGCTCCGCCTTGGGCGGCGGGTTTTGCTGAATTGCCGCAAAATCGGCAAGCTCGACGAACGGATGCACCACGTCCGCGTCTCGTCCGTAATAGCGCCGTATCCGCTCGCGCACGAACGCCGAGTTTGCAACCATGACGTCGACATTGCCGTTGCTCGCAATATCCCATTTGGTCAGATAATCGCGAAACACGCGTCCGCCACAGCGTACCGCAAGCGACGTGTCCGGCCCGAAGTAGTTGTCGTATTGGTCGTACATGTAGCGCATCGGCGAATGAATGTATGAGACGTGCACGGAACCTTTCGGTTTCCGCACGCCCTTGATGACGCAGTGGTGGCTGCTCAAAACCAAGCTCGCTGCTTCGCTGATTTTCAGCTGCTGTGCGGCGCCCGGCATTAGCGGGAGCAGCTTTCTGTAGTGGCGGCTGGCACCCGGTATTCGATTCAGGAGGCTCGTGCGAATCCTTTTGCTCTCGAGCGTCGTCGAGGTCGAGCCGGCTTCATGCACCAGCGTGTAAATGGGTGCGTCTGGAAATAGCTCGCAAAACGCCTCCAACACCCGTTCCCCTCCGCGAAATCCGGTCAGCCAATCGTGAAGCAGCACGACTTGACCCGCCATCTCGCGCGCGGGTTCCGCAGCGCTGATCGGGAGATTCACGAGACGATGCCTTGCCGAGTCAGTAAGAGCGCACCCACGAGCACAATCGCGAGCGCGGCCGCCAGCCAGAACGCACGTCGTCCTCGCCGAGCCATACCCGAGCTTCGCAATCCATCCCCTCCGAGACCGTTGCGCCGGCCCGGATAGACGAACTTACGCGCGGTGGCACCTCCGGCGCTGTTCACGATCACTCCGAAAGAAGAAGCCGAAGCGGCAAGCTGGCCAACATGCTCGATCGCCGCCTTGCGAGGCGTCGTCTGAAGGCGAAGCACGCTGAGAACGGTGTCCGCCAATGGTGCGAGCGCGAGCGCATCGGCATAAATCGGGAAGCTCGGAGCATCGATCAGAATGAAATCGAATCGACCTCGTGCTTCATTCACGAAGTCGACCATTCGCTGACTCGAAAGCAGTTCCGGCGGCGCGCTGCCGCCCGATGGCAACCCGCAGAAGCCGTCCGCTGGTTCCGAAATGCGGATCACGGCATCAGGCCAGCTGTACTCGCCCGTCAGGACCGCACGTAGGCCGGGCTCTGCGGGAGCATCCTCGTCTATTTGCTCCGCTGGCTTTCGGAGATCCGCGTCAATCAGCAGCACCCCTCGCCCGTCGGCTGCGAGTGCTGCCGCCAGCCAGTTTGCACACGTCGTTTTGCCGTCCCCGGGATTGGGAGACGTAAAGAGCACGACCCGGCCGCGCCGGCCGGACACGCTTCCCCAGCGATAGAGATTCGTCCGCAACGCGCGAAAGGCTTCCAAAAATCCCGAGCCCACGTCGGCCGCCGGCAGCTCGAAAACCCGAAACCATTCGGGCGCGACGCCAAAGCCGTCCGACTCACGCTGGCGAGGGATGCAGCCGAGTATGGGCTGAGAGCCGAGTGTACGCTGTGCATCAGCCTGGGTTTGAAGAGTCCCCCCGAACAGACCGCGTACGATGACCCACGCGATACCGAGCAGCAGCCCGGCAAAGCCGAGCAACAGCCGCAAGAACAGCTTGGGGGAGTCCTCGCGCTTCGGCACCTGCGGCAAGTCGAGAACGCGATTCTTGGACAGCTGTGACGCCTTGATGATCGCCGCCTGTTGTTGGCGTTCGAGCAAATAGGAGTACGTCTTGCTGTAAACCTCCGACTCACGCGATAACTGAGCCAAGCCGAGCTCGGCGCCCGGAACCGTCTTCAGTTTCTCCTCGAACTGCGCGATTATCGAGTTGAGAGCACCTAGGCTCTCCTGAGCTCTCGTCAAACGACTGCTGACGTAGCTGCGGATCGCCGCCAGTTGCGCATCGACTTGCGCCTGCTGTTCACGCATGTCAGGCGCCGCGCCGCTGAATCGGGCATCCAGATCGGTGAGCTTTTGCCGAGCGGTCGACAGCGAGCTTGCCATCCCCTCCAGCACCGGATCGTTCGCTTCTCCGAGCAGAAACGCGCCCATCGGAGGATTGGGCCCCTTCAGAGCACGCTGGATATCTGCCATGGCCGCGACTTGCATACGCGCAGTGACGCGCTGCTCTTCGTACTTCGCGATCCGCTCGATCATGGCTTTCGCTTCGTTGTCCAGCACCACGACCCGGTTGTTCTGCCGGTATTCGGCCAGCTTGTGCTGCACGTCGTCGAGCGATGCCCGGATTGACGCGAGCTGCTTGCCCACGAACGCCTCGGCCGCGCCTGCGTCCTCCGTCTTCCAACTCTGGCGTTCATTGAGGTAAGCCAGCATGAGCTGCTTCAGAAAAGCTGCCGCCATGCGCGGAGAAGTTTCCGTGTATTGGACAGTAACGACGTTCACCGCAGTCCCACCCTTGGGGGTGGAGACCTGCAGCCGTTCCAAGGCGCGCTCCGTCACTCGGTCCAGGGGGCTGATTCGCAGGTCGTACTGCGAACCTGCCTTCGGCTGTCCATTTTCCCCGCGCAGCAGGGTTATCTTCAAGTCAGGAGCATCGAAGGGTTGAGTGAGCTTGCCACGACCAAGCTTTCCCGTCTCCGACCACAGCTCGTATTCGTCATTGCTGATGAACTGGACGTTGTACCGCTGCTCTTCGCGAAATCGATCCGAGAGGGTGGCATCGATGGCGCGTAGCTCCCGAGCGGCCTTATCGAGCGAGGACGGATCGCGGCGCGACAGAAGCCAGCGCCAGTACCGGGATGGCCTCTCCCCGGCGTGCATGATGGATACGTTGAGGCCCGCACTCTGAATCGCCTGAACGACGAGCGTGCGGCTTCTCAGAATTTCGATCTCACTGCCTAGCTCACCGTGCGCCGCTCCGGAAATATCGAAATCGCCAGCACCTGCCACCGTAGCTCCGACCCTATCGAGCTCCCCCAGATAGAGCCGCCCAGTCGCTTGAAATTGTGTTTTGGATGCCAGGGTAACGAGCGCCACGGCCAAAAACACCGCCGCGGCCACGGCGAGAACGACGGCATAGCTCTCGCGGACCTTCAGCCAGAGTTGCCCGAGGTCGAGGTCGTCGTTTGGCCGCTGTGGAGTCAGGATGCGCCGGGCGTTCGTCGGAAACGGAGCCGACGGGCGGAGAGCTCGAACGTCGCTCAGCGCGGAGCCCTCATCTTCGGCAACTCTTCTACCCTCCTCATCCTCATCGGGAAAATTCAGCATGGGAGCAACTCACTGCGAAAGGTATTTGATTTGAACGAATGGGGTGAGCAGACCGGACACGGTTTGGAGCGTCGGCAGCAGCTGCTGCAGGCCCTCGTTCCAAGTCGTGAGCGACGTGGGGGGGACATAGACGACGTCCCCCGGAGCGAGCTCGAACGGCCCCGCGTCACCGGCGAGGATCTTTGCCGCGTCCACGATGAAGAGCTCGCCGCGATCGCCCACACTGCGAATGACCCGCGTCGACGAAAGCCGACCCTGCGCGTCGTCCCGATAGCCAAAGCCCATGGCAGCGAGGGCTTGAAGAAGCGTCAAACGTCCGTTCACGAACGGAACTGCGCCGCCGTGTGACTGTCCGCTCGCCGAAGCTCCAAATACGAAGGCCTGCTCACTCGTCTTGTCGGGAACCAGAATGATGTCCCCGCTTCGCAGCTTGATATTCTGCGTGAGGTCGCCATCCAAAATGAGCCGTCTGAAATCGATGGGCAGGCGTCGATTGCCGCGAGCCACGTAGGCCATCCGCAGGCTACCACGCTCCAACAATACGCTGCCGCCGAGGGACAGCGCTTCCAGCAAACGCAGCGGGCGATCGCTATACTTGAGACCAGGTTGGTTGAATTGCCCGAGGAGATAGTAGCGGATGCTGCCACTGAAGATGACCTGCACCGTCACCTTGGGCTCTTTGACGTAGGTGGCCAGCTCCGTCTGCAGAAACAGGCGCAGCTCGTCCATGGTTTTGTTTGCCACGTTGACCGAGCCGATCAACGGGAACTGAATGGCTCCGTCGTTGTCCACGAGCAGCCCAGCCAGCCGGCCATTCTGCGAGTCGAAAACCGTGCCGGAATAGGGAGCAATGGACAGCTCCGGATGACCGTAGACAGCAACGAGAATGGAGTCCCCCGGCCCGACTCGATACGCTTCGCCGTCGCGGCCGCCAATCGCCGCATCGAGCAGAGCTGGATCCAGCGCCTCTGGTCGGTGAGAGACCACTGCCGACGGCAGGGATTTGGCGACTACGGGGGGATTCGAACCACAACCCGTCGAGCAGTAGGTGCCAACCAGCAGCAGCGCACACATCGAACACCTCACGCGCCAGCTAGACGATGTCCACATCGATTCGAGTAGCGGGTGCCTAGACGGCGCTTGCCGTCCGCCGAGATACGTTGGAAATAAGCCCATATATTAACGAGATTCTAAGAGACCAACTCAATATGCGTTCTTGTCGATAAAGCCTTTCCACAGGGTCATGGTCAAAATCTTGAGGTCCAGCGCGTACGACCAGTTCCGTATGTAGAACAGGTCGCACTGAATGCGAGCATCGAGGGAAGTGTTACCGCGCCAACCATTTACTTGTGCCCAACCTGTAATTCCGGCGCGCACCTTGTGGCGCAACATGTAATGCGGAATCTCTGCCCGGAATTTCTTCACGAATACTGGTCTCTCTGGTCGGGGTCCGACGAGAGACATGTCACCCCGAAGCACGTTCCAAAGCTGTGGCAGCTCATCGAGACTGGTCCTTCGCAAAAAAGTCCCTAGCGCAGTCCGCCGATCGTCATTGATACCTGCCCATACTGCACCGCTCTGTTTCTCGGCGTCGAATCGCATGGAACGGAATTTGAGCATCGAAAAGCTTCGACCATCCAGACCCATTCTCTCCTGAGCATAAAGCACCGGACCGCGCGAGGTCAGCTTGACGAGACACGCAATGGAAAGCAAGAGCGGAGACAGCACGATCAGCGCTACCGCCGAAAGAACGGCATCAGTAGCCCGCTTTGCCATTGCCCCCCAACCCATCACCGGCGAGTCATTGATGCGCACGATGGGCAGGCCGTCGAAGTCTTCGACCTCACAGCCGAGTGTCACGTACTGTTGCACGTCGGGAACGATGCCCACATCGAGCGTCTCGTCCTTGAGCAGATCCAGCACCCGATCGAGCCGTTGGCCCTGCGACGGCGGAAGCGCAATCAGCACCTCGTCGACGTTGCCTGCGCGAATGATCTCCGAAATATCCTCGAAACCGCCGAGCACTTTTTTGCCACGGATCACGCTGCTGCCCGCGGGCTCGTTGGTGACGACTCCCAAAACCCGGAGCCCGAGCTCGGGATAGCTATCCAAGCGACCGATCAGCCGCTCCATCACGATGCCCTCGCCGACGACGAGCACGTGGCGCAAGTTGAAACCGTGCGCGCGCAGGCTGCGCAGAGCGGCACGCAATACGATGCGAAGGGACGCCATCGCGATCGCGGCCAGAATGGCGAAGTAGATGATGACCAGGCGCGAGTAGCGGTACTCCTCGAAAAGATAGGTAATGGCCATAAAAGCCAGCAGCGCGACGAGATGAGCCTTGAACAGCAACTGAATTTCTCGGAGGCGCCCCATCAGCCGCGTCGACTCGTAGACCCGCATCCAGGTGCAGACACCCATCCAGAGCACCGCTAGAAGAGGCGCCAATGCGGCATACTTGGAGAATGCAGGAAACCCTTTGGTGACGGCCAGTGACGGCGCAATTGGCGCGACACAAAACCGTACTCCATAGGATGCCAGCCAGGATCCCACGATGACGGCTCCGTCCATCGCGCGAAACATGTGCTCTAGAATGTGCCGATGACGCTTCAGCATGTGTCTCTCCGACTGAAAGCCTCAAGCAAGGGGCGTGAGCAAATACGCCACACGGACGCGAGCGTGCGTGTGTTCACCTAGAACTGTGGAAAAACGACACGGTTATGTGCGGTGCAAGTGTTGCGATCTGCCTGTTCAGGAATCGCTCACGGTCTATCGACCCGCACATGGTGTTACTTCGTCGCACACCGACCATCATTGAGTCAAGCATCAAATGGAGTAACAAAAATCACAGTCTAAGCTCGGCGCCAGTCTGCCAGCGCTTGAAACGCGCGTTCGAGCGAGCGACTTCGCGCTGCTACTGAGGCGATTTAGCGTGCGTTAGGTGCTCGGCAGCGCATGGCACACGAAAGTACATTTGAAGATACTGAGGCGCTTTTGGCGCAATGCGCCCTCAGAAGGGTTGCGCCCCACAGTCGTTGTTCCAGCACCAGAGTGCCAATCCAAGCCTGCGGCTCACTTTAATCATTCCAAGTCGCGAGACTACGGAGATCAAGTCGCCCGAGAGCGCCATTGGACGGCGCGATAGCCCAGCTGACTCCAAATCTCGAGAAAGAATCTAAGTGTTCAACCATCGATATCCAATACGATGCTGTTTTGTGAATCAGATTCGTGAATGACATTCGAACCGTGCGACCCGACCAACGCCGAGCCTTGCGTGGTATAGAACCGCCCGATGACCGAGAAACGACGATCTGCGTACGCGCTCCGCGCGCTCTTCTGTCTGGCTGCGGCGCTTTCACTCGCCCACTGTGGAAACGCGAGCAGTGACGCGGACGTGCAACCTGGCACAGCGGGTGCCAAAGCCGAGAGCGGCGCGGCGAATGGCGGCGCAGCGAATGGCGGCGCAGCGAATGGCGACGTGGCGGGCGGATCCGGTCGCGGTATCGGTGACGCATCCGCCGCAGGCGCGGCCGGTGCCGATGCCGGCGCAGGCGGCGACTCGGGAGGCACGGGCGGACGCGGCGCGTGCTTAGAGCAGCTGCTGACGTACTCCAACCCGAGCGCGCAGCACGTCGCCGTCTGCTCGATTATCACTTATCCCATGAATCCACCGGTATACGGCGATCACTATCCGGTGTGGGCTGCGTACAAGAGCTACGCTTTCCCCGTGCCGCTCGGCTTCCTCGTGCACAACCTGGAACATGGCGCGGTAGAATTGCTCTACAACTGCCCGCTGGGTTGCACGGAGGAGGTCGCGCTCGCTCAGACATTTTTGGATGCGCTGCCGGTGGACCCCCGCTGCACGCCGGAGGTCGAGCATCAGACCGTCTTGTCGCCCGACCCGACGTTGCCGTCCCGCTGGGCGGTCGTGGCGTGGGGGCATTCACTTACGGCCGACTGCTTCGACAGCAGCGCGTTCCAGAGCTTTTACGATGCCAACATCGGCCACGGCCCCGAGGACATCTGCGCAGATGGCGCGGATCTCGCAAGTGACACCTGCCTTTAGCGAAGCTGTGCGCGAGCTCTAGCGGTGAAGCCCAAATCGGAGCCCGCATGACCCTAGTGAAGCCGTGGTACTGTGGGCGACCAGTTGGCGCGTGATGACTCAGCTCTCCCCAGTTTGCAACGTCTTCGGGGTCCTACACTCACCTGTCGGACTGCAGCCCGTTGCTACGGCCTTGTGCTCGCATCTTGGGCTGACCCCTGAGCAGGTATGGATCAAGCGCAGCTCGTTCGATGGCATCGAAACCCTGATCATAGAGACCGAGACGTGCTTGCTCGAAAGCCTCCCCACCGAGACCTCCGGCACGTGGCTCTTCAATGGTGCGGTCGACGGCACATTGGATGAGATTTTCGAGACACTCCTACCGATCGTTCAGGAGCTGGAGGACGCAGGATTTACGGCCACCTTCGAGGTCTACGATGCCGCGTTCCAGCTCGTCGGAAGATGCACGCGCTGAGTGCAGTGCGGCGCCGCTGGACCCGTAACACCTAGCTCAAAGAAAACCCCAGGCCCCACACTGGGACCTGGGGTTTTCAACATACCCAGACAGAAGCATAACGACGCGTGGGAGGAACGCGCCGCTACACCAAGATCTTCGAATCAGCCGCCAGCGCGACGCTGGAACGCCGGCACATCCCAATCCGTGTCCATGTTGGACGGGAAAGTGATGCGCTCGCGCACCGGCAGCGACATCTGCGGATCGCGGCCGCTGGCGGTGGTCGCAATCGACGGCGCTTGCGGACGGCGCGTCGAATACGCCGGAACCGGGGCTTCGCTGCGCGGCTGCTGCGTCGCCCGCGGAGTCGGCAGCGCGCTCTCGCGCGTCTCCGGCCGAACCACCGTCGCGCGACGCGCCACTTCGACCGGCATGTCTTCGGCCGCGTGCTGGAAGCCCTGATCAAGTCCGGCGCACTCGACGGGCTGGCCGCGAATCGCGCCACGCTCATGCACCGGCTCGATGGCGCATTGGCGCTGGGCGAGCAGAACAGCAAGGCCAACGAAACCGGCCAGCACGACATCTTCGGGCTGAGCACGGCGCAGGCCCCCGATGCGGTGCGCGTCAAGGCGCCCGACCAGCCGGAGTGGACCGACAGCGTGCGACTGCGCGCCGAGCGCGAGACCCTGGGCCGGGCGATCTCGGGTCATCCCATCGATCGTTTCGTCAACGATTTGCCGCGGTTCATCACCGGGCGGATCGCCGACTATCTCGAGGCCGAGAAACCCACTGCCAGTGCAGAAGGCGGGCGCGCCTTCTTCGGCGGCAAGCCGGTGGCCATCGCCGGCGTCGTCGAGGAACTGCGCAAGCGCGGGCCGCGCACGGAAGTCCTGCTCGACGACGATTCCGGGCGCATCGCGGTGAGTTTCTTCGACGAGCAGTACCAGCAATTCCGCGAACTGCTGGTGAAGGACGCGCTGTTGCTCATCGAGGGCAAAGTGCGCTTCGACGAGTTCGCCAATACATGGGTGCTGCGTGCCAGCAAGGTCAGCGAGCTTGAACGGCTGCGCGAGAAGGAAGCGCGCCGCATCGTGCTCAAGCTCAAGGCCAGCGACGGCCTGTCGCTGGACAAGCTGCAGGCGGTGCTCGCGCAGTACCGCGGCGGCAACTGTCACCTGGCCGTGCAGTTCCACGGCGACGGCGCGCGGGGCACCTTTTCGTTCGGCGCGGACTGGAACGTGAAACCCACCCCGGCGCTGATCGAGGAGCTTGAGGGCCTGCTGGGCCGCGGCCGCATCGCCGTGCTCTACAGCCCGCCGCCACAGAGCGCAGGGGTGACCTCCATCGGCGGATAGGGGCGTTCTGTTATCCTCGCGCCCCTATGGCAGTGAATTTCCTCGATTTCGAGCAGCCGATCGCCGAACTGGAAGCGAAGATCGAAGAACTGAAACACGTTCCTTCGGGTTCCGCGGTCAACATCCAGGAAGAAATCGACCGGCTGCAGGCCAAGAGCGCCCAGCTCACGCAGAGCATCTTCGCGAACCTCACGCCCTGGCAGATGACACAGCTGGCCCGCCACCCGCAGCGTCCCTACACGCTCGACTACGCCAGCCTGGTGTTCACCGATTTCAACGAACTGCACGGCGATCGCATGTACGGCGACGATCTCGCCATCGTCGGCGGCATGGGGCGGATCGACGGTCGCGCGGTGATGATCATCGGGCACCAGAAAGGCCGCGACACCAAGGAAC
>Ga0207691_10007393_pt1 | contig 10584 bp, 8 predicted proteins | sample KBSM13metaG_FD_184327 | JGI IMG/M metagenome (GOLD analysis project Ga0207691, IMG submission 184327) | Miscanthus rhizosphere microbial communities from Kellogg Biological Station, Michigan, USA - KBS M1-3 metaG (SPAdes) (version 2) | ecosystem: Host-associated > Plants > Roots > Rhizosphere >... | reverse complement strand
CGATCCCGGCGTGCAGGTGAGCGATGCATTCCAGGCGGCCGAGGCGCCGAAGCAGCGGCGTAAGCGATTCATCGAGATCGGCATTGGCGTCCTGGTCGTCGGTGCAGTCGCGGCCGCGTGGGTGCTCACCGAACCGGCGCCTGCACCGGGAACCGCGGCCGACTCGGCGCGCATTGCCACGGCGCGTCGCGATTCGCTTGCTGCCGCGGGCGCGCCGGCCGTGGCGGTGCCGTCTGCCGCACCGCCATCCATCGCGGTGTTTCCGCTGGTGAGCATCGGCAACGACGCGCAGGCAGGTCAGGCCGCCGACGGTATCACGTCGGATCTCACGACGGCCATCGCGCGCGTACCCGGCGTGCGCGTGTCGTCGCAGACGACGGCCGCTGCCGCGCGCCAGGGTGTTCGCACTCCGGCGGATGCGGCGCGCGCGCTCAACGCGACGATGCTGGTCGAAGGCACTGTGCAGCGCGCACGGGACCGGCTGCGCGTGAGCGTCCGGCTCGTGAGCGTGGCGAACGATTCGACGGTGTGGGCGAGCACGTTCAACGGCACGACGGCCGACGCGCTCGCGTTGCAGGACTCGACGGTCAGGGGCGTAGCCGCCGCGGTCGCGGCCTCGGCGCGTCGTTAGGCGCGCTGGAGCGCCCTCGTAGCGTTAGGCGCTACGGGATGCGGAACGACGCCGAGGCACGGAACTCGGGGTCGAGTGCGTGGCGGAGCTCGAGCGTGTAGGTGCCCGGTCCGGAGCGCACGCCGAACTGCACGTTCATCGGCCCGGTCGACTGCCCCGGTGCCAGGATGAGTGTCATGCTCACCGCCGAGCAGGAGACGAGCGGTTCGAAGCGATCCATCTTCGCGGTCGTCTCGACGTCAGACTCCTGGAACAGGCATGTGCGAGCCGTGACGCGCACGGGCGCGGATCCCGTGTTCACGATCGTGGACGTCGCCGTGAGCAACGCCGTGTAGGGACTACCCGCCGGTGCCGCCTCGACCTTCGTCACCAGGCGCTGCTCGAGCCCTGACGGCCCCACCGCTCGGCCGTCCAGATTGCCGACGAGGCCCGCGTCCGCGGGACCGGCGGGCGAGCCGGTCGAGCAGGCAGTAGCGATGGTCGCGAACGTCGCTAGTGTGAGCGACGCGATCGCTCGGGCGCTACGTACCATGCTCGACCCGCAGGCGCTGCGCTTTTGAACGAGCAACCGACCAATCGACATCGAGGATCCTCCTCCAGCGTTGTCCGTATGTTCCCGCCTAACCCCAGCGCCGCGCGATCGGTCACGCGTACGGGCCTTGTCTTTCGTCCCAGGCGTGTTGTCATCCCGAGCGTCAGCGAAGCGTCAGCGAGGGATCTTCTCGAGCGGGATTGTGGCCGGACTGTCTACAACGCCAAAAGAGAGAAAAGGCAAACACCAACAAGAGACAGGATTGCCAGGATGGGCAGGATTGACAGAATGTCTCACGGACGGCCGCGATCCGCCCGCCAGTAATCCTGTCAATCCTGCAATCCTGTCTGTTTGTTTTTGCGTTTGCCGTCCCGAGCGTCCGCGAGGCACCTTGTCCGATGGCATCGTAGCCGGTCTGGCCACGAGTACTTCACAGCACGCCCCTCGTCGCTGGCGCTTCTCGAGATGACACAATCCACGACTATGACAGCATCCATACACGCTCGCGCCGCCCTCTGCTCCGCGGTGCTCGTGCTCACCGCGTGCACGCGCTCATCGCCGCCGCCCTCGCCAGCGAGCGCGCCGATCCGGTTCGCCGCGACCGACTCGATCAGCGTCGATACCGTCACGGTCGGCATCGTGCACTATCGCGTGCGACGACCGAGCGGTCCGTACAACATCCAGATCGTGACCGTGCCGGCGCGGTCGCGCTACGAGTTCGTCGCGGCTCGGGCGTTCGACTCGCTGCGTGGCCGAGAGCGCGTGACGGACATGGTGCGTCGTCGGCAGGCGCGTGGCGAGCGGATTCGCGTCGCGCTCAACGCCGACTTCTTCGACCTCAAGACGGGCGCGAACGAGAACAATCAGGTCGTGAACGGTGACGTGTGGAAGGCGAACCCCGTGACGGACTCGCCGTACGACACGTTCCGCAACTCGCACACGCAGTTCGCCGTGGACGTCAACGGACGGCCCTACCTCGAGCGCTTCTCCTACGCCGGCGCGCTGGACGGTGCGTGCGGCCACTTCGTGCTCGACGGCGTGAACGGTGTCCCGCGCGTGCCTGACGCGCTCATTCTCTTTTCCGCCGCCTACGCCGACGCGCCGCGTCAGGACTCGTTGCACACGCCGCGCGAGCTGCCCGTGCGTGCATCGGCTGGTCAAACAAAAGACGAGGGCGTCGAGCTGGTGCCGTTCGGGACCGCTCGGGATACGCCCGCGTCGATCACGGAGAATCAGGGAGTGCTCGCCGCGTACGGGGCCGCCAGCGCGCGACTCGATTCCATCGCCCGATGCTCGAGCGCGCTCCGCGTCACGCACCACTTCCGGCCGGATCGCGGGCGCCTAACGACGATCGTCGGCGGCTGGCCGCGCGTGGTGCAGGACGGCCGCAACGTCGCCGGCGCTTCCGACTCGGTCGAGGGGACGTTCCCGAGCTTCTCCGCCAAGCGGCACCCGCGGTCCGCGATTGGTTTCTCTCGCGACAGCACGACGATCTATCTCGTCGCGGTCGACGGCCGGCAGGAGACGAGCGACGGCATGACGCTCGTCGAGCTCGGAGACTTTCTCGTGTCGATCGGCGTGTACCAGGGCCTCAACTTCGACGGCGGCGGGTCGACGGCGCTCGTGATCGAGGGGAAACTCGTGAACCGCCCGAGCGACGCGCCCGGCGAACGCGCGGTGGGCAACGCGATCCTGGTAAGAGATCGGTGAGTGCACTGCCGGTACAGGCATCATCGCGCCGGGCCGGTGGGGACTGCGATTGGGCGGATCTGTACTGCGATATTACCGGATACGGCTTTGCATTCCCGGCATCTTCGCGCCGGGGCCGGTGGGAACTACGATTTTGCGGATGACGCGGAAAACGGCTGGATACGGCTTTGCATCGATGCTGGCTCATGGCGGACCATGAATGAATGGCAACGGCCGCTCGGGACGCAGGAGTCTCCCGAGCGGCCGTTGCCAAGAAATCCCGGCTCGTTGCGAGCGGAGCCGGCCCCTACGGGGCGCTATCCTGCTTCTTCCGCGTCATCCGCGAGATCGCCGTTCCCCTGGTCGAGGCGCGATGGTGCCTCAATGCAAAGGTGTATCCGGTAGTTTCGCCGTACCGATCCGCCCAATCGCAGTCCCCACCGGCCCCGGCGCGATGATGCGTTGAATACGGAAGACGCACATCTTATCCGCGAGCAATCGATCCACCTGAAATCGACGTACTCAGGATGACCGTACAGGACGCCTACACCCCCCGCCCGGAGCACCACTTCACGTTCGGGCTCTGGACCGTCGGCAACGTCGGTCGCGATCCGTTCGGCGATCCCGTTAGGCCGGCGATCTCCCCAAATCGCATCGTCACCAAGCTCGCCGAGCTCGGCGCGTACGGCGTGAATCTCCACGACGACGACCTCGTGCCGCGCGGCAGCTCGGCCGCGGAACGCGATCGTATCGTTCGCGAGTTCAAGACAACGCTGGCCGAGTCGGGCGTGAAGGTGCCGATGGCCACGACGAACCTGTTCGGCGATCCGGTCTTCCGCGACGGCGCGTTCACGAGCAATGACCGCCAGGTGCGCGGCTACGCTCTCCAGAAAACCATGCGCGCCATCGATCTCGGAGCCGAGCTCGGCGCGGCCACGTACGTGTTCTGGGGCGGGCGCGAGGGCGTGGAGTCGAACGCGGTAAAGGATCCGCAGGAAGCCATCAAATGGTTTCGCGACGCGATCAACTTCCTGTGCGAGTATGTGCGCGAGCAGCGGTACGATCTCCGCTTCGCGCTCGAGCCCAAGCCTAACGAGCCGCGCGGCGACATCTTCCTGCCCACGATCGGGCACATGCTCGCGTTCATCTACACGCTCGATCACCCCGACATGGTGGGCCTCAACCCGGAAGTCGCGCACGATACGATGCCCGGGCTCGACTTCTCACACGGTGTCGCGCAGGCCCTCGAGGCAGGCAAGCTCTTTCACATCGATCTCAACGGTCAGAAGCCCGGCCGCTTCGATCAGGATCTGCGATTCGCGAGCGAGGACCCGAAGGCGGCGTTCTTCCTCGTGAAGTTGCTCGAGGACGCGAAGTGGGATGGCATGCGACACTTCGACAGCCACGCCTATCGCACCGAGGACGAGGCCGGCGTGTGGGACTTCGCGCGCGGCAGCATGCGCTCCTACCTCATTCTGCGAGAGAAGGTCGCGCGCTTCAACGCCGATCGCGAAATCCAGGCGCTCCTCGGTGATCTCCGCGCGCGCGGCGCGACCGCCGGCGAACGCGTCCGCTACTCCGCCGACCTGGCGCGCACGCTCAAGGATCAACCGTTCGATCTCGACGGCCTGCGCACGCGCGGCTACGCGTACGAACGGCTCGATCAGTTGACGATGGAGTTGCTGCTCGGAGTACGGTAACGTGAGCGAGTCGGTGTTTCTCGGACTCGACATCGGCACGAGCGGCGTCAAGGCGATTCTCGTCGCGCCGTCCGGCGACGTGGAAGCCGCCGCGACGATGGCGCTCACGCTGTCCACGCCGCGACCTGGCTGGGCGGAACAGGATCCAGACGCGTGGTGGGACGCGACGACGCGATCGATTCGCGAGGTCCTGGCGGGGAAGCCTAACGCGACCATCAGCTCGGTCGGCATCTCCGGTCAGATGCACTCGTCCGTGTTCCTCGACCGCGCGGGCGCCGTGGTCAGGCCGGCGCTCCTCTGGTGCGACGGGCGCACGACCGACGAGTGCGCCGAGATCACGCGGCAAGCGGGCGGGGAGGAGACGCTGCGGGACTGGGTGCGCAATCCCGCACTCGAGGGGTTCACGCTGCCCAAGGTGCTCTGGCTCCGCACGCACGAACCGAAGGCGTACGCACGCGTCGCAACCGTGCTGCTGGCCAAGGACTTCATCCGCTACCGCCTAACGGGTACACTCGCCACGGAGCCGTCCGACGCGTCAGGCACGTTGATGTTCGACCCCGCTCGGCTCCGCTGGAGTGAGGAGGTCCTCCAGGCGACCGGCGTCTCGCGCACGCTGCTCCCGGACGTCGGTGGCTCGTCGGAGGTGCTCGGGCATGTCACGCCCGACGCCGCGCGTCATACGGGATTGGCTGAAGGCACGCCCGTGGTTGGCGGTGGCGCGGACAACGCGTGCGGTGCGGCCGGCGTGGGCGTCATCATGCCTGGTGACGCGGTCGCGAGCTGGGGCACATCCGGCACCGTGCTCGCACCGACCGACCAGCCGATCGTCGATCCCGGGTTGCGCGCTCACACCTTTTGCCACGTGGTGCCGGGCATCTGGTACGTGATGGGTGTCGTCCTCTCGGCCGGCGGCGCGTTTGCGTGGTATCGCGATCAGCTCGCGCGTGAGCTCGCGTCGCTCCCGAATGCGGACGCGATGCTCGACGCGGAAGCGGCGAGCGTTGCCCCGGGAGCAGAGGGGGTGACGTTCCTGCCCTACCTCCAGGGCGAGCGGACGCCACATCGCGATGCGTCGGCGCGCGGCGCGTTTCTCGGGTTGAGCCTCGCGCACACGCGGGCGCACCTGACGCGCGCCGTTGTTGAAGGCATTGCGTTCGCGCTCCGCGACTCGATCTCGATCCTGCACCAGCTCGGTCTGACGCCGAAGGAGCTGCTCCTGACTGGTGGCGGCGCGAAGAGCGCGTTCATCCGGCGCCTTCAGGCTGATGTGTACGGACTGCCAGTGAGCACGGTGAATCGAGAGGAAGGTCCGGCGTACGGTGCGGCGCTGCTCGCCGCGGTGGGTGTGGGTGCCTTCCCCGATCTCCGAGCGGCGGTCGCCGCGACCCTTACCCGAGCCCCATCAGAGCCGCCAGATTCGCAAACGGGGCGCGAGTATCAGCGCGCGTACGAGCGGTTTCGGGAGTCGTATCGTGCTGCGAAGCCGCGACAGGATTGACCAGCCAACAGATCGACGAAACAGCAAAGAACAAACGACAACAGCAACTGCGTGACAGGATTGCCAGGATTGGCAGGATTGAGAAGATGACTGCCTCGGCGTCGGGGAGCGTGTCGCCGCGGCCTAACGAATGTGGGCACACATCTCTGGGCGAGTGGCGTCCCGAGCGGCCGTTCCTCTCATACGGGGCTCGTTGGGGGAGGGGCGTCGAGCGCGACGCGGAGCCTCTGTTCAATCCCGTCCATCCTGCCAATCCTGTCATGCTTTTGCATTTGCTGTTTAGCAGCATTCAGCCCCACGACCGCTCCTCATGCGCCACGCCCTGAGACGCCTGTTCGGCTCACCGGAGATCGGGTTGGTGATGGTGCTCGTCATCGTCACGGTGATGCTGACGGCGCTCGCCGGCTCGCATCCCGATCGGCAGACGGGGCAGCTCGTGAACAACTTCTGGAACTCGTACACCCTGGTTCAGACCGCGACCGACGCGAGCTTTTTCGCGATCATGGCGATCGGCGCGACGCTCGTGATCATCTCCGGCGGCATCGATCTCTCGGTCGGGTCAACGTATGCGCTCTCGGGCGTCACGATGGCGATCTTCCTCCGCGCCGCCGGCACTATGGGAGCGACCTCGACGACGCTGCTCGGCCTCCTCGTCTGCGTTGGTGTGGGGCTCGCGTGTGGTGTGCTCAACGGCGCGCTCGTCGTCGGACTGCGCGTACATCCGTTCATCATCACGCTCGGCACGATGTGGATGCTCCGAGGGATCGCGTTCGTGGCGACGAAGGCCGAGAGCATCCTCGTGCCAACGCCGCTCACGGCCGTGACGAAGGCGTCGTTAGGTCTCGGCGGCGGGTTGTATCCCGTGCCGATGTTGTCGATGATCCTGATGACCGTGCTCGGGATCATCTACCTGACGCGGACGACGATGGGGCGGCGCATCTTCGCGTTCGGTGGAAATCTCGAGGCCAGTCGCTTCGCTGGCTTGTCGCTGTCCCGTATCCAGATCGGTGTCTTCGCGGTCTCGGGACTCACGGCAGGGCTCGCCGCTTTCCTTGGTGCCGGCTTCTACGGCTCGGTCTCGTCAGGCGACGCGCAGGGCTACGAGCTGTACGTGATCGCGTCGGCGGTCGTCGGCGGCGCGAGTCTCCTTGGCGGCAAGGGTAGCGCGCTCGGCGCCATGCTCGGCGCGCTGTTGATCGTATTGATCCGTCAATCCATACGCACGCTGCACTTCGATCAGAATTACGAGTGGATCGTGATCGGCTGTGCGATCATCATCGCCGTGGTGGTGGACCAGTGGAGTACGCGACTCACGGCGCGACGACTGAGTCAGGCTGCTGAGCGGGTGAAGGCGGCAGCATGAATTCTCGACTCCATTGTCATCCCGAGCGACCGCGAGGGATCTTCTGTGAAATACTCGTGGCCAGTCGCCCTACGATGACATCACGAAAGATCCCTCGCGGTCGCTCGGGATGACAGTTGCTGCCGCTCGGGATGACACGTCCCCGTTCCGGGAATCAATCAGTTGAATCCGACGCATCCGTTCGCCCCTCAAGTCTTAGATGGCAGATTCACCAAGACGTTAGGCACCACGATACAGCATTCCCGAGAGGATCTCTGATGATGATGCCCCGAATCGTTCGCTGGGCTGGACTGGCGATGACCCTCGGAACCGCGGCTGTCGCATGCAGCGGCGGCGGGGCGGAGAAGAAAGCCGACTCGCAGACGACTGCCGCGGCCCCAACCGCCAAGGGCAAGAAGTTCACGATCGCGATGATCGCGAAGAGCTCCACGAACCCCGTGTTCCTCGCCGCGCGAACCGGCGCTGAGGCGGCCGCCAAGGAAGCGTCCGAGAAGACCGGGCTCGACGTGCAGATCGCGTGGCTCACGCCGCCCGACGAGGACGGACAGGTCCAGGCGCAGCGTATCCAGCAGGCTGTCAACGACGGCGCGGACGCCATCCTCATCTCCTGCTCCGACGCCGGCAAGGTGAACGGCGCCATCAACGACGCAGTCGATCGTGGCGTGCCCGTGATGACGTTCGACAGCGACGCGCCACAGTCCAAGCGGTTCGCGTACTACGGCGTCGACGACGTGAAGACGGGGCATCTCGTGATGCAGGAATTGGCGAAGCTCATGGACGGCAAGGGCAAGGTCGCCATTCTCGCCGGCAACCAGAACGCGCCCAACCTCCAGCACCGCGTGCAGGGCGTGAAGGAAGAAGCGGCGAAGACGCCGGGCATCACGATCGTCGGTACGTTCAACCACGTCGAGACGCCGCAGGACGCGGCCGCGGAAGTCACCCGGGTCGGCAACGCGTATCCCGACATCCAGGGCTGGGCGATGATCGGCGGCTGGGCGCTGTTCACGCCGGCGCTGCTCACCGACCTCGACCCGAAGCGCGTCAAGGTCGCGTCCGTCGACGCGTTAGGCTCGGAGCTCGTCTACGTCGACAAGGGCATCGCCCCGGTGCTGCTCGCCCAACCCGTCTATCAGTGGGGCTACGTCGGCGTGAACACCATCATCGACAAGGTTCACCTGAAGAAGGACGTCCCCGCCATCATCCCCATGGATCTCGTCAAGGTCACCAAGGCGAACCTCGGCGAGTGGGCGCGTCAGCTCAAGGCATGGGGCTTCAACGACGTGCCTGACGCGTACCTCAAGATGTAGCTCGCTCTCATGGAATGCGTTCGAGATGTTGAGAGCAGGCGATTCTGGCCTCATAGCCAGAATTGGCAAATACACGTCGCCTCTCGCCTGTCACGGGAAACCTGCGCTTTGCCAATTCTGGCTATAGGGCCTGCGTCGCCTGCTCTCAACATCTAAGCGCGTGCATGACTGACCCCGCCGTCCGATTCGACCGCATCACTCGCCGCTTTCCAGGCGTTCAGGCACTCACCGACGTGTCGCTGGAAATCGCCGAGGGGTCATGTCACGCGTTATGCGGCGAGAACGGGGCGGGGAAGAGCACGCTCGGAAAGATCCTGGCCGGTATCCACACGCCCGACTCCGGCCGACTGTTCATCCACGGACGCGAGGTGCACTTCGCGAGCCCGCGTGACGCGCTCGCCGCCGGCGTCGGGATGGTGCACCAGGAGCTCGCGTTCTGCGATAACCTCTCCGTCGCGGAGAACCTCTGCCTCGGCTCACTGCCCTCACGCGGAGGCATCCTCGATCGCAAGGCGATGGCCGAGCGGGCGGAGTCGATGCTGGCGGAGATCGGCACGACGCTGGATGTGTGGCGACGCGTGGGCTCGCTCACCATCGCGCAGCAGCAGATGGTGCAGATCGCCATGGCGGTGAGTGGTGGCGCCCGCGTCATCATCTTCGACGAGCCAACGAGCAGCCTGAGTCAGACGGAGGCGGACCGTCTCTACGCGCTCATTGGCCGGTTGCGCTCGCGCGGCGTCGCCTGCATCTACGTCTCGCATCGCATGCCCGAAGTCTTCCATCTGTGCGACACCGTCAGCGTGTTGCGCGACGGCCAGCACGTGGCCACGCGGTCCATCGGCGATCTGTCGGAGCGCGACCTCGTGCAGATGATGATCGGCCGCCCGTTGGCGGATTACGTTCCGCGGCGCGACAGCGTGGTGTTCGGCGACGAGGCGCTACGCGTCGAGGGACTGTCGTCGCCCGGAAAGTTCGAGGACGTCTCGTTCACGCTTCGCTCAGGTGAGGTGCTGGGTCTGGCGGGGCTCGTCGGCGCCGGGCGATCGGAGCTCGCGCAGGCGCTGTTCGGCCTCGACCACGTTAGGCGCGGCGCGATCACGGTGGGCGGGAAACCTGCGCGCGTGCAAACTCCGGCGGCGGCCATCGCGTTAGGCCTGGGGCTCGTGCCCGAGGACCGAAAGCGTCAGGCGCTCGTGCCGCAGGAGAGCGGCATGCACAACCTGTCGCTCGCGATTCTCCGTCGCCTGTCGCGGTTCGGCTGGCTTCGCCGCCGCGAGGAGCGTAGCGTGGCGCAGGAGTTCTTCGACCGGCTTCGCGTCCGAGCGCCGACGGTCGATACGGTCGTCGCCGGCTTGTCGGGCGGCAATCAGCAGAAGATCGTGCTCGCGCGGTGGCTCGCGGCGCGATCACGCGTGCTCATTCTCGACGAGCCGACGCGCGGCGTGGACGTGGGCGCGAAGGCCGAGATCCACGCACTGATCGGCGAGCTCGCGACGCAGGGCGCGGCGATCCTGCTTATCTCGAGCGAGCTGCCCGAAATCCTAACGCTGTCGCAACGCATCCTCGTGCTCCGAGCGGGCCGGATCGTCGGCGAAATGACGCAGGCGCAAGCGACCCAGGATGGACTGCTGCGCCTGATGGCGGGACTCAGTGAGGCCGTAGGAAGGAGGCCGTAAGACGGCGGAAGGCGGAGGGCGGATGGCGGATGGCGGAGAAAAGCATGTCATCCCGAGCGGCAGCGAGGGATCTCGCGTGAAGTACTCGTGGCCGGTCAGCCACGATGCCGTTCGAGAAGATCCCTCGCTGCCGCTCGGGATGACAATGCTGCCGCTCGGGATTGACACGTTTTTTCTCCGCCATCCGC
>Ga0207691_10007391_pt1 | contig 10585 bp, 9 predicted proteins | sample KBSM13metaG_FD_184327 | JGI IMG/M metagenome (GOLD analysis project Ga0207691, IMG submission 184327) | Miscanthus rhizosphere microbial communities from Kellogg Biological Station, Michigan, USA - KBS M1-3 metaG (SPAdes) (version 2) | ecosystem: Host-associated > Plants > Roots > Rhizosphere >... | reverse complement strand
CTTGAGCAGAATACAAATAAAAGTAACCTTAAAAGACAGAATATTAATGGCTCTGCGAGCTATGAGATTATTCACGGATTAAAGGCCCAGGTACGTTACGCCCAGCAAACAACCAGCAACTACAGATGGGCCTATCTTCCTAAAACCTCTTTTGATTCGCGGATCATAGAAGGGAACAGGAGCGGATTTTCCGCAAATGGTTTGGCCAGAAAACAAGATGACGAGAATTATTCCAGGTTATTTGAAACTACCCTGTCCTATGACACAAAGATTACAAGTGACCTCAATTTATCTGCTGTAGCGGGGTATTCGTACCAGTATTTTTTGAATAGCGGTTTGTATATCCGTGCAGGAGACTTTTTATCCGATGTTAACTCGGAAAATATAGCTAATGCCGGGGATATTAAAAATGGTAAAGCGGTAGCTTCCAGTTATAAAAATGGATCGAAACTGATAGCATTTTTTGGAAGGGCGAATCTTAATTACCGGGATATGATCTTTTTATCAGCCAGCCTGAGAAGAGAAGGATCAACGCAGTTCGGTGAAAATAACCAGTGGGGAATGTTTCCGGCTGTAAGCGGGGGTCTTGATATTACCAGGATGTTAAATGATATGCCCGTCTTTAACTCTTTAAAACTAAGAGCCAGCTACGGTGTCACGGGCGCTTTACCCCCCAGTTCCTATTTATCCCAGTTCTTATACGGTCCAACGGGAAGTTCTTTCCTATACAACGGCGGCTACATACCGTCGTATGCGCCAACGCAGAATGCTAACCCCGATCTTAAATGGGAGAGAAAGGGTGAGTTTGACATAGGTCTGGATTTTGCACTACTCAACAACCGTTTATTTGGAAGTTTAGATTTCTATAATCGTACGACATCTGACCTTTTGTTTAACGCCACAGTTCCCGTGCCTCCCAATCCAACTGACAAGAAATGGATGAATATAGGAACCTTAGAGAGCAAAGGATTCGAATTTGTAATAGGATATGATGTTTTTAAAGACAAAACTTTCAATTGGAATACTTCACTAAATTTTTCAACATTTAGCGTTAAACTGACTGAATTAAATAAAGATTTGGCCGGTACAGTTATTGGAGCCAGTAATTTAGGATCGCCCGGCCAGGAACAAACTCAAATTACACGTGCCGTTGAAGGAGAGAAGATCGGCATCATATGGGGTCCTGTATACATGGGCCTTGATCAGAATGGTAATTTTCAATTTAGTGATAAAGATGGCAAGCCTGTATCCAGCGACGGTTACAAGACAAATATTGGTAACGGTCTTCCCAAGTTTGAACTAGGTTGGTCAAATACATTCACGTTCAAAAATTTTGATTTTAATTTCTTTGTTAGAGGCTCATTTGGCCATGATCTTGTAAATACGTTCCGTGCCTTCTTTGAAAATTCAACCGCTTCTAATATAGCAAGCTACAATGTGGTAACAACAAAGTATTTCGATCCTGCGCTGAAATCACAGCCAACCTTCAGCAGTCTTTTTGTAGAGAAGGCATCCTTTGTAAAATTGGATAATGCCACTTTGGGATATAATTTCAATTTTAAAAAAGAGGGTATAGTCAAGGGATTGAGAGCATACATCAACGGTCAAAATCTTGTCGTGATAACTGATTACACCGGCGTAGATCCGGAAGTACGTTATGCCTATGGCAATCCGCCGAATGTATTGGCGCCGGGTGTTGATGCCAGGGATACCTGGGTATATGCCCGGACCTTTACGCTGGGTGTTAATCTTAAATTTTGACTTTAATTTATTTATCAATAAAAATAAATTGGTATGAAAATATTATCTGTGGCAAAATGTTCGGTTTTAGGGATTCTTTTGGTTACCTCATGCACCAAACTGGACGAAACAGATGTACTCTTTGATACAGCTACCGCCGAGAATTTTGGTCAAACGGATGCCGAAATAGTATCACTCTTGGCAGCGGCATATACAAACCTGTATGGTAGTTTTGGCGGTGATGGTAGCATTATGCGTGTCGAGGAAGTTCCTACCGATGAGATGCCGCGCGACTCGCGCATCTCGGTGTCGACGGAATCGCTGCTCATGGAGGGTGCGCGGCGCATCGACGAGTGGTCGCGCATCGCCGACGTCATCCCGGACCTCACCGTGATTCTCGAGCTCGCGCCGTTCGACGGCGAGCAGGAGGGGGCGGCGCTCGATCTGTTGCCGCACGAATGGCAGGTGTTGACGATGATCGACGGCGAGCGCGACCTGCGCGGCATCGCCGGCTCGTTGGGCAGCAGCGAGTTCGAGATCGCCAAGATCGCGTACGGATTGCTGTCCACGGGTGTGGTCGCGCTGAAGAACGCCGAGCGCCCCTCGCAGCGCACGCTCAAGGCGATCAACGATTCCGAGACGGCGATGGCCTCGGCACGCGAGGCGATGGCGGGCGGACGCGTCGAGGATGCACTCGCGAACGCGCGCCTCGCGCTGTCGAACGAGGTGCCGTCCACGGAAGCGCGATTGATGGTGGCGAAGGCACTCTCCTGTCTATCGCGCTTTCAGGAGGCGGTGGAGGAGCTGCGTCGGGCCGTGCAGGCCGATCCACTCACGCCGGAAGTGCATCTCGAGCTTGGCTTCGCGGCGATTCGCGTCGGCGACTTCGCGAACGCGCACGCGAGCTTCGAGCACTTCCTGCGGCTCTCGCCAGCGTCGAACGACGTCGCGCACGTTCGAGCCGCGCTCGACATCCTGACGCGACTCCAGCACGTCCTCGAGGCGCACGCCGATGTCTGAAGACGTCCGCCGCATGAGCGATGAACTCGCACGCGACCCCAGCAGCCGCGTCTTCGTGCCACTCGGCGAAGCGCTGCGGCAGCAGGGCCAACTCGACGTCGCCCTCAAGGTCACGCTGCGTGGACTCGAGCGGCATCCGCACCTGGCCGACGCACACGACCTGTTGGCGCGCCTCAGCGTCGACCGCGGCGACATGGAGCGCGCGTTCGACGAGTGGGACATGGTGCTTCGGCTCTCGCCGGGCCATCTCGGCGCGCTGAAGGGGATGGGCTTCGTGTGCTTCCATCGCGCACGATTCGCCGAGGCGGAGCGGTATCTCGCCGCGGCTGCGGCGCTGGATGCACGTGACGACCAGGTCGCGAGCGCGCTGCTGCACGTGCGCGCGGCGCAGACGCATGCGACGTCGCCGCAAGCGGCCATCGCGGAGAGCATCGCCAACGACAGCCGGTATCTCTTTCTCGAAGTGCTGCCCGACGAGGCGCAAACCGCGCTGCTGCTCGATCCGGCGGGACTCGTGCTGGCTGGCGCGTACATCGATGCAGAGGGCCGCGACGTGGCGCAGGATGTCGGCGCCGAGTTGAGTGGCGTGACCGAGGCGGCACGTCGTGCGACGCGGCATCTCGCGATGGGTGACTGGACGTCGATCGTGTTCGAGACGGAAGTCGCCGTGGTGGCGATGGCGCCGTCGTCGCAGGACGGCCTGCTCGTGCTGGCGACGTCGCGGGCGACACCGCTGGGGCTCGTCCGCCGTCTGCTCGCGCGCTGCGCGGAGAAGGCACAGCGATGGCTGGACGGGCAGCGCTGATGTCGACTCCATTCACCGCCATGCTCCAGACGCTCTCGCGCCAACGTGGCGTGACGGCAGCGCTCGTCGTGAGCGAGTCGGACGGTATCGTCATCGACTCGAACATGCACATCGGCCAGTCGGGCGACAAAGTGGCGGCGCTCGCGGCCTCGCTCTACAAGAAGGCGCGGTTGTCGGCACGAGCCGCTGGCATGGGCGCGGTGTCGTTCATGCAACTGGAAGCACCGAACGGCCGGCTGTGCGCGGTGGGTTCTGGAGAGCTCGTGCTCGTCGTCGTCGCCGCGACGGCAGTGAACGTGGGCTTGGTCCGGGTGGATCTGTTGCGAGCGGCAGTCGAGCTTGCGGAGATCGCCAAGAGAGGTGGTGCGCGATGAACACGACTGTCGTCGAATCGTGGATCGAGGGACCGCTGCGCCAATTCCTGGACGACGCTGGTGTCGAGCTCGCGCTGCTGCTCCATCCGAGCGGACAGGTGTTGGCGCAACACGGCTTCGCCCGATCCGTCGACGTGATGTCGGCATGCGCGCTTGCCGCCGGTATTCACGCCACGAGCGGCGAACTTGGCCGGATGGTGGACGACAAGCCATTCCGGGGGTTGCACCACGTTGGGGCCACTCGGCAAATATTCGTCGCGGAAGCACGGTCGCCGCGCGGAGCGTACATTTTCCTTACAGTATTCGGCTCTGAAAGCTCTATCGGTCTCGTTCGTCTGTATTTCGACGAGCTGGTCAAGGGGCTGACCGTCGCCGCACCACCTGAAGGGCCCGCGCCGGAGCCGGCGCTGGCCGAAAATTTCGAGCGGGACCTCAACCGCAACCTCGCTTTCCTCTTCGGCCGCGCTTAGGCCGTAACCCGTGCCTCCCGCCTGATTCGTGTCGCTCGTCAACTACGCCACACGCGAAATCACCTGCAAAATCGTCTACTACGGGCCAGGTCGCTCGGGGAAGACGACGAATTTGCATTACATCTACGGGCAGGTGCCGGAGGATCGTAAGGGCAAGATGGTGTCGCTGGCGACGCAGACGGACCGCACGCTGTTCTTCGACTTCCTGCCCCTCGACCTCGGCTCCATCTCCGGCTTCACGACGAAGTTCCAGCTCTACACGGTGCCGGGGCAGGTCTACTACCAGACCACGCGTCGTCTCGTGCTCCAGGGCGCCGACGGCGTCGTGTTCGTGGCGGACAGCCAGGCGCGCCAGCTCGAGGAAAACATCGAGAGCTTCCAGGACCTCCACGCGAATCTTTCCGACCAGGGAATCGATCCGCGCGTGATGCCGCTCGTCGTGCAGTACAACAAGCAGGACCTCCCGAAGGATCTCATCCTTCCCGTGTCCGAACTGTCGGACGCGATCAACTTTCGCGACGTACCGGAGTTCTCCGCCGACGCGCTCCACGGCCCCGGCGTGTTCGAGACTCTGCGCGGCATCTCGGAGATCGTGCTCCGCCGCCTCAGCACCGGCGGCTCGGCAACGGCCGCCGCGTCAAGGTAGGTCATGCAGGTCGATCCTCGGGCACGATTCGACAACTATGTCGTCGGCACGGCCAATCGTCTGGCCGTCGCCGCCGCACGCAACGTGGCCGAAGCGCCCGGCGCCATCTACAACCCGCTGTTCATCTACAGCAGCTCCGGGTTGGGCAAGACGCACCTGATCGGCGCCATCGGCAACCACGCGATTCAACGCAATCCCGAGCTCAGCGTCGAATACGTGGCGCTGGAGGATTTCGTCCAGCAGCTGCACGCCGCCATCGCGTCGGGCGAGATGGATCGCTTCAAGCAGCGCTATGGCCGCGTGGACGTCCTGCTCATCGACGACATGCAGTTCCTCACGGGCCGTCGCGAGACGCAAAGTGAGTTGCTGCGACTGCTCAACTCCCTCCAGGGCAGTGGGCGTCAGATCATCATGACCAGCGACCGTCCGCCCGCGGAGATCTCGGACGTCGACGAGCGGTTGATCAGCCGGTTGAGCGGTGGCCTCATCGTCGACATCGGCGTGCCGGACTACGAGACGCGCGTCGCGATCCTTCGCGAGAAGTGCGAGGAGCGAAAGATCTCGTTCGCCGCGGGTGTGCTCGAGGAGCTCGCGCAGGTGGAGTTCGCGAACGTCCGCGAACTGCAGGGCGCGATGAATCGGCTGAATGCGCACCAGTCGCTGGACGGCAGGCTGTCGCCCAGCGGGGTGCGCGCAATCGTCGGCCTGCCCGAACCCGCGCCGCCGCCGGCCCCCTCGTCGGTGGAGACGGACGAGTTCTTCAGCTTTCTCACGGACATCGCGAGCGCAGTGGCCGCGCAGATCGAGCCGTGGAAGGTGCGCACGGGCGAGGCGATCGCGTACTGGGGCGGGGAAGGCTATCGCACCGCGGTGCTCGACCGGCTGATGGCCGAGACGAACGCACCCGAGAACTACGAGCAGATCCTGCGCGGATACGGGCAGTCGGTGGAGCAGCTGCGCGAGTTGGAGCGACAGGTCACGACGGTCGACCCCGCACTCGGTGGCGACGAGCTCTTTCGCGATCCCGAGCGGCTCGCCGAGGCGATGGCGTTCGTCGAGAATGCACTGGCGGGTGCGGTGCCACCGGGTGGTCCGCAGCCGGCATTCGCGCGGAGCTTGTTCCAGGAGAGCAGCTCGAACCAGATGGCGGTGCGCGCGGCAGACGCCGTCATCGCCGAGCCGGGCCATCGCTACAACCCGCTCTTTCTCGTCGGTCCGAGCGGTGTGGGCAAGACGCACCTGCTCAACGCGATCGGCAACGAACTGGCTGGCCGGCTCGAGGCGCCGGCGCGCATCGCGTGCGTTGGCGCACAACTCTTCATCGACGAGTTGATCGTCGCACTTCAGGAAGGGACGATCGAACGCTTCCGCGCGCGCTATCGCGCCGCCGACGCGCTGCTCATCGACGACGTGCAGTTCGTCGCGTCGAAAGAGCGGACGCAGGAAGAGCTGTTCCACGTCTTCAATCACTTTCACGCCGCCGGCAAGCAGCTCGTGTTCGCGAGCGACATGCCGCCGAAGGCGATTGCTGGATTGGAAGAACGGCTTCGCTCGCGATTCGAAGGAGGACTCGTCGCCGAGTTCAGCCTGCCGGACCGCGGCCTGCGCGAGAAGCTGTATCTCCGCTTCCTCACCGACGCCAGGCTCGAGACGCCGCCAGATCTCCTGGCGTATCTTGCCGATCGTCCGGCGACGAGCGTGCGCGAGATCATGGGTACCGTGCAGCGGCTGCGCGCGGGCGTGGAAGTCTCCGGCGGTGCGCTGACGCTCGTGATCGGCCGTCAGGTGCTCGAGCCATCGGGCAAGACGCCAACCACCGCGCCGCTGAGCGTGCGGCAGGCGGCGGACGGCTTCTTCCTCGACGACGAGAAGATCGTGTGGGAGTGGCCCGACGTCGCCGGCCGGCTCGTCGAGGAGCTGCGCTGATGGCAATCAAGGGCAGCCTCAAGGAAGCCAGCCTTCCAGACGTGTTGCAGCTGTTGTCGATGGGCAAGAAGACCGGCTGTCTCGCCGTCACCCATCGCAACAACTTCGGCTACATCTACTTCGACAAGGGTCTCATCTCGTACGCGTCGATCGTGAATCGGCGCGACCGGCTTGGCGACATCCTGCTCAAGGCCGGCGCGATCACGCAGGCGCAGCTCGACGCCGCGATCAGCGCGCAGGCGCTGTACCGCGACAAGCGCATCGGTGAGTTGCTCGTGGCGCAGGGTGCGGTAACCCGCGACGCATTGCACGCGCAGATCCGCCTGCAGATCGAAGAGGCGGTGTACTACCTGTTCACCTGGACGCAGGGGACGTTCAACTTCGAGGCGGACGTCCATCCGGAAGAGCAGGATCTCCTGGTGTCGATCAACCCGGAGTCGCTGCTGCTCGAGGGCGCACGACGCGTCGATGAATGGAGCCTGATCGAGAAGAAGATTCCGAGCCTCGATCTCGTCTTCGATCTCGATCGTGGCAAGTTCGCCGAGAGCGGCGTGGAGCTTCCTCGCGAGCAGCAGGTCATCCTCGATCTTCTCGACGGCCGTCGGGACGTGGCGAGTGTGATCGAGGAGTCGGGGTTGGGCGAGTTCGATGTTGGGAAGGCGATTTATGGGTTGGTGACTGCTGGTTTTGCCCAGCGGGTTGGCAAGACGAAGGCAGCCGAACCGGTCGTCAGCGACTCGCGCGTGGACGAGCATCGCAACCTCGGCATCGCCTTCTACAAGACCGGCATGCTCGACGAGGCGATGCGTGAGTTCCGTCGCGTCAGCGAGCTGCGCGAGCACGACGTGGAAGCTCGCTTCTACATCGGTCTCGCACTGATGCGCCAGAACAAGTGGTCCGATGCAGTGGCGGCGTTCCGTGAGTGCGTGGCGCACCCAGGCGCGCGACCGGCGGCGTATCACAACCTGGCGCATGCGCTCGAGCGGATGGGTCGCTACGACGAAGCGAAGGCCGCACTCGACGGCGCGATGAAGCGCGGTGGCGCAAAGGACGCACGCATCCAGACGTCAGTGGGTGTCGTCGCACTGCGCGCTGGTGACGTCATCGCCGCGGACGCCGCGTTTCTCACTGCGCGTCCGCTGTTCGGCACCAAGCCGCCCACCGCGCCGTGGTTCCACTACTCCGCGCTCACCGCCGCGCTCCTCGGCGATCTCGAACGAGCGCACGGCCTTCTCGTCGAAGGGCTCGCCGCGCATCCACATGCGGCTCCGCTCTACAACAACATGGCGGCCGTCCAGGAGCGGCGCGGATATCATCCCGAAGCGCTGCACAACGCCGAGCGCGGCGTGCAGGAAGACACGGGATTGCCGCAGTTACACAAGAACCTCGGGGACTGTCACTATCGGGCGACGCGGTACGATGAAGCGCTCGAGTGCTATCTCCGCGCGGTGAAGCTCAATCCCAATCTCGGCGACGACGTCTACCTCAAGCTCGGCAACATCCGCTTCAAGCGTCAGGAGCGCGACGAGGCGGTGAAGTGCTGGGAGCAGGCGCTCACGCTCGATCCCACCAACGCCATCGTCCGCACGAACCTCGACGCCGTACGTCAGGTGCTGTAAGTGAACGACCTCACCGATGCCGGATTCGCGGCGCTGATGGAGAAGATCGCGCGCGACAAGGGCTTCGGCTGCGCGAGCTACAAGGAGAAGTGCCTGCGTCGCCGCATCGCGGTGAGGATGCGCGCGCGGGGTGTGCACACGTACGGTGATTACTCACGCGTGCTGGACACGGACAAGACGGAGTACGACCGGCTGCTCGATGCGCTCACGATCAACGTCACGAAGCTCTTTCGGAACTTCGAGACCTACACCGCCATCGCGGAGCAGGTGGTACCGAAACTCTGGGAGCGTGACATCCCGCAGATCAACGTGTGGAGCGCGGGATGTTCGTCGGGCGAGGAGCCGTACTCACTCGCCGCGCTGTTTCATCGCCATGCCGAACGACTCGGGGCACTCCATGAGTTGGCGCGGCGCGTTCGTGTCCTGGGCAGCGACATCGACGCGCGCTGCCTCGCAGCAGCGGAGAGCGGTTCCTTCGCTGAAGGTGACTTCACGGATACACCCGACGACCTGAGACGCCGATACTTCTCTCCAAACCCGCCGTTCACGATCATCCCCGAGGTGCGCCGACTGGTGCGTTTCGAGCGGCGTGATCTTCTCGCCGAAGCGCCCCCACCGGGTCCGCACCACCTGATCTGCTGCCGCAACGTGCTCATTTATTTCGATCGCGATACACAGGAGCGCCTGTTCGAGAAGTTCCACTCCGCGCTGTCTCCGGACGGGTTTCTCGTGTTGGGCAAGGTCGAGACGCTGCTCGGGGCGGCTCGGCAGAAGTTCGTCGCCGTGGATGGACGCGAGCGCGTCTTCCGGCCGCTGTGAGTACGATCGCGCCAGAGATCCGCGTGAAGGTCGCGGACTACGCCGTCCGGAAGGGGCCGCACGTCATCGCGACGATCGGTCTCGGTTCGTGCGTCGCGATCGCGCTGTACGATCGCGAATCGCGCATCGGTGGACTGGCGCACATCCTCCTGCCGAATCGCGCGATGTCGCGTGAGACGTCCAATCCCGCGAAGTTCCCGGAGACGATCATCCCCGTGATGCTCCAGGAGATGAAGCAGCTCGGTGCCGCGAGCAACGCGCGAATCAGCGCGAAGATCATCGGCGGCGCGAGCATGTTCGGACAGCTCGTGACGGGCAACGGGATCAACGTGGGCGAGCGCAACATCACCGCCACGCGTGAGATCCTCGCACAGGAGGGCATTCCTCTCCTCGCCGAAGACACGGGTCTCGACTACGGACGCAGTGTGTACTTCTATCTCGAGGACGGGCGAGTCGAGGTTCGCTCGCTCAAGAAGGGAGATCGTGTCATCTAATCCGGTGGCGAGTGTCCTGGTCGTGGATGACAGCGCCTTCATGCGGCGCTTGATCGCCCAGATCGTGGACGCTTCGCCGGATTTCCACGTCGTGGGAACGGCGCGGAACGGCATCGACGCGCTGCGACAGATTCACGCGCTCGATCCGCAGATCGTCACGCTCGACGTCGAGATGCCCGAGCTCGATGGACTCCAGACGCTCGGCTACATCATGAGCGAGACACCGCGCGCCGTGGTGATGCTCACTGCCGCCACGTCGGCGAGCGGCGCCGATCTCGCGCTCCGCTGCCTCGAGATCGGTGCGGTGGACTTCGTGCGAAAGCCGTCAGGCCCGATCAGCCTCGATCTCGCGACCGTCGGCGAGACGCTCCTTGCCGCGCTTCGCGCAGCGACGCAGGTGAACCTTGGCGGCGTGAAGCTGCTGGCGCGTCCGCGGTTCATCACGCCATCGGTGCGCGTTCCGAATTCCTCCGGCGCCAATTGGGGCGTCGCCATCGCCTCGTCGACGGGCGGTCCGCGTGCATTGGCCGAAGTGATCCCGCACCTGCCGGGTGATCTGGGCGCGGCGGTGTTCGTCGTGCAGCACATGCCAGCCGGCTTCACGCGCAGCCTCGCGACGCGCCTGGATTCCATGAGCCACATGCGCGTGACCGAAGCGCAGGAAGGGGAGCC
>Ga0207691_10007389_pt1 | contig 10586 bp, 11 predicted proteins | sample KBSM13metaG_FD_184327 | JGI IMG/M metagenome (GOLD analysis project Ga0207691, IMG submission 184327) | Miscanthus rhizosphere microbial communities from Kellogg Biological Station, Michigan, USA - KBS M1-3 metaG (SPAdes) (version 2) | ecosystem: Host-associated > Plants > Roots > Rhizosphere >... | reverse complement strand
GCCGAACTTGACGATGTCGACGAACTGGCCGGCGGTGTCGAACAGGCCCTCGATGTCCCGCAGGTTGAGGCCCTTGTCGATGACGTGGGTGACGCCGACCTCGCGCGGCTTCCCGGGACGTGCCGGGACGCCGAGAAAGCCGTCATTGAAATCGGGCATAGAGCTCCTCCAGCTTCGTGTTGGCGCGTTCCTGGACGTCGTGGTAGAGGGAGTTGCCGTGGGCGTCGATGCCGACGGTGAGGGGCCCGAAGTCGTTGACGCGGAACGTCCACAGGCATTCGGGCATCAGGTCTTCCCAGGCGACGTGCTCGATCTCCTCGATCTGGGTGGTCTCGAGCGCGGCGGCGCCGCCGACGATCGCCATGTACACCATCCCGAGCCGCTGCATGGGCTCGATCGCCTCGTCGGGGAAGCCGCCCTTGCCGCAGATCGCGCGGACGCCGTAGCGCTCACCCAGCCCTTCGGTGAAGCGCACCATGCGGGCGCTGGTGGTGGTGCCGATGCAGAGCTTCTCGTAGCGGCCCGGGCCGAGCTTGCGCACGTTGGGCGCCGTGTGGAGCAAGAAGGCGCCCGACAGATCGATCGGCGGCTCGACCCCGTGGTCGAAGATCCGGATCTGGGTGCGGTCGCGGATCCCGATCACGTGCCCCTGCACGACCACCTCGTCGCCGGCGTGGAGCTTCAGGATCTCCGCCGGGTCGCTGATCGGGAAGGTGAGCTCGTGCGTGGCCATCAGAACTCCCTGTCGAGCTCGACGGCGCCGTCGGCGCCGATGTGCGCGGACGCGCGGCGCGCCGCCCAGCACTGGTAGTTGACCGCGACCGGGTTCAGGGTCATGTGCGTGTCGGCGTGCTCGATGTGGCACTGCAACACGGTCACGTCGCCGCCGAGGCCCATCGGGCCGATTCCGGTCTCGTTCAACAGGCCGTACAGCTCGTTCTCCAGCCGCGCGACGAGCGGGTCGGGATTGCGCGTCCCGACCGGTCTCGCGATCGCCTCCTTCGCAAGGTGCATCGCGTAGTCGGCAGAGCCGCCGATCCCGACCCCGACGATCCCCGGTGGGCACGGCTTGCCGCCCGCGCCGACGATGGACTCGAGCACGAACCGCTTGATCCCGTTCACCCCGTCGGCCGGCACCAGCATCTTCAGAAAGCTCATGTTCTCCGAGCCGGAGCCCTTCGGCACGCACTTCACGTCCAGCCCGTCCCAGTCGGGAACGAAGTCCCAGTGCACGATCGGCACCCGGTAGCCGACGTTCGCGCCCGTGTTCTCACGGGTCAGCGCGTGCACGGTGTTCGAGCGCAGCGGATGCCCGACCGTCGCCTGCTCCGTCCCCGCCTTGAGCGCCCGGTAGATCCCCGCCGGGTGCAGCGGGAACCGCTCGCCCACGCGGCAGTAGTAGACGGCGATCCCCGTGTCCTGGCAGACGAGGTTCTCCTGCTCGTCGGCGATCACGACATTGCGCCGGATCGTCTCCAACACACGGATCCCCGCCACCGACGTCTCCCGCTCACAGGCCGCCGCGAGCGCGTCACGCAGATCCCGCGGAATGTCCTTCAGCGCCCACACGTAGAGATGCGCGGCCGCCTCTACGACCGCCTCCTCCAGCCCTACCGCGGTCGTCGACATCGCGCCTCAGGCCCTCGCCTTCTCGGCTGCGGCCTTCCCGGCGCGACGCCCGAAGACGACGCACTCGAGCAGGCTGTTGCCCATCATGCGGTTCCGTCCGTGCGTCCCGCCCGCGATCTCGCCGCACGCGTAGAGGCCCTCGAGCGTGGTCTCGGCGTGCGCGTCGATCACGAGACCGCCGTTCTGGTAGTGCAGCACGGGGTACGTGAGGATCGCCTCGGCCAGCGGGTCGATGCCCGCGCCGCGGTACCGGCGGAGCATGTAGGGGAGCGAGACCTCGGCGTCGTCCTCGGCGATGCGCGTCGTGTCGAGCCACACCGCGGGCCGTCCGTCCTCGGTCTCCACGCCCCGTCCCGCCTCGACCTCGTCGAAGATCGCCCGTGAGACGACGTCGCGCGGGCCGAGCGAGTCCGTGAACTCCTCGCCCTCCGCGTTCAGGAGCACCGCGCCGTAGGCGCGCGTCGTCTCGGGGATCGAATAGCCCTGCATCGTCGCGGGCCAGGCGCCGCCGTTCGGGTGGTACTGGAGCGCGTCCAGGTCGCGGGCCGCCGCGCCGGCGTCGAGCGCGATCCGCGTCGTCTCGCCGGTGGCGTTCGGATGGTTGGTGGACAGCTCCCCGCGCGTCGCCGCCTCCGCGAAGCACCGTCCCCCCGAGGCGAGCACGACCGTCGCAGCGTCGAGCTCGTCGGCGCCGTCGGGCGTCTCGAACGTCGCCCGCCAGCCGGCGGCCGACTGCGCGAGGCTCGTCAGGCGGTGATGCGCGAAGACGGTCGCGGCTCCCGCCTCGAGGCCCTCGCGGAGCGCCTTCGTGATCGCATGGCCGGTCCGGTCACCGACCTGCAGGAGCCGCTTGCGCGAGGCGCCGCCGCAGCGGGCGAGCCTGTAGCCCCCGTTCTCGCGGGTGAACCCGCAGCCGAGCTCCTCGAGCCAGGCGATCGCGCCGGGTGCTTCGGACGTGAGCACCTCGACGAGCTCCGGGTCGGCCGTGTCGTGCGACGAGCGCATCACGTCCTCGGCGTGCAGGTCGGGCGAGTCGTCCGCCCCGAGCGGTGCCTGGATCCCGCCCTGCGCCTTCGAGGAGTTGTTCGCCTGCAGCGTCGTCTTGGTCGCGACCGCAACCCGCGCGCCGGCCCGCTCGGCCGAGACGGCGGCTGCGAGCCCGGCGGCGCCGCTGCCGATCACGAGCACGTCGATGGGGACGCCCGGCGCCACGCCGGAATGCTACCCGAGTCCCAGTGATTGCTAATGGCGTCGATTAGCACCGCTTATTCGAAGTGCGGCGCGGTAAACTCCCGTCGTGCCGCAGCTCTCGGACGTCATGCGCAGCGACCCGATCGTGGTGGCGCCCGAGGACACGCTCGGCGAGGTCGCCGAGCGCATGAGCGGTGCGAACGTCGGCGCGGTGATCGTCAAGGACTTCGGCCGGCTGATCGGCATCCTGACGGAGCGCGACATGCTGAAGGCGATGGCGGCGCGCGTCCATACGAGCGAGGCGCGCGTGCGGCAGTGGATGACGGAGGACCCGATCACGGTCCCCACCCAGACCGACCTCGAAGAGGCAGCCCGGATCATGCTCGAGAACGGCTTCCGCCACCTCCCGGTGGTCGACGAGCTCGGTCAGGTCATCGGCATCGCAAGCCTGCGTCGCGTCGTCGGCGCCACGCAGACCGCGGTCAACCAGTCCTGATCAGCAGGCGGCCGCGGTGCCGCGTGTGAGCGCCTCCGCCGCCTGGGCGGCGGTGACCTGCATCCGGCGGAGCCGTGCCAGGAGCCGCGCGTCCTTGCGGATGCCGGCAGCCAGCTGCTGTTGCGTCGAGCCCGGGGTCGCCTTCGCGAACACGCAGTCGGCCGCATTCTTCCGGCCGCCGATCCACCCCTCGGCGTACAGGTAGCGGAGCGGCGCGCGGCCGTACGGCGCGTGGGCCATCACGGCGCGCGCCTGCGCGGGCGGAACGTTGGACGCGCGGGCGCTCTTCGAGACGAGCGCCTGGGCGCGCGCGGACGTGACCGGCAGCCGACGCCCGAGCTCCGACTGCGGGATCGTCGCGAGCGACAGCGCGAGGGTCGCGACCATGGCGGTGATCAGCGCGTACTCGGCCACGGTCAGTACGCCCCGCGCCCGCTCAGCACGGCCGGGATCGTGCGGGCGATGATCGAGATGTCGAGCCAGATCGACCACGCCTCGATGTAGGCGAAGTCGAGCCGCACCAGGTCGTCGAACTCGAGCCCCGAGCGGCCGGAGATCTGCCAGAGCCCCGTCATGCCGGGGAGGACGAGCGACCGGGCACGGTGCCAGTCCTCGAGCATCGCGTGATCACGAAGCGGCAGCGGTCGCGGCCCGACCAGGCTCATCTGTCCTCGGAGCACGTTCCAGAGCTGCGGGAGCTCGTCGAGCGAGAGCCGCCGCAGCACCCGGCCGACCCGGGTCACGCGCGGATCGTCGCGGATCTTGAAGAGCGCGCCCGACGCCTCGTTCTCGTCCTCCAGCTCGTCCTGCCGCTCCGCCGCACCGGCGACCATCGTCCGGAACTTGAGCATCCCGAACTCCTGCTCGCGCACGCCGATCCGACGGTCGACGTAGAGCACCGGCCCGCGCGACTCGAGCTTGATCGCGGCCGCGACGACGAGCCAGAGCGGGATCCCGATCACGATGAAGAGGAGCGACACGACCACGTCGAACACGCGCTTCGTGGCCCACTCGAGCCCGGTCAGCATCGGCGGACGCAACTCGAACAGGGGGATGCCCTGGCCGGGTACGTACTCCCCCTCGTGGACGAGGAGCTCCGTGGTCGACGGAGCGAGCTTGACCTTGACGCCGTGGCGGTGCGCCAGCTGGACGACCTCGAGCACCGTCCGCTCGTCGAAAGGCGCCTCGGCGAGCACCAGCTCGTCCGGACGCTCCTCCTCGAGGAGCACCGCGAGCCGGTCGAGCGAGCCCGCGAGCCCGCGTGTATCGGCGTCGACTGCGAGCCGGCCCACCACCTCGACCCCGATGCCGCCGTGCGAGGCGCGGAGCGGTCGCTCGAGATCGTCGAGCGTCGCGTCGTCACCGACGAGCAGGAGCCGCCGGCGGACGCCCGCGAGCGCCATCAGCTCCAGGGACACCGAGTCGTACGCGGCCCGCAGCAGGGCGATCGCGATCGTGCTCGCGACGACGGCGGTCGGGATCAGCCCGGTGGTCGTGAAGTCGTAGTCCGTGCCGAGCCCGAACGCCAGCACGATCAGGGCGACGAGGACGAGAGCGGCGAGGATCCTCCCGGAGCCCGCTCGGCGCTCGCGCGGCGCGTAGAGACCGGCCTGGAGGAAGACGATCACCGTGATCGGAGCGAGGAACGGGAGCCAGTCGGCCGGGCCCGTCTTCCAGAGCAGCGACCAGTAGATCGTGTCGCCGTAGACGAACGAGCGCAGCACGAGTGCGAGGTAGACGCCGAGCGCGAGGCCCGCGACGTCCGCCGCGACGAGAGCGGCGACGCTGATCGCGCGCCGGACGAGGCCGAAGACGGGGCCGCGCGAGAGAAGGTAGACGCGCGAGCGCCTGATGTCCCCGGGCTCGCCCGGTGGCGGGTCCGGAGGGGAGGGGACGCCCGACTCGGGCTCGGCGGGCGTCGTCGTGGGTGCCTCGGTCGGCACCCCCGGATTCTACGCGGGGGTGTCGGCGGCTTCGCCGCGCGCGACGTCCGCCCACGCCCGCCCGGGCCCGCGTACCGACGCCGCAACGGCGTCGAGGTCGGCCGGCGGCCGGCGCCGGCCGAGCAGCGTCAGGCCGGCGACGATCAGCGCCCGGCGGCGGCGGTCGACGAGGTCGGTGTCGTGGAAGTACGCGTGCACCCGCGGCGGCAGCCCCGGCCGCACGAGTGCGCGCGCCAGGTCGCCCGCGCCGTGCGTGGTCGGGACGGCGACGACCGCACCCTGGCCAAGGTCGATGCGCGCGGGGGTGTCGAGCTCGGCCCAGGCGGAGCCGTCTGCGAGGTAGGGCGGCCGGGTCGCTCGAGGCGTGCAGTCCACGTAGCCGAGCTCCGCGCAGGCGAGTGCGACCGAGTGGTCGGTGTACCAGCCGCCCCCGCAGAAGAGCGTCGGCGCGAGACCGCGCTCGCGGATCCACGCGCCCTCGCGACGGACACGCTCCCCCGTCGCACCGCCGGTCGGCCTTGCGTGCGTGGGGCTCGTGAAGTGCGTGTGCTGGCCGAGTGGGCCGCGCGCCGCGGCCGCGCGCGCGCGGGCGAGCCACAGCTCCTCGTCGGTCTCGCCCGCCTCGGTGTCCGGGGGCCGCAGCAGCGCCGCGATCGCGAGACGCCCCGGCCGGCGCTCCTGGAGCGCCGCGAACGCCTCCCAGACGCCGTCGTCGAGGGGTCGTTCGACGTGGCACGAGACCACTGCGTACCGTTCCGGAGTCGTGGGCGGCATCGCGCAACGGATACCACGCGGTGCGGCCCTCCTGGTCGTTGCCGCCGCCGCCCTCCCGCGCCTGCTCGCGCTGGCGATCGAGCGCGAGCAGATCCTCGAGGCCTATGTCGAGAAGAGCGACGTCTTCGCGCGGACGCTCGTCTCGAGCGGCACGTTCGGCTTCCTCCCCGGAGTCCCGTCGGCGTACACGCAGCCGCTCTACGCCTGGTTCCTCGCAGGGCTCTACTGGCCGGTCGACCGCTCGTGGGCGGTGGTGGGGCTCGCACAGGTGCTGGTCGCGGTCGTCACGGCGCTGCTCGTGCTCGCGATCGGCACGCACCTCGCGTCCGTGCGAACCGGCGTGCTCGCCGCGCTCGTCGCGACGCTGCACCCGTACCTCGTCTGGCACGACATCCACGTCAACCGTGAGATTCTGGACGGGCTGCTCGCGGCGGCGATCGTCCTTCTCGCACTGCTCGCGTACGAGCGCCGCTCGCTCCCGCTGGCGCTCGGGCTCGGTGCGGTGAGCGGGCTCGCGATCCTCTCGAACGCCCGCCTGCTGCTCCTGCCGCTCGTCCTGGCGCCGTACGTCGCGTGGCGCGTCCGGCCGGCCGGACGCGCGATCGCCGCGGCCGCGCTCGTCGTCGTCGGCGCCGCCCTGGTGACGGCCCCCTGGGTCGTTCGGAACAAGGTGGTGATCGGGTGCGCGACGATCACGACGGACACGCGCGCGCTCTGGAAGGCGAACAACCCGGCGACCTACGACGTGCTGGCGCGCGGCGGCTGGATCGACGACGTGCCCGACCTGCCCGGCGTGCCCCCCTGGCCGGAGAAGGCCGCCGGGATCTCGGTGGCGGCGGCGAAGGCGGTGGACGAGTGCGCGCAGTCGTCGTTCTACCGCGACGAGGTGCTCGACTTCTGGCGCGACCACCCCGGCGAGAAGGCGCGGCTCGCCGTGCAGGCCGTCGGGATGCTCTGGTCGCCGTTCCTCAGCGTGACGGCCGACGACGAGGCACAGCAGGGGGCCTCCGATGTGGCGCAGCGGACGATCGAGCCGGCGTTCGTGCTCCTGCTCTACGCGTTCGCGCTGTGGGGCGCGTTCCTCGCACCGCGGCGCTTCGTCGCGCTCGCCGCCCTTCTGCTCGGCTTCAACACGCTCATGGCGATGGTGTTCGCGGGAACGGTGCGCTACCGCGCGCCGTGGGACTTCGTGCTCGCGCTGCTCGCGGCATTCGCACTCGAGCGGGCCTTGGAGCTCCTGCGGAAGCGTCGTCCGGCCCCCGCCGCGAGTGCCGCCCCGTAGAGCTCCGCGATCCGCCCTGTGCAGCGCGTCTGCGAGAACTCCTCGAGCGCGCGGACGCGACCGGCGGCGCCCATCGCCGCTGCGCGGACGGGGTCGCCGGCGAGCTCCGCGATCGACCGGGCGAGAGCCTCGACGTCGCCCGGCGGCACGAGGATGCCGGTGCGGCCGTCGGCGACGATCTCGGGCAGCCCGCCGACGTCGCTCGCGATCACCGGGCGGCCGCGCTCCATCGCCTCGAGGGCGACCATCCCGAAGCCCTCCCCGAACGAGGGGACGACGACGACCTCGGCGCGCTCGAGCACCGGAGCGACGGGCGCGACGCGGCCGAGGAAGGTCACCGCCTCGTCGAGCCCGAGCCGCGTGGCGGTCGCCCGGAGCTCCGGCTCGAGCTCCCCGTCCCCCGCAATCTCGAGCGTCAGCCCGGGAAGCCCCTCGCGCGCCCGTGCGACCGCACGGAGGAGCACGTCGTGAGCCTTGATCGGAATCAGCCGCCCCACGATCGCGAGCCGCGGCGCGCCCGGGAGCGGCGGGGGCTCGCGCCCCGCCTCGATCCCGTAGTGGACGATCTCGAAGCTCGCAGGATCGAAGCCCTCGTTCTCTGCGAGGTAGCGGGCCAACCCGGCCGAGATCGCCACGTGCACGTCCGCGAGCGAGGCGATCGTCCGATCGGCGGCCGCGAAGGCCTTCCCGTCCCGGAAGGCGTTGAAGCCGTGCTTCGTCGACACGAGTGCGGGCACGCGCGCGAGCCGGCCCGCGGGGAGCCCGTGGAAGTCGGCGTGGACGAGATGGGTATGCAGGACGTCGGGCCGCCCACGCCGCGCCCGCCGCAGGATGCGCGAGAACGCCCGCGGGTCGAACGCACGTGGGAGGCGCACGCGCTCGACGGGGACGGCGTCCGCCTCGAGCCGGGCCGCGAACTCCTCGGCGCCGGGCTCGCCCTCGTGGAGCATGACCGCCTCGACGTCCCAGCCGTAGTCGCGGAGCGCGGGGAGCAGCAGCAGCAGGTGGTTCTCGGCGCCGGAGATCCCGGCGACCTTCACGACGTGGAGGACGCGGCCGTTCACCTGGCGAGCGCGACGACCCGGTCGGCCCACACGCCGACCGAGTGCTCGCGCAGGACGATCTCGCGCAGCCGGCGACCGGTCCCGTTCCGGTCGATCCCCGCGAGCCGGCGGATCGCCGCGACGAGCCCGTCGACATCGCCGTGCGCGAAGCGGAGCTCCTCGGGCAGGAGGCTGTCGAAGGCTGGGTTCGAGGCGATCACCGGCAGGCAGGTCGCTGCGGCCTCGTACACGACCTTGTCCGTCGCGCCCGGCCGCATGTCGTTGACGAGCGCGTCGACCTGCGCATAGAGGCCGGGGACGGCGTGACGCGGCGTGGCGCCGCGGACGTCGATCCGGTCGAGGAGACCGTGCTCCACGACGAACCGCTCGAGCGCGATCCGGTACATGCGCTCCTCCTCCGTGAGCGACGGGCCGACGACACGGAGCGCCACGTCCGGCACCTCGGCGACCGCGCGCAGGATCGTCTCGAGCCCCTTCGCGGGGGAGGTCCGCCCGAGCGCGAGCAGCGTCAGAGGGCTCCGCTCCGGCCGCTCGACGCACTGGAGCCCGGAGACGTCGATGCCGTGGCCGATCGCGACGAGCTTCCGGGAGCGGAGCGGGAACGTGCGCTCGTCGACGCTCAGCACCTTGGTCGAGACTCGCTCCGCGGCCCGCAGCAGCCGGCTCCTGCGCCAGTGCGTGAACCAGAGGAAGACCTCCACGCCGAGCGGCCGGGCGAGCGGCGCGGCGAGAACCGCGTAGATCGGGCACATGTGCGCGAGCACCGCTGCGGGCCGGGGTCGCCGCGTGAGCTCCCGGGCGAGCGCCGTCTCGAAGCGCAGGCCGCGGCCCGCCCGGCGCGAGGCGCGGAACGGCCTGACGCTGCAGTTCTCGGGAAGCGCGCCCTCGACCGCGCTGTCCGCGAGCACGACGAGCTCGTCGACCCGAGCCGCGAGCGCCCGGAGCTTGTCGACCGTCGCGCCCAGCACGGGGCTGGCCGGGTCGACCTGCTGCGTGACGACCACGAGCCTCATCTCCGCCTGGCCTCCACGGCGCGGCCCACGAGCTCGACGACGCGGTCGGCGTACTCGTCCGCCGTGTACGTCCACTCGGCCGAGAGTGCGCGGCCGCCGGCGCCGAGGCGCTCCGCCAGCTCGCGGTCGGAGAGGAGCCGCACGAGTGCGTCGGCGATCTCGGCGGCGCTGCCCGGGTCGACGAGGAGCCCGGTCTCGCCGTCCCGGACGACGTCCGGAATCCCGCCGGCCCGCGCGCCGACGACGGCGCGGCCGCGGCAGAGGGCCTCGAGCACCACCCGCGGCGTCCCCTCGGAGCGCGACGCGAGCAGCAGGAGCCACGCATCGTCGAACGCCTTCACGACGTCCGCCGTATCGAGCCGCGGCTCCCACGTGACCTCCCCCGGGAACTCGTCGACGAGAGCCTCGGCGACGTCGCGGTGACGCCCGTCGCCGACCACGCGCAGGCGCGCGTCCGGGACCAGCGGGGCCGCGCGCCGCCAGGCGTCCGCGATCGCATGGATGTTCTTGTAGCGCTCGAGCACGCCGACGAACAGCGCGACGGGCCGGTCTGGGAGCGGCGCCACGGGCGGCTCGGAGAAAGCGGTGAGCTCCGTGTACGTCGTGAAGACGCCGGCCGGCTCGACTCCCGCGTCGCGGACGATCCCGCTCGTGAACGGGGAGAGCGTCCGCACCGCATCGGCGCTGCGGATCGCGACGAGCGCGGCCCGGTCGGCGAGCGGTGCGACGACAGCTCGCGCGCGCGACCCGTAGAGGCGCGACCACGTCCGCCAGTCACCGTGGACCTCGACGACGACGGCCGCGTCGCTCCGAGCGAGCTTCCGCCCGGCCAGCGCGGCGAGCGCCTCATAGGGGCTCTGGGCGAGGATCGCGTCGGCGGGCCGGTGGCGCAGCTCGCGGGCGATGCGGGCGGGGAGCGCGCCGTAGAACAGCGGCCCGTCGAGCGCGGCGACGGGCATGCCACGCTGGAGCGCGAACGTGCCGTCGCCACCCGGCGCGTCGCGCGGCGCGGAGGCGAGGACGCGCAGCGCGAGCCGCTCCTCGAGCGCCGCGAACTTCCGCTCGAGCGACCCGTTCAACGGAAGCCGGTAGCGCGTGCGCCCGACCATGAGGACGCGCGGCTTCACGGCTCCCGGTCACCGACGATCGCCTGCACGATCCGGCGGAGGATACGCGGCTCGGCGAGCTCCTCGA
>Ga0207691_10007388_pt1 | contig 10586 bp, 8 predicted proteins | sample KBSM13metaG_FD_184327 | JGI IMG/M metagenome (GOLD analysis project Ga0207691, IMG submission 184327) | Miscanthus rhizosphere microbial communities from Kellogg Biological Station, Michigan, USA - KBS M1-3 metaG (SPAdes) (version 2) | ecosystem: Host-associated > Plants > Roots > Rhizosphere >... | reverse complement strand
GGCCTCGCGATGCTCGAGTCGGGATCGATCGACGCGTTCGCGAGCGACAAGATCAAGCTGATCGGCCTCGCGGCGCAGGCCAAGGACCCGAAGCCGCTCGCGGTCCTGCAGGACGACCTGTCGATCGAGCCGCTCGCGTTCGCGCTGCCGCGCGGAGATTCCGCGATGCGCCTCGAAGTCAACCGCGCGCTGACGCAGGTGTACGTCGGCGGCGACATCGAGACGATCTTCAACGCGCATCTGGGCGCGCTCGGAAGGCCGTCGGGGCTGCTCGCCGCAATGTATTTGTTGAACGCCATTCCCCAGTAGCAGCAATCCGCGCCGCGCGTATAATGCGTGCGCCGCGGCGTACGCGTGATGCTTCTTGCGCGCTTCGCTACGCGTGCCGATTCCGATTTCAGGAGACCTTCCATGTTGAAAAGAATTTTCCGCATTGCCGGCGTCACTCTCGCCACCGCCTTCGCCCTCACGCTGTTCGCCCCTGCGGCGCAGGCGCAAACCGAGCAGCAGAAGCTCATCGCCGACGCGGAAAAGGTGCTGTCCAATTTCCTCCGTGATCCGGACATGGGCTGGCTTCAGAACAACATTGGCCGCTCGAAAGCGCTCATGATCGCGCCCGAGATCCTCAAGGCAGGGTTCATCTTCGGCGGCTCCGGAGGCCGCGCGCTCGTCGTCGCTCGCGATCAGGCGAGCGGCAAGTGGACGGGCCCGGCGTTCTACGTGCTCGCCACGGGCAGCGTCGGCTTCCAAGCGGGCATCTCGGTGTCCGAGGGCGTGACGATGGTGATGACGGAAAAGGGCTTCAATTCGCTGCTCGCCACGACGTTCAAGATGGGCGGCGACGCGAGCGTGGCAGCGGGCCCGGTCGGCGCCGGGGCGAAGAGCGACATCGTCGCCGACCTCATCACGTTCAATCGCGCGAAGGGCGTCTACGGCGGAATCAATTTCGACGGCACCGTGGTCACGGCAGCCGACGATTGGAACCAGGCGTACTACGGGAAGAAGGTGTTGCCGCCCGACATCCTGGTGCGCGGCAGCGTCAGCAACAAGGGCGCAGACAAGCTGCTCGCGCAAGTCACCGCAGCGACCAGCAAAAGGTAAGCGCCCGAAGTCCGATTTCGCTTCGGCGGGGCGGCCACTCAAGGCGCCGCCATCTCCTTAGGGAGTCGTCGCTCCGCCCAACAGTTGCACCGGCAGCGACACGATCGACTGCAGCGTGCCGAGGAGCGCACCACCGATTGCGCCAGCGGCGACGCGGCTCACCCGCGGGTCGGAGATGTCGCCAGTGACGCTGATCGGGATGCCGATGACCGGATCGCCGACGACGTTGCCGATGACCGGCACGCTCTTCAGCAAGTTGTTGACGATCGGCAGCGCAACGCCGCTCAAGTCGATCTGGCGGTCGTCCAACCGAATCTCGCCCTGCATCGCGACGTTGAGCACCGGGCTTGCGATGAGCGCGCGCTCGATCGACAGTCGCTCGCCGACAAAGGACGCGTCGATTTCGAGGCTCGAAAAAGCGAAGCCCTCCCGTCCGGAATCCACTGCCGCCTTCGGCAGGCGCGCGCGGACCTCGTCGACCTCCAGGACGCGCGACAGCGGGCTGACGCCGCCTATGCGCCCATCGCGAGCGCGAAGCTTGCCGCTGCCCTTGGACGACGCGATCAGCGACGACACCGAGCCGCTCGCGGAGAATTCCGCGCTCACGTCCATCGTGCCCAAGGCGGCGAATCTGCCTTTCGAAAGGCACGGCGCAGCAGTGGCCAGGGGGAGATCCGCTGCCGTCGCGCGGCCCTTCAATTGCAGCGTGCCGCTGCTCGCGGTCAAGGTGAGCGGCACGGCGATGCCGCACAAGCTAGCGTCGGTGACATCCGCCGTCACCCTGTTTTCGCTCAGGAGCACGGACGCGACGAACGGCTCGATCCGATAGCCGCGAACATCGAGGTGGCGCGCACGAAGCGCAATCGTTCCGAACAACGAACGCCACCACGGTTCCGCACCCGGCGAATCTCGCGCGCCGTCGAGCTTCACGAGCCACTGCTCGGCATTCACGCCTTCGGCTCCGATGGTCCCGTCGACCTCCAGTCGGTCGCCCGCGCGAGCGATGCTCCCGTCGATGCGCAGCGAATCGTCGCCGAATCGAAGTAGGGTGTCCTTTACCCGCAGGCGCTCGCCGTCGCCGTCGACCGAGAGGTGGCCGATCGCGACCGGCACGTCGAACGTCGCCGGCAGCACCACATCGAACCCTTCGATCGTCCCGCTGGCGCGGGATAGCGCCGGCTGCCGGAAGTCGACCGTCGCGTCGAAGTCGCCGCGCAGCGTGCCTGACGCGGCGAGCGGCGTCGCGAGCATCCGCGCGATCGAGCGGGCCGCGACCACGCCGTGGTATCCGACGACGGCACGGTCCGGTTGCCAATCGACGACGATCCGGGCGTCGCTGTCCTGGTCCTTCAACGTAAGACGGCGAACGTTCACGTGCCCGGGTCGAGACAGGAGCTCGACCTCGGCGCGGCCGCCGTTTCGAAACGACGCCGCAGCGGACGCCTCGAACGACCACGGCGCCGGCAACGGCCAGCGAATGCGCGCGTGATCGAGCGCGAGCGGCGCTTGCAGCCGAGCGCCGGGACCGATGCCGGCTTCCTGCTCGAGCCGCTCGAGGCCGCGCGGCCCGATCGTCGCGCGCGCGAACGCAAGGTCGAGCGTGCGCCGGGCGGTGGAATAGCCTCGGACCGATCCCGTCAGCACGCCGCGTGCGTCCTGTACCTCGATGGCAACGCCGTCGAAAAAAAGATCGGCGTTCTCGAGGCGCAGCGTGCCGCCGTCGAGCGCGAAGCGATCCTCCAGATGCGGCGTCGCGATGCCGACCTTCCGCGGGGTCAACGCCGCCGACAGCTGGAGTCGCTCGGGCGCGCCAAGCGGTCCCGCGGCACGCGCAAGCTTCACGTCGATCGTGCCCTGCAGCGCCGACACTTCGCCGCGGAGTCCGCGCGGAGGCGTCGACGCGACGATCCACGGCGTAAGTTCCTCGAGGTTCACCGTCGCCGCGCCCGATGCCGACTGCACGACCGGTCCGGAGCCGAAACCGACCTCCGCATCGAGCGTCTCGATGCGCGACGCGCCGATCGCGCCGCCGACGCCGCGCAACACGAGAGCGCCGCCCGACTCGAACGAGAAGCGTCCGCGGTCGATCGCCATCGGCAGCGGAACACCCGGATGGCGCAGCCTGGCATTGACCTTCGTGATGTCGTAGCTTTCTCGCAGCCGGCCGCCCTCTTCGCGCACCTTGATGGTGCCCGATGCACGCCCGCTGAGCGACTCGATGCGATCGAGCTCGGCGCCGAGCGCAGTGCCCCGCGACAGGTAGTGAGCGCGCGGCTTGTTCTCCGCGAGGTCCAGGTCGACCGCGGTCGACAACGACAGCAGTGCCACCGAAGGCGCGAGCGCCAGGATGAGCTCGCCGTTGGAGAGCTTCGACGCGCCGAACGTCGCGGCGACATTGTGCGCGTCGAGCACGCTCTTCGCGATTCGAACCCTTCCCGACGCGCCCGTGAGCTCCATCGGCGGCACCGGCACGTCGAAGCTCGCGTTCTCGACGTTCATCGACACGTCGTACGCTCCGAGCTTCGCGAGCGCCGCCAGGTCTTCGCCCAGGCCAACGACCCGAACCTCGAGCGCGTTGCCCGCCTTCACGATTGTAAGGACCGCACCGACCTCCGGAGCGTCGCGAACGATCGCCATCAGCGTGGCGCGCACGCGGCCGGCGTCCACGCGCGCCGCTTTCGCTTCGAGCGCAACGACGGCGGGGCTGCGGGTGACCTTCAGGCTCCCGCTGGCACCGGCGAGCCAATCGCCGACCGCCAGCTCCTCGACGATCAGCGCGGAATCGCCGGCCATGTAACTCGCTTTCACGCGCGCCCGCACGGCACCGAGGTCGACGCGCGCCGCGCCGCGCGCGAGTGCGAGCGCCGGCGTCGAGAGGGAAAGCGCCGCCGTCAACGAGCGCTCGCCGTCGGTCTGCACGAGCAGCGTTGCATCGGCCGGCGCGGGGTTAAGGTGCACCATCGACGAGCCGAGAAGCGCAAGCAGCGCCGCACGGCCGTCAAGATCGTCGACGGTGACCTCCAGGTTCGTCGCCTGCGAGGCCATCACGATATTCATCTTCGCCCGCGCGTGCTTCCACGAGTTGCCGCGCATTGCAATCTTCGCCTTCACCACCTCGGCCGACACGTCGCCGTCGAGCGTCAGCGCTTCAAGCGTGACCGGCGCTTGGTCGTCGTAGTGCAGTTCGATCGTGCCGTCGCGGATTGACACCTCGAGCCCGGCCGCGTGCAGAGTGAGCCACGCCAGCGTAGGCGCAATCGCCGTGCGGTACGCGACGAGCGGATCGGCAAATGGAGCAGGATCGAGTGCAGGAACCCGCACGACGGCGGTGGCCCGTTCGAGCTCGAGCTTCGAGACCTTGAGCTCGCCTTTCAGAAGCGGGAGCAGCGCGAACTTGAGGAGCGCGCGCTCCGCCGTTCCCTCGACCGCGGGCGCCACCCGGAACGAGATCCGGCGAACGTCGGCCGTCGGTCGAGGCCACGAGCGGAACTGGAGCGTTGCGTACCGGACTTCGCCGCCCGTGAGCGCCGACAGTTGCCGCTCGATCGAAGCTTTCGCAGCGTCACCTTCGATGTAGTACGGCAGGACGGCGATGAGGCCGGCCAGGACCGCGACGATCGCGCCGCCGGCAATGAGCCCGAAGCGGACGGCCCTTCCGCGCGCGGAGGCGACGTCAGGAAGTGCGGACGCGATTTGCCCACGCATCGCCCATCATAACCGTCGCGGCGCAAGCGTCGAAACGGGGCGCGCGGGCCGCAGCACGGCCGTCGCGCCGGCAATGATGAGCGCGCACCCTGCGATCATCGCCAGCGTGATCGGCTCGCCCAGGAACAGCGCGCCCCACAACATGCCGAACACGGGCATCAGGAATGCCATCGTCAGCGCCCGCGTCGGTCCGATGTCGGCGATCAACCGGTAATACAGCACGTAGGCGATCGAGCTGCAGAAAAGCGCGAGCATCAGCACGTTGAATGCGATCAGCGGGGTGAGCGGCGCGCTGGGCTGCGCGAACGGCAAAAACGGCAGCAGAACGACGCCTGCGAAGATCTGGCTCCAGCCGGCGATCGCAAACGGCTTCAAGTGGGCGGCGCGCTTTTTCATGTAGATGCTGGACAGCGCGTAGCACGTCGTCGAGCCGAGGCACGCGAGCACGGAAATCCAGAACCACAGGTCCGGCACGACGGGCCCGGCGCGGCTCACCAGCGCGACGCCGGCTGCGCCGGCCACGAGTCCCATCAGCTTGAGCCGCGTAAGCCGCTCGTCGAGCAACGGCACTGCCCACAGCGCGGTGAAAAGCGGCGCGGTCGAATTCAGAATCACCGAGTACGATGCCGGCAAGTGCAGCGCCGCAAACGCGAACAGCATGAACGGCAGCGTCGAGTTGACGAGGCCGATCACCGCGTATAGCCGCCAGTGGCGCTTGACCTGCGCGTCGAGCCCGATGATCCGGCAGTACGCCACGAGCACCGCACCGCCGATCAGCACTCGCGTGAGTACGGTGAGGACGGGACCAAGAACCGGCGCAACGACGCGAATGAAGATGAACGACGAGCCCCAGATCGCCGACAACGCAACGAGCCGGATCGCATCGGATCTTCGCACCGTGCGCCTTGGTCAGGCAGCGCGCCGCGCGGCAGCCGAGGCCGGCGGTTTGCGCTCGAGCCCGAGCAGCGTGCGCTTGCGGTCGAGGCCGCCGGCATATCCCGTAAGTCTGCCGTCCGCCCCCACCACGCGATGGCATGGAACGATGATCGACAGCGGGTTGCGGCCCGTCGCCGCGCCCGCCGCGCGGATGCAGGTTGGGCGTCCGATGCGCGACGCGAGGTCCCGGTACGCGGCCGTGTCGCCGTATGGAATTGCCGCGATCGCGTTCCACACCTCGCGCTGGAACTCGGTGCCGGCCGGCGCGAGCGGGACCTTGAACACGGTGCGCGAGCCGTCGAAATATTCGGTGATCTCCGCACCGGCTTGCACGAGGACGGGCGTGTTGCGCCGGCGCTCCCACGAAACGCCGCGCGCCGGCTCGTAACGCTGCCCTTCGAACCAAGCGCCGACGAGCGCTTCGCCGTCGCTTGCGAGCAGCATCGTGCCAAGCGGCGTCGAGAGGAAATCGAACCAGATCGTGTTCATGCGGCATTTCTCCAGAGATGAATGACGGCATACGCGCGCCACGGACGCCAGGCCTCGCTGCGGCGCAGCGCCTGGGCCGGCCGCGTTTCGTCCAGCGCTTTCAGCACGCCGAGATCGCTCGGCAGGAACGCATCGGGCCAGCGCAACGCGCGCATGGCGATGTAATTTGCGGTCCATGCGCCGATGCCCGGCAAAGCCGTGAGGCTCGCGATCGTTGCTTCGACGTCGCTTTCGGGCTCGAGGCGGACGGCGCCGGTTTCCACCGCGCGAGCGAGGCCCACGAGCGTTCGGGCTCGGGCGTTCGTGAGGCCGAGCGCAGTAAGGTCCTCCGGCGACAGAACCGCAATTCGTGCCGCGTCCGGGAAGAGACGCGACGCGGTCTCGCCGTCCGCAAGCGATTCTCCGAATGCGCGGGCGATCCGCCCGAGCATCGTCCGCGCGGCGCGCACCGAGATCTGCTGGCCGACGACTCCGCGCACCGCAAGCTCGAAGCCGTCGAACGTGCCGGGCACCCGCAAACCCGGCCGGGCGTCCGCCAGCGGACCGAGCGCCGCCGCGACGAGCGCGGGATCGCAGGCGAGATCGAACGTGTTCTTGACGCGCGACAGCACGGCCGGAACTGCCCGCGCAAGAGAAGGCGACATTGAGACGGACAGCGCAGGACGGCGAGCGACGCGCCGCACTTCGACGCGGCCGACGTGCCGCACCCCGCGGTGCTCGACCGCCACCGTGCGCGAATAGCCGTTGTCGTCGACTCGCTCCACGCCCTCGATCACCCGTCCGCCGAGGAATGCGAGCATCGATTCCCAATCGTACGGCGGGCGGTACGCGAGCTCGAACGTGAGCACGGACGGGAGCATCCCCGAAGCCCGCGCGTCGCGCAGCCGGCCCGGCGCCATCCGATAGCGCGCCTTGAACAGCGCGTTGAACCGGCGCACGCTTGCGAATCCGCTCGCGCCGGCGATCTCCGTCACCGGCAGCTCCGTGTCCGTCAGCAGGCGCTTGGCGAGCAGCAGCCGCTGCGTTTGCGCGTATTCGATCGGCGAAACGCCGAATTCGCTCTCGAAAATTCGCCGCAGGTGGCGGCTCGTCACGCCGACCCGGGCCGCCAGGTGCTCGATGCCGCCGTCTTCGAGAACCCCGTTCTCGATCAGGTCGATCGCGCCCTGCGCGAGACGCGCGACGGAATCGACGCTCGCATTGCCCGGCGCGAGCTCCGGACGGCAGCGCAGGCAAGGCCGATAACCGCTCACTTCCGCGGCCGCCGCGCTGGCGAAGAAACGGCAGTTTTCGCGGCGCGGAAGGCGCACGCTGCACACGGGGCGGCAATAGACCCGCGTCGACGCGACGCCGACGAAGAATCGGCCGTCGAAGCGCGGATCGTGCGCAGCGAGTGCGCGGTAACAGGCATCGGAGTCGAGGGGCATGCGCGCATTATGCCAGCCGCTCATCCGCCGACTCGCCATTTTCGGACGTCGAAACGGGTGCTGCTCCGCCTGCCGAACATGCGCATAATGACGCCTGCTGCGCCCCGCCTGCGCTCGACACCTTGCAGCGATCTTCTTCCGGAGTATCCGATGACTCGCCTCCTGTTCCTCGCAGCGCTCGCATTCGCGACAGTGCTTGCGCGTGGCCATGCCGCCGCGCAGGACAAGATCACGTTCGCGACGGACTGGCTCGCGCAGGCCGAGCACGGCGGCTTCTACCAGGCCGTCGCCGAAGGCACGTACAAGAAGCACGGCCTCGACGTGACGATCCGGATGGGAGGGCCGCAGGTGAACGGCCTGCAGCTGTTGGCCGCGCGGCAGCTCGATGTCGTGATGTGCGACGCGTTGCAAGTGCTGTCCGCCATCGAGCAAAAAGTTCCCGTCACGAGCATCGCCGCGACGTTTCAGAAGAATCCCACCGTCATCATCTCGCATCCCGGCGTCGCGAAGCTCGAAGACTTGAAGGGAACGCCCATCGCCGTCGCCGCCGCCGCGAACACGACGTTCTGGCCGTGGCTGAAGCAGCGTTACGGCTTCACCGACAGCCAGAAGCGGCCGTACGCGTTCAGCGTCCAGCCGTTCCTCGTCGACAAGAATCTGTCGCAGCAGGGCTTCGCGACGTCCGAGCCGTTCTCCATCGAGAAAGGCGGCGTGACGCCGGTCGTGTTCCTTCTCGCCGCGCAAGGCTACCCGCCGTACTCCGAAGTGCTTGCGGTGCGCCGCGACGCGCTCGTCCGCCGTGCCGATGCGCTGAAGCGGTTCGTCGCTGCATCTGCCGAAGGCTGGAAGAGCTATCTCGAGAATCCCGCGCCCGGCAACGCGCTCATCAAGCGCGACAACCCGCAGATGACGGACGAGCTGCTCGCCTACGGCCACGCGAAGATGAAGGAGTACGCGATCGTGACTGGCGACGACACTCCGGCGCTCGGACTGCTGACCATGACCGACAAGCGCTGGCAGCAGACGGTCGAATTTCTGCGCTCGGCCGGGCTCGCGAAGGCGGGCGTCGACTATGCATCCGCGTGGACGCTCTCCATCGTCAACGACGTGAAGGTCTACCCCTGAGCGCCGAGGGCGCTCGCGCGACGCGAACCGCCGCGAAGCGCGAAGCGCGGCCGGTAATACAGTGAGCGCCCCGGTCGTCACTGTATCCGGCGCCGACAAGGTGTACGCGAACGGCACGCCGGCTCTCGCGCCGGTCGATCTCGTCGTCGAAAGCGGCGAGTTCGTCACGCTGCTCGGGCCGTCGGGCTGCGGCAAGACGACGCTGCTCAACCTGGTCGCCGGCCTCGTCACGCCGACGCACGGCTCGTTGACCTGGTGGGGCGGTGGTTACGGCGCGACGGGCGGACCCGGGCGCCGGCTCGGATTCGTGTTTCAGTCGCCGACGTTGATGCCGTGGGCGCGAGTCCTCGACAACGTGCGGCTGCCGCTCGACCTCGCGGGCACCGACAAGGCCAGCGCATCGGCGGAGGCTGCCGCCGCGCTTCGCCTCGTCGGGCTTGCCGATTTTGGCCGGCACCTGCCGCGCGAGCTGTCGGGCGGCATGCAGATGCGGGCGTCGATCGCGCGCGCGCTCGTCACCCGGCCGGATCTCCTGCTGATGGACGAGCCGTTCGGCGCCCTCGACGAATTCACGCGCCAGCGGCTCGATGCCGAGCTCGCGGCGCTCTGGCTGTTGCGCAAGCTGACCGTCGTGTTCGTCACCCACAGCATCTACGAAGCGGTGTTCCTGTCGACGCGCGTCGTCGTCATGTCCCCGCGGCCCGGCCACATCGTGGCGGACGTGGCGATCGATGAGCCGTTTCCGCGCCGAGACGACTTTCGCGTATCCACGACGTTCGCCCGCCACTGCCAGCACCTGTCGGCGCTGATCGCGAATCCCGACGTCCCTGCCGTCGCCGCATGAACGAACGCGACGCCCCTTCGCGGCTGTTGCGGTTCGCCGCGCCCGCGCTGGTGGCGGTGCTGCTGCTCGGCGCGTGGCAGGGACTGGTCGTCGCGTACGCCGTGCCGCCCTACATCGTCCCGTCGCCCCGGCGCATCCTCGAAACGCTGATCGCCGATCGCGCGTTGCTCGCCGGCTCGCTCTTCGTCACGCTGCAGATCGCGCTGACGGCGCTCGCGCTGGCGACGGTCGTCGGCACGGCGACCGCGCTGCTGTTCGTGCAAAGCCGCTGGATCGAGATGAGCTTCTTCCCGTACGCCGTGCTGCTGCAGGTGACGCCGATCGTCGCCATTGCGCCGCTCATCATCATCTGGGTGAAGGACACGCGCGTCGCGCTCATCCTGTGCGCCACCGTCGTCGCCATCTTTCCGATCATTTCCAACACGACGCTGGGATTGCGGAGCGCGGACCATGGGCTCGTCAACCTGTTCCGGATGTACCGGGCAACCCGCTGGCAGGTCCTCGCGCGACTGCGCATTCCCGGCGCGCTGCCCTACTTCTTCGGCGGCTTGCGCATCGCGAGCGGCCTCGCGCTCATCGGGGCCGTCGTCGCCGAGTTCGTCGCCGGGACGGGTGGACAAGGCGCGGGGCTCGCGTACCAGATCCTTCTCGCCGGCATGCAGCTCAACATCCCGCGACTCTTTGCGGCGCTCTTCCTCATCGCCGGCGCCGGCGTCGCGTTGTACGCTGCTACCTTGTGGCTGTCGCATGTCATGCTGTCGCGCTGGCACGAAAGCGAGGCACCGGCGCCCGACTGACCCGCGCCGCAGCTGAACGCGATGGAACACTACGACGCAATCGTCATCGGTGGCGGAGTAATCGGCACGTCCATCGCGTGCCATCTCGCGCGCCTTCGAGCCGGTCGCGTGCTCCTGCTCGAGCGCGGTACGCTCGGCGGCGGCACGTCCGCACAATCGTCC
>Ga0207691_10007383_pt1 | contig 10591 bp, 7 predicted proteins | sample KBSM13metaG_FD_184327 | JGI IMG/M metagenome (GOLD analysis project Ga0207691, IMG submission 184327) | Miscanthus rhizosphere microbial communities from Kellogg Biological Station, Michigan, USA - KBS M1-3 metaG (SPAdes) (version 2) | ecosystem: Host-associated > Plants > Roots > Rhizosphere >... | reverse complement strand
GTGTTCTGCGCGAGTCGCGCGGCAAGGCCGCCGAAGTCCACACGATCGATCGGCTGGTCCTGGTTGAAGCACGAAAACACGTAGCTGACCTTGCCGCTTTCCGGGTCGCGATGCGGCTGCAGGCACTGCGCGCAAATCTCCTTCATCATGCATTGCATCGGCGAATTGATCGAAGCGATCGCGCGGTGGCCAGGCTTGAGATACGGCGCCAGCACCGTGTGGCGCGCCGCGCCCACGGCAGCCATCATCCGGTCCGAGCCGATGGCGATGATGCGGTCGCAGGCCGTGAACGGAATGGCTTCGTCGCCGAGGCTGCCCGACGCGTACGCAACCATCGCCTCGACGATGTTGCCGACGAACGCGCGATCCTGCGGCCGTGTCGGCGCGAAGCCGGGCGCTTCGTCGCAGCACCAGACGACTACGTCGGCTGCCGCCTCGATCTCGGCCACCTTGTAGCGGTCGATCCGCTTCTTGTAGCCGGCGAAATACAGCACTTTGGAGCCTGCGCGGCGAAACGCCTCGCCGATGGAAAAGAGCACCGCGTTGCCAAGCCCCCCGCCCGCCAGCACCACGGTCTGTCCCGGGTCGATCTCGGTCGGCGTGCCCGTCGGTCCCATCAGCACGACCGGATCGCCGGGCTCCATCAGCGTGCAGAGATCCGACGAGCCGCCCATCTCCAGGACGATCGTCGAGACGAGCCCCTCTTGGGGATCGACCCACGCGCCGGTGAGTGCCAACCCCTCCATCGCGAGGCGCGTCCCATCGACGGCACGGGAAAGCGACTCGAAATTCTGCAACCGGTAGAACTGCCCCGGGCGAAAGCGGCGCGCCGCCGCCGGAGCGCGGACGACGACCTCGACGATGGTCGGTGTCAGCCGTTCGACGCGCACGAGGGTGGCCCGCAGCTCGTCGTCGAGATGCGCAAGGAACTCCGCGTCGGTCGCGTCGGAGGCCGGCGCAACCTTGTCGAGAAGGCGCGAGACGATGGGGTAGCCCTGCGTCGCGCTTGCCATCGCCTTGACGACGTTGCCGTGGAACGATGGATGGAGGTCGCCGAAAAAGCTCATCGCGCGCCCGTCGGCGCGAAGCTCGGTCACCACCGCGGGTTTCGAAGGCTTCGCGAGACCTTTGACCGGCGCGACCGGCTGTCCATCTTCGTCGAGCAGCCGGAAATACTTTCCGTCGAGGTGGAAGTGTTGCGCCTCTTCGCGGGCGAGCACCGTATTGGGCTGCGTTCCCGCGGCGACGAGAATCGTCCGCGCCGGAAGCGTCGCGCGCCCGAACTCGTGCCAGACGCCGTCGCCGTCGTTGTGATGCTGCGAGACTTCGAGCGCGCACGCATGACCGTACGAATCGACTTCGACGGCGACAGGCGTCAGTCCTTCGGCAAACCGTATGCCCTCCTCCAGCGCCTTTTCGACTTCCTCGTGATTGAGCGTATACGACGGACTGTCGATGAGCCGGCGCCGGTACGCGATCGTCACGCCGCCCCATTGCTGCAGCAGCTCGACGATTCGCGGTGCACGGCCGGCGCTTCGGGCCGCTTCCCGCTCGGCGCGAATCGCGCGCGCGTGCTCGAGAAACTCCCGCGCGATGCCGCGCTCCAGCGGGGCCCACGCGGACTCGATGGCCGCGATTCCCTTTTCCGCGACGAGAGCGTCGTAGCGCTGCAGGAATTTCTCGACCTGCACGGGGTAATACGCGAGCGACTCGGTCGCCGTGTCGATCGCCGTCAGTCCGCCGCCGACGACCACGACCGGCAGCCGGACCTGCATGTTCGCGACGGAATTCGTCTTTGCCGCGCCGGTGAGTTGCAGCGCCATCAGGAAGTCCGATGCCGTGCGCACGCCGGTCGCCAGGCCGTTCGGCAGCTCGAGCACCGTGGGCCGTCCGGCGCCCGCTGCGACCGCGACGTGATCGAAACCCAGCGCGAACGCGCCGTCCGTGTCGAGCGTTCCGCCGAAGCGCACGCCGCCGAAGAGCCCGAAACATGCTCGGCGCTGGAGCAGGAGCCGGATGATCTTGAGGAAATTCTTGTCCCAGCGCACGGTGATGCCGTATTCGGCGACGCCGCCGAACCCCGCCATCACCCGATCGTCGAGCGGCTCGTTCAATATCGCGGCATCGAAGATCGGCTCGAACGGCACGCGCTCGCCGTGGGCCTTCACACCCGACAGCGAGGAAGGCAACGGCTCGATCTTGAGGCCGTCGATGCCGACGACGGCATGGCCGTCGTTCAGCAGGTGGTGCGCCAGCGTGAAGCCTGCAGGCCCCATGCCGACGACGAGCGCCCGCTTGCCAGTCGCGGCGCGCGGCCACGGCCGGCGCAGGTTGAGTGGATTCCACCGCGTCAGCAACGAATAGATCTCGAATCCCCACGGCAACGCCAGGACGTCCTTCAGGATCCGCGTCTCCGCCTGCGGTATGTCGACGGGATCGGTCTTCTGGTAGATGCACGACTTCATGCAGTCGTTGCAGATGCGATGCCCGGTGGCGGCCACAAGCGGATTGTCGACGCAGATGATCGCGAGCGCGGCGAGCGGATAGCCCTCCGCGCGGAGCTTGTGGAATTCGGAGATCTTCTCTTCGAGCGGGCAGCCGGCGAGCGTCACGCCGAACGGGCTCTTCTTGAACGGATTGTCCGGCGGCGGCGCCCCGGCGGGCTGCTTCTCGAGCAGGCCGTGCGCGCAGGAGTCCTTGCCCTGCTCATGGCACCAGATGCAATAGTGGGACTGGTCGAGGGCGCTCGCGAGGTTCATCCCCGGGTCCGTCAAGGCGAAGCCTTCGCGTCTACGCTCGTGTCCGCCGGGTATCCTCCATGCGTCGACGCCGTTGACGTGCGTGAGCTCGAGCGGCACGAGGTTCATGTAGTCGAGCTTGCGCGGCGCGCGAAACAAGACGCCACCCTTGTGCGCGGCGCGCCCTTCCTTCGTGTGCGAAGCCCATGCGGCATACCGCAGCGCCACGTCGAGCTCTGCTGCGTTCGCGGTGTCCTCCTGCTGCCATTTCGTCACGGCCTCGGCGAAGCCGAGCTCGGTGAATGGCGCTCCCAGCGCGCGCTCCAGCTCGCGCCGCAGCGCGATCCCATCGAACGCGGCCGCGGTATCCACCTTGTAGGTGTTCATCGCCTTGCGCTGGACGAACTGGCGCTTGACGGCATAGAGCGGCGCCAACTCGTGGTGCTTCGCTTCGAGTGTGGCGACCTCGCCCTCGATGCCGAAGAGCGAACCGAGAAAGTCCTCGACATGCGGCCCAAGGGCGATCAGCAGGCTCGACTCGTCCTTGCGGGCCAAAGCGTCCGGATCCGCGCGTGCCGTCGCGAGACGGGATGCGAGCGCCGCGTCGGCGGCCTCGAGGTGGGCGATGAAAAGCAAATCGACCTTCGAAGCGCCGGCCGCGAGATAAAGGTCGGCAAACGCGACGCCTTGCGCGAGCTTCAATGGACGAATGGGGTCGAAAGGCATCAGTGCTCGATTGCGCGGCGGATCGTGGCCCGGGAACACTTGGCGCCCCTGCCGCGCGGGCAAAATGTGCAATTTTAGCGGTTGCCGACGTCGCCCGTCGGTCGCGATAGTTCTATGGATGTGACTGCACCACAGAATCGGCACTCGAAGGGCACCGCGCGGCCATTTTCGGACGCAATCGCAAGCACGTTGCTTGTCCCGGGCGGACGCGTCCTCATATTGCGGTCAACCCTGCACGCCATCCGCCCGTTGCGGGGGTCGCCGTAGGACAATGGGCGGGTCTCGATGCCCACTGGAGCCTTCATGAACCGGATTTTGCGCCTCGCCCGTTTCGCCGTGCTCGCTGCTGCCGCGGCGTCTTCGCTTGCCGTATACGGGCAAGCGAGTGGGCAGCCCACCGGGCAACCGCGTGGGCAACCGATTCGCCTCGGCGAGCTCAACAGCTACAAGGTGTTCCCGGCGTTCCTGGAGCCCTACAAGAAGGGCATGGAGCTCGCGGTGGCCGAGGTCAATGCCGGCGGCGGCGTGCTCGGCCGGCCGCTCGAAGTCGTGTCCCGCGACGACAACGGCAACCCCGGCGACGCCGTCCGCGTTGCCGAGGAGCTCCTGTCGCGCGAGAAGGCCGTGCTGTTGATGGGGACGTTCGCGTCCAACGTGGGCCTCGCCGTCGCCGACCTCGCCAAGCAGCGGAAGGTTCTGTTCCTCGCGGCCGAACCACTGACCGACAAGATCGTCTGGGAATCGGGCAACCGGTACACGTTCCGGTTGCGGGCGTCGACGTACATGCAGACGGCCATGCTCGCACCCGAGGCGGCGAAAGTGGGGAAGAAGCGCTGGGCAATCGTGTATCCCAACTACGAGTACGGCCAATCGGCGACGATCGCGTTCAAGCAGCAGATGATCGCGCTGCAGGCGGGCGGCATCGAGTTCGTCGAGCAGGCAGTGCCGCTCGGCAAGATCGACGCGGGCGCCGTCGTCCAGGCACTCCTCGACGACAAGCCCGACGCGATCTTCTCGTCGTTATTCGGACCGGACCTCGCGCGCTTCGTCCGCGAAGGCGAGACGCGCGGCCTCTTCAAGGGTCGGCCCGTCTTCAATCTTCTCGGAGGCGAGCCTGAATACCTCGATCCCCTCAAGGACGAGGCGCCGGTCGGCTGGTGGGTGACGGGCTACCCGTGGTATGCGATCGACACCAGTGAGCACAAGCGCTTTCGCGATGCGTACCAGGCGAAGTTCAACGACTATCCGCGCCTCGGCTCCGTCGTCGGCTACAGCGCGGTGAAAGCCGCGGCCGCTGCAATCCGGAAGGCGGGCTCGACCGACACCGACAAGCTCGTCACGGCCATGCAGGGCCTCACGTTCGACTCGCCGTTCGGCAAGGTGACCTTCCGCGCTCTCGATCACCAGTCGACGATGGGCGCCTATGTCGGTCGCACGGCGGTGAAGGACGGCAAGGGTGTGATGGTCGACTGGCGCTACGCAGACGGCGCGAGCTATCTCCCGTCCGACGAAACGGTGAAGCGGCTGCGACCGAAGGAGTGACGGCTTCGCTCCCTCGCGCGTTAGAAGTCGAACGAGGTCTGCGCGACCGGCGCGAACGACCTGCGATGCTCGGGGCATGGCCCGTGCCGCGCCAGTGCGGCAAGGTGCTCGGGCGTGCCATACCCGCGGTTGTGAGCGAAGCCGTACGCCGGGTACCGGCCATCGAGCTCCACCAGCATCGCGTCGCGCGTCGTCTTTGCGATGATCGATGCCGCCGATATCACGGCGTGATCGCGATCGCCGTTGACGATCGCCAGCATGGCGCACCCGAGCTCTGGACAGCGATTGCCGTCGATCCAGGCCACTCCGGGTGTGACCGAGAGCGCTTCGAAGGCGCGCCGCATCGCGAGCATGGTCGCCTGGAGGATATTGATCCGGTCGATCTCCTCCACGTCGGCGCTCCCCACGGACCACGCGACGGCTTTTGCGCGAATTTCGGCGGCAAGGCTGTCGCGTTGCCGCTCGTTCAGGAGCTTGGAATCGCGCAGTCCGCGAATACGGCGTCGCGGGTCGAGGATCACGGCCGCCGCCACGACCGGGCCCGCGAGCGGGCCCCTGCCGGCCTCGTCGATGCCGGCGACAAGCTCTACGATCGTCGTGCTCAGCATGACACTCCTGCGGCGCGCAATTCCGTCGCAACGGCTTCAGCGGCAAGGCCCCCGGTGTCGGCGTTGAGCGAGGCCGCGAACCCCGCGAACAAAGCTTCGAGGCGACGCCGCGTCACCGTGTCGTCGTAGAGGTTCGCCGCAGCGAGCGCGAGATTCTCCGCGGTCGCATCGTCCTGCAACAGCTCGGGAACGACGAACCTCCCCGCCAGGATGTTGGGGAGCCCGACGTACGGCAATAGCATCCTGGCCTTGACGATGCTCGCAGTGACCTTGTTCAAGCGATAGAAGATCACGTGCGGGCACTGGGCCAGCGCCGCTTCGAGCGTCGCCGTTCCCGAAGCCACGAGCGCCACATCGGCCGCGCGAAGCGCATCGGTCGCATGGCCGTAAAGCAGCGTCAGCGGCAATTTTTCGAGGCCAAGACGGTAGATTGACGCTTCGAAGCGATCGCGTGTCGGCCGTGTCGCGAGCGGCACGAGGAACTGCGCGTCCGGCCGCACTGCGTGGATAGCTTCGGCGGCTTTGAGCACGAGCTCGCCGTGCATGTCGAGCTCGGACGCGCGACTCCCCGGCAGCAGTGCGAACACCGGTTGGGCAAGGCCGAGCTTGAGTTGCTCGCGCGCTTCCCGGCGCGAGCTCAGCCCCGCCGCATCCGCCGCCAGCGGGTGACCCACGAACGTGACCGGGATGCCGGCCGCCTCGTACAGCGGCGGCTCGAACGGGAAGAGCGCGAGCATCCGGTGCACCGAACGGCGTATCGTCCGCAGCCGCTCGCGGCGCCACGCCCACACCGACGGGCTGACGAAATGCAGGCTCCGTACCCCCTTGCGCTTCAGTTTCGCCTCGAGGCCGAGATTGAAGTCAGGCGCATCGACGCCGACGAATACCGGCACCTGCTCCGCGATGAGCCGTCGGTAAAGCGCACGACGGAGTGCGACGAGCTGCGGCAGTCGGGTGATCACTTCGACGATGCCGCGCACCGAGAGCATCTCCAGCGGATACCATGCCTCGCAGCCGGCCGCCTCCATGCGCGGACCGGCAATGCCGACGAATCGCGCGTCCGGCAGCCGCTTTCGCACGGCGCTGATCAGCGTGGCAGCGAGCGCATCGCCCGACGCTTCACCGGCCACGATTCCGATCGTCACGCCACGGGATCGCGAAGCGCCGTCGGCCATGGGCTATGCTCTGATGATGCCGCGCCCCGGCATTGCCAGGAACTCGACCAGCATCGACAACGGCGGCGACGTCCCCGCCGCCGCGGCCAGCGCCGCACGGGCATCGTCGAGCTTCAAGCCCTCGCGGTAGAGCGTCTTGTACGCCCGCCGCACCGCGAGAATCTCCTCGGCCGCGAACCCACGCCGGCGCAGGCCTTCGGTATTGATGCCTCGAGGTGTCGCCGGGTATCCCGCGGCCGTGACGAAAGGCGGAACGTCCTGCAGCACGATCGCCCCGGCTGCAATCATCGCGTGCGCGCCGACCCGGCAGAACTGATGGACGCCCGAGTACGCGCCCATCACGACCCAGTCGTCGATGTGCACGTGCCCCGCGAGTTGCGCGTTGTTGGAGAACGTCGTGTCATTGCCGACGACGCAGTCGTGCGCAACGTGGGTGTAGGCGAGGAACAGGTTGGCATTGCCGATCCGCGTGTCGCCGCGATCCTGCGCCGTGCCGGCGTTGATCGTCATGAACTCGCGAAAAACATTGTCGTCGCCGATCGTCGTCGTCGTGGGCTCGCCGCCGTATTTGCGGTCTTGCGGAATCTCGCCGATCGACGTGAACTGGAAGAGGCGATTGCGCTTGCCGAGGCTCGTCCGGCCCGTCACGACGACATGCGGGCCGATTACGGTGCCTTCGTCCACGCGGACGCCAGGCCCTACGATCGAATACGCACCTACCTCGACGTCCCCCGCAAGCTCCGCCTTCGGATCGACGAGGGCCGTGGGATGGATGCGCGGCATCGCGTCAGGACCCGCGGCGAACCGTGCGATCGCGCATCGCCTAGCCGCCCTTGGCTTCGATGTCGGGCATGCGCATCGCGGCCAGGAGAGTCGCCTCCGCGACGATCTCGCCGTCGACCTTCGCCCGCACGTCGAACTTTCCGACGCCACGCACCAGGCGCTGGACCTCCGACTCCAGCACCAGCTGGTCTCCCGGCCGAACCTGCCGGCGGAAGCGCGCGTTGTCGATGCCCGCGAAGAAAATGATCGTGCCATCGCCCGGCGTGCGTCCCGACATCTTCCACGCGAGAATCGACGCGAGCTGCGCCAGCGCCTCGATCACGAGGACGGCGGGCATCACCGCGTAGTGCGGAAAGTGCCCGCCGAAATGGGGCTCGTTCATCGTCACGTTCTTGATCCCGCGGATCGACTTGCCCGCCTCGATCGACGTGACTCGATCGACGAGCAGAAACGGATACCGGTGCGGCAGGTACCGCATGATCTCGTCGATGTCCATGCGGCCGTCGTCTGCAGCATTCATGGATTTCCCCCTGCTTCGTCCGATGTATTGTCCCCTTGCGCGGCACCGCCTCGCTCCAGCCGGCGGACGCGCCGCAGCAGTTCGGGAAGCTTGCGCAAAGCCGTCTGCACGTGCTGCCACTGCGCGTGCGGAAGCTCGAGATTGGAGCCCGAGTAGATGCCCGGCTTGGTGATGGACCGGTATACGCCCGTCCCGCCACCCAGCATCACATCGTCGCAGATTTCGATGTGCCCGTTGAGGTACGCCGCGCCGCCGATCTTGCAGTTGCTGCCGATCCGCGTGCTTCCGGCAATGCCGACGCATCCGGCGATCGCTGTGTGCCGGCCGATCCGGCAGTTGTGGCCGATCTGGATCTGATTGTCGAGCTTGACGTCGTCCTCGATCACGGTGTCGTCGATCGCGCCGCGGTCGATCGTCGTGTTGGCGCCGATCTCCACGTCCGCGCCGATCACCACGCGGCCGACTTGCGGGATCTTGAGCCACCGGCCGCCCTCTTCGGCCATGCCGAAGCCGTCGGCTCCGATCACCACGCCCGCGTGCAGCACGCTGCGCGGACCCACGACGCAGCGGTCGTAGACGGTCACATGCGCATGCAACACCGCATCGTCGCCCACCGACACTCCCGCGCCCACGACGGTTCCCGCGCCGATGCTGGCACGCTCGCCGACGACCGCGCCCGCGCCGATGACCGCGAGTGCGCCAATCTGGGCGCTCGCCGCGACCTTCGCGCTGGGATCGACGATCGCCGAGGAGTGCGCCCCCGGCACGAACGCAGCGCGCGGGTGCAGGATCGACGCCACTTTGGCGAAGATCGCGTAGGGGTTCGCGTCGACGAGCTTGGGCAGCGCCGTATCGCCCGTCATGTCGGGCGCGACGATCACCGCGGACGCGCGAGTCGAGGCGAGCTGGGGGCGGTACTTGCGATTGGCGAGAAACGCGATCGAACCCGGACCCGCCGACTCGAGGGTTGCCACTCGCGACACGAGCACCGAGGCATCGCCGTCCAATTCGGCGCCGACGCGCTGGGCCAGTTCGGCAAGTGAAATCGGCACGGGGAGGACGATGTCTAGCAGGCTGATGCAGAACCCGTCATGGCCGCGGCCCGCTGTCCTGGCGCTCTACCCTTACTTGTCGGCGAGCGCCTTGACCACCTTGTCCGTGATGTCGATCTTCTGGCTCGCGAACACGACGGGGTCCTGCAGGATAAGGTCGAATTTCTCCGCCTCGGCGATCTGCTGGATGACCTTGTTCGCTCTCTCCTGGACGCTCGCGAGCTCTTCATTGCGGCGCAGGTTCAAATCTTCGCGGAACTCCCGCTGCCCGCGCTGCAGGTCGCGCGAGAGGTTGGCCAGGTCGCGCTCCTTGTTCCGGCGGTCCGTCTCGGACATCGTGACGCCGTCCTTCTCGAGCGCCGTCTGAAGGTCGCGCACCTGCTTCGACATCTTCTGGATTTCGGCATCGCGCGCCGCGAACTCCTTCTCGAGCTTCTGCTGGGCGCGCTTCGCCGGCGCGGCCTCGCGAAACAGCCGCTCCGTGTTGACGAAGCCGATCTTGTATTCGGCGGCGGTCGCGGCCCCGGCTCCCAGCCAGAACAACAAGGCTCCGCCGGCGAGGGCGATGGCAAAGCGTCGGATGCTGCGGTTCAATCGTTTCTCCTGCGCACTCGGGCCTAGAACACGGATCCCACTTGGAACTGGAAATGCTCGATCTGGTCGTTTGGCCTCGTCTTCCACGGCCACGCATAGCTGAACTTGAGCGGTCCGACCGGCGAGTTCCACGCGAGCCCCACGCCGTACGAGAACCGGAATTTCTCGTTGCCCTTCTCCAGCTGGGCGCCTGCGGAGCCAAGCGCCGGGACGCCGGAAATCTGGCCGGCATCTATGAACACGCTCGCGCGCACCGACTTGTCGCCCTTGAGAATCGGATAGAACAGCTCGGCATTGCCGATGATCTTGCGTTCGCCCCCTAGAGGGTTGCCCTCGAGATCCCGTGGTCCGAGGGTGGCCGTCTGGTAGCCGCGCACCGAGCCCACGCCGCCGCCGTAGAACACTTTGTAAAACGGGAGCGGCTTACCGCCATAGCCCGCCCCATAGCCGACGTCGCCGCGCAGCATCAGAACAAGGTCGCTATAAAAGGGCCAGAACCACTGGATCAGGTAATTCGCCTTGTAATACGAAATGTCGGCGATGGGAACCCCTACCTCGATGCCGGCTACCTGAAGCACTCCGCGCGTAGGATAGAGGATGTCGTCCCGGGTGTCACGCGCCCACCCCGTGCTGACGACGACGCTGTTGGTGACCGAGCCGAACTCCGCGACGTACAGGAAGTAGTAGAGCGGGCTGTTCGCGAACAGGTCGAGGCTTGTGTGCTCGTAACGGAAGCCGAGGTTGATGGTATCCGTTTCCGTGATGGGAATCCCGTAGCTCACGGCCCCGCCGAGGGTGGTGGATTGGTACGGCGCGACCGACAGCGACGTCGGGTCGAGCGTGCGCTGGTAGG
>Ga0207691_10007380_pt1 | contig 10593 bp, 11 predicted proteins | sample KBSM13metaG_FD_184327 | JGI IMG/M metagenome (GOLD analysis project Ga0207691, IMG submission 184327) | Miscanthus rhizosphere microbial communities from Kellogg Biological Station, Michigan, USA - KBS M1-3 metaG (SPAdes) (version 2) | ecosystem: Host-associated > Plants > Roots > Rhizosphere >... | reverse complement strand
CGAAGTGCCCGACATCGACGATGTCGCCATGGGCCACGACTATCTCGCCCAGTTCGACAAGTACGAGCACATGTGGGGCATCGGGCGGCATGTGCTGGGCAGCCAGGTCTACGACTACTGGGCCGACCCCTGGGGCCGCGTGCACGAACATTGGGCCGACAGCGACCGCCTGAACCTCGCCAACGGTTCGAACCTGGTGGCGGCGGAAGAAGCGCTCACCTCGCAATGGGGGGAGGCGCCGCCGGCTAAGTTCATCGATCACGCCAGTCCGTAACCGCCGTGCGCGACTGATTGCATCGCGTCGGCGGTTTCAGCCGCTCTTCACCAGGAGAGCCAGGCCGCTCACGATCGGCGCGCCGCTGACCAGGCGCTGGAATGCGAGCTCGCTCAACCCGGTGTGGACGCGATTGCGTAGGAGAGCACCATCACAATGCAGCAATAGGCGATCTCGAGCGTTGAGAGGAATTGAATGGCGTAACTCCGGCGACGCTGGCAGCCCAGCGCGGGCGATGATCGGGCTGTTATCACAGCCTACGCATGGCTGCGAAACGCTGCGGGAAGGTCTTGCCGGAATCGGCTTGCGGCCGCGCAGCGGCGGCGCGATAACTTTGTTTCAGGAGGCGCCGCGATGATCACCACTCTCGTTCAGTTCCAGCTCCCGACCGCCATCACGCTCGAAGAGGCCACCCGCCGGTTCGAAACAAGCGCGCCGAAATATCAAAATCTCGCCGGGCTGATCCGCAAATACTACATCCGCTCCGAGGACGGGCGCATCGCCGGCGGCATCTATCTCTGGGAGTCCCGGCGCGCGGCCGAGCGCGTCTATGATGGCGAGTGGCGTGAGCGCGTGGAGAAACTCTACGGCGCGCGCCCCACCATCACCTGGTTCGACAGTCCGGTCGTTGTCGACAATCTCACCGGCGGCACCATCACGAAAGCAGCATAGCCATGCAACACGATGACAACACCACGCGGCGTCCGGTTCTGGCGGCAGCAGGCGGCGCGGCCGTCGCCGCGAGCGGCGCCGCGCGCGCGCAACAGCCGGGCGCGAAAGGACCGCTGGTCTGGCTTGACATGGACCAGCAGGCACTCGACGACGCTTACGACCAGATGGTCTATGCGCCCAATCGCGAGCAGGTCGCCAAACGCCGGGTGGCCAACAGCGACAAGGCGCGCGCGGTCATCGGCACGCCCGAGCGCGCCGCCTATGGGGCGAGCGAGATCGAGAAGCTCGACATCTACCGCACCAAGCGGGCCAATGCGCCGGTGAACATCTTCGTCCACGGCGGAGCGTGGCGCGCCAACCGCGCCGCCGACTATGCGTGCCTCGCCGAACCATTCGTGACGGCGGGGGCGCACTACGTCATTCTCGACTTCACCAATGTCGACGATGCCGGCGGCAGCCTGTTTCCGATGATCGAGCAGGTGCTACGCGCGGTCGGCTGGGTCTACAAGAATGCCAAGAGCTTCGGCGGCGATCCGAACCGGCTCTATCTCACCTCGCACTCCTCCGGCTCTCACCTCGGCGGCTGCGTGGTGACGCACGACTGGCGCAAGGACAACTTGCCGGTCGACATTCTCAAGGGCGCGGTGCTCAGCAGCGGCATGTACGATCTCAAGCCGGTGCGGCTTTCGAAGCGGTCGAAATACGTCAACTTCACCGATGAGATGGAGGAGGCGCTGAGTGCGCAGCGGCACATCGACCGGCTCAACCTGCCGCTCATCCTGGCCTATGGAACCTACGAGACGCCGGAATTCCAGCGTCAGACCCGCGATTTCCACCAGGCGGTGAAGGCGGCCGGGAAACCGGTCGAACTCCTGGTCGGCGAAGGCTATAACCATTTCGAAATGCTGGAGACGCTGGCAAATCCCTACGGCCTGCTCGGCCGCGCTGCGCTGGCGCAGATGGGCCTGACGCCGGCGGCGTGAGCGCGGGCGAGAGCCCGGCGAACGGCGATCTGGCTGTCGGAGATGCGGCGGCGGCCGGACTATTGGGATGTCGCGGCTGTCCCAAAGGGATGTGGCGCAATGGCAACAGACCTAGGGAGAATGCGCCGGAAGCAGGCTTAGGGGTTGGCAATCCGTGCTGGTTTGGTAAACCTTCCCTTGCCTAGTCATGGGCGTTTCCTCCTAGACTTGAACCCCGCGCTGCGGGGTTTTTTCTTGCCTGCCTCGTGCCGCCCGCGAGGTCGACGACGAGCCCTGTCGGCCTGTCGGTCGTCGACGCGCGAGGTGGACCCGATCGACCCATCGCGCAGCGTTTCCGGGAACAATACGTGCTCCGCTCCGTTGGTGCGCTAGCGTACAGAGTAGGGCAGGGGCCATGGCTGTCGTTCTCATCGTCGAAGACGAGGAGCAGGTGCGGGTCTTGGCCGAGGCCATCGTCCAAGAGCTGGGCCATGAAACGCTGACGGCCGGCACGGCCGAGCAGGCGCTTGCCGTGATCCAGGAACGTGCGGATGTGGACCTGCTGTTCACCGACATCGGTCTACAGCAGGACTTGGAGGCCGGCCTGAAGCTCGCAAAGGGCATTGCGGCCCGCAAGCCGGGTTTGCCCGTACTCTATACGACCGGCCAGGGCGTGACCGACGGGATGCGGGCGATGTTCGCCGACCCGTTCGGCTTCCTGCCGAAGCCGTATACCCCGACGATCTGACGACCGCGCTTGGCAACTTGCTTGCCATCGAGCCCGGCTCCCGGGCCGGGGCGTCGGGCAAGAAGGAGCGCGGCCCAGCGGCGTGAGCGCCGTCAGCTTTCGCTATGTGTGGTTCGCTTTCGCTACGCGTGGGCGCTGCTGCGCCGGTGGGATTGCGAGGGGGGCCTTTGCTGCGCCATCGCGCGCTGGCTCTGAAACACTTCGGCGCAATGCAGCCACCGCTCCGCCATCCGGCGCCAGGTCGCCTTGCTCGCGGGGTCGCGGGTAAATTTTGCCATCTGCTGGCAGTCGGCGGCGTGTCGAAGGAATTCGTCGGACGGATTAATGGGAGACAGGTTCATGCGCGGGCTCTCCTAACCGGTCGTCAGGCCTGCGCGGATCTCTTCTGAATGCGTCGCCTTGCGGCGGAACTGCTCGGCGTGATCGGAAAGCCGCAACCAGCACAATGCCAGTTCCCGCCATGCCGTCCTCACGTCCACATCGTGCGAGCGCTCCACCGATTGCAGGCAATCGCTCACACGTTGCTGATATGCATCCAGTAAGATCATGGCACTTGCCTGACCTGCCCCCGTACCTGAATGGGTTTAACGGCGATCTCGGCGGAAGGTTCCTCGCGTACGCACGGCAACGGCTGCCGCGCACGCAAGTGTGGCGCGCCCGCAACGGCCCCCGTTCCAGCCCAAGTTCCCTTCTGGCGCCGCGGGCGCAACAGTGCGAGCTTGGCCGGCCGTGCGGTTTGCCCGGCAGCAAGCGGATTTGGGTGCGCCTGGCCGCCGGCCGGGGCAATGTCGGGGGCAAGGACGTGGCGCTCTATGTCGACGATGCGATCTGGCGCTGGCAGGGCCTGCAATGGGCGCACCTGCTGGCCGACGGCATCGATGAACTGCACCGCTTCGCCGCAGACCTCGGCATCAACCGGCTATCGTATCAGGGACCACCGCGGACCTCGGTCCCCCACTACGACCTCACGGCCTACGAGCGGCGCCGCGCCATCGCGCGGGGTGCAATTGCCTGCAGCCGCCACGAGATCGTCGTGGTGTTGCGCCGGGCACGCTCCGAGCACCGCTTGGCGCGCATGATCGAGACGCGCAGAGTCGTCGCGTTGGAAATGGCGCCGCGGCGTCCGCCGTTAGAAGGCGAACTCAAGATCTGAGGTGGGCGCAACGGAGGGTAGGTCGAAGAGCTAGTCGGGGAGCTTGGTGCTTTGCGTGGCTTCCGTGCCGCAGGGCGCACAGGCCAGCTTGATGTGTTCTTCGCCGTTCGCAACCTCGATCGACCGGACGCGCATGGGCTTCTCACAAGTCGGGCAAATCCAGACGGGCGGGGGCAATGACGGGTCGAACTCGCGCGGCTGGGGCATGGCGCCTCGCCTGATGCTGATACGGTAGGGTTGCACCATCTGCCGAACGGCGCGAGTTCTTTATTTCTCTCCGTGCATGGAACTTTTGGTGGAGTTCGTAACCGGCCTCGGCGTAACGCGTGCGGATCCTCCGCGCGCGGTTTCAACGCAGAGAGTGGACCACGGTTGCGGACGGCTGCTGGTGACGGGCGGCGTCGAGCGCTGCGACTAGGTGATCCGCTCGATAGAATTCGTACTCCTGCAACGGCACGATGCGCGTGGCGGATGCGGGATCGTGCGGCACCGGACCGCCGCAATGGAACTTGAGCACGGCGTGGGCTTCGTTGACCGCGATGACGACCCAGATGGCCTCCACCAGCGAGCGGTCCGGCACCCGCTTGCTTTCGGAGACGGTGACGAACGTGCCGGGGGTGAGCTCTTCAGGGGGCAGGCCGCGGCAGCACGGTCTGGACTTCCCTCATCTGGGGTCATCACGATCTAGGAACCCCCCGCCGCCCTATAAATTTTTCGTAAAAATAAGCGCGTACCGGTTGAATCTGTCAACCCCCGAGGCGCGATATGTTGAGCAAAAGAATCAGATTTCATGGCTCGTCCGGTTGCGTCCGGATCAGCGGGATTGAGGCGCGAAGCCGTGTAAAATTGCTGAAGAACATATTGCGAACAGAGAACAAACAGTGTACATTGCTCCCAGTGTTGTTCGTTGTTGGTTTTTCGAGAATCCCGGTCATAAGGAGTGGGAGCAATGGCTACGGCTGCGCTACGTGTTGTTGAAGGTTCCTCCATGGATAAATCGAAGGCCCTGGATGCCGCGCTCTCCCAGATCGAGCGCAATTTCGGCAAGGGCTCGATCATGCGGCTCGGCAAGAATGACAAGTCGATGGATGTGGACACCGTGTCCACGGGCTCGCTCGGGCTCGACATCGCGCTCGGGATCGGCGGTCTTCCGCGCGGCCGCGTGGTGGAGATCTACGGTCCGGAATCCTCCGGCAAGACCACGCTGGCGCTGCATTGCCTGGCGGAAGCGCAGAAGAAGGGCGGCATCTGCGCCTTCATCGACGCCGAGCACGCGCTCGATCCGATCTATGCGCGCAAGCTCGGTGTCAACGTCGACGACCTGCTGATCTCCCAGCCCGATGCCGGCGAGCAGGCGCTCGAGATCGCCGACACGCTGGTGCGCTCGGGCGCGGTCGATGTGCTCGTCATCGATTCGGTGGCGGCATTGGTTCCGCGCGCCGAGCTCGAAGGCGAAATGGGCGACAGCCAGCCGGGCCTGCAGGCGCGGTTGATGAGCCAGGCACTGCGCAAGCTGACCGCCTCCATCAACCGCTCCAACACCATGGTGATCTTCATCAATCAGATCCGCATGAAGATCGGCGTGATGTATGGCTCGCCCGAGACCACCACCGGCGGTCATGCGCTCAAATTCTATGCCTCTGTGCGTCTCGACATCCGCCGGATCGGCGCGATCAAGGAGCGCGACGAAGTGGTCGGCAACCAGACCCGCGTCAAGGTGGTCAAGAACAAGCTCGCGCCGCCGTTCAAGCAGGTCGAGTTCGACATCATGTATGGCGAAGGCGTGTCGAAGCGCGGCGAGCTCATCGACCTCGGGGTGAAGGCCGGGGTGGTGGAAAAGTCCGGCTCCTGGTTCTCCTACGACAGCCAGCGCATCGGCCAGGGCCGCGAGAACGCCAAGGGGTTTCTCAAGGACAACCCCGACATTGCCGCCAAGATCGAGCTCGCGATCCGGCAGAACTCCGGCCTCATCGCCGAAAAAATTCTCGCCGGCGAAGAGAGCGATGACGACGACGCGGCGGAAGAGTAAGCGCGTCTCCAGCCTTCCTCTGCTGAGCTCCCCCGACCGTCATTGCCGGATTTGCTTCCGGCAATCCATCGCTTTGCAAGAACGTGTTGAGTGTTGCAGGGAAGATGGACCCGCGGGCGTCCTTTGGCTCCGCGGGTGACGGGGCGGGCGGTCTACACGGCCTGGCGCTGCGGCAGCCGCTTGCGCGCTTCGGCAATGACGCCGGGCACCGCGGCGTCATTGACCGGCGCCATGATGTGAACGCCGGCGACGCCCGGGACGGCCGCCAGTTCCTCGATCAACTCCACCGCGATGCGTTCACCTTCGGCCGCGGGATTGGCGGCGCCTTCGAGCCGTTCGACATATTCCTCGGGGATGATGGTGCCGTAGAGATGCTTCCGCATCCAACGCGCTGACTTGGCGGAGCGCAGCGGCGCGATCCCGACCAGTAGGAACAAGGCGCGCGTCACCTCGTGCTGAGCGAGGCGGGCGGCATAGCGGCGCACGATCCCGACGTCCATGCAGAATTGAGTCTGCGCGAATTCGGCGCCGGCGGCCATCTTGGCGGCGAGCTTGTCGGGCCGCCAGTCCGGCGGCGGGTCGATGGGGGCATCGGCGGCGCCGAGGAAGAAATGCGCGGCGCCGGCAACCTTGCGTCCGGACGGCAACTCGCCCTTGTCGCGCAGATCCCGCGCGGTGGCGGTCAGGGTCGCCGAGTCGACATCGAACACCGCCTTGGTCTCCGGCTGATCGCCCGCCTTCGGATCGTCGCCGGTGAGGCACAGCAGATTGTGAACGCCGCATGCCGCTGCGCCCATCAAGTCGGCCTGCAGGGCGATGCGGTTGCGATCCCGGCAGGTGAGTTGAAGCACGGGCTCGATACCTTCGCGCGCGAGCATCGCGGCTGCGATCGGCGCCGACAGATTGGCGCGGGCGCTGGCGCCATCGGTGACGTTGACGGCATCCGCCAGTTCGCGCAGGGGCCGCGCCTTGCACAGGAGATCCTCGGCGTCGCACGAGACCGGCGGCGCGATTTCGGCGGTGATGACGAACTGGCGCGAGCGCAGCAGCTGTTCAAGGCGCGAAGCCGGCCGTCGCGGCATGGCATTCATCTGTGGTCCGGAGGTGTTGGCGCGATCGCCGCGGGCGCGGCGCAGTGCGCGGGTGGGGCAAGCTGCCTATATAATCGATCGGCGCTGCATCGGTAAGGGCAGTTCATCGGCGCGGGTCGCGCCGCGAGCAAGCTGCCGCCGCCGGCGCGCCGCCCTCCCGAAGCCGGGCTCTCCTGCTTCAGCGTCATGGCGCCCGATTAGCGTCTGGCGCCCGAAGTGGGAGCGGAGGAGGGCGTGTGGTGCGGGACGAGTCGTGCTGCCGGCAACGGGGCGGGTTTCCTGGACAGGGGGTAGGGGCATCGCTAAAAGCACGGCAAACGAGGGGTCCCCGGGCATCGAGCGACGCCGCGGCCCGCGCTGCGGCAAGAACGAGCAGATACTGGGCGAGCGTCAGTAAAGTCAGTCGACGGATAGCAAGGACATGAGCGGCGTCAACGAGATCAGATCGAGCTTCCTCGACTATTTCGCCCGGAATGGCCATGAGGTCGTGCCGTCGTCGCCGCTCGTGCCGCGCAACGACCCGACCCTCATGTTCACCAATGCCGGCATGGTGCAATTCAAGAACGTCTTCACCGGCCTGGAGAAGCGTCCCTATGCGCGCGCGACCACCGCGCAGAAATGCGTGCGCGCGGGCGGCAAGCACAATGACCTCGACAATGTGGGTTACACCGCGCGTCACCATACCTTCTTCGAGATGCTCGGCAACTTCTCCTTCGGCGACTATTTCAAGGACCGTGCCATCGAGCTCGCCTGGAATCTCATTACCAAGGAGTTCGAGCTGCCGGTCGATCGCCTGATGGTCACCGTCTTCGTCGATGACGATCAGGCATTCGACCTGTGGAAGAAGATCGCCGGCCTGCCCGAGAGCAAGATCGTCCGCATCCCCGGCAGCGACAATTTCTGGCAGATGGGCGACCTGGGGCCTTGCGGGCCGTGCTCGGAAATCTTCTACGACCACGGGCCGCACATTCCCGGCGGCCCGCCCGGCTCGCCGGATGCCGACGGCGATCGTTTCATCGAGATCTGGAATCTGGTCTTCATGCAATACGAGCAGGTCGCGGGCGGCAAGCGTCTCGACCTGCCGCGCCCGTCGATCGACACCGGCATGGGCCTCGAGCGCATTGCCGCGGTGCTGCAGGGCACGCACGACAACTACAAGATCGACTTGTTCGGCGCGATCATCTCCCATGTCGCGGATCTCACGGGCGTGGAGGCCGAAGGCCCGCGCGGCGTGTCCCATCGCGTCATCGCCGATCACCTGCGCGCGTCGGCGTTCCTGATCGCCGATGGCGTACTGCCCTCCAACGAAGGGCGCGGCTATGTGCTCCGCCGCATCATGCGCCGCGCCATGCGACACGCGCAGCTCCTCGGCGCGGAAACGCCGTTGATGTGGCGGCTGGTGCCCACGCTCGTGCGCGAGATGGGCCAGGCCTATCCGGAGCTCGCCCGCGCCGAGGCTTTGATCGCGGAAACGCTCAAGCTCGAAGAAACCCGCTTCCGCAACACGCTCGAGCGCGGTCTTTTGATTCTCGACGAGGAGAGCCGTGGCCTCAAGCGTGGCGACCGGCTCAAGGGCGAGACCGCGTTCACGCTCTACGACACCTATGGGTTCCCGCTCGATCTCACGCAGGATGCGCTCAAGCCGCGCGGGATCGCGGTCGATACCGATGGCTTCAACAGCGCCATGGAGCGCCAGCGCGAAAAGGCGCGCGCCTCCTGGGCCGGCTCGGGCGATGCCGCGACGGAGGCGGTGTGGTTCAAGCTGCGCGACAAACTCGGCGCGACCGAGTTCCTGGGTTACGAAACCGAGGGCGCCGAGGGCGTCGTGGCCGCGCTGGTGAAGGACGGCAAGGAAGTCGATGCGCTGCATGCGGGCGAGACCGGCGCAGTAATCGTCAATCAGACGCCGTTCTACGGCGAGTCGGGCGGCCAGGTCGGCGACAGCGGGCTGATGCGCGCCGACGGCGTGGGGTTCACCGTCAGCGATACCCAGAAGAAGGCGGCCGACGTATTTGTCCACTCCGGCGTGGTGGAGGAGGGCACGCTCAAGGTCGGAGACGCCCTCAGGCTCGAAGTGGATCATGTCCGCAGGAGCGCCATACGGCGACACCATTCGGCGACGCACATCCTGCACGAGGCGCTGCGCCAGGTGCTCGGCGACCATGTGGCGCAGAAGGGCTCGCTGGTGGCACCGGACCGGCTGCGCTTCGATTTCTCGCATCCCAAGCCGATGACGGCGCAGGAGATCGAGCGGGTCGAGGACATCGCCAACGACGTCGTGTTGCAGAACTCGCCGGTGACCACGCGGCTGATGGCGGTCGATGACGCCATTGCGTCCGGCGCGCGCGCGCTGTTCGGTGAGAAATACGGCGACGAGGTGCGGGTGGTTGCCATGGGCGAGAGTGGCGGCAACGCCATGGGATGGTCGGTGGAGCTTTGCGGTGGCACCCACGTGAGGCGCACCGGCGACATCGGTCTCATCGCGGGGCTTACCGACAGCGGGGTCGCCGCCGGCGTGCGCCGCATCGAGGCGCTTGCGGGGACCTCGGCGCGCAAGTTCGCGCATCATCTGGGCGAGCTCGCCAAGGCGGCATCGGCGGAGCTCAAGGTGCCGCTCGAGGAGATGCCCGGCCGCCTGACACAGGTGCTGGACGAGCGCCGGAAACTGGAGCGCGAGTTGTCCGAGGCGAAAAAGAAACTCGCCATGGGTGGCGGCGCAAGCGCGCAAGGCGCCGATGGGGTGCGCGTGGTCGGCGACGTGAAGCTCCTGGCGCGCGTGGTCGAAGGCATCGAAATAAAGGATCTGAAAAGCCTCGCGGACGAGGGCAAGAAACAACTTGGGTCCGGGGTCGTTGCCCTCGTCACCACCACGGCGGACGGCAAGGCCAGCATCGTCGTCGGCGTGACGCCTGATCTCGTCGCGCAATTCTCGGCCGTCGATCTGGTGCGCAAGGCCTCCGAGGTCTTGGGCGGCAAGGGCGGCGGCGGGAAACCGGACATGGCGCAGGCTGGCGGGCCCGACGGCTCCAAGGCCGAGGACGCGCTCAAGGCGATCGAGGGTGCGCTCGGCGGCTGAGCGAGGCGCTGACGGCGCGCGCCGCGAAAACGAGGAACGCTTTGGAACCCTGGCCTTGGTTGAAAGACGTGCTCGTCTTTCTAGCGGCTGCCGGGCTTGTGGTTCCGCTGTTTCACCGCGCGCGCATCGGGGCCGTGCTCGGCTTTCTCTGTGTCGGCATCGCGGTCGGTCCGTACGGCTTTGGCCGGCTCGCCGAGGACGTTCCGTGGCTTCGCTATCTGACCATCGAGCACCGCGACCGGGTCGCGCCGTTCGGCGAACTGGGGGTGCTGTTTCTCCTGTTCCTGATCGGGCTGGAATTGTCGCTGGCGCGGCTTTGGTCGCTGCGCCGCTACGTTGCCGGCATCGGCAGCCTGCAATTCGCGCTGTCGGCGCTCGCCATCGGCGCCGGTCTCGCAGTGCTGGGCGTGCCCGGTAACGGCGCGGTCGTGCTCGGCCTCTGCCTCGCGATGTCCTCGACCGCGATCGTGATGCAATTGCTCGAGGAGCAGGGGCGTTCGACAACGCCGGTCGGCCGCGTCGCGCTCGCGGTGCTGCTGTTCCAGGATCTGATGGTGGCGCCGGTCCTGTTCGGCGTGCAGTTCCTCG